>Ga0137394_10004869_pt1 | contig 10201 bp, 8 predicted proteins | sample czobulk116metaG_FD_108278 | JGI IMG/M metagenome (GOLD analysis project Ga0137394, IMG submission 108278) | Vadose zone soil microbial communities from Angelo Coast Range Reserve, California, USA - czobulk1.16 metaG | ecosystem: Environmental > Terrestrial > Soil > Vadose zone | place: USA... | reverse complement strand
CCGGCCTGACGGCGTTCGCGCAGCCCGGCAAGTGGCTCGGCGGGCGCCTCGAAGCGACCGCCGCCTGCTCCGCGCCCGGAGGGCGCGCTCCGTAGCCGCGCAGCTTCTCCACGACGCCGGCGAAGTGCTCGTGTTGCTGCTCCCGATGTGGGCGCTGCATGGGCGCGCCGGGTGGCGTACGTAGCCTCCCTCAAGACGCTCAGCATTCGAGCCTACGACCTCTGCCGTGTGAACGGCCCAAGAGGGGATGGCAAAGGGGTATCCACCTCCGGCAAGTTCGCGCAATCATAAACAAAACACAAACGCACAACCGCACGACTCGGCAGGTTGGCAGCGTTTCGACAAACGACGTGCTCAAGTGCGAGGCCGGCGCTATGCCCTCGCCGGCCTGTCCGGCCGAGTGGGGACTACGTCACTGGTCGACGATGAACCGGTCGCTGGCGCCGAAGGCGCGAGGGCAGGCCCAATCACCACGAGGAGGATGCCTCATGAGGACTGTCACGTTGCTTGGAATTGCCTTGGTCACATTTGTGCCGTCGCTCGGCCGGACCGACGACTCGCTCGCCAGATTCAAGGGCGGAATCGGGGTGGACGGCGTCTCCAGCGCCCCTGGGCCAGCCCCTGTTGCGGCGACCGTCACCCGCAACATCGTCCGCGGCGTGCAACCCGCCGCCCAGCTGTGGGCGATCGCCGCTTTCAAGGCCGAGGTGAAGGCCAGCGGGCAAATCAACGCCGTCGGGCGGGGCCTCGTGTTCGCCGGGGGCGACACCGTCGGGACTGCGCTCGTGCTGACACCCACCGGCGGAACGGCCACCCTCACTGTTTTCGCCACGCTCATCTGTGAAAACGTGTCTCCATTCGTCGAACGCAACACGAGGCCGGTTCCTCTCGAGGCGGACGGAGACTTCAGGATCAACGACATGCTGACGCCCTGGCCGCCAGGGTCCTGCAATACTCCCGTGCTGCTGATCCGCAATGCAGCCAACCGGGCCTGGTTCGCGGCCGGCATCCAGAATTTCAACGAGGACGAGGACTAGGTTGACGCGTCACCGATAACTGGCGGGCGCCGGTCATCCCGGCGCCCACAGCCCGGCCCACGAGCAACTGTAGTCTCGCAGTCGGGCTGTCCCCCGCAGGTCTGGCTGGGCCCTCGATCGGGGGCACGGATGGCCGCCGGCCGAGGGCGCCGAGCAGAGCGGTGCTCACGATTCCAGGGGGTGCGTACGACAAGACGCGAGCTCGCGGCGGTGATAGGTGTCGAGAAGCTGGCGCGTCATCATGGGTCCGAAACGCTGTGTGGCTCGTTCTGCGAGGTACTCGATGGAAACCAACGACCGTTCCGTGCAGTTTGCCGGGGGCAATCTTGGCGGGCAACGTCACGTCTGCGCCTTCTTCAACAGCGCCGACGAGGAGCACAGGGTGCTTCGCTCGTTCATCAAAGAAGGCTTCGACCAGGGGGACAAGACCTTCCATCTCGTCAACCCCCAGCTCCGGGAAGAGCATCTCAGGCGGCTGGCCGAGGCAGGTATCGATGTGCAGAAGGCGATGGACACCGGCCAATTGGAGGTGCGGCCGTGGCAAGACGGTCCGCTCGGCGGAGGCCGGTTTGACCAGGACACCTGGCTGGTGTCGTTCGAAGAAGTGCTCCAATCCGGGCCGGCAGCAGGCTACGCGCAGACGAGATTCCTGGCGCACATGGAATGGGCGCTCGTCGACTTACCTGGCGTCGAAGACTTGATCGAGTTCGAGACGCGGGTCAACTACGTCGTTCCCAAGTACGACGATATAGTAATCTGTGCGTACGATTTAGCGAAATTTGGCGCGAGCGTGGTGATGGACGCCCTGCGCACGCATCCCGTCGTCATCCTCGGTGGATTGCTGCAGGAGAACCCCTTCTTCGTTCCTCCTGACCAGTTCCTCCTCGAGATGCGGGAGCGACGGAACGATCCGCAGGCGCGCAAGCATGGCGAGCTGACTCGCCATGGAATGCAATGCTGAGATCTTGCGGGGACAGCGCCGGTACTGATCGGTGATGAAGTAGATTGCCGACGAGGATGAAGCCGGAAGAGACGCAGGCCACAGAACCGCGCTTATTCGTCCTTCGGCCGTAGCTGTCGGTCGATGGCTCGCAGGTCGGTCACTGCGCTGGCCCGCTGCACGCGTCTCCACGAACGACGCCCGCCACGGGGTGTCCAACGTTGCGCACCGCTGTACGGCTACTCGACAGCAGGCGCGCGCCCTTCAGAAGATGCGGGTGCCGGCACGGTCTGTGAAAGAGACGCCTTGGTGAGGCGTGATGCGATGGACCCTTGCTGTGTTGACCGCACGCCAGGCCGCCAAGCCATGGGTGTGGCCCGTCTGCATCCGCTGAATCGAACTACTCACCCGGAGAAAACATGGAAGAGAAAGACTCAAAGATCGGGATGACGCGTCGGACCCTGCTGGCGGGGGCACCTTTTGTCGCGGCGACGGCCGCGCTGCTACCGGAGCGCTCCGCAGCGGCCGAAGTTGCAGCCGGCGCAGAAAGCGCGCCTTCGGTTGGGAAACCGGCGGCGACTGACAAGTTCCCGCCGCTGCCGCCCTTCAAGTTCAGCCTGGAGAACAGCAATTCTCAATGGAAGGGTAAAGGCGGCACGGCGAAGGAGGTCAACGTCAGCAACTTCCCGATCTCGCAGAGTATCGCGGGGGTCTCGATGCGCCTGCAACCCGGTGGCCTGCGCGAGTTGCATTGGCACGGGGTAGCAGCGGAGTGGGCGTACGTCATCGAGGGGCACGTCATGACCACGGTCGTTTCGCCCGATGGAACGGTCGAGAAAAACGAATTCGGCCCGGGCGACACGTGGTTTTTCCCGAGAGGCTTCGGTCACGCGCTGCAAGGGCTTGGTCCTGGCGAGTGCCACTTTCTCCTGGGCTTTGACAACGGCAACTTCTCCGAGTTCGGCACCTTCAGCATCACCGACTGGATTTCCAAAACCCCGCGGCACATCGCAGCGCGAAACATGGGAGTGCCCGAGAGCGTGGTGGCCAGCCTGCCGCAGGGCGAACTGTACATCGGCCAGGGCAAGGTGCCGAAGTTCGGGGAGCCGTTCCGCAATGCGAATCTGGAGCCGAGCCAGTTGACGCACATCTATAAGCTCGGTGCCCACTCGCCCAAGCGGTTCGCGGGCGGAGAAGAGCGCGTCGTGTCGTCGCTGGAGTTTCCCATCCAGACGACGCTCACCAGCGCGCGACTGGACCTCGAGCCTGGATCCTTACGGGAGATGCACTGGCATCCGAACTCGGACGAGTGGCAGTACTACACGAAGGGCCGGGCTCGCGTCGGAATCTTCGGCGCCCATGGCCGCGTGGAAATGGCGGAGTTCGGGCCCGGGGACGTGTGCTTCATCCCGCAGGGATTCGGTCACTGGGTCGAGCAGCTCGGAGGCACTCCCACTCAAATCGTCATCCTGTTCAACAACCCCCTGTACACCGAAATCTCGCTTTCGCAATGGCTCGCCGCGAACCCAGCCCCCCTGCTCGCGGACAACTTCGGTCTGACGGAACAAATGATCGACAAACTGCCCAAGGCCGCGCTCGGCATCCTCAAGTAGCGCTTCTCTTCTGCAGGTCGACGGATGGAGAACAGTCTCATCGACGTCGGTTGGCGGCGGCCGCGCCTCACGCCGAGCCTCGCCGAAGTCCATCGGACAGTGCCGGTCGCGCGCGGGGCCTGGTGGAAGAAGGCGTTCGCGTTTGCGGGGCCAGGATATCTCGTCGCCGTCGGCTACATGGACCCCGGCAACTGGGCTACCGATCTCGCGGGAGGCGCGCGGTTCGGCTACACGCTGTTGAGCGTCATCCTGCTCTCCAACCTGATGGCGATTCTGCTGCAGGGTCTCGCCGCAAAGCTCGGTATCGTGACGGGCCGGGACCTGGCGCAGGCGTGTCGCGACCACTATTCGCGGCCCGTCTCGCTGTTCCTGTGGGTAATCTGCGAGATCGCGATCGCAGCGTGCGACCTCGCGGAAGTCATCGGCTCGGCGATCGCGCTGAACCTGTTGTTCGGCATTCCGCTGCCGTGGGGGATCGCGCTCACCGCGTTGGATGTCCTCGCGGTGCTGTATCTGCAGCAACAGGGGTTCCGGCTGCTCGAGGCCCTCGTCGTGGTGCTCATCGCCACGATTGGCGGCTGCTTCCTGTTCGAGATCCTGATCGCCAAGCCCGACGCCGCGGCCGTGTTCGGCGGCTTCATTCCCAGCGCCTCGATTCTCGAGGATCCGGACAAGCTCTACATCGGGATCGGCATTCTGGGCGCGACGGTGATGCCGCATAACCTCTATCTCCATTCCTCCGTCGTGCAGACACGCAGGTACCAGGAGACGCCCGCAGGTAAGCGCGAGGCCGTGAAGTATGCCTTCATCGACTCGACGGTGGCTCTGTCGTTCGCCTTGTTCATCAATGCCGCCATCCTGATCGTCGCGGCGGCGACGTTCCATCGCGCCGGGGAGACCGGTGTGGCGGAGATCCAGGACGCCTATCGCCTGCTGACGCCGCTCCTCGGCGTGACGGGAGCGAGCGCCGTCTTCGCTTTCGCGCTTCTCGCCTCGGGTCAAAATTCGACGCTCACGGGCACGCTCGCTGGCCAGATCGTCATGGAGGGATTCCTGAGCATCCGGATCCGGCCCTGGCTCAGGCGCCTCATCACGCGCATGATCGCGATCGTGCCCGCGGCGCTGACGGCTATTTTCTTCGGCGAGCACGGCGCAGCCCAACTCCTGATTCTCAGCCAGGTGATCCTCAGCCTGCAGCTTTCCTTCGCCGTCTTCCCGCTGGTACGGTTCACCTCGGACCGCCTGAAGATGGGCGAGTTCGTCAACCCCCTCTGGTTGAAAGTGCTCGCCTACCTCGTCGCGTTCGCGATCGCGGGCTTCAACGCCTGGCTCCTCGTGCGGACGTTCAGTGGTCGCGTCTGACAGAGGTCTCCCCGGACCTTGCGCGCGAGCGGAAGTTGTAGAATACAACCAGCACGATCCTCATCACCGGGGTATACATGAACGAGAACAGGGACTGCGGCAGAGCGCCATGGCATCGACTGCTCGTGCTTGCCTTGGGGCTGCTGGCGCCCGGCACGCACGCGGAAGCCGCAGCGGAATGGAAGCCCACCAAGCCCGTGCAGCTCGTGGTGCCCTACGCACCCGGCGGCGGAAGCGATGTGCTCGGCCGTTCGATCGCGAGCATCATCCAGGAGCTGAAGCTCAATCCGACGCCACTCATCGTGGTGAACCAGAGCGGCGGCAGTGGAACCGTGGGGACGACGGCCGTCGCCCAGTCGCCCGGGAACGAACACATGCTGCTCACCTTCATCTCCGGGCAGGTAGCGGCGCCGCTCGTGGCGGGGAAAGGAACGGCCACCTACAAGGAGCTCACCCTGATCGGCGGCCTCGCCATCGACGAGCAACTCATCGTGGTGAAGGCGGATTCCCCGTTCAAGAGCATCGAGGACGTCGTCGCGGCGGCGAAATCGCGCGTCGGGGCGATCACCATCGGTGGGACCGCCACCGGGCAGGAAGACCAGATGTGCAATCGCATCTTCGAGCGCGCCGCGGGGGTGAAGCTCCGCTACATCCCCTTCAACAGCGGCGGGGAGGTGCTCACGGCGCTGCTCGGCGGGCACGTCGACCTGAGCTGGGCCAACCCCAGCGAGTTCTTCTCCCAATGGGAGGCGAAGCTCGTGCGCCCAGTCGCAGTCGCGAAGGAATCGCGCCTGACGAAGTTCCCGGACGTCCCGACGTTCAAGGAGAAGGGCTACGACGTGACCTTCAAGATGTTTCGGGGCGTCGCCGCGCCTTCCGGCATCCCTCCCGCCGCGGCGGCGCACTACGAGAGCGTCATGAAGCGCCTGGCGGAGAGCCCTGCCTGGAAGCAGAAGTACGTCGAGCAGTACATGCTGACCCCCGCCTGGATGAGCAGCAAGGAGTTCTCGAGCTTCGTGGCCCAGAGCGAGCAGCAATTCAGGACCCTCCTCACCGAGCTGGAGCTCCTGAAGTAGGTGCACGAAAAGAGCAGCGACGTCCTCGCCCACCTCCCGGATGGCGAAAGGCGGGCGAGCGTCTTCTGGTCGGAGGCAGGCGTGCGGTACGCGAGGGTTTTCAGCGGAGTGGCCGTGCTGGCGCTCGGGGTCGCGGTGGTCTTGCTCTCCCGTCGGCTGCCGTACCATTCCGACTACGGTCCGGGCCCCGGGTTTCTCCCCACCTGGATAGGCTACGTGCTCTCCGCCTGCGCCATCGTGGTGACGGCGCAGGAGCTCCGCGCGCCGCCCACTGCCGAGGAGTTCTTCCGTCCACGGACGCGCCTCGCGGTGAAGGTCCTGGCGGCCATCGGCGTCACGTTCCTCCTCGTCCCTTTCCTGGGCTTCTCGCTGGCGCTCGGCCTCCTCATCGGCGTGACCATGCGGATGATGGGAAGCCACCGGTGGCTCGCCTGCGGCGTCGCCGCCGCCGTGGCCGCGGTAGGCATTCACTACGTGTTCGGGCGTTCGTTGGACATCCCGCTCCCCACCGGCCTGGTGGGCTTCTAGATGATGGACCTGCTCCACAACCTCCAGCAGGGGTTCGCCACCGCCCTCACGTTCCAGAACATCCTCTACTGCAGCTTCGGGGTGTTCTTCGGGCAGATGATCGGCGTGCTGCCCGGCATCGGCGCGCCGACGGCCATCGCCCTCTTGCTCCCGCTCACCTTCACCGTCGATTCCACCTCGGCCATCATCATGTTCGCCGGCATCTACTACGGGGTCGCCTACGGCGGCACCATCACCTCGATCCTCATCAACGTGCCCGGCGAGTCCTCCACGGTGATGACGTGCCTGGACGGCTACCAGATGGCCCTGCAAGGCCGGGCGGGCGCCGCGCTCTCGGTCGCCGCGATCGGCTCCTGGATCGCCGGAACCGCCTCCACCGTCCTCCTCATGGCGTTCGCGCCCTCGCTGGCGAGGTTCGCCATCCGCTTCGGGCCCGCCGAGTTCTTCTCGCTCACCGTGATGGCGTTCGGCCTCCTGACGGTGTTCGGCGGCGAGAATCCGTTCAAGGTCGTCATCTCCACCATGATCGGCCTGTTGCTCACGACGGTCGGCATCGACGTCGTGGGCGGGATGCCGCGATTCACCTTCGGCGTCCCGCAGCTCCTCGGGGGCTTGGACTTCATCGTCGTCGTCTGCGGGATGTTCGGCGTCGCCGAGGTGTTCAACAGCATCGAGCAGCCCGAGGAGGGTGGAGACCGGATCAAGGGCAAGCCGCGGCTCCGCGACATGTTCCTCACCTGGGAGGACTGGGTCGCCTCGCGTTGGGCGATCTTTCGGGGCACCGTCATCGGATTCCTGATCGGCCTCATCCCCGCAGGCGGGATCACCACCGCGTCATTCATCGCGTACCTGTCGGAGAAGCGCTACGCGAAGCACCCCGAGCGCTTCGGTCGTGGCGCCATCGAGGGCGTCGCCGCGCCCGAGTCCGCCAACAACGCGGCGTCCATCAGCGGCTTCGCCCCCCTGCTGGCGCTCGGGATCCCCGGCTCCGCCACCACGGCCGTCATGCTGGCCGGATTCATGATGTGGGGCATCCGCCCCGGCCCTCTCCTCTTCTCCACGCACCCGAAGCTGGTGTGGGGTCTCATCGCCAGCATGTACATCGGGAACTTCCTGCTCTTGCTCATGAACATCTTCCTCATCCCGTTGTTCACGGCGATGCTGCGCGTGCCCTACTCGATCATGATGGGCGGCATCGTGATCTTCTCGTCGGTGGGGGCCTTCAGCGTCAACAACAACCTCTTCGACGTGTGGATGATGCTCGGCTTCGCCCTGCTGGCCTACGTCATGCTGAAGCTCGGATATCCGATCGTGCCCCTCATCCTGGCCCTGGTCCTGGGCAAGCTCTCGGAGAACTCCCTCAGGCAGGCGCTCATGATCTCCGGCGGAACCTTCTCCATCTTCGCCACGCGGCCCATCTCCGCCGTGTTCCTCGGTGCGGCCGCGCTCGCGTACATGGCGCCCCTTTTCCGGTGGGCCCTGGCGCGGAGGCGTGCCACGGCGCTCGCGCCATGACCTGTGGCGCTGCTGGCCGGCATCGCCGTGGGGTCGTTCGCGGCGGCGCTCAAGCCGTTCAGGTGCCGTTAGACGGCTGTTGCGCGCGAGTGCGGTCACACTCGCATCGGCGCGCCCGTCTTACCTGTACAAGGAGCCGGAATGGACGAGATCACCCTGCCCGTGGTGCAGCGCGCGGTCGCCGGAGAGCGGGCGGCCATGGAGCAGATCATGCGCGCTTTGGAGCGGCCGTTCTTCAACCTCGCGCAGCGTATGCTGTTGTCGCTACCGGAGGCAGAGGACGCGGCGCAGGAGTGCCTGCTCCGGGTCGCCACCCGGCTCTCGCAGTTCGAGGGCGGCTCGCGGTTCTCGACCTGGGCCTGGAAGGTCGCGGTCAACCGCATCGTCGAGCTGAAGCGGAAGCCGCTCCTCACCTTCGAGAAGTTCTCGGCCGACCTGGCCGACGGGCTCGAGCCCGAGGCGCCGGAGCGCACCGAGGACCTGGTCGCCCTCGGAGAGCTGAAGATGAGCTGCAGCCGCGCGCTGCTGAACTGCCTCGACGCCGACGACCGCATCGCCTTCATCCTCGGAGAGATCATGGAGTTCGAGGGCCCCGAGGCCGCCGAGATCCTCGGCCTGCCGGCGGCGACGTTTCGCAAGCGGCTGTCGCGGGCGCGCGAGCGATTGCGCGAGGCGCTGGCGTCGAACTGCGGCGTGTTCAATCCCGGGGCGGCCTGCCGGTGCCACCGGAGGCTCAACCGCGCGACGGCGCTCGGACGGGTGAAGCCCGGAGCGACCACGACCGACGCGCCGCTCGACGTGGCCGGGCTGCGCGAGAAGATCGAGAACATCGGCGAGGCGATGCGGGTGGCCGCGTACTACCGAGCCGACCCGAGCTCGAAGCCCCGCCGCGACCTGGTGCGCGCGGCGCTCGAACCTCTCGCCACCACCAGGATGAACTGAGGAGCAGGACGACCACGACGGCTCTCGACCCCGCCAAGGAGAAGGCGATGACCGAAGTTGCAGCGAATCCGATCGACGCGAAGGCGATGACCTGGACGCGCGCGATGGTGCTCCGCGTGCTCTGGTCAGGGTGGGCCGCGTCCGTTCCCGTCGTCTTGTTGGCCGCGATCGCAGTCGAAGCCGTGCCGCACGCGCGCGGCATCGCCTTCTTTCCCCAGCTTCGGTACGCGGTCATCGCGCCCTCGTGCGTTCTCGTTGCGGTTGCGGCGGCGTTTCTGTACCGCGCCCTCGCCGAGCGTTCCGGGCGGCCGCGCTCGACGGTGGCGACGGTTCTCCTCGGGCTCGCGGGGGTCGTTCTGCTTGGAATGACCGCGGCGGGCCCGCCCGGCCTCAACGCCGCCGCCTTCCCTGCCCTGCTCAGCGTCGCTGTCGCGGTAGCCCTGCTCGTCCCGCGCTTTGTCGACCAGCCGCGACGTTCGCGCGCCGGCACGGTCGCGATCGTGGTCTTCGGCGCGCTCGAGGTCATCGGTGTCGCCTTTGCGCTCTCCAGCGAACGCGTCGCGCCGCCCGGCCCTCAGGGTCTCGCCTTCGAGATCCCGCGCGCGATGTTCGACGCCGATCACAAGTTCGTCGATCTGCCAAGCGGAGCGCGCGTCCACTACGTGGACGAAGGCCAGGGCGAGACGCTTCTCTTCTTGCACGGCAACCCCTCGTGGTCGTTCCAGTGGCGCGACCTCATTCGTGGCCTTCGCGGTTCGTACCGCTGCGTCGCGCTCGACTATCCCGGCTTCGGCTTGTCCGAGGCGCCGGCCGGGTTTGGCTTCACTCCTCGCGAGGAGAGCCTCGTCGTCGAAGAGTTCGTCGATCGACTCGGGCTTCGCGACGTCACCTTGGTCATGCACGACTGGGGCGGGCCCATCGGTCTCGCACTCGCTGGACGCCGTCCCGAGCTCGTGCGCCGCGTCGTTCTTGGGAGCACGTGGGCCTGGCAAACGAGCACGGGCGTACCGCGCGGCAAGTTCTCGGTCGTCGCCGGCGGACCAGTCGGTGAGTTCGTGCAAATGAACTTCAACGGGTTCGCCTCGCTGGCGATTACACACGGCATCGTCCGCGCGCTGCCCCCCGATGTCGCCGACGTCTACCTGCGTCCCTTTCGCCCGCTCGGCCGCCGCGGCATCGCGGCCTTCT
>Ga0137394_10004868_pt1 | contig 10203 bp, 5 predicted proteins | sample czobulk116metaG_FD_108278 | JGI IMG/M metagenome (GOLD analysis project Ga0137394, IMG submission 108278) | Vadose zone soil microbial communities from Angelo Coast Range Reserve, California, USA - czobulk1.16 metaG | ecosystem: Environmental > Terrestrial > Soil > Vadose zone | place: USA... | reverse complement strand
ATCTTTGTCGAAAGCGGAGGTGACAACCTGGCTGCGGCCTTCAGTCCTGACTTGGTCGACGTGTTCGTTTATGTGATCGATGTCTCAGGCGGCGACAAGATTCCCCGCAAAGGTGGACCAGGCGTGACGCGTTCAGATCTGTTGGTGATCAATAAGATCGACTTGGCGCCGCACGTAGACGCCTCGCTCGAGGTGATGAAGCGCGATTCCCTGCGGATGCGGGGCGCTGGACCATTCGTTTTTACGAACCTGAAAGACGGGACGGGTTTGCCCGAGGTGGTTAGCTGGCTGGAAGATAAGCTGGCTGTTCCAGAGCGCCGGTCGATTATTGACGCTCACGCGGCCCATATCGGCACGCCTCACAGTCACGACCACCCACATTAAAGAGCAACGACGGCAACAGGTGTATAGAGTACAAGCTTTAGCTTGCGTCGTTGTCCGACACATTTCAGTTTGTCGTACGGTACGATTTGCGCGACTGTCGACAAACTAATAAAGTGTGTCGGACACTTACCCTAATACCGCAAGCTAAAGCTTGCCCTTTAAACGCCTGTCACGGCGCAACGCCCTCACTGCTGTTGTTGCTGCTGTTGTTGCTCGTCCTGCAACTCGGATTCGGAGCGATCGCCTGACACCCAGGTAGAGATTGTCCGCATCTGGTCGTCTGCCAGGGGCTCGTTCGCAGGCGCCACCTGGACCGCCACGCTGAGTTCACTTTTCGCTTCGCCTTTGAAGACGCCGCGCGTAGGTGGCACATCGCTGTAGTCACGTCCAATAGCTACCCGGATGTGGCGCTCGCCGGCGATCAGGTTGTTGGTTGGATCCAAACCCACCCAGCCCAGTCCGGGGAGGCGCGCTTCTACCCACGCGTGGGTCGCGTCTGCGGCTGAGCGATCCTGATCTTCAACCCGATGGAACAAATAGCCGCTAACATAACGGCATGGGATATCAACTCCGCGCACCAGGGTAATCATGATGTGGGCCAGATCCTGGCAGACGCCGCGCCGGTTGAGCAATGCCTCGTCGATGAGAGAATCAACTTCCGTACTTTGCGGTGAATACTCAAAAGTGTCGTGCAGGGCGGCGGTCAACTCACGCAGGAGGGAAAGGGGATCGTCGCGGCGCTGGAAGTTTAGCTCACGAGCGAGTTCGCGCAGCAAGTCAGTGGGCGTTGCAAAGCGGCTCGGCATCAGCATCTCCCAGTAGTCGCCTTCGGCGAGTAATTCATCAAGTTCATTCCACGCTGCGGCAGTCATTGTCGTCGGCAGAGGCTGAGGGGTGACTTCCACCCGGGCTTCGGCTTTGATCGTGAGGTTCGAGTGATGGCCGGGAACATCGAAATGGTGGACCAGATTGCCAAGGTGATCGTGATAGGTAGTGACCTGTGTCCGTGGCTTGATTGAAAGATCGAATTGCACACAATGCTGTGCTCCCTCGCTGCGCGGCTGCATGCGCAACTCCATGACGCTTTCGCTAATTGGCGCGTCATAACGAAACCTGGTTAGATGGCGAATCGAATAATGCATTGTAGACCCTAGTTTCGAGCTTGGCCCGATGACTGTCCGACACACTTTAGTTTGTCGAACGTCGCGCAAATCGCACCGAACGACAAACTGAAGTGTGTCGGACACTCAAGACGCCAGCGCCGACTCAATCGGATAGGCGACATACTGATGATAAATCGCAGTATGAATCTGGGCGCATTGGCGCTGGATATCGGCAAGATAAGAATGCAAGCCGCTACCCATAATCTCGTCGATTTGGCTGAAACTGAGCGAAGCCCGCAGTCGGCCCGCCAAGCGATTCGCCCGGCATGTTTTGCGTGTCGCGCTGGTTTCCGCAATTGCGTTGAGTGCGCTTTGGATCATCTCAGCCGCAAAGCGCACGGAACGCGGAAACTCCGAATTGAGCAGGAGGAACTCCGCGATCCGTTCGGGACTAAGATCGGCTGTGTAGACCTTGCAGTAGGCCTCAAACGCCGAGCAGGATTTCAACAATCCGACCATCTCCAGATAGTCGCCTTTTACGGCCACGCCAGTGTCTTCGATCAATTCACTGACGTGCGCATCCAGTAGCGCCGCCGTTGCACCGACTCGCTCGAGGAACCGCCCTACCTGGATGAAGTGCCAGCCTTCGCTGTGACTGAGCGTCGAATCTGTTATGCCCTGGAAAAGATGCGCCCCGTCCTTCACGCCGCGAAAGAAGTGATGCGGCTGGGCCTGCCAGGTGTTTTCAATACCGGCGCGCTTTATTTGCAGAAATAACTGGTTGAGTTCTTCCCACATTTCGGAACTGATTTGCTCGCGCACCTGCCGGGCGTTCTCTCGCGCTGCGGTCATGTAAGCAACGATGGAAGACCGGTTCGACAAATCAAAGGTTAAGGTCTGCGCGACATTGTAAGCGTCTTCTTTAGCGTCCGGCGGCTGCGTGACCATCAAGGCTGTCAACAGCCGCTGCCAGCGCCGGTCCCCTGGAGCCGGCGACTGATCGAGCATCAGGTTCAGGTTGAGATCGACCAGACGGGCGGTGTGCTCCGCTCGTTCCAGGTAACGGCTCATCCAGTACAAACTTTCAGCGACTCTTGAGAGCATTTAAAAAAGCACCCAGGTATCTTTGCTGCCTCCGCCCTGCGAAGAGTTCACCACCAATGATCCACGCCGCAGCGCCACGCGCGTTAAGCCCCCGGGCACAATGACCACGCGCTCGCCGTACAAAATGTAGGGCCGCAAATCGACGTGCCGCGATTCGACCTGACCATCGATGAAGCACGGCGCGCGTGAAAGAGCCAGCGTCGGCTGGGCAATGTAGTTGCGTGGATCGGCAAGGATCTGCCGGCGAAACTGTTCGCGTTCAGCAGCCGTGCTATGGGGACCGATGAGCATGCCATACCCACCCGACTCGCCGACAGCTTTCACTACTAATTCATCGAGATGGTCCAGCACGTAGCTCCGCTGACTTTCATCACTCAGCAAATAAGTTTCGACGTTCGGCAGGATCGCCTCTTCGTCGAGGTAGTAACGAATGATCGCGGGGACGTATGCGTACAAAGCCTTGTCGTCGGCGATGCCGGTGCCGATGGCGTTGGCCAGCGCTACATTGCCCGCGCGATAAGCATTGAACAAACCCGTTACGCCAAGCGACGTATCGGAGCGAAAGACCAGGGGGTCGAGAAAGTCGTCATCAATCCGGCGATAGATTACGTCAACACGTCGCAGGCCTCCGGTCGTGCGCATGTAAACCACGTTGTCATGGACCAGCAGGTCGCGTCCCTCGACCAGTTCAATACCCATCTGACGAGCGAGGAAAGTGTGTTCGAAATAGGCCGAGTTGTAAGGACCAGGCGTCAGCAACACGATCGTCGGATCGGCTCGGAGGGGCGCGAGCGCGCGCAGCGTGGCCAGCAGCGCCTGGCCGTAATGATCGATTGGGCGCACGCCGTAGTCGCTGAACATCGTGGGAAAGACGCGCTTGATCACCTGGCGGTTCGCCAGCATGTATGACACGCCGCTGGGCACCCGCAGGTTGTCTTCAAGCACCGCAAAGCGCCCGTCCTCCAACCGCACCAGATCCGTACCGACAACGGAAATGTAAATGTCACGCGGCACGTTGAGTCCGCGCATTTCACGCCGGTAGTGGTGACAGGTGTAGATCATCTCTCGCGGAATGACGCGATCGTTGAGAATCTTCCCTTCGTGATAAAGGTCCCTGAGAAAAAGATTGAGCGCGGTTATCCGCTGGGTCAAACCGCGTTCTATGGTGGCCCATTCACTACTGGTGATGATGCGCGGCAAAAGGTCATAAGGAAAAATACGCTCGGTTCCTTCCTCGCGACCATAAACCGTGAACGTGACGCCTTGATGAAGAAATGAAAGGTCGGCGGCCTGCTGCCGGCGACGCAGTTCTTCGGGCGGCATCTCGGCCAGGCGCTGATGCAGCCCCTGATAGCTGGCGCGCGGTTGCCCCGAAGGCTCGAACATTTCATCGTAAGCAGCGTCGAGTTGGTAATTGGTGAAGGGCGGGTCGAAGGCGCGCGCGGTGTTGGTATCGAGACTCGTCATAGCCGGTCAACCACAGAGGCAAGGTTTGTGAGCAGACTGGTCCATATCTCGATTTGGTAAGGATCAGATTGCCAAAAATTCTCTCGCATGAGAGTTCACACTCCCGATTCCATATCTAACTTCGCTTTTGACGGAAGGTTGCCGAAAAGGGCGCTGCCTTACAGCTGATAAAAGGTTCAGTCCGGCTAGCCTATGGCAAACTCTGACACCTGTCAACGATGAGATTTGCAGGGGTTTGTCGCGCTTATTCGAGCATAAAATGGATTAATGCGCGCGGCCTTTTGTCGTCTGAGCGACAAGCTCCGACGGCATCAATTCTCAATGAGGGAAGATTAACGAGGAGCTTGGCTGAAACCTCTCGAGCTCATCACTGGGAGCGCGTGGGCCCTCGCCCGCCTCATCGTCGGATGCCTCCTGGTTTTGCGTTGATCAGCTACTTACTTTTGGCGATGCTTGAAGCGGGCGAGGTGCACACGCGCTCCCAGTGAAGAGCTTGAGAGGTTTCAGCGCAAGAAAACGATCTCTTTCCTCACCCGGCGGGAAACAGGCCCATAGAAACCTGGCATGGTTCACTTAGTCTTACTTTGCTTCTCGATCTGCTTGATCAAACGCAGGGCATGGTTGCGGGCGATGAGGGGAAGGTGTTCGTCGGTGCTGATGTCGTTAAGGAGCGGAACCAACTGCTGAGAATCCGACAGCGACTTGTGCCCGAGCATCCATTCCACTTGCTCCATCAGCTTGGGTCCATTCAAGGGCTGGATCTCGCGCGCGATTGAGATATCGAAGACCAAAATGGTTTGGTCCGCAGCTCGACGATATTCGTCCACCAAAGCAGCAGCATCTTTGTTATTGGTCCAGTTGAATTCCGCGCTCCTCTTTCGTAATTCCTGCTCCATTTCCAAACGCATTGTGCCAAGATGAGGAAACTGCCGCTCCGACTGGTAATTCTCCCGCGAGTCAAGAAAGTTCAATGCTTGCCATAGAGCTGAGATGCGTGCCAAGGCAGCCTCCGACAAGATCAGCGGTTCAGTGATTGCTGTTTCGTCATGTAGCTTTTGGAAAGTAACCTGGCCGCGGCCGCGAGCATCGTGCTCGAGGACGATGTGACGTACAAAAAAATTCGCCTGGGTGAACTCATAAGAATAGCGGATCGAAACTTTCTCGCTTTCGCGTGCAGTCGGCGGCGTTGAAGTCGGAGCAGTAACTTCAGGCCGTGCATTCTGCTTGCTTCCGGCAGGTTGTTGCGCCATACCAAAAACCGCCGCGCTCAGAATAAGAAACGCGGCGGGGAGTAGCCTCAAAGATTTTCTAATTTGCTTTTTCAACATTCGAACAGGAGCAACATTCTAGGCGAAATAGGAAGGAAAAGAAAACTGCGGCGTAACCTGGGCGTTTTGCGGCTTTGCCGCCTTCCGTGCGGTAAGCCTATGGCTTACCGGAAACAACTTTTTTCCTGGAGGCTATGCTTCGACGTAACTTCTGACATGCAATAGCAGAAGATTGAGGCATAGGCTCTGCCCGGAGCTCCGCTCCCGGTAAGCCATAGGCTTACCGCACGGCAGGCGGCAGAGCCGCAAAAGACTGACCTGGTCTTCCGGCGATGCAAAGCTTCTTCGAGTAGATTCTTTCGAGGAATAGACAGGCAGGAATGCCTGTCCTACTCATTCAAACTTGACGGAGACGAGCTTCGAAACGCCCACTTCCTCCATGGTGACGCCATAGAGTGCGCGGGCCATTTCCATCGTCCGCTTGTTGTGAGTAATCACGATGAACTGCGTGTTTGCAGACATCTGCACCACCTTATCGGTGAAGCGGCCAACGTTTGCTTCGTCCAGCGGCGCGTCTACTTCGTCCAACAAACAGAACGGTGAAGGCCGGTAATGGAAAATCCCCAGAACCAACGCCAGCGCGGCCATCGCTTTCTCGCCGCCCGAGAGCAGCAGCACATTCTGCAGCCTCTTGCCTGGCGGCTGCGCGATCACGTCGATGCCTGACTCCAGCACATCATCGGCTTCAATCAAACTCATCTCACCCTTGCCACCGCCAAAAAGCTCCTGGAAGAGTTCGCTGAAGTTCTTGTTAATCTGTTCGAAGGCGTGACGGAATCTTTCGCGTGATCGCCGCTTGATTTCGCGCAACGCTTCGTCGGTTGAGGAGATACTGTCCACGATATCCTGACGCTGGGTGGTCAGGAACAACAACCTGGATTCGTTTTCAGAAAGTTCCTCGAGGGCCATCATGTTAACGGCGCCAAACCCTTCGATCCGTGAACGCAATTCTTCAACGCGGGACTGGGCGGCGCCCAGATCAAACTCATCATCGATCGGCTGCTCACGCGCTAAGTCCTCGAGCGACTGATTGAGTTCGGCGGCACAGTTTTCACGTACAAAACTTAACCTGGCCTGGGCTTCCGCTCGTTGCACTTCGATACCCGCTCGCGCGTCCCGCACTTCCGCAGCATGTTTATTCAGGTCGGAGAGTTGGGTAGCAAGAGCATCAGCGTGACGACGAGCCTCTTCAAGACGGGTGGTAAGCGCGGCAATTTCCTGCTCTTCTTTTTCTCTTTCCTCGACGACGGTACTCGCCTTGTACTCCAGGTCAGCAATCGACTCGCGCAACGTAGCAATGCGCTCGGTCATTTCTACGAGCTCCAGACGATGACGCTCTACGCGGCTGGCGACCTCAGCGTATTCGGCTTCCATGCGACGCAGTTCGCTAGCAGTGCTACGTCGTCTTTCAGCTGCTGCCGCCGCTGCCACTCGTTGTATCGCCAGTCCATCGCTTTCTATCTCAGCCTGTCGACGAGCGTCTGCCAGCAGCAACGTTACATTGCTCACCGTCTCAGTCGCAGCGATGCGAGCTGCCTCCGCCTCTTCAGCATCGGTAATGGCGGCCGTGCGCCGCCTTTCCACTTCAACTCGTTCCTGTTCAACTCTTCCCGCATCGTCAGCCACAACTCGCAGGTGGCGTTCAGCGCGTTCTATCTCATGGGCAAGTCCGGTCGCGGTTACTTCGCGCGCCATGGACTCTCGCTCCTCGCGCCCGATGGCTTCATTCAGGAGCACTACCGCATCTTCGAGTCCGACCAACCGTGCGCGTGCTTGTTTAGCTGACTCCTCTGCAGAAGTCGTCTCAAGACTCAACACTTCCGCGCGCGCTTCGAGCTCTCGGAGCTCACGTTTGAAGGCCAGCAGACCCGCACCCTCTTCGAGCGCTCGAGCATCGCCGGCGCTAACAAACTGTCCGCTCGCGACCCAATCACCATTTAGGGTGACAAAAACCTCGCCGGTCGCGAGCGACCTTGTCATGGCCTCGTCAAGGTTGGCAGCAAGTCGAGCATTTATCTTGCCGGGCATTGTGCGCTGCAGAACCGACAGCAGTTCTCGCGGCGCTCCCAGCAGGTCCGAAATTCTCAGATCTTCGGGTATCACTTCGTTGGCAAAAGAAATCGATAGGGCCGGACGCTCTTCAACTCTGCTGGCCAACGCATTAAGTTGACCGTTACTTTCATCGCTGCCACCATGAAGGCCGGCCACCAAAAAACTCGCCCGCCCGCCGTTGTTTTCTCGCAACCACTGCGCGGCGCGAGCAGCATCATCCGGGGTGGGAACGACAATCGATTGCAAGGAAGAACCCAATACGCCCTCAACCGCTCGTTCCCATTTTGCTTCGACATTCAGGGCATCAGCCAGTGTGCCGATGAAATGAAAATCGCGCGGCGTACTCTCCTCGGAGAACATCAGTTGAACGGCTGATGAATAATAAGCACGGCGATCGTCAAGCTCTTTCAAGCTCTCGAGACGATGCCTGGTCCGCGAATACTCATCGCGAACGCGGGTCAATTCTGCTTCCGTATCGCTGACAGCTTCGTGTCCCTGGACCACGGCATCGACAGCTCGCTCACGTTCGACGGCCAGGGTTGAGATGTGTTGTCTTGCGGAATCGATTTCCTTCCTAAAAGCGTCAGCTTCGGCCCGGGCATCAGCATGCTGGACTGCGGCGCGTTCACCCTCACGCGCCAGTCCTTCTGCCTGTACAGCTAAACGTTCGAGCGTGCCCTCGAGCTGTCTCGCAATCTCTCTAAGCCGCTCGGCAACGGCCGTGTGTTTCAGCAGCTCTGCTCGCGCGTTCTCAATCTCTGTTTCAGCGCGCAATGCGATCGACAGCTTCTCGGCATACGATTCTTCTGCCGTCCTTAAACCAGCCGCACTCTCATCGGCTTCGCTGCGTAACCTTCCGTCGTCCTCTTGCAACCTTTTGCATTCGGCTTCGATCAGAATCAAGCGTTCAGATAGCGCCTCAATTTCGGCGCTGACTTCACTATTTCGTTTCTCGAACGCAACTACCTGCTCTTCCTGGTAGGCGCGCTCGCGTGCCTGGCGATCACGCCGAAGTACTGCTTCGGCCGCTGCTGCTCGCTCCGCTGCCAGATCGTCTTCAGTCTGTCGGGCCGCTTGAGTTGCACTGCGTGCGTCGTCTTCCCGCTGGGCCAGTTCTTCAGCGACGCTGCGCTCCATAGCGCTCGCCTCGTGCAGCTTCACTTCTGTCTCTTCAAGAAGCCTGGTAAGCTTTCGATCTTCGGCAACGAATACGTGGCGCAACAGTTCACGCAACTCTTCGCGAAATACTCCGTAACGCCGGGCCTTCGCAGCTTGACGCCGCAAACTATTCACCTGTCGATCTATTTCGGAGATTATGTCGGAGATTCGGGAAAGATTTGATCGCGCAGATTCCAATCGTGCTTCGGCCGCGCGTTGGCGCACGCGAAACTTGGTGATGCCTGCCGCCTCTTCAATGATAGTGCGACGGTCCATCGGCTTCGCGGAAAGAATTTGGCCGATGCGGCCTTGCTCGATGATCGCGTAGTGGCCGCCCGCCAGGCCGGTTCCCGAGAAGAGATCCTGAATGTCGCGCAGACGGCAGGGCCTGTCGTTAAGCAGATATTCGCTTTCCCCGGAGCGGTATAAACGGCGCGTGACTGACACTGCTTCACCGGGAGCAAACTCCAACGCCAAATTTCTTCTGCGCCAATGACGTTTGTGCGAGACCTTTGCCGACGCTGGGATCACCCCACCCGCATCGACCGCGTCTTCACCGCCACTTCCTTCAGTCGCCAGGATTTCACATTCCACTGGGCCAAAGTCTGCGGTGATTGACTCTGCAGCTTCCGACACCGGCTGTTCCGGAATCAACGCATCAAGATCGATTACCTGATTATCGATCTCTTCGAGCGTGGAATCGATGTCTTCAATGTCTGGTTCGTGCTCAATCACCTCGTCTCGAACCATATGCATGACTACTTCAGCCATGCCACTGGGTTGCCGGTTTCGCGAGCCCTGGAAGATAACGTCCTGCATGGCGCCGCCGCGCAGGTGTTTGACCCTTTGTTCGCCTAGCACCCAGGCGATCGCGTCCGCGACGTTGCTTTTGCCGCAACCGTTTGGCCCGACAATGGCGGTAATACCGTCACCTGTGAAGAGAATTTGGGTGTAGTCCGCGAAGGATTTGAAACCGGTAATCTCGAGGCGTTTCAGTTTGAACATGCGAGAAATCGTCTATTTAGCCTAATCCCGGACCTGGAAAAAAGCGAACTCCGGGAGGGCGCGCACGGGTGTGCCAATATAAGTGTGAGTTGCTTAGAATGTCAACCAAAACTTGAGGTTAGCTAAGTTTAATGAAGTAGACAGCAAAGTTACCTTAGGGTGCTTAAGATTCGCGCATGTGAGTAAACGTTAGGTGGCCGCTAGGGGCGGGGCTGCGACTTGCGAACCATTAGCTCAATTCCCTTGCGAACGCCGTCCGGCGTAGTAGCCGTATCTCGCAAGCGACGACCGTTGATAAAGACGGTAGGAGTTCCATTGACACCCAACTTCGCGGCAGTCTCTCGGTCAGCTTCAATCCGAAGTTTCACCTCCTCACTCTCTTGGTCACGAACGAAACGGTCGGTATCCAAACCAAGATCGCGCGCAAATTTGATAAAGATGGGCTTTGGATTAACGTCATCGCTCCATACTTTCTGACTTTCATACAAGAGGTCATGCATCTCCCAAAAGCGATTTTGAACTCTTGCGGCCTCGGCAGCCTGAGCAGCTAATAACGCATTCTTGTGAATCTCAGAAAGGGGATAGTTCCGGAAAATAAAATT
>Ga0137394_10004864_pt1 | contig 10208 bp, 7 predicted proteins | sample czobulk116metaG_FD_108278 | JGI IMG/M metagenome (GOLD analysis project Ga0137394, IMG submission 108278) | Vadose zone soil microbial communities from Angelo Coast Range Reserve, California, USA - czobulk1.16 metaG | ecosystem: Environmental > Terrestrial > Soil > Vadose zone | place: USA... | reverse complement strand
TGGTGGTCGATGCGCGCGGTGCAGTTCGCGCAAGCAGAACCATTTGCCGCCCTGACTACGGATGAACAATGGCGCCAGGTCGACGACGCTCTGAGTGTTCGTGTCTCAACGCAGAAAAACGCGAACGATCTCCCCACCGCCATGCAATTGACCTTGCAACAAGTCATCAGCGATTGGGAGTACGCGGGCCAGGAAGCGCTTCTGGCGCAAAAGTTGTCATCACTCCGAGTGGTGGAACTTCGTTCACAGCCAATAGCCGGCGAACTCATCGAACAATACTGTGTGGCTTTGGAGCGTTACCTTCATGCTCGCCAGCGCGCCCGAACCGGATCGCTGCTGAAAAATGACTTCTCCACCAACGTTCGGCTGGTGCTCAAAGACACGTTGAAGCGCCTCAACACGCTCGATGCAAAACGTGAACAAATGAAACGATTACGGCCTCGCGCTCCGCTGACCAACTGAAGCCGGTCCGTTCAGTGTTCGATTTTTAAGATTCCATCCATCCCGACGCTGACCTCACGCGCTTGCTTGGGAAGCTCAGAAAACGTCGCCTTGCCACCAGGCCACCGGATCCAAAGTTTGTTCGCCCACCGTGGAATCGACATTACCTGGAGTGCGCTGTCCTGCGACCAGTAACCCGACCCAGCATGAATCTCGCGCGCAGGGCCCATCCGTTTTCCGTCGCTGACGCGAATCTGCGCGCCGATTGCCTGCGGGTTTCCGACAGCGCCTTTCAAGCGAATGCGCAGCCCCGGCGCGGCGGTTTCGTTATGGTAGAGTTTGCTCTCGGCGCTGTTTTGCGTAACTGCGACGTCCACGCGCCCGTCGCCATCGTAATCGCAAAGCGCTGCCCCCCGTTGCTCTCCGTAAACGGCGATGCCGCTTTCCTGGGCAGAAAGGGGACGAAACTCGCCGGCTCCATCCCCGAGCAGGCATAGCCCCCGGCCAGCATCGTAGCGCGAGGTTTCGCCTTGCGTGGCGAAAAAGTTTTGACTCAGGAACAGATCTTCGTTGCCGTCGCCATCCAGGTCCGCCACACAAACGGCAAAGGCTGCGGTCATCTGCGCCTGCATCGGCAGGGCATGCGCTTCAAAGTGACCTCCGCGATTGAGAAAGAGCGTCGATTCCAACCATGACGCCTCCAGTCTGGCGGCCGACTTCAATTTATCGCCGTAGATGTCGTCGAGAGAGGCATGAGCATACGCGTCAAAGGTTGGAAATTTTTCATTGAGGAACGGGATGGCGTTACCCACGAAATACAGTGGCTGCAGCGGCAAGAGCTTCTGGGAACGCCGATCCACATATGCTTCGATGAAGTCCGCGACTCCGTTGCCATCGATGTCACCGGCGAAGGCGTAGAGCGATGGCTGGCGAAAGCCCTGGTATTTGCTGTTTGATCCCCAGCTCGTCGCCACAATATCCATCCGGCCATCCCCATCAAAGTCCCCTGTCGTCACGCCATTCCACCAGCCGGTGTATTTTGAAAGGCCAAGCCGCGCGGTCTCCTCAACAAAGCGGCCGCGATCGTTTCGAAACAGACGGACTGGCCCCCATTCAGATGCAAGCACGAGGTCCGGATAACCGTCACCGTCGATGTCCGAAAAAACCGCCCCACTAATCATGCCCACACGCGCAAAGCTGCGAGTGTTGCTCTCGTCAACGACGAATGCTCCATTGCGATACCGAAAGAGCAGCGAAGAAGCCGCTTCGGGGTACTTGCTCGAGATGACTCGCGCGCCGACAAACAAACCAAGCTGTCCGTCACCGTCGATATCCGCCATCGCCAGCGGCCCGGTACTCGAGTCGCTCCCCGGCAGGCTGTCCACCACAGTTCGTTTTGCCAGATTGAATTGCCGGACAACGCTGCCGGATGCGAAACCGTCCTCATAATTAGCGGAGCCCGCCAGTAGCAATGTCTCGCCCGATGGACCTCTGAAACCAAGAATAGTGGTTTGGTCGCGCGTGACAGCCTGATCGTAAGGAGGGCCGCTCAGACGCTCGAAACCGCCACGCTGGTTGTTGCGAAACACCGCAAGCTGTCCGCCGCGGCCGGAGCCGATGATCAAATCGTCCCAGCCATCATTGTCACAATCGAACCATGCGACGCCGGGGCCGAGCTGCGAAAGTCGGTTCGGAAGCAGCGGTTGCAGGGTGGAATCATCGAAGGGCTCGTCGATGTGGCGATGCTTGACTTGTTCGCTCACGTCGCGGAAGAGCGGACGCGTGGATTTGCCGGGAGCAGGCGTGGCCTCAGCCGCTCCAGTCTCATCCGCTTCATAGATGCGATTCGCTTTGGCCTGCGCAATCACGCTCTGCCGGCCGCTACGCCAGGTTACTTCAATGCGCATCTCCTCGGAGCCCGCAGCGAACGTACGCATCGCTTCGTCACTGGAAAGATACCGGCCCCCAGACAATATTTCCTGAGACTGAACGACCGGACCGCCTGTGACTCTGATTTTCGCCCCAATGCCATGGGTGTTGGGCGCAGTGCCTTTGAGCCGAACCGCCAGGCGTGGAGCGCCCGCGTTGTTCCTCAAAAGCGTGACTGGGCCATTCAGGTTATTGATTACCACGTCGAGGTCGCCATCGTTGTCGAGGTCGGCGAGAGCCATTCCCTGCGATACCGCCTTGAGATCGAAACCCCATTTGGCGCTCATATCCTCAAACTTAAAATTGCCCAAATTTCGAAAGGCTAGCTTGGCCGTTTGCAACTTCGGAAAAAGCGTTCTGAAACGGAGATGCTCCAGATTGGAAAGCGTTTTTCCGCGCTTTTTGGCTTCGATTTCCCGGAGCGCATCAATGTTCATCGCGTCGCGCTCGAAGCCATTCGAGACGAGCAAGTCTTCATAGCCGTCCAGATCGACATCGAGGAAAATCGGGGTCCAGGACCATTCAGTGGCTTCAAGGCCCGCCATCTGCGCAATCTCGGCGTAAGTCCCGTCGCCGAGGTTCAGGTAGAGCATGTTCCGGCCGTACTGCGGGCGGTTATCGATCTCCCCTGGAGGCGAAAGTTCCGGGTGAAGGTCGACCCGCTGCGTGTTTCGCCGGACGTGGTCGCGGCTGAGCATATCGACCACGAAAACCTCGTCGAAGCCATCCCGGTTGAGGTCTGCAATGTCGACTCCCATGCTCGAACGAGCTATATGTCGAAGGGCCAACCGCGGCAGCGCCTGAAACTTCCCCTTCCCCTGATTGATCCAAATCCGGTCCGGCGAGTTGAAGTCATTGCAGACATAGATGTCGGGCAGACCATCGCCGTTGAGATCCCGGAACATTACTGAGAGCCCCCAGTCCAGGGGTGGCACCGAGAGGCGTTGCCCATCCTCGTCGAGAAAAGCGCCATCCGTGAACGAAAGCGGAATGAACCGACCGTGTCCGTCGTTGCGGCAAATGAGATCTGGCTCGCCGTTTTCCTGAGGGTTGAACTTTGTCGACTCGTCCGTCGTTTTGAAAGTGAAGTAGAAGCGATTGGTCAGATCCGGGGAAGTCAGAGGGCGGCCGTTCACGGCATCAACGACCGGCTTTCCATCGACCATCTTGATGCTGAAGTGAGTATTGGGCTGATCGCGCAAAGTCACCGCGCGGTAGTTGGCGATGTACAAGTCCAGATATCCATCGCCATCGATATCCGCCAATGCCAGAGACATTCCTCCGCGACGAGCATTGAGATCGCGGTTGTTGGGTGACTCGGTGAAATGACCTTTGCCATCGTTCAAAAAGATGTGTGTCCCGAGGGCGACTGAATTGATGATGAGATCGAGATCGCCGTCGCCATCGATGTCGGCAAAGGCGCCGCCTGTGACATCGAGGCCCGCACAATTCAGACCCCTGGAAACGGTGCACTCCTCAAAGCGCCAGTTTCCCAGATTTCGGAACAGCTTGCTGCCTCCCGTGTAGCCGCATAGGAACAGATCACACCAACCATCTCCGTCGATATCGCCACAAGCCACTCCCGAACCATTGAGCAGAATTTGGTTCGCCAGCAGTCGATCTTCGGAAAGAAAGTTCGTGAACCGCACTCCACTGGCTTCATTGGGAACCTGGGAAAACCCGGGCTTTCCCGTGGCATCGACCGGAAGTTCCGCATAGCGGCCTCCAGGCACTGCATGCCAGTCCGCAGCCGCAAGTTCGCCCGCGAGTACAAGCATTGCGCAGAAAGCTCGTTGCATTAAGTATCCGGTTCCAACTTATGGCGCAGTTTGCAAAAAGACAGCGTCCTGGCTCTCGGCGTCGCGGCCGGTGAGGTGCGCGGTGCCTGTGGTGGGCGAAATGAACGTGAGCACGGCCTCGAAAACGCGTGCCGAATCGGGACTAGTCTCCGCAAAATGAACTATGCCGTTCGCCGCATCGTAAGCGTAGTTGCCTTGCCGGTCAGGTGTTTTCTGGTTGTTCTGTCCCGAAGGATGCAGAACGTAACTGGTCTCGCTGATAAAATCGATCGTATACCCGGAGTTGAATGGCTCCGGAAAATTCACGTTGCCGGTCACCGTGAAGGTGTAGGTTCGGCCCGCAAGACTCGCTGGCGCCTGATTAGTGGGAAAATTGTTGTTTTGATTGGTTTGGATTGCCTGATTCGGGTCATTGAAACTGTCGTCCTCTGTACAGCCGGCCCAAAACCAAACTGTGGTTAGCAGCAGGCCCGACAGCCAAATCGCGCGACTATTCATATTGCCCTGTTTTTGGAACTGTGACCTTGGGTCCCCACCGATCCGCCATGCCCGGTCACTGTTCCTTGCGGGAATATACACCGAAGTCGCAAGTTGACGATGGCAGAGTTTAACCGGCAAGACGGAAGTGATTCTTATGAAACTCCTTGTGGGAACCAATCGACGCCTCAACGGTTTGGGCGTTGAGGCGGGCTGAAGCCCGCGCTCCGTTCGGATTGGTGGGCCAGAGACCAACGGCCGATCACGGTCACCATCCGTTTGCTGAGAAAAACAAACGCATAGATAAAGCCGAGCAGAACAACGTCCGTTGGACCCACGGGGAGATCCCAGGCATAGGCAAGGGCGAAGCCGATGAAGGCCGTGCCGCCGCCGAGCAAAGACGCAATAACTGCGAATTGCCGCATGCTCGACGCCACCACATGGGCCGTGAGCGGCGGAATGAGCAAAAAACCAAATGTAACCAGGGGACCGACGCTCAGCACCGACATCGAGATAGTCAGTCCGATGAGCAGGAACAGAAACGTATCCCAAATTATTACGTTCTTTTGCAAAGTGACCGCCATATCCCGATCGAATGAAATAAGCAGGAATTCTTTGTTGAAGAGCCAAAGGAAGAAGCAGACCAGGATATAGGTCCCGGCGGTCACACCCAGGTCCAGGTCGGACACGGCGATAATCTCCCCCTTGAGCCGATCCAGCAGTCCATGCTCCCCAAAAGGATTTTTGACCAGCAACAGGATGCTCCATGCGCCCGCCAAAACGTAAACGGTACCTACCCGCCCTTCAACGATGCCACGGGAGCGGCGTTCGAGAACCGAAAGCAAAAAGATCACCGCCAACGTGACGATGGTGGAACCGGCGAAAGCCAGGGCGTTTTCGCCATGCTCAAAATGGGGAATGATGCCCCACGAATGCAGTGCGAAAGCGCAGGCGATTCCGCAGGAAGATACCTGCGGCAGCGCGACACCGAGAAAGACCAGGCGCCGCAGCACCAAGTACATTCCCACCAGTGGACAAGCAAAGCCGACCAGCAAACTGACATACACGGAGTTGCGCAGCAAAAAGTGCGGATCGACGATTTCACGCAGCGTTTCCATGCTAACTGATCTCCAGTTCCAGGATCTGCTCGATCTTCTGCGGGCTGAGCAATTCCTCGACAGTCCCTGCCAACACTTTGCCCTGGTGCAGCCAGATCACTTGCCGCACATACCTGCGGACTGTATGCAAATCGTGGTTGACCATCAGAATGGTGATTCCGTCCTTATGCAAAGAAACCAGGAGTTCCATGATGGCCTCAGCCGCCGCTGCATCAATCCCCGCCGTCGGTTCGTCCAGGAGAAGCAAATCGGGTTTGGTGGCCAGGGCGCGCGCGATCAGGACCCGCTGCTTCTGGCCGCCGGACAGTTGCGAAAACCGTTTTCGGCTTTGGTTGGCCACTCCAGTTTGCTGGAGGCACTTCATTGTGAACTGCTTCTCCGCCGAATTGAAGCGGCGTCCCGGACCCACCCGGCGCGACGCGCCCATTAGCACAACCTCAAAGCTGGAAACCAGGTAAATAGGATCGAAGACCTCCCGTTGAGGAACGTAGCCGAGGATCGGTTTGCGATTATCGATGCGTCCAAATTTAATTTCACCGGCGAGCGGCGGAATGATGCCAAGGATGGTTTTGATCAGGGTCGATTTGCCCGAACCGTTGGCGCCGAGCAGTCCGGTGAAGCTTCCCCGCTCGAGCGAGAGCTGCACGTCGCGCAAAACCGGCGTTTGATCGTAACCGATATCGAGGTGTTCGAGGCTAATCAGCGGCTCGCTGGTCACTGGGAACCTTTCAAGGCCCCTACAATTTCCCCGATGTCGTAATCGAACAAGCTGAAATAATCAGTGATCTTCGGATTGCCGCCGACCATCCCGGGAACGATCAGCAGCTTGGCGCCGGTGGCGTTGGCCACATACTCAGGCGTGCGACGCGGCCGATTCGGCTCGATCATGAGCAGTTTCGCTCCTTGCGCTTTGGCCTGCGGGATCAGGGCATTGATATGCGTGGGTGAAGGCTCTATGCCAGGCTTCGGTTCCAGTTGGCCGATCACTTGCAGGCCGAATCGCTCCGCAAAGTACTCATACGATTTGTGGTAGGTGATGATTTTCGTGCCGCGAAATGGCTCTGTCATTTTGCTCCAGTCAGCGAGTTTTTTGTCGAGCCGCTCGTTAAAGTTTTTCAAGTTTGCCTGGTACGAGGCTTCATTCGCGCGGTCCAACCTGGCGAAAACATCCGCCAGATGCGCCGCCATGATTTTTCCATTCGCGGGATCGAGCGGATAATGGGGATTGCCGGCAGGATGCACGTCGCCCATGGAACGGTCCACCGGCGTAGTGGGCACTTCCAGCAAACGGATGCCGTCGGACATATTCACCCGGCCCGGAGCGCCGGTCAGAATTTTTGCGTTGCGCGCGCTGTTAACGAGCGGGGGCAACCACCCGATCTCCAATTCCACGCCCCCCTCCAGGAGCACGTCAGCCTTGTTGAGCACTCGAATGAAGCTGGGCTTGGCATCGACAAAGTGCGGGTCTTCTGTCCCTTTGGCCAACGCTGTGGCTGTAATCTTGTTGCCGCCGATTTCCTGAGCCAGCGATGCGAAGTCAGGCAACGTCGCCACCACGTTCAATGGTTTTGCTTGCGCGGCTGACGCAAAAACGAGAAGAGCTGCCGCAAAGACCAGTCGTCTTGAAATTGAAGAGATTTGTTTCATAAAAATTGAAAGAATAACGATCAACCAGGCATCACGGCAGCAAGGGGAACACCTTCCTCTTTTTTCCAGCACTTCAGTTCTTAAGTTCAACGCGTCGATAGTTGGACGATGTTCTCTGGCGGCCTTATCAAAGTTCCTTTGCTTTGAGAAACTCAGAACTTGTGGGCGGCGTGTGTGCCCAACAGGAACTCGAACTGCATCCAGACCGAGTGATCGGTCCCGATGGCGCTCCGATCGTCGTAATTATATTGTAAGCGCAACTTGGAAAACTCTGTCGGATACCAGGTGAGATTTGGCGAGAGCCTCCAGCGCGTCCGCCGTTCCAAATCCCTGCCGAAAGCTTTCTCGTACTGGGCCGTGTCGCTGGTCACGAAATCAGCCCGCAGCGCGCCGACCCAGCCTTTGCGGAAACCACAGGCAATTTGCGTGTAAAATCCGTAATCCTGCAAAGTTTCGCCCGGCACAAAGTCGACCGTGTTGTCTCCATTAAGATCGATCGCCGCAGCTTCAGCCGCGCCATAGCGCCGGAGCATGGCTTCGGTTTGCCAGCTCACGAACGGAAAACCGGCATGATGATTGATCGACTTCCATTTGTAGAAGAGATCCACCCCATAAATCTGAGTATGGGCATGCGGACCCGAAGCGTTGGGACCGAAGGCGGCCGAGACACCCGCCAGGATTGTTTGTGACGGGCTGAGATCGAACGAGGCCGCGTAACGCGGCACATACAGGAGGTCCCCCATGGAATGAATACCGTGCTGAAAATTCGTGCGACCCAGAGATGGTTCGCCGCCGAAATCGCTGTCGAAGCTGAAGGCCGTTTCTCCCCCGGCATTCTGCACGGTAAAAAACAGCTCGGAGTAAAACGGCGTGGGCACTAACCATGAGGCGCGAATGCCCGGGTTGCGCAGACCGTCCGGCCCCATGTTTCGCGTCAGGACAAGAGGAGAATCGACAAAGTCCCAGGTATGGGCATGCGTCGAATTGATCCGGCCAAATTCGGTAAAGAAGGTCCCTGCTTTGATTTGCAGATTACCCGGCAGCCCCATGGTCTCGGCGTAGGCTTCTTCAGCCTCGATAGTCGTCTCACCCTGCGGGGTAATCTGCATCGAAAGCGTGGCTTGGCCGCGGAAATAGGGATCGACCTTCCCTTCGAAAGTCGGTTCCAGATTTTGCACGGTAAAGCCGCGTTGCTTGGGATCGTGTGCGCCAGGTTGCAGTCGCTCCACGTCGCGGGCCGTCGAACTGCCGGCGGCAAAAAGGCCATCAAACGACAGATTCAGGTAGTTCTGCCCTGCCCCCACACGAATGGGCATGGCCGGAGACCAGGAGGCCGATGGCCCCGCCGGTGTGGCGGCTGATTCGGTTAGGGGAGGAGGAGCCGCAATTGCGGCGGTCCCATTGTTAGTGGCGGGAATCGCCGATTTGCCGGCTTCGAGCGCATCAATTTTACGATTGAGTTGTTGAATGATCGCTCGATGCTCTTGGAGCGCTCTTTCGAATTTTTCGTTGCTCTCCTTCAACTGTTTGCGGAGAAGGTCCGCCTCACTTTGCTGCCCTCGGCTTGACAACGCGACCATTCCCAGCGCCATCACGCAAACAACCCTCGTCCATTGCATAGTGGGCCGCACGATGCAGAGCAGGAACACGAAATGGAAGATTAAATGGAGAATTCACGTGACTGCCCGGCCCAATCTGCTAGGATGAGTGCGCTCAGGTAGTGAACGTTTCTTCAGCGGGATACCCCATCCCCACCTCCTTGGCGTCATTGCCTGAGCAATTCTTTAACCCCTCATCTCGTCCTCATGCTTACCGGCATCCCGTGCGCTTGCGGAGCGCGGATAGCTTGTCCGCGAAATCCCAGGAATGATCCAACCTCGCGGACAAGCTGTCCGCGCTCCGCAACGCACTGGGCTAAAACCGCACTTCGATTGCTATGACGCTTACGGGTTGGAATTTCCCCAACGTCGAATTGCATAGACGACGCCGGTTCATTCGGAGATAGTCGGCCTTATAGCTCTCGGAGCAGTGGGTTGTTCACGGAAATCATGATAGACAAATCCCAGGCTAATATGAGCAGCACTGAGCAGAATCAGACCGGTTCCCCGAAGGCATCCGATATCCCACAGGCGCCCGCCTCCACGCTCCCGCAAAAACCCCCGGAAAAATGGAAGCTGATCAAGGCCTTCTATTTTATGGTTGCGATCCTGACACTGGCCGTTGTCGCCGTTGGCGGAATTTTTGTCTACAAATCCTTGGGGATTATCGGACTCGTCGTCGGCGCCGTAATCGTTGCGCTTGGGTTGGTGTGGCTGGGCAAGTTTGTGCTCAGCGACTGACCTTAAGGCCGCGGCACGATCCGATAGAACCGCCGCGGGCCCAGCCCGCCGGACTGCGAGCCATCATCCCCGAACGAGAAAGTCCCATTAGTAGAAGTGACCACATTCGTGAAGCTATTCCAGCTCGCTGGCCCAATAGATAGGCTCCACTGCACGTTAAACGTCTGACTGGCAGCAGCCGTCCAGTTGAGTGTTGCTTTGGACGAAGCCTTCGAGAGCTTCAGCGCGAATGGCGAACTTCCGCCTCCAGGGCCGAACGAAGATGGCGCCAATCCCTGCGCGATGCGGAAGAAGTTGTTGGTGGTGGGCAATGGGATGCAATAAGTAACCTCCGAACTCGTGGCTGTGATCGTCGGCGATACTGGCACCCAGTCTGGGTAGGATAGACTCGGCTTGCCTTCCACGAAATAATGGACACCCGGCAGAGCGTTGGTCCAGATGATGCATATCGAATTGGT
>Ga0137394_10004863_pt1 | contig 10208 bp, 6 predicted proteins | sample czobulk116metaG_FD_108278 | JGI IMG/M metagenome (GOLD analysis project Ga0137394, IMG submission 108278) | Vadose zone soil microbial communities from Angelo Coast Range Reserve, California, USA - czobulk1.16 metaG | ecosystem: Environmental > Terrestrial > Soil > Vadose zone | place: USA... | reverse complement strand
TGCGGTCGTGGTCGCTCGTCAAGATGGGCACCACCGCCAACCAGAAAAAGCTCTTCTTCAACCTGCGCAAGGCCAAGAGCCGAATCTCCGCGCTGGACGAGGGGGATATGCGCCCCGATCAGGTCAAGCTGATAGCCAAGCGGCTCGGCGTGACCGAGCAGGACGTCATCGACATGAACCGGAGGCTCAGCGGCGACGCTTCGCTCAACGCCCCGATCCGCGAGGACGGTGATTCGGGCGAGTGGCAGGACTGGCTGATGGACGACCGTGATAGCCAGGAAGCGACCCTCGCTGCCTCGGAGGAGTTGGACAACCGCCGCGCCGCGCTTTCCGATGCGCTTGAGGTACTCAACGACCGTGAACGGCGCATCTTCGAGGCGCGCCGGCTTACCGACGAGCCGGTGACTCTTGAGGACCTTGCGGTGGAATTCGGCGTATCGCGCGAACGCGTACGCCAGATCGAGGTGCGAGCGTTCGAGAAGGTCCAGAAGGCCGTCAAGAACCGCGTCGCCGCCATGGAAACGCCGGCCGCGCGCCCGGCCGCCGCGTCGCCGATGCCGGCGCATTAGGCGCCGGACCGCGGGCGTCTCGCCCGCTTTCGCAAGATGCGGGCGAGACGCCCGCGGTCCATAACGGGCGCCTCACTGTCCCCACGTCGCGAAGGCCTCCGTGAACGCGCGCTCGCCGGGCGTCCCCTTTTCGATAGCGATAATGGCTCGCTTTCCGTCGCCATAAACCACAGGGATGTCGAACCACGACCGCTCCTTGAGGAGTTGGACATTGCGTTGCATGTCGACGTCGACCGATGAGAGACCGATCAGGAAGAAATTGGTCGTAACTTTAACGGCGACGCCGTTGAGCGGAACCCCGCGCGTCGTTTCACCCTGCTTCATCAGTATGCCTGGAATACTCGAGATACCGCCGTGGGAAAAGTCCGGCGGCAACGTAAATACGATCTCGACCGTATGGCTTGCCGGAAGCTGCTTGTCGTCATTGCGCCGCAGGGACAACCGCACCGAGACCTTCTGTTCCGGAATTTCGACTTCGGCCCGCACAACGACGTCCGGTTTCTGACCCGGGCCGGGAGCCACCCGCTCAGTTCGCCAGACTGCGGAACCAACGAACTGCGTGCCGTTAGGGTTGGTCTGATCCTCCTCGTAAAGCACAACCTTCTGCGCCAACAGGGCGCCCTCACTGACGCTCGGCGCCGACGGGGCGCGCTCCGCAATCTTGCCCCGCGTGCTACCTTCGGTCGGCGCGACCTGATCTGCGGTCCGAGCGGCACTGGGCGCACCGCGAATGGACGCAACGATATCTTGGCCCCACCAATATGCGCCGCCTGCGATCGTCAGCACCAGGAGCGCCAGGACGACCATCGCGACAATTCTGTTCGAAGTGCGCGGGACGCTCCACGCCGACGTGAGCGGTTGCTCCGGCTCGCGCTCCAGCGGGCGCTCCGCCCTGATCACACGCGGGAAAGGCTGCACGCGACTGCGTCCGTCATCCTGCCGTGCCATCAAGGCGGGCGGCCGGGGAATGTCGCGTGACGAACGACGCGGCAGCGGTTGCTCCGGGGCCTGCTCCATCCTCGGTTCGCCGCGTGCCTCCTTGCGGCTGCCCAGTCGTGGCTCGAAGCGCTCGAAGTCCGGGGTCTTCGTCGTCTGATGGGCGCGGGCAGCCCCCTCCCTACCCTCCCCCGCATGCGGGGGAGGGTAGGGAGGGGGTACGGTCGCACTCTCCAACGCGTCGCCCTCGGCGATCCCCTCTCGAAAGCCCTTGAGCCCCTTTTCGGATCCGCCGCGGCTCCATTGCGTACGCTCCGGGGGTGGCGCCTCTGCGCCCGAGGCCGGCCCACGCGGCATACGGATTCGCGGTTCCTCCGCCTGACGCGCCTCGACGACCGGCTTTGCGGCGGCTGGAGACAGCGGGACGGCCTGCTGCGTTTCCTCCACATCGGAGCGGCCATCGCCGTCGTCCGCGGGTGCGATCGTCGGGCGGGACGCCCGCAGATCGTAGCGCGGCAGAGGATTCGGCAGCTCTTCCGGAGGATCGGCCGCGCCTTCGGCGCGCGGGTCGATTTCTTGGCGGGATTCAGGGCGCATCGCCGGAAGGGGCTCGCCGCGCGAACGGCGCGCAGCCTCTGCCTCGACTTTTCGAATGGCCTCTTCGAGCGCCAGCCGCTCGCGCGTTATGTCGGGCTCGCTCAATGCCGGCTCGACCCCACGCAACTGCGCAAGGAGCGCCGTGCGCGCCCGGTCGTACAATGCCCGGCGCGCCTCGCCGGTGCTCTTATCGAGCCCGGAAACGGCCTTGGCGATCAATGGATAGTAATCGGCCATCGGTTCTCCACGCCGCGCGCGCCGGCAGCGCACATCCTATTACATTTCGAAGGGATTGCGCATGAGGATTGTGTCCTCTCGTTCCGGACTTGTTGACAGCAATGCCAGAGGGCAACCAACCAGTTCCTCGATCCGCCGCACATATTTTATTGCAGGTGCCGGTAATTCCGCAAAGGATCTTGCCCCCGCCGTCCTCTCCTGCCAGCCTCCTATCGTTTCGTAGACCGGCTCTACCCGCGCCTGGGCATGTTCGCTGGCCGGCAGATAATCAACCTCCCGGCCGTCAAATCTATAGCCGACACAAACATTTATCTCTGAAAATCCATCCAAAATATCAAGTTTCGTCAAAGCCAGACCGTCAATGCCGCTGGTGCGGACAGTTTGCCGCACCAGCACGGCGTCAAACCAGCCGCAGCGGCGCGGCCGCCCCGTCACCGTTCCAAATTCGCGACCGCGTTCGCCGATGGTCCGGCCGATTTCGTTGTCCTGCTCGGTTGGGAACGGACCCGCCCCGACCCGGGTCGTATAGGCTTTGCAAATTCCGAGCACGTAACCCACTGCAGACGGTCCGAGGCCGGACCCGGTCGCGGCCTGGGATGCAACCGTGTTGGATGACGTCACGTAAGGATAAGTGCCGTGATCGACATCGAGCAACGCTCCCTGGGCGCCTTCGAAAAGGATCCGCTTTCCCTCGCGCCTCTTCCGGTCGAGCAGCGACCAAACGGAATCCATATAAGGCAAGATGCGCGGCGCGACTGCGGCAAGCACATCGTAAATCGCCTTGGGCTCAAGCTCGGGCAGATTCATCCCACGTCGCAGCGCGTTATGATGGGCAAGCAGCCGATCAATCTTGCCGCCGAGGACTGACAGGTCGGCGAGGTCCATCAGGCGGATTGCCCGCCGGCCGACCTTGTCTTCATAAGCCGGCCCGATGCCGCGTCGCGTAGTGCCGATTTGCGTGCCGGGATTGGAGGACTCGCGCAATGCGTCGAGTTCCCGGTGCAGGGGCAAAATCAAGGTCACGTTTTCGGCAATCCGCAACGAGTCGGGTGTGACTTCGACCCCCTGACCCTTGAGCCGAGCGATTTCCTCGATCAGGGCGGCGGGATCGAGCACGACCCCATTTCCAATGACCGATAACTTGCCGGGCCGCACCACACCGGACGGCAGCAGCGACAGCTTGTAGGTAACGCCGTCTATAACGAGCGTATGGCCGGCATTATGGCCGCCCTGGAAACGCACCACGATGTCGGCCTGCTCGGAGAGCCAATCGACAATCTTGCCCTTGCCTTCGTCCCCCCATTGGGAGCCGACGACCACCACATTCGCCATGGCGCACCCTTAAGATTCACGCCTGCTAAAGGCGGTGGCAACCTAGCCGATTCGAGCCTCGCCCTCTTAACGGGGGCGGTAGAGAACCGCTGCGAACTTTGCCCGAAAGCGCTTCTGCACGGGGAGCTAACCGCCAATGCCCACACTCGATTTTAATCGGATACCGGATGATCGTGTTGCAGGCAAGCCACGTTTGCGCCGCCGCGTGGCGACGCAAACTGTTGATTGGCCGACATTTTTAGATGGCCCGACCTGCTGAAACCCTCACAGGCCCGGGACGAAGACGACCGCCTTGTCGGCAGGCCAGCGTACCCGCCATGCGATCCGGATCTCTTTTGCTTCGCCGGGTGCGACCTCGAGGCTCCAGGCCATAACGCCGCGCCGGTTACGCACGTCCTTCTCAGTCGGCGGCGTCGTCACCGGCAGCAACTCGACCTTGACGTCGTCGATTTCACTCACTGGCGCCTGATCCTCGATGACGACCCGTATCGGCGCATCATGACCGTTGCGAATCGACGTCTTGTACTCCCGGCGTTCGGTCTTGACGGAGTTGATGATGCCTGCAGAGCCTTCGACCTGCCGCACCGTGCTGCGCACGATCTTGATATGGTCATCGGCGCCGAAGCCCAGCCGCACTTCCTCGTCCTTCGCAGTCATCGCCATCTGGCCGCGGCCGACATAGATGCCGTCCCGATAAATCGCTATTCGACCGGGCAATAACGGCGCATCTTCGGCGTGCTTGAAGTTCGCCTCCAGGAACGCGGTGGCGTCGAGCGCCGGCGCGGCGCGGACCAGAAGGTCCGGCACAATGACAGCGGAGGACATGCGGAAGCTCTTCGCGCCTTCACTCCCCGCAACACTGACGCGGCCGGGAATCCGATAGACCGCCTGGAACCCGCCGGTGTCGGCCGCGGCCTCCTGTTCCTCCGCCGCGACATTATCGTCGCTGCGCTTGGCAAAATCCTCCTCGGCCCTGCGCCTCTGCATCAACTGCGGGGCGGCGGGCGGCGCCGGCAGCGCGCTTGTGGGCGCCCGCGCCCCTTCGGCCAGCGGACGCGGCGGCGCCGGATAGCGCACGATCAGCGGCCGCAGTTCAGGCGCGCTGCCGCCCTTGGCGGTCCGCGCCGTCGACACGGCAAGCTGCACGTCGTTCCAGTCCTCGCCGGTGGCCTGGACGATCTCGGCGCGCCGAACAAGATCGATTGACGGCTTGCGCCCGCCGGTGTCGAGCCGCGCATCGTAGATCGGCGACCAGCGCGCACCCCGCACCGTGTACGACACCCGTAACGTCGCGCCCGTCGCGGCATCTGAATTGACGTCGATCCGCACCTCCATTTTACGCGGCGGATTGGCGGCGCGCTGGGCGTCGAGCCGGGCCAGCTCGCGGTCGACATTTCGCTGCATGATCCGTGCTTCGCGGATCGTCGTGTCCGCGGCCATGATTTCATCCTCTACCGCCGCGAACGCCGCTCGCCATTCGCCAAGCGGCCGGGCCTCGCCCTTGTCGCCGATGCCGGCTGGCGCCTGTTCGGAGAAGCGTTCGGCGAATTTGCGCCGCGCGGTTGCGGCCGCGATCTTGCCGTCGAGACGGTCGCGGTCGTCGCGCAACGACAAGATGCGATCATCGAGCGCGGGATCCGCCGGCGGACGTTCCGCGCGCGGCGGCCTGGCATCGATTCCACCTATGGTGAGCCTCGCCCGCGCCTCGCCCTCGGCCCGCAGCGATGCGGGGTCGAGCGCCGGCGGAAAGTCGACGGCGCGCAGCACGCTGTCGCCTTGCGGCAGGTCGACCCTGATCCGGCGCGTGACCGTGGCACCATCGGGATAGACCGTCACGGATTCGATTGCCGAGGTGACCTCGGTCTGCGCCGCCGCCGGCGTGGCGAGGGCGAATATCACGCACAATGTGGCGGATGAGAAACGCATAGGTTGTCCTCCGAGTGACCGCTGGTTCACGGCAATGCGACCGCCTCCAAAGAATATCCGCCGAGATCGCCGTGGGCCGTCGTTTACAGCTCCCGGGATTCCGGCGTGATCATGGCAAGCGCGTCGGGCGGGCGGCGGCCGTCCTGCGATGTGTCGCCACATAGGCGCGTCGGGTTCAGGCCACCTCAGAACCAGCGGCGTGACCGCGGCCACTCCGCATTGCTTTTTTCGCGACCTTTCGGGAGGGTGGCTGGGAGTACTTGAATTTGTGTGCTTTTTTGGGGTATTTCGTTTTGCTCGTTTTGCCAAAATGCCGGTGCGCCGGCCGCGCCCCCGTTTCGCCCCGGGGAGAAGCCGTGATGTATCAGAGTCGTCTTATCACCCTAGAACTTCTGTGAACGGGACCTGCCCTTGCGGCTCGGACCGGGTGCAGACAACGTACTCACCCTTCCCCCTTGATGTTGTTTTCGCGAGCGACGGGTCCCCAAATACGCATCTGTTCGGCGACGAATTTGCGTAGCTCCCCGGGTCCGCCAAGGCTGAGAGCGACCTGCTGTGTTTCGGTGAGCTGCTTCAGGACGCGCTCCTCACGAAGACTTAACGTCAGGTCCGCACCAAACCGCTCTATCATCGCCTTCGGCGTGCCAGCCGGCGCGAAAACGCCCCACCACGCATAGGCCTCAAAACCCGCAAAACCGCTCTCCGCAACCGTAGGCACCGACGCGAGCATCACGGCCCGCGTCATTCCAGTTTGCACGACCGGCCGGATCACGCCTGCTTGAATCTGCGGAATCGAAAGAGCCGTACTGGCGGCCAGCAAATCGACGTGACCCGCGACGACATCGTTCATCGCCGGTCCGCCTCCCCGGTAGGGTACATGCACAAGCTGCACACCCGCCTGATTTGACAGCTTCGCCATGGCGAGATGACCGACGCTGCCACTGCCGACCGACGCATAGCTGATCTTGTTGGGAGCGCGTTTGGCATCGGAGATGATGTCGGCAAGCGTTCTAAATGGTCGTCCGGGATGGGTGGTGATGACGTAGGGTGCAGTGCCTATCAAAAGTACCGGATCAAGGTCTTTCTCGGTGTCGTAGGGCAGAGTTGGCAGCACGAACGGATTGGCTCCGTGGTTGTCGAAAACGAAGAGCCAAGTGCTCCCGTCCGGTGGAGATTTCGCCACCGAGGCCGTACCGATACTGCCGGACGCGCCGGCGCGATTGTCGACAATGATGTTGACGCCAAGACGTTGCTGCAGTCCGTTTTGGACCAGCCGCGCCATCACGTCTGTGGACCCTGCCGGTGGATACGGCACCACAATTCGAATGTTGCCAGAGGGCCAAGTTTGCGCCAACCCCGGAGATGGCCACGCAACTGCCGCTCCGAGAAGAGAAATGAAATCGCGCCGTCTCATGTCGCGTTCCCCGGGCACTAGGGCTCCCTCGGCCGCACAAATCTCGAACAGTTCCTCGTCGGTGACACCGCGGAGACCCTGGTCCCACACAGTCATGACATCATGGCCCGGTGCCTTGAGAAGCTCCAGGCCGCGACGCCCCACGTTCTCGTCAAGCTTGAACTTCACGCGACCCGGTCGACCGGAACCGGAATGATGCGTTCGCGTGCAGCTTCCGCCCCATACGCGATGGCGGCGAGCACATCTTCATGCACGAGTTGGGGATATTCACCCAAAAGCTCCGCTTCCGTCACGCCATCTGCCAGTAAATCAAGAATGAGCGACACCCAAATTCGCGTGCCTCGAACGCAGGGCTTGCCTCCGCAAATTCTCGGGTCGATGGCTATGCGATCCAGCAGCGTTTTCATGGTCAAAATCCGTTGATAATTCATACCACGAGCCCGCGGCTATGTCCCCACTCTTAAGGTCGGTGCGACACAAACGTCACAGGCGGGCTCGAGGGATCGAGTAGCCTCGTCTTCGTTCTTCGCACCTTTTCTCGCGCAAGGACGGCAAGCCGCGCATGTTCGCCGGCAGGAAGAAGGAGATTTCGCCTCGCCTCAAAATCGCAACGGCTTCGCCTGCTGCACTTGCGGCAGCGCCTGCACCTTGGCGAGGACCTCCGGCGGGACATCGCCGTCCACCTCGATCAGCGCGACCGCATTGGCGCCCGGTGCCTCGCGGCCGACATGGAACGTCGCGATATTGATGCCGGCCTCGCCGAGCACCGAGGCGAAGCGGCCGATGAAGCCGGGCTTGTCGAGATTGGTGATGTAGAGCATGGAGGCGCCGAATTCGGCGTCCATGCGAATGCCCTTGATGTTGACGATGCGCGGCCGGCCGTCCGCAAACACCGTTCCGGAGACGTTGCGGGTGGTCCGCTCGGTCGTCACCGTCACGGTGATAAGGCTCTCGTAATCGCTTTCGTCTTCCCGCTTCGTCTCCTCGACCGCAATGCCGCGCTCCTTGGCAACGATCGGCGCCGATACGACGTTGACGTCCTCAAGCATCGGACGCAGCAGGCCGGCTATGGCGGCGCAAGTAATCGCCCGCGTGTTCATCTTGGCGACCTCGCCGTCGCAGGCGATCTGCACCTTGGATAGGCCGGTCTCGGTGAGCTGTCCGGCGAACGAACCGAGCTTTTCGGCAAGCGTAATGAAGGGTCGCAGCCGCGGCGCCTCTTCCGCCGAGATGGAGGGGAAATTCACCGCATTGGCGATGGCGCCCCGCAGCAGATAGTCGGACATCTGCTCGGCGATTTGCAGCGCCACGTTCTCCTGCGCTTCGGTGGTGGCGGCGCCGAGATGGGGCGTGCACACGACGTTGGGGTGACCGAACAGCGGATTGGTGGTCGCCGGCTCTTCGTTGAAGACATCGAAGGCCGCTCCTGCCACGTGGCCGCAGTCGAGCGCCGCCCGCAGGGCCTTTTCGTCCACAAGGCCGCCGCGCGCGCAATTGACGATGCGCACGCCCCTGCGGGTCGCCGCGAGCGCCTCGGCGCCGAGGATGTTCCGGGTCTTGTCCGTCAGCGGCGTATGCAGCGTGATGAAGTCGGCGCGCCGGATGAGATCCGCGAGTTCGACCTTTTCGACGCCAAGTGCAATCGCTCGCTCGGGCGACAGGAACGGGTCATAGGCGACAACCTTCATCTTCAGCCCGATGGCACGGTCCGCAACGATCGAGCCGATATTGCCGCAGCCGATGATGCCGAGCGTCTTGCCGGTGATCTCGACGCCCATGAACTTGTTCTTTTCCCATTTGCCGGCCTGCGTCGAGGCGTCGGCCTGGGGAATCTGCCGGGCCAGCGACAGCATCAACGTTATGGCGTGTTCCGCGGTGGTGATCGAATTGCCGAACGGCGTATTCATCACGATGATGCCCTTGGCGGTCGCGGCGGCTATGTCGATGTTATCGACGCCGATGCCGGCGCGTCCGATCACCTTGAGCTGATCGGCGTGTTCCAGGATTTTCGCCGTCACCTTGGTGGCGGAACGCACCGCGAGGCCGTCGAATTTGCCGACGATGGCCGCGAGCTTGTCCTTGTCCTTGCCGAGGTTGGGCTGAAACTCGACGTCAACGCCGCGATCCTTGAAAATCTGAACGGCCGCCGGCGAGAGGGCGTCGGAGATGAGTACGCGAGGAGCCATGGTGTTGCCTGTCGTGCCGCCTTGGGCAGCGCATCGTTGGTTCTAGGGCGTCGGATGGGTTGAGCGGAGCGAAACCCATCGCTGGTCCGTTTGATGGGTTTCGCTTCGCTCAACCCATCCTACGCGCCCCCACAAGGGGGCGTGAGAAGGAGAGTCACGCCGCCTTGGGCAGCGCATCCTTGGTTTTGGCGAAGGCCCAGTCGAGCCACTGAGTCAATATCTCGACATCGGAAGCCTCGACACTCGCGCCGCACCAGATGCGCAATCCGGGCGGCGCGTCGCGATAATGCGCGATATCGTAGCCGGCGCCTTCCTTTTCGACGGCGCCTGCGAGCGCTTTGGCGAATGCCGACTGTGCGTCCGCGGAAAGCGCCGTCACGGCCGGATCGATGACCCTCAGGCAAACCGAAGTGTTGGAGCGGATCGCAGCGTCGCGCGCGAGAAAATCGACCCACGGCGCGCGCGCCACCCAGGTGGCGACCGCTTTCGCGTTGGCGTCGGCGCGCCCCATCAGAGCCTTCAATCCGCCGATCGATTTCGCCCATTGCAACGCGTCGAGATAATCCTCGACGCATAGCATCGAGGGCGTGTTGACGGTCTCGCCTTCAAAGATGCCCTCGTTGATTTTACCGCCCTTGGTGAGGCGGAAGATTTTTGGCAGCGGCCATGCCGGCTTGTAGCTCTCAAGCCGCGCCGCCGCGCGCGGCGAAAGTATCAGCATGCCGTGCGCCGCTTCGCCGCCCAGCACCTTTTGCCACGAGAAAGTCGCGACATCGAGCTTCATCCAATCGAGCCGCTGCGCGAACGCCGCCGAGGTCGCATCGCAGATCGCCAGACCTTGACGATCCGCCGCAATCCATTCGCCATTGGGGACGCGAACGCCGGACGTGGTCCCGTTCCAGGTGAACACCACATCGGTCGACCAATCGACACGTCTGAGATCGGGCAAGTCGCCGTAACCGGCCTTGAGCAGCGTCACGTCCTTGAGCTTGAGCTCCTTTCGGACGTCGG
>Ga0137394_10004862_pt1 | contig 10209 bp, 11 predicted proteins | sample czobulk116metaG_FD_108278 | JGI IMG/M metagenome (GOLD analysis project Ga0137394, IMG submission 108278) | Vadose zone soil microbial communities from Angelo Coast Range Reserve, California, USA - czobulk1.16 metaG | ecosystem: Environmental > Terrestrial > Soil > Vadose zone | place: USA... | reverse complement strand
GAACGTCACGCCCACGGAGGCGGTGCGCTCGATCGCGCCCGGGATACGGTTGCCCACATCGCTCGCGTCGCGGAAGACTGCGCGCACGGGCCCTTCAGCAAGACGGTCTCCATGCAATGCTCATGGTCCACATGCGCGTGCATGGTCGAGATGGTGAGATTGTGGTAGCCGTCAGCGCGGCGCGGCGGCTATGTCGTACCGACCGAGCCGAACCATCGTCGTGCCCGGCTTCAGATGCGCCAACGACGGCATGACGAGAACCGTGTTGTCGTATGGTGCACGCCAGACCGTGTCCTGGTCGAACGCGATTGGCGTTCCAGCCGAAGGCACGACTTCCAGGCCGCGCCATTCGGCAGCGAAACGAAACTGCATCGTCTTCGCAACGATCGGCTCGGTCACCCGCACAACGCGTTGTTGCGCGGGCGGCTGCCGGCGCAACCTGCTCTCGACCCACGTTTCGTCGAAGCCGCCGGTCACGCGCAGGAAGCGCAGCACCGTGTCGACTGCAACTTGCGCCGCGCCTCGTTCCCAGTGTTGGCCGCATTCAATCAACGCTGCCCGGCGCGGACTGCCTGGGTCGCCGAAGCCACCGCGATCGATTAAACGCAGCCCGGCCGGATGGCCGGTGTCGACCAAAAGATCGCCCGGAACGCCGATCGCGCGCGCGAATTCGACCCCTTTTTCGATCCGGCCGCACACCATGATCGGCCGGCAGGGTTCATGCATCGAATGCAGATCGAGCAGGAAGTCGGCGCGATCGACGAAAGGAACGAGTTCGCGCGCACGCCGCAGTTCGAGCGAATCGCGCGCTCCGAAAAGCACATCGTCGCCCCAGACACGGTTGTAGTCCTCGTCGACGTAACGCGAACGGTCCGGATCGTCGAAGTCGAAACGCGCAAACGCCGCGACGTTCGCAAACGCGATCGTGAGCGAGCCGCGCACCGGGCGCAGACCCGCGCGCAACAACTCGACCAGCGCGATTGCGCCACAAAATTCGTTGCCGTGCGTCAGCGCTTGCAGCATCACCTGCGGGCCAGGACGACCGGACTCGAAGAAGTGCACGTAATCGACACCGGTGTTGGCGTGCCGGAACGGCGTGATATCGGGCGGCTGGATCTCGATCGGGTGATGCTTCATTTCATGCCGCGCGTCGCGGCTGACGCGTATTCGCGGATCGCCTCGATCAAACGCGCCAGGTTTGCGCGCAGCGCCTCGTAGCCCGGACTCCTGGTGCGTGCATCCTCGTCCATATACAGGCGCTTGTTGATCTCGATCTGCAGGCTGTGCCGGCCGGCGGCCGGATTCGAATACGCCTTGACCAGCTCGACCCCTTTGTAAGGATCGTTGACCCTGACGTTGTAGCCCAGGCCCGACAGCGTGGCGCGGACGAACTCGGTGAACCCGGGATCGCAACTGGTGCCGTCGCGATCGCCGAGCACGAAGTCCGCGCGTGCCTTGCCGGCGCCACCTTCACCCATCTTTCCGCTGACGGCGTTCATCGAATGGCAGTTCACGTGCAAGACGATGCCGAAGCGGCGGTGAGCCGAGTCGAGCAACGCGCGCAGCGCCGAGTGATACGGCACGTGCATGCGTTCGATGCGTGCTGTGATCTCGTCCACTTTCAGCCGGCGACCGTAGATCGGACGCCCGTCGTCCAGCGTGCGCCAGACCAGCGCCTTGCCGATGCGCGCCTTGCCGCTCGGTACGTACTCATGCGGCCACGGATCGGCCAGCAGTTCGAGGTCGATGTCGCCGCGATGGCGGTTTGGATCAAGATAGGTACGCGGAAACTGCGCCGCCAGCAGCGGGACGCCGAACTCAGTGGCGGGCAGGTACAGATCGTCGACAAAACTGTCCTCGCCGTCTCGCAGGTCGTACTCACTCACGATCGCGTCGAAATCGGGCGGGAAGTCGTGGCCCGAGTGGGGCGAATCGAGCACCAGCGGGAAGCTGGGTACAAGTGGCCCGTCGATGCGCAGGACTGTTGCGCTCATGCCTTCGCGCGGCTATTCGGCAACGTGGTAGACGGCTTCGACGTTGTTGCCGTCGGGGTCGATAGCGAATGCGCCGTAATAGTTCGGGTGATACTGCGGGCGCAGCCCGGCACCACCGTTGTCCTTGCCGCCTGCGGCAAGTGCGGCGGCGTGAAAGCGCCGCACTTGTTCGCGGTCTGCAGCCGCAAATGCGAGGTGAACGCCGGTCTGCGGGGTTCCCAAGGCACCGAACCAGAACTGCGGTTTGCCGTCGCGCCCCATCATCGCCCATCCCTCGCCTTGCACAAGGATGACGATGCCGAGCGGCGCCAGCGCTTGCACATAAAACGCCTTGCTGACAGCAAAGTCGCGCACGTTGTAGCCGATGTGGTCGAGGATCATCGGATCTCCTGTCGTTGGCAGCGCGTGGACCACGCACTGCCAGGTTGCCGCCGAGCATACGCGTGGCGTGAGTCGCAGCCTGCTCTTCAAGTGAGCAACAACGTTGCGACACCCAGTGCCACAAAAAGTGCCGCCGCGATCCAGCGCATCACTCGCAGATTGACGCGCTGGGCCAGAACATCGCCGAGCCAGACCGCCGGAACGTTGGCGATCATCATTCCCAGCGTGGTGCCGGCGACGACCGCCACCAGCGAGTCAAAACGGGCCGCAAGGGCGATCGTCGCGAGCTGGGTCTTGTCGCCCATTTCGACGAAAAAAAAGGCGATCAACGTGGTGAGGAAAACGCTGCGGCTCGAATATTCGCGCGCGGCATCGAGCTTGTCCGGCTTGAGCGCCCACAGGCCGAACACAAAGAAGGACAGCGCGACGATCCAGCGCAACACCTGCGGCGCAAGCAACGTCGCCAGCCACGCGCCCACCCACCCGGCAAGGAAATGGTTGGCCAGTGTCGCCGCGAAAATGCCAAGCACGATTGCACCCTTGCGCTTGAGGCGGGCGGCAAGCACGAACGCCAGCAGCTGCGTCTTGTCGCCCATCTCGGCGAGCGCGACCAGCGCGGTCGAAAGGAGGAATGTTTCCAAGCGTGAACAAGCGGCGCGGACCCGCGCCGAGGAAGAGGGATCGCGGCCCCGTCAGGAGGCCGATTCCTCCATCTGCGATTGCAGGTAGTTTTGCAGCCCCACCGTGTCGATCAGATCGATCTGGGTTTCGAGCCAGTCGATGTGTTCTTCGGTGTCCTCGAGGATCTTTTCGAACAACTCGCGCGAGACGTAGTCGCCGGCTTGCTCGCAGCGCGCGACGGCGGCCTTGACCGCTGCATGTGTGCCTTGTTCGAGAGTCAGGTCGAGGCGCAGGATCTCCGGCACATCTTCGCCCACCGCGATCTTGCCGAGATCCTGCAGGTTGGGCAGCCCCTCCAGGAAAAGCACGCGCTCGATGATGCGATCGGCGTGCTTCATCTCGCCGATCGACTCCTTGTAGACCTTTTCGCCGAGCCGATTGAGACCCCAGTTCTTCAGCATGCGCGCATGCAGGAAGTACTGGTTGACGGCCGTGAGTTCGTTTTTCAGTTGCGCATTCAACAGCGCAATGATTTGTGGGTCGCCTTGCATGTCCGTCCACCGGTTGCGGTGGACGCAACCCTAACCCGGTCGTGCAGGGCTAGCAAGCCGCGACACTTCACGTATGTGAGGCGGCGGCGACGCTTCTTCGATGAGGATTTCCTGCGCCATCTCGCGGCAACAACCGCAACCCGTACCTACGCCAAGACACGCGGCAAGGTGATCAAGGCTGCACGCTCCCTCGCGTACCGCTTCCTTGATCTGCCGGTCGCTGACCGCGGCACAGATACAGACGTACATCCCTTGCGCTCCTGCTCCTGTCGGCATCCAACGACGCCACAGGATGCATTTTAGATGAGAATCAGTTGCATTTGCAAGCGCATATCATTCGCGATTAATCACGTTTTTGGCTCCTTTTCGGCTGCCCGTCGCCTTCTGTTGGGATGCCTGGCGCCGGTTACCTGCGATCAGCATCCCGTTGGGCGGGTCAAAACGGCAGCCCGTGCGGCTGATATCTCCAGGGCCCTTCAGCCGACCGCCCGGCCGCATCTAACCTGTCGGTCCAAGTGTTTGCAAAGGGTCGATCATGCGTGGTTCGTTGGCTGCCCTGTTTGTCTGCTCACTCGCCGCCGGATGCGGAGGCGATGGAACGCCGCCCGGCGGCTCCATCAATCCGCCCGGTCCGCCGCCCGCCACGCTCAACTTCTCGATGCGGTTTTTTGGCACCGGCACCGGCGACATCGATCGCGTAAAGATTCCACTGCTTAATGCCAACGGCACCACGCGCCTGGTCAACGTCGGCGCGACCGACTTCACGCTCGAGTTCTGGATCAAGGGCACCAAGCTCGACAACCCGACGATCCAATGCACCACCGGGCAAATCGGGAAAGACGCCTGGGCGAACGGCGCGGTCGTGCTCGATCGCGATGTGCTTGGCGACGGGGACTTCGGCGACTTCGGCGTCGGCCTGTTCGGCGGCCGGCTGGCGTTTGGCGTCACACGCAGCAGCGGCGGGCAGACGGTCTGCGGCCAACGCGACGTGCTCGACAGCAACTGGCACCACGTGGCGCTTACGCACCAGCGCGCCACCGGCGAGCTGAAGATCTTCGTCGACGGTGCCCAGGACGCATCAGCGCTCGACCCGACTGCAAGCGGCGACGTCAGCTACAACCCGGCGCATCTGAATCCGGACGCCAACGATCCATTCCTGGTCCTCGGTGCCAATAAGCACGATCCCGCTCCTCCGCTCGCCTTCAAAGGTTTGATCGACGAATTGCGGGTTTCGACGATGCTGCGCTACACCGCAACGTTCACGCGTCCGAGCGGTTCATTCGTCGCGGACGGCAACACCGCAGCGCTCTACCACTTCGATGAATCCAGCGGCACCGACATTGTCGACGCCTCGAACGGCAATGCGAGCCCGGGTGTCCTGATCCCCGCCGCCAGCGGCGCCGCGAGCCATCGTTCCACGGATACGCCTTTCTGACATGCCACCGTCGCCGCCCCCGTCTCACGCGTAACCGGCCTTGCGCTCGTCGCGACCTGCGCAATGAACCAGGCGCGGAGCCTGGCAAACGCAACGACGAACTGAACTGGATGCAGGCGCTGTATCAACAGTTCGCGGGCCCCAGCAGCCGATAGGATTGGGCAACTCGGCGCTGGTTCCACCACGCACCGCCGCGAGACTGGATATGGGGAGCAATTGCGGTTAAATCCTTGCGTTCATTAATGCATCCGGTCGATTTCGGCCCATGCAGTCGCGCTTAAGCTTCGAGTTTCGCGCCGTTTCTCTTTTCGACGACCGAGCCCGGTCCACTTCACAACACCCTTACTCAAAGTGCTTGGCCTTCCGTTCCTTCACGAGCTGACACCCAACGTGATCGCCGCCCTGGTGGGCGCCGGCGCTACGCTCGTGGCAGCGCTCATCAACCTGCGCGTCGCGTGGCGGCGCGAGGTGCTGGACCGGCTGAACAAACGGTCACCCAAGGCGCGACGCGGGTTGCTGGCCGCAATCACGATCCTGGTCGTCGCGTCGGGTGTCGGCGGGTACGCCGCCGCGCTCTACCTCATGCAGAACGATCAGCAATCGACGCGCGCGATGCGGGTCGAGATGCGCCAGCGCATCGCGGAAATCAAGGAGGCGACATCCCGCCTCGAGCAGACCCGCGTGGGCGACCGGGCGTCGATCGAGACCGAGGTGCGCCTGCGCGAGGAGCGGCGCCGCGGCGGCGAGGGCGTGGCCGCGACCACCCGTATTGGTCCCTGCCGCGCGCGTGTTTTGAGCGGCACCGGCGATGCCGCCGAAGCCGCGCCGTGCAAGGAAACCGAATTTGCACCTGTCGGCGTATGCGTGTCCGTGCCCGCGGCCGCGTCGGTGTACGAAGTAACACCATATCTTCGTGCTGAAGGCGACGGCGCACCTTGGGAGGAGCGCCGCGCGGCGTTGGGTGCAACGGTCGGCAGCGTGCAGTTGGCTGCGCATCAGGTCGAACGGCCGGACTCGGCGACACTGAAAAACATCTGCATCGACGTCTGGTCGCTGGATCGCCAGCATGCGGTCGACGCGCGTGTGGTCGTGCGTTACCTCTTGCCGGACCGCCCCGACACGACCGGCTCTGTGCAAGAGCCGCTGCGCGCCGCCTCGACCCGCCCCTGATTTGTCAACGCGCTGCGGGCTATCCTGCGTGGCTCAACACCACGCCAGGGAGCCCGAGTTGAGCGCGACCGCACGAATCCCACGCCTGTACTGGGAGGATTTTCCCGCTGGCAGTGTGCGCGAGTTTGGCAACAAGACCGTCACGCGCGACGCAATCATCGCGTTCGCGCGCGAGTTCGATCCACAACCTTTCCACGTCGACGAAGAAGCGGGCAGGAACTCGCTCTTCGGCAGCTTGTGCGCCAGTGGATGGCACACCTGCTGCCTGGCCATGCGCATGATGTGTGACGAGTATCTGCTCGAGTCGGCCAGCCTCGGCTCGCCGGGCCTCGAGAATCTGAAGTGGATGAAGCCGGTTTACCCAGGTGACACGCTGCGCGTGCGCTTGCAGGTGCTCGAAGCGCGACTGATGGCGAGCAAGCCTCATGTGGGATTGGTGCGTTCGCGCTGGGAAGTGCTGAACCAGCGCGCGGAAACCGTCTTGACGATGGAAGGTTGGGGCATGTTCGCGCGTCGCCCGGACAACGCGACTCCTGGCTCCTGAGGGACCCCGACCTGCCCGCCACGGCGGGCTTATTGCAGCAAGAATCGGATGGCGGCGCGCCGCGCAGGTTGCGACCATGAGTGCGTAACTTGAGCGGAGAAACCCGATGACCTTCAAAGCTGTCGCACTCGCTCCCGAGCAATTTGTTTCCTGGGCCCGGCTCACCGACGATGAACTGGAGTCGCGCAGCGCGCGGCGGCGCGTCGCCGATCGTCAGCCCGGTTTTCCCTGCCGCGTGAGTCTGCAAGACGCCGCACCTGGCGACCGCCTCATTCTGCTGCCATATGAACATCACGCAGTCGATTCGCCGTACCGCGCTGCCGGTCCGATCTACGTGCGCGAGAACGCGCAACGCTGGCAAGAGCCGCTCGACGTCGTACCGCCGGTACTGCGCACCCGACTGTTATCGGTGCGCGCGTATGACGTCCGCGGGATGATCGAGGATGCGGATGTGGTTCAAGGAGAAGCGCTGGAGGAACGCATCGAGTCGATGTTTGCCAACACGGCGATCGACTACGTGCACGTTCACTTCGCGCGCCATGGCTGTTACGCGTGCCGCATCGAGCGCGCGTAGCACCTTACTGATTCGCCAGGCCAAACCAGCTGCGAATGCGCTCGCCAAAGCGGCGCAATGCGGCCTCGAAACGCGCGCCGAAGCGCGACGGAAACTCGGCGCCCGAGTCGAGCGCGCCGGAGGTCAGCGCCTGGCCCATGAAATCGCCGACGACATGCAGCGCGTTGTTCGCGCCCTGGCCCCAGTAATCGCTGCGCAGCGTGACCCGTGCGTCGTTGAAACCGACCCACGCTCCCATGACGAGCTGTGGATGCATCAACATGAACCAGCCATCGGTGTTGTTCTGCGTGGTTCCGGTTTTGCCCGCCACATCGGCACGAATGCCGTACACCTCGCGAATGGCGCGGCCGGTTCCACGATCGACCGCGCCGCGCAGCATGTCGATCAGATGCACCGCGAGTTCGGGTTCCATCACGCGCTCGGGGCCGGAGCCGCGCGCCTCGCCCGTGTCGGCCAACTTATCCGATGCCCTTGAGGCCGACGCAGACCGCCGCGGTTCGAGATCGGCGATCAACGCACCGCCGGCATCAGTGACCCGCGTCACCAGAACCGGCGGGTGATATTCACCTTGCGCAGCGATGGTTGCGTACGCGCTTGCCATCTCGAGCAGGGTAACGGGGCTGGTGCCGAGCGCGAGCGAAGGCACCGGGTCCAGCGGACTTTCACGCACGCCAGCTCGCTGCGCGAACTGCACCACCTTGCGCGGTCCGAGTTCCTCCATCACTTGCGCGGTCACGGAGTTGCGCGAATAAACCAGTCCATCCTCGAAGCTGAGCGTACGGCCGGTCGGGCCGCCCATGTCGGCCGGTCGCCAGACGGTGCCATTCGCCAATTTGATCGCAACCGGTTTGTCCTGGAACTCGCGCTGCGCGTCGAAACCCGCTTCGAGTGCCGCACCGTAGACAAAAGGCTTGAAGGTCGAGCCCGGCTGACGCCGCGCTTGAACCACGTGATCGAAGCGATCCAACCCGAAGTCGCGGCTCCCGACCCAAGCGCGCACCTTGCCGGTTGCCGGGTCGAGGGCGATGAAGCCTGCTTCGAGCCGAGTCTTGCGCGCGCGCAGTGCTTGCATGAACGTCCCATCGGCACTCAGCCGCGCGAATGCGGCAGCCGGGTCGAGCGGCTTCGCGCTCGCGGGATCGGTCAGGCGCGCGAACTCCGGCGATTCGCGCACGAACGTTTCGACGAGGTCCGGCCGCGACGCCCAGAAGTAGCGAAACGGCTCGGTCTTGCGATGTGCTTGCTGGTACGCGTCGAGTCGAGTGGAAAGCACCTTCTTGCTGGTCGTGCCCCATTCCACGTCTGCCACCGCCTGCAGCGCATCGAGTTGGCGCGCCACGGCCTGATTGGCACGCTGCTGCAGCTTGACGTCGAGCGTCGAGTACACCACCAGGCCATCGGCATAAACGTTGTAGCCGCGTTCACCGGCCCAGTCGATCAGCCAGCGGCGCACCGCCTCGGCGAAATGAGGCGCGGGGCCGAGATCGAGATCCTGGCGGGCGAACTCCAGCTTCAGCGGCCGGTCGCGCAGCCGGGTGTAGGACGCGCGCTCGAGTTTTCCATGCTTGAGCATCTGCGCCAGCACCACGTTGCGTCGCTCGCGCGCGCGCTCTGGATAAAGCACCGGGTTGTAGGCCGAGGTGCCCTTGAGCATGCCGACCAGCGTCGCGCCTTCGAGCACGTTGAGTTCGGTGGCGGGCTTGTCGAAGTACGTGCGCGCGGCCATTTCGATGCCGATCGCGTTGTAGTGGAACGAAACCGTGTTGAAGTAGCTTTCGAGGATTTCCCGCTTCGAGTACGCGCGTTCGAGCTTGATCGCGGTAATCATCTCCTTGAGCTTGCGATTGACGGTCAGCGCGCGCCCGATCTCCTCCGGGAAATAATTGCGCGCGAGTTGTTGCGTGATCGTCGACCCGCCCTGGCGCTCACCCACCAGCGTGTGGCCGACGGCCGACAGGCTGCGCACCCAGTCGACCCCTTTGTGCTCCCAGAAACGATGGTCTTCAGTGACGATCAACGCATCGACCACGTGCCGCGGCACCTGCTCGAGCTTGACCCATTCGCGATTGGTACGGCGGAATGTCGTCAGCACCGAACCGTCGGCGGCCAGCAGGACGCTCGGCCGTTCGTCCCGCCCTTTGAGAACTCCTTCGACGGGTGGCGTGAACGGAATCAGCACCAGCGCGTAAAGCGGTATTGCAACAACGATTACCGCCAGCGCGACAATTGCGCCGAGGCCAACCCCGCGCAACAAGGCTCGCACTTGTTCGCCGTTAGTCATTGGCCGCCAGCCGTACGAAGTCACGCTTGGCCGCGTTCACACGTGCCAGGTACAGCGCCGCGTCGTGATCGCCGCAACGTTCGCCGGCGCCAAGCCGGAAGCCGCGCCGCGCATACGCTTCCGCCGCGCCGGCGCCGCAAAGGTGGATCAGCGCAGCAAGATCCTGCTTCTGCTGCAGCGACGCGTTGCGGATGCGCTGGTGCGCCAGCACCCGGCCCACGCCGCGGTCGAGCAGCACCGCGGTCAGCTCGACCGCATGGCTGGGAATAACGCGCATGTAGAGCCCATTGAACCAGCATGAGTTCCAGTCGTTCCAGGGCCCGTCTTCCACCACCGCATGATCATGGATGCAAAAGCGCCGTGCGTCGGCGAACGCACCATCGGTGAGCTGGTACATCCCTACCGCGCTGGAGGCCGGGCGATACATCTCGAACGGCTCCGAGGTAAAGCGCCAGCGCCAATACGTCCGCGCGACCGGATTGCCGGCGCCTTCAACCTGCGCCAACGCAGCCAGCAACTCGGGTGCGATGACGGCGGTCGAGTGCACGCGAAACAGTGGACCGTATGCGCGCCATGTCTCGGTGGACGCCTTCGACAATACCCCGCTGACCGGAAAATAAAGTTCGGTTGGCTTGCGTATCACCTGATAGAGGGCGTT
>Ga0137394_10004860_pt1 | contig 10211 bp, 6 predicted proteins | sample czobulk116metaG_FD_108278 | JGI IMG/M metagenome (GOLD analysis project Ga0137394, IMG submission 108278) | Vadose zone soil microbial communities from Angelo Coast Range Reserve, California, USA - czobulk1.16 metaG | ecosystem: Environmental > Terrestrial > Soil > Vadose zone | place: USA... | reverse complement strand
GGGACTGGAGCTACCGCTTCCAGGTCGAAGACCGACTGCTGTACCCGTTTGTCACGGGCCGGATCGAGTTTCTCGAGGATCTCTTCCTGTCGTTGCGAGTCCGTCTCTCCCGCCAGCCCGACACATACAACGACCCGCTCTACAACTTCATTTACGATCCCGACCCGGAGCGGTTACACGCCTGGTACGCCCGTGCTTGAAGTGAAACTGGGCAGCCTCCCGCTCGGGAAACCTCATCGACTGGAAAAGGACGGCACCGGGATCGTCGTCATCCGGACGGAGGGGGGAGCCGTCGCCTACGTGGACGTCTGTCCCCACGCCGGATGGAGGCTGTCCGAGGGGGAGCTTCTCGGCAATACTCTCGAGTGCCCGGGGCACGGCTGGCGGTTCGATCTCGCCACGGGTCAGTGCATCGATACGCCCGACCGGGGGCTCAAGCCGGTCAGAGTGCGCCGTCGGGGCGATCGTCTTCGATTCGATTGGGATGATCCCGCCCGTTCGAACGAGGCCGCGGCAGGCGTGTCACGGGCGAGGCGCATCCTCGATGTCCTGGTTTCCCTGCTGGCTCTCGCGATCTGCGCCCCTCTCCTCCTGGTGGTTGCGATTCTCGTCAAGCTCTCCTCTCCGGGCCCGGTGTTGTACGTGCACAAGCGGGTCGGGCGGGGCGGACGGCCGTTCTCGCTGCGCAAGTTCCGAACGATGCGGGTCGATCAGGCGGATCCGTCGGTTACCGCCGCGGGGGATCCCAGGATCACGCCGGTTGGGCGTTTCCTCCGGCGGTGGAAGCTCGATGAGCTGCCGCAGTTCTGGAACGTGCTGAGGGGCGAGATGACGATCATCGGACCCAGACCCGAGGTCGAGAGGATCGTGGGGCGCGTGGGCGCGGGCCAGCGGGAGATCCTGTCACGGACCCCCGGCCTCGCGAGCATGGCGCAGCTGGTTTACCCGCACGAAGCGGAGATCCTGCGTGATCACCCGGATCCGGAAACGGCGTACACGGAGCAGCTCCTGCCGCGAAAGATCGCCGTGGATCTCGAGTACGAGCGCACGCGGACCTTCGCGTCCGACCTGATGCTCGTCGGCGAGTTGGTGCTCCTGGTCCTGGGCCGCCGGGCGCGGATGGACCGTTCCTTCCGTCTCGTGCAGGTTTCCGGATCGCGGCCTCCGGGCGATCCCGGAGGAGGGAAGCCGCCGTCGTCACAGTTCGATCCTTCGCCATCCACGGAGACGACATCCCCATCGTCCTGATCCGCCTCGCGTGAATCGAGGCGTTCGCCCCGTGAGATCGCGGGGCTAGGCTCCGGCCGAGTTCGAGCCCGCCGGCACCGCGTCGAGCGCCACCTTCTCCGGAATCGCGAATTCGGGAACGAGCTCGCAAAGCAGCCGGCGGACGGCCGCGTCCCCGTCCGGGGACCGCCGCGGGCCGAAATCCGCCAGCAGCGAATCGAGCCTGGCCAGCGTGTGGGTCGCGCGGGCCCCAGCGTCGTGATAGCGCAGGATTTTCTGATGAGACGTCGGCTCGACGTTCTCCCTGAGATGGTGAAGCTCCTCGTGGAGCTTTTCTCCGGGTCGAAGCCCGGTAAAGACGATCTGGATGTCCGTCTCGGGTGTGAATCCGGTCAGCTCGATCAGATTCCGCGCGAGATCGACGATGCGGATCGGGTCTCCCATGTCGAGCATGTACACTTCCCCGCCGGCACCCATGGCGCCGGCCTGCAGGACGAGCTGAACCGCCTCGGGAATCGTCATGAAGTAGCGAGTGACGTCCGGATGCGTGACGGTGACCGGCCCGCCTTCGGAGATCTGCTTCTTGAAGAGCGGCACGACCGATCCATCGCTGCCGAGAACGTTGCCGAACCGCACCGAGACGAACCGGGTCCGCTCGGAGTTCATTTCCTGGACGATCAGCTCGGCGAGGCGCTTCGTGGCTCCCATGACGCTGAGCGGGTTGACGGCCTTGTCGGTGGAGATGAGGACGAACCTCTCGCATCCGCTCCCCCGGGCCTCTTCCGCCACCAGCCGCGTGCCGAGGACGTTGTTCTTGAAGGCCTCGATGGCGTTGAGCTCCATCATCGGGACATGCTTGAACGCGGCCGCGTGGAAGAGAGTGTGCGGTCTGACCGACCCGACGATTTCGCTCAGCCGCGGACGATCCAGAATGTCGGCGATGACCACCTCGAGGGCGAGCTCGGGGAACCGCTTGCGCAGCTCCATCTCGACGAAGTAGACGCTGTTCTCGTTCCGATCGAGGAGAACCAGTCGTTCGGGCTCGAACTCCGCGATCTGCCTCGCCAGCTCACGGCCGATGGAGCCTCCTCCCCCCGTGATGAGGACGCACTTCCCCCTGAGGCTCGCGCCGATCGCGGCGAGGTCCACCTTCACCGTCTGACGACCCAGGAGATCCTCCAGCTCGACGTCGCGGACCTGGCTGAGATGCACCTGACCGTCGATGAGCTGGCTCACGGGCGGCACCGTCTTCGTCCGGATTCCGGCGCGCTGGCAGTACGCGTACACCTCGGCCAGCTCGGGGCCGGTGGCGGACGGGATCGCGATGATCGCCTCCCGCACCTGGCGCTCGGCCGCGATGCGCGGGATCTCCTCCCTCCCTCCCAGGACCGGGATGCCGTGAATCCGTACCCCCCATTTCAGGGGGTCATCGTCGACGAATCCCACCGGGTTGTAGTCGAGGCGGACGTTGTTCTTCATCTCGCGAAAGATGATCTCGCCCGCGTCCCCGGCGCCGATGATCAGGACGGGTCGCTTCTTCTTCAGAGTCTTCGACTGGACGATCTCCCGCTGCATTCGTGTCAGGAGCCTCACCCCGCCGACGAGCCCGAACACGATCATGGCGTCGATGAGAATCACGGAGCGCGGGACGCCGCGGTCGTATCCAAGAAAGATGAAGATCGCGACGAGCAACAGGGTGCGGACCGCGACGGCCCGGGATATCAGGAGCAGATCGGAGATGCTGGCGTAGCGCCAGACCCCGCGGTACAGCCCGAGGAAATAGAAGCTGATCGGCGAAACGACGAGATCGACCAGGAGCCAGTGCGGCGCCTGGACGAAGGTTTTCGGGAAGAACGCATCGAAGCGGAGGAAGTTCGCAGCGAGCATGGCGACCACGATCGCGGCCAGGTCGCAGGCGAGAATCACGGCTCCCTTCCCACCGCCGAGGAGACGGTTCAGGCTCATCGACCTCTACCGGTCTTGATCGACACCGCGCCTCCTTCGGCTGCCGGAGCGAGCTGGATGTCGGATGCGGCGGCAACGGGCCAGGGAGTGTTGACAGGTCGTTATATACGTCGCGTTCTCCCGGCCTGTCAACCGCTTCCGGCTTTTCCCCGGTTTCGGCGCTGTCGGTGGCGCCGCTCGGGACCCGCGATTGGATGCTGGCCGGGCGCGGTTGGGGTGCCGGATCCGAGGCGGCGTCTCACTCCCCCAGCTTGACGACGATCCCGACGAGCAGGTCGCTGGCGTGGGTGCCGATCCCGAACGTGGACCATTTCAGGAGCCGCCCCTCGTATCGAAGATAGACGCGGTCGCTGAGGGTGGTGAGTCCGCCTGCCGCGAGGCCGTACATGAGGCTGTTGTCCGAAGCGGGGCTCGAGCGAACCGAAGTCGACCCGCCGGGAGCCACGCCCGAAGCGACCTGATCGAACGTGAAGCCGGCGACGAACCCCATGAAGGGCCTCGTCCTCTGCTCCCGGCTCGCCCGGAACGTGTATTCGAAAGCGATGGAAAGCAGCGTGAGAGCCTCGTCGGGCCCGTCGCTGATTCGGGAGGGAGTGCGGTCCAGCGCGAAATGGACCGACCAGAACGGCTTGAATCGAAAACCGGCCTGCGCTCCGACGCCGGCTGCCGCATTCGTTCCGGAGTCCGATGAGGGGGCAAGATAGGAGACCCTTCCCCCAGTCTCCCAGCACCCCTCGCAGAGCTCGGCGGCGCTCGGCGTCCCTGTCCCGGTCAGAGCGGCCAGGAGAAGGATCGCCCCGAGGCTACTTCTTCCCACCGATCACGAAGGTCGCGCCCACCGACGCCTGCAAGCCGTCCTGATTATCGCCGAAGGAATCGTGGTGGATGTACTTCACCTCGTACCGGATCCCGATCGTGTCGGTAAAAAAGGTCCGGGCGCCTGCGCCTACCGTGAGGATCGTGGATGTATCCTTCGATGCCAGAATAACTCCGCCGACGATCGTGTTCGGGTCACCCGGGACGAATTGAAAGCTGAAATCGCTCATGCCGCGATCCTCGGTGATGAGGCCGATATTGACGTTGAAATAGGGCTTCGTCTTGATGTCGCGATCGACGAGAAAATTGGCTCCGAGCCCCAGCGTATATGAGATGAAGTCCGCCGTGGGATTGGCTTGCACCGGAATCTGTTTCGGAGGAAAAGCCGGATCGCCCAGGAACACGGTGAGCGTCCTGTCCGAGGAGAAGGCGTCCACGGCCAGCTCCGCCATGATCTTCTTCGTGAAGGCGTAGCCCGCTCTGAACCCGAACGCTCCGCCGGTGGAGACGTCCGTCCGGGGATCTCCTTTCTCGATTCCACCGTAAACGCCTACCTCGTAGCTCTTGTCTCTGATCCCGGCCGGGGTCGCGGTGGCGGCGCAGAGCACCACGACGCACGCGACGCGGCCTGTCCGGACGATCCATCTCATGGAGCGGCTCCTCAGACTTGCGATCGATGCGACGCCTGACGGCCGCGCCAGACCGGCGCGCGCATCGGACTCGGAATCTCGAGTGACGGGAGCGCGCATTATACCGGCCCGCCCCGGTGTGTCAACGAATCGGGCCGTGGGCCGGCCATGCCACCCCCCGCCGTGAGACGTTGCGCCAGAACCTGGGCGGGCTTCCTCATATCCTGCAGCCCGCCGACAGACACTGAGTACTTGGACCCGCGGCGACTCCCGTTCGATGTGATCCTGACACGCGGCACCGTCGCGCAGTTCATTCACGGCGCAAGTATCTTCGCGCCGGCTAGAAACCCCTTCAGCGGGCTGCAGGGGCGGCCGGTGACGGCAGCGCCGCCCGGGCGCTCGCCTCGAGAGCCGCGGAGCTCATCCCGGCGCTCTGGGCCAGCGCCTTTTCGAGTCCCGGGCTGCTCCCCGCCGCGAAGCCGGCGAGAAGGGCGCGGACGCCCGCGGAGCCGCGCGCACGCTCGAGAGATTCGACGAGCGCGAGCGACTCACTCTCGAGCAGGGGCAGTCTCGCCGGATCGTTCCATGCCCGGAGAAGGGACTGGTCGAGAGCGGTGATTCCGATCCACCGTCCGTCGGCGGCAGCCCGGGCGAGCGCGGGCCGATCGCTCCGCGCCCCGTCGCCGGCAATCCATTTTCCGACTCCCCGAACGAGCCACGCGGGAGCTCGCCCCCGGCTCAGGCGAGCCGCCTCCCACATCCCGACCCCTCTCGCGATCACCGATGTCCATTCATCCACGGATCGGCGCGGCTCGGCGTAGAACGCGATCAATCCGCGGTGGAGCAAGCCGTCCGTCATGGCCCCCACGCGCGGAAGCCCGCTCTCCCGCAACGCGCGCTGGTTCGCGAATATCTTGATCAGCGGCGGGTCACCAGGCGGCGAACCAAGGGCCGCGGCGGATCGCTGCCACGCCGCCGGGAGAGCCTTCCGGATCTCGCCCAGGCTCTCCTCCCTCGCGTACACGAACGAAAACCCGCGACCGCCGATCTCGACTTCGGACTTTCTGATCGGCTCGGGCGATCCGGATCGGATTCGGAACGCCAGACCCTTCAGCACCGCATCGGGCGGCCGCGCACGGGAGGCGGCCGCGATCTTCTCGAGATACTTCCAGGCTTCGTCATATCGTGCGTAGGAAGCGTAAAGATCGCAGAGGGCTCGGAGGGGCGTCGCGCTTCCCGGGTTCGCCAGGAAGAGCGCCGCGTTTTCCTTCTCGATCCGTTCGAATTCGGTGCTCTTTTCCTCCAGGAGCGCCGCGAGGATGTCGATGTCGCGGGACCGGGACGGATCGAGAGGGCGCGCCTCCCCCAGGAGCGCGCGAGCGTCCGCGAACCTGGCTTGGTTGATCGAGTCTCCCGCCAGCGTCGCGAGGCAGCCGAATCGCTCCTCCCGCGCCGCGCGGAGAGACTCCGGAGCGCCCTGCTTCTCGAGGCCGAGGGTGGCGCGCGCGTACTCCGCGGCAGCCGCCTCCAGTCTCCCCGATGCCTGCTGCATCCGCGCGGATTCCAGATCGATGCTCGCGTCACCCGGGCTCCCCTTCCGCGCCTCCGCGAGAGAGCCGATCGCCGCGGCCCTGGCCGCATCCGCCCCCGCATAGTCTCCCTCCTCGTCGAGGAGCACGGCAAGGCCGGCGGCAGCGACGGCGTGCTCGCGCAACCGGGCCGGGGAGTCCGTGTCGAGCTCGATCGCCTGCCTGAAATCCGCAACGCCCCATTCCCATCGAACCCTCGCCTCCCGCTGGGCCCCGTCCGCCATCAGTTTTTTCGACTCCGCCAGATCCGCCCTGCCGGTGAACGCCCACGTCTCGGCGGCACGAGGATCGACCTTCCTGATCACCTCGACCTCTTTCCTCATGTCGTCGAATGAACCCACCGAGAGCAGCGCGGCGGCGAGCTTGAGCCGCAGCTCCCTGGCGGCGGGATCGACACCGAGCCGCGCGCGGTAGATCGGGATCGCCAGCGCGGCCTTGCCGACCGACACCGCGTAGTCGGCGATCCGTTCCGAGCCGCCCTGCATCGCCTGCTCGAACGCCGCATCGCGCAGAGGGCCGATCTTCTCCCGCATGCGGAAGAGCTCCTTGAAGCAGGCCAGCGAGGAGTCCGCATCACCCGAGGAAGTGAGCGCCGCGGCAAGATTGTAGAGGTCGAGAGAGAGCGCGTCGGCGAGCGATCGATCCACGGGCTGGCCCGCGGTGAGGGACCTCCGGGCTGCCCCGAAGATCTCGAGAGCGCCCTTGAGGTCGCCCTCCCGGGATCGCCGCTCACCCTCGCGGAACTGATCCCAGGCGGTGGCGGGGGTCCCCGATGGCGAACTCCCGGGATCCTGAGCCGCCGGCCGCCCCCCGGAGACCGCGCACATAAAGATGATGCCGGCGGGGATCGCGATTCTCGCGGCGCCTTTGCGCCATGGAAGACGTTCGTGCATACTCTCGTCCTTCCCGCTGCGACGCGGGGAAAAAACCGCCAAGGTCCGGCCATGATAGGCCACACGAGGCCGGCCCGCGCGGTCACTTTCACCTGGCGGAGTCCCACGACGTGCCCGACACCCCGCCGTCCCTTCAGCGCACCTCCCCAACGGAGAAGATCGGTCGCTCCAGGGCTCGCAGGGGAAACCTCCTTCTCTGGCTCGCGTCGATCTCCACGCTCCTGATCTGCATCGAAACCGGCCTGAGGCTCACCGACCTCGCTCCCATCTCCACCCTCGCGTATCCGGACGAGCAGACATGGGCCAGCTCTCCGGGTCCCTTCGCGCCCAACCAGGATTTCGTGGATCGACTGCGCCCGGATCTCCCCCACCGGATCCGGATCAACTCGCTGGGTTTCCGGGGCCACGCCTTCGCCTTCGAGAAGCCCGCGGGGCATCGGCGCATCCTCTGTCTCGGGGACACCTATACCTTCGGCGCTTACGTGAACGACGACGAGACGTTTCCCGCCGCCCTCGAGAGAAAGCTGCGACAGATCGATTCGGGCTGGCCGACCGAGGTGATCAACGCCGGCGTGACCGGCTACACGATTGCCGATGAAGCCGCTCTCGCGGAGGAGAATGGATTCGCGCTGTCGCCGGACATCGTCATCGTCGGTTTCGCCATGAACGACCTTCCCGATCTCGCGCGAAAGATCTCCGCGCGGGACAGCCAGCGGCTGGCGGCGGCCAGAATCTCACATTCCCCTCTGACACCCGTAAGGACTCTCCTGATGCACACCGCCACGTACAACTTTCTCTTCGCGCTGAAAGCGTCGCTCCTCGGGCGGCTGCACCTCGATCCCGCGATGCATGAAGCGCAGACACGCCGTTTCCTGAGCCCTCCCTTCGACGAGAGATCCGAGATCCTGTTCGAAGCGTACCGGAGCGCGTTGCTGAATCTCAACGACGCCGCCTTGAAACGCGGATGCCGGCTCCTGCTCGTCCTCTTTCCGCTGTACGAGCAGGCCGTCTCGGGAACCCCTGCCGAAGCGCAGGCGCGACTGATGCGCATGGCTGAGGCGGCCGGGATCCCGGCCGTCGATCTTCTTCCGGCGTTCCGCGCGGCCGGCGCCCGCGCGGCCAAGATGTTCCTCGTGCCCCTCGACCACCATCCTTCGGCGGCGGGTCACAGGCTCGCGGCGCGGGAGGTGAGCCGGTTCGTGGTCGCAGAGATGGCAGGCGCGGCTCGGCCGGCGGGGGTGCAGGCTCCCCGCTGATTCAGGAGAGGTACTTCAGGCCGACGACGAGGTGGGCCTCCGGGTCGGACAACGACATCTCGCCGAGAGCGACCACTTCGACATCCTCGTTGATGCCGGCGTGAGTGCGGGCGCCGATCCGGATCTCGCCCGGACGGGACTCCCGGCACAGCCGGAAGGCCTGGTTGACCGCGGCGCCCACGGCGGTGTACTCGACCCGTTTGTCCGAGCCCATGTTCCCGAGGAGGCCGGTCCCGGTGTTGACCCCCGTGCAGAGCTCGAGCGAACCGAACTCGGCATGCCTCGCCCACCACTTGTCCCTCAGCCGCGTGAAGACGTCGCGCATGTCGAGCGCGGCGAAGACGGCGCGCTGCGCGTCCGAAGGACCATACCGGGGATCGTGCGCGACGGGCGCGCCGTAGAAGGCCATCAGGGAATCGCCGAGGAACTTGTCCACGGTCCCCTCGAACTTGAAGACGACGTGGGTCATCACGGAGAAGAACTCCTGGAGGAACGCCACGACGACTTCGGCGGGGAGCGCCTCGGCGAGGGGGGTGAACCCGCGGATGTCGGCGACCAGCACGGTGACGGAGCGCCGCTCCCCCGCGAGAGTCTTGCCGCGGGGATCGCGGAAGAGCTGCTCCGCGATATGCGGGGTAACGTAGGATTCGAACCGCTTCCGAATCCTCTCCGCCTCCTCCTCCCTCACGCGGGCCCTGTCCTTGATCTCGCGGTAGAGCTGCGCGTTCTCGATGGCGGTGGCGACCTGGCTGGCGAGGATCGCCATCATGCGGCCGTGCTCCGGCCTGAAGTGCTCCGGCTCGACGCTCTCCAGCGCGATCACTCCGAGGACCCGGTCCTGCACGACGAGCGGCACCGCCAGCTCGGAGCGCGGGACGCGGCCGTCGAGGGTCCGGGGGATGATGTAGTCGGGATCGCTCGCGACGTCGCCGACGATCACAGGCTCGCGGCCCAGCGCCGCCCGCGAGATAATCCCCTCTCCCAGGCGAATATCGCGCTCCGCCACCCACGTCGGGTCGTAGCCGATCGCCGTTCTCCATGAGAATTTTCCCGTCTTTTCGTCGAGCAGAAAGATCGTGAAAAGCTCGTGATCGATGACCCGCCGCGTCAGATCGCCGACCCGGTCGAGCAGAAAATCTAGGTCGAGAATCGACGCCACCTCGCGCCCGATCCCGTGAAGCGTCTCCAGCGCGAGGGCCTGCCGCCGGCTTTCCTCGAAGAGCCGCGCGTTCTCCATCGCCGCCGCTATCGGGCCGGCGAGAGTGGAGATGACGGTGACGTGCTCCGTCGTGAAAAAGTGCGCGCGCCGGCTCTCCATGTTGAGAACCCCGATGACCCGATCCATGTGGATCAGCGGCACGGCGAGGTTCGAGCGGTAGGGCTCTCCGTTCGGCGGATAGTAATCGGGGTCGCGCGCCACGTCGCCGATGCAGACCGCCTCGCGGGTGCGCACGACGCGGCCGCAGATCCCGCGATCCGCGGGGTACTCCGTCTCCCTCGCCCGGTCGGGCTGATACCCCGAGCCGCCGAGCCATGAGAGACGCCGTCCATCCGGATCGAGGCGGAATATGCCGAGCACGTCGTAGTCGATGAGGCTCTTCACGAGCGTCGCGATTCGCTCGAGGAGCGGCTCGAGATCGAGGATCGCGGTCATCTCGCGCGAGATCGAAAAGAGGGTGTGAAGCGTTCTCGCTCTCTGAACGTCGAGACTTATCCGCGCCCGCTTGAGATCCGCGCAGACGTCGCGCGCCGTGGCGTACCTGGCGGCCGTCTCCTTCGCCGTGCAGCGATCGACGATCGCCTGAAGGTCCGCCGGCGCGTCCGCGTTCAGCTCCG
>Ga0137394_10004857_pt1 | contig 10215 bp, 4 predicted proteins | sample czobulk116metaG_FD_108278 | JGI IMG/M metagenome (GOLD analysis project Ga0137394, IMG submission 108278) | Vadose zone soil microbial communities from Angelo Coast Range Reserve, California, USA - czobulk1.16 metaG | ecosystem: Environmental > Terrestrial > Soil > Vadose zone | place: USA... | reverse complement strand
CCTGTGGCCAGATTGAGGAGAGTGGACGCGCTAGGCTGGAACAAGTTTGCGTAGTCCGGATTTCCGCTGGCATCTGTCTTAATACAGGGCGCACCGCCAGGGGTCCCCGCCGGGCAGCCGACGGTAGTGGAAGCCGGGGCCCAATACGCGCCCAGGACATCATCTTCGGCGCTCAGCGCCCGGACGGCGGCGTCAAGCGGCAAGATAAATGCATACCGGCCATAGTTGGCGTAGAGCTTGGTCTTCCGGTCGCCTTTCGGATCGACAATGAATCCGAAGCGAGGTGACCACATGTCGTTAAAGAGTTTGTCGAGTTGGTTACCAATCAAGCGCTGCTGTTCCCAACGCAGTCCAAGATTAACGGTGAAGTGCTTGCCTAATGCCCAGGAATCGTTTATGTAAGCGGCGTGATACTTTCCACTGCTTCTGGTAACGCCGCCATCGAAGCGCCCCCGCGACTGGACGAGCGCGACCCGCACCGGGCTTCCTCCACCGGCTGAATCCGCCATGTAGGGGCAGAGCGAACACGCCGCGCTATTGGCCACGGCGGAAATAGGTTCAAGTACGAGCGCAGCATCGGTCAGCTTTCCGGCGACCGTCGGGTTTGTTGCAGTTCCATAACCGGGATCCCCCCCTGAAGCATTTGTGGCCGGAATGGCGAATTTTCCGCCGGAGTACGAGGTGGTATCGTTGTAAACGGGGAATTGCCATGTGTAGCCGGCGCTGAAAGTGTGCTGGCCAAGGAAGCGATAGGTCTTCGAGGTGTCAAAGGAGAGGCTCTTGGTGTTGGAGTCGTACGGTTCGAGGAAGCCAAACCCTTGAGCATTGAATGTGCCCACTTGTGCCAGATTTGTCTCGTCAACGATCTGGGTTACGTCCGCCAGCGGCGTCTCCGTGAAGTGGTTCCAGCTCCAGGTAAACGCTCCATCGATCAGCCAGGTGTTCGTAAGCGCCCCGTCGTAGCGCACCGCCCAGTTCCGTGTGCCGTAGTCCCACTTCGAGTTCACAGTTTTGTCCGTGGCGTTGAGGGTGGCCCAAGGAACATTGTTCGTGTGAGAAGGGTCGCCGAAAACCGAGGACTCGACGGTGTGGCGATCGTTAACCTTGAATGTCAACTTACCGGCGTAGTCATAGGAAGTCTTTGTACGATCGACCCGCCCGTTATAGAGCGTGAAAAGCCCCGAGCCCACGGCGGGTGCCATATGCTGATGGTTGAAGCTGGGATTAAAATTTCCGAAATAGAATAGGTGGTTCTTCAACTTTCCGAGCGGAACGTACCCGCCGAGCTCGGCGTCGCCTTCGTAGGTGCTATCACCCAAATACTGTCCAAACTTATTCGTGGTCCCAAATTTTGGATCGTCGGCATTGTCCGGAGTGGTCTGCATCCCCAGGGGATGAAAGTAACCGCCAATCTGACCATGGGTCTTCGTGCCGCCCGACTTGGTTACGATTTGGACGATGCCGCCGCTGGCGTGCCCGTATTGCGGCTCAAATCCTCCCGTCTTAATCTGCACTTCCTTAACGAAGGACTGATTGATGCCGGAGCCCAGGGCCCCGTAAGAGCGTGCCCAGACGCCCAAGCCACCAAAAGCCGGGTCGTTAATCGAAACACCATCCGCAATGTAGGAATTCTCCAAACCGCTGGAGCCTGAAATGGACGGGTTGTTACCGCCGGTCTGAATACCGTCCACCGCGCCGGGACTCAGGTAGAAGAGGCTGGAAACGCCGCGCTGCACGGGAATGTTCTCAAAAAAGGTATCCGCGATATTCGACGTAACTGCAGAGGTGGACGTGTCCACGGTGACGGACGCCGCGCTAACCTCCACCACTTCAGACACTTGACCGGTTTCGAGGATCACTTCGACGCTAGCGGTCCTGTTGATGAGCACTTCGGCGCTTTTAATATTCGCGACCTTGAAACCCGCCTTCTGCACGCGGATTGAATAGATGCCCGGAATCAAATTGGAGAAGAGAAAGCTGCCTTGTTCCGAGGTCGTCTGGACCTGGTTGCCGATCGGCCCGGTGATTGTTACCTCAGCGCCGGGAACGAGACTCTTCGAAGAGTCGTAGACCAAACCACTCAAATTGCCGCGTGTCGAACCCAGGTCCTGTGCAAGAGCCGGGAACGAGAACAAAATCAACAAAGCTGCCACGAAAATCAACCCGAGCGACCGATTCTTCATAGAAATCGAGCTCCTTTTCCTGCCCCCAAGGGAGATTGAATCTGGCTTGCTGCTGGAATTGAACGAGAAACCGGGACCCACCCCGTCTCCCATGGCGGGCAGATATTCTCACAAACTCAGCATAAAATCTGCCAAAGTTTGATAAAACTTAGACATTTTCAAGTTATTGGAAATGAGAACTTTAGGAAACCGAAGGAACGCGACAGGGGCAGATGAGACACGATTTCTTCCGGTTTCTTAAATAGGTATGTAGAAATATGGATTTTCATTCAGGCCAAGGGGCAGGCAAGGGAAGCGGTAAACCCTCCTCACTGACGCTTCGGTGGTTCAGCGCTCAAGTAGGACTTTCCTCTCATCGTCAACTCCGCGGCCTTCTGGGGATTCCCTAGAGCGCCATAATACTGGGCCAAGGCGAGATACAAGGGGCCCTCTTCGGGGCGGGACTGCAAGGCGGCTTCGAGCACGGAGATGGCTTGCTGCGTGTTGCCCTGTTTCTCAAAACTCGTAGCGATCCGGAGGAGCGTCCCGGAATCGGTCTTTTCCGTGACGCCGGCATCGGAGAACAGGCTTACCACGGCAGCGTAGTCCTTTCGCGAGAAGTACGCGTCCACCAGCCGCGCCCGGGCGATATCATCAGAAGGATCGAGTTGCAAGGCGCGCCGGAACCACACGCGGGCTTCCTCCACCTGTCCCAACGCCAGATGGGAGAGCCCCCTTTGCTGATCGAGGATGCCCTTCTCAGCGTCCTGTGCGATGCCGGGCTCGACTACGTCCCAGGCTGCGGCCAGCGAAGAGCTGTCCAGGATTTTGAAATTCATCGTGGCGAAACCATTCTGCCTCGCCGCCGGATCACTGACCGAAACGTTAAGGATGTAGTTCCCCATGGATTGTTTCTCCAGCGACAGTTTCTTGCCCGTTACCAGAGAGCCCGTCGCATCGAATTGCTCCATGCCGATTTCATCTTTGACTTTGCTGGTGCTGCCGGGAGATGCCGGCATTCCAAAGTCGTACTGCACTTCCAATTTCTTGCCCAGGCGGGTTCGCGGGTCCTGCGGCGGCGCCCAGATCTGATAGACAACCTGGAGGTTGGTATCCGGCGCCAGAGTTGGAGTGCCATTGGATGCCGGAGTGAACCGGACTCCACCCAAAGAGAAGGGCAGCAAATCGGCGAGACCAGGATCCGCGTTTTCCGCGGACATAAACGGCAGCACGCCTGGCACGATCAATCCCTCTTTCGCGGGGGTGGGAATCATCACCTCGCGCGCCGTGTGAAACGCAGTTTTCTTGGACCAATCCGTGAGCTGAAAATCGAGGCGATATTTTCCCGGCGGAAGCGGCAACATGCCCTCATAGCCGAAAACTTTGTCTTTGATCGAATCCAGATGTTTCTTGCTGATGGATTCAGAGACCGTCTTCTGTTGCGTGAAGATGAGTTTATTGTCCGGAGCGAACACACGAACACGGACCTCAACGGTGTACCGATAACCGCCGTCACTTTCCTGGGTCATGCTGAGATCGCTGGGGTTTTGCAACCGGACGGCATAGTCGAGCCGCGTCAATCCGCGGGAATCGCGCACGGGAAAGGCAATAATGGCAAGATTTCGGCCTTCCAGGATAATCCGTGAAGTTACCGATTCCCGCAGCGCCTTTCGGCGGTTAATCTCCTCGCGGTTCGCGGGCATATTTGGCAGATTCTTGATGCTGTTCAGCAGAATGTCGGATTCGAGGCTGGTACTACCTGTGGTCTCGTCAACAGGTTCGTCAGGCAGCAAGGTGAGCGAAATACGGGCGACTTCGGGCCCGGCGGAGTCCCGAATCATCCGCAGTGCCGCGGCACGCGAATTGATGGCTTCTACTCCCGTGGCCAGCTTATCGGGGCCGTCGGTATACGGACTGTAAAAGCGATAGTCGCCGCTGCCTTCCCGCTGGTAAAACATCACATAAAAAAACGGGGGGAGAGCGAGGTTCGCGCCGCCGTAGAACCAGATCTCGATAGGGTAGAGATTCCCGGAATTCCGGAAAACCTGTTTTTGTTGAGGCGGACCCAAGGTGATATAAGTGCGCCCGCGGTCCGTGCGCCAGCCTTCCATGCCGGAGCCGACGCTGAACCGAGCATCGGCGAATGCGATTCGCTGGTAGATCTCGTCCCTGTAGGAGTTCGCGGGGGAGCCGGGATTGGGATTCCGGATTTCCCAGAAATCTTCGATGAATTTGTCGCGAGCCTCGTTGGTGGCCAGCCGGCGGAAGCCATCGCGCTCCTCTTTGTTAATCAGGTAGACGACGTCCCGTTCAAGCCACTCGCGATAGTTTTTCTCTAATTTTTGAGGTTTCTGACCAAAGCAGGCCGAGCTACAACCCAATACGAGGAGAATCGCCAGGAAGAACGCGCGACGGCAAAAACAACCGGATGAATTCTTGTTGCTCTGGCCAAACGTGTACATCTTTCATTTCTCCCGAGGCGGGATTCCGACAGGCGGCCAGCCCTTAAGAAAGGCTGCGGCCGGAATCTCCGCTCGTCCTGACGAATCAAGCTTCGGGCTAGCGCTGATGGCGGATGCGTTCGGCGAGGGACGGGGCCCGCTGGCGCGCGATGTCCACAAACTTTGAATCCGCGGCAATCTGATCCAGCATCGGAAGGACGCGCCGAGGTTCCGGTAGCAGGCTGCGATTGAGGCCGAATTCGAATTGCAGCAGCGCGTCGTTGATTCCCAGTCGATCGCACCTCATGAGCCACGCAATCTATAGATTCGCAAGGGCGGGAAGTTTGTTCCTCCCGTTCCGATCAGTTCCGTGGCTTCGGTGTCGCTTAGAAGACGACTTTGAAGCCGAACTCCAGCGAACGAGGGGCGCCCAGCGCAAAGACGCCAGAACCCAGCCCAACCAGGTTCGAACGGTTTTCCCGCGTCGTGCCGTTCAAAGTTCCTGCCGTTCCATTCAAGATACCGCTAAGTGGCTGGCTTGGCGAATCAAAGTTCTGCCGGTTGAAGAGATTGTAGATGCTGACTTGCGGCTCGATCATCAGGCGTTCCCGCGCACGTAATGGCTTGATCTTCCATCCGAGCTTCAGGTCAAAGGTGAACATGTTGCCGAGGCCTTGCTCACCCGTTGGCGGAACCGAAATCGTCGGAGTCACCCCGCCGAGCGCGATCAGTTGCGCTTCGGTGAAGAGCCCCGCAGCCACCAGCGCCTGCCCAGCGGGAGTCAGCTTACCGGCGCCGCTCGAATTCCACTGGTTGATCAGGCTCGCCAGTCCGCCAACGCCGACACCTCGGCCGAAAGAGCCGATTCCGGTTCCCGCAAGCAGGTCGCCGGATTGTCCGCTGGTGTTGCCGGCCAGGGAACCGTCGCCGTCCAGATCGGACGTAAAGATTGCTCCCTGCATCCCGTTGGCCGGGGAAGGCAGGAACAGGCTTGACGGCAGCGGACTGTACCAATGCGTGATGAAGCTCATCGACGCGCCGTATTTGAAGTCCATCATCGCGCCAGCCGAAAGCTGATGCCTGCGGTCGAGCCCGTTCGGCCCTCTGAGACTCGTGTCGCGGAAGCTGAATCCGTTATTGATGAAGTCTCCGTCGCGCGCCATGGCCGACAGTCGCGAAAACGCATAGGAAACGACGAAGTTCGCGTTCGTCATGCCTCGCACCGGGTTAGCTTTCTGCGACGTGAGTTTCACTTGCAGCGCGTTGTACGTTGACCTCCCGATCGGAAAGAGCATCTGGTTAGCGCCGACATTTGGGTTGATGCCCGGGAAGGCTGCTCCAGTATCCGGCGTTACACCGGCTGCCGTTGCGCCGAGGCTACCCAGGAAACCGTAGCCCGAATCGAGGCCGTTCCCCGCGAAATCGAAAATCGTGGCCGCCCTGGGCACGTAGGGGTTGAGCGGATCGGGTGGAGCGCCGGTTGGATCGCTCGGACAGAGAAGGATGGCTTGATTGATTGTCGGCACGCCGCAGTTCGACAGCGTTGTCGCAATTGCATTTTGGGCTGCGGTGAGATTCAAGTACCTCGAATCACCCACATGGTTCGTGTCGTAACCAAGGAGGCTATGTAGGCCGACGTTGCGGATATAATCCACGTTAAGTACCGTGCCTGGGCGCAATTCCCGCTGAACGCCGATGTTGAATTGCAAGGAATACGGCGTACGGTAGCTCGGCGCCAGCAGCTCTGTTCCCGTGTTGTTGAACGAATCCGCCAGAGTATTGCCGATGAATCCGCCATTGTTCTGGGCTCCGGCCGCCAAAGTCGCCTGTTGCAGTGCTGCTTCGATGGCCAATGCATCGGCCGTTACGCTCCCGATCGGCTGGCCACATACCTGCGTGGCGATGTTCTTGCCGTTGATCGTTGTTTGTTTCGACCCGTCCGGCATGGCAATTCCACCCCCGCTGCAGACTTCCTGGATGCCGAAGAAAAGCCCCTGCTGGAGGCGAGGCGGCCGGTCAAAGAGAATATTGTTCCAGATGGCATTCTCGTAGTAGATCCCAAACCCCGCTCGAATCGCCGTCTTTCCATTCTTCCAGGGATCCCACGCCAGCCCGATTTGTGGCCCGAAGTTCTTATTGGGTTGGTGTATGCGACCGCCGAGCCCAGGGCCAAACTGATCGAGCAGATTACCAGTGCAATGGAGGATGGATGCAGAGCAGGGAATCGGCTCAATGTCGCTATCCGTCCGCCCGGTGTCGCGCACATATCGCAAGCCGATAGAAGCCGTGAGATTCGACCGTAGTTTCCATTGGTCACCGAAATATGCGGTGAATCGCGTATCCGACGAGCCACCTGCGGGAAACCCAAACCCTGGCTTTTCCGTAAAGAAACCCTGGCCGTTTCCGATCAAGATAGCGTCCACGTTGTATTGCAATGGGTCCGATTGTCCGGTGATTGGCGTCAGGGAAGTTACGATGGGTGCTGACCCAACGAAGGCCGCAAAGACGGCTCCCTGAATCCGATTTAAGCCGAGACCGTACCGCAAAGTGTGACGACCGAACGTAATGCTGCCGTCGTATTTCGTCTGTTTGTTGCTCTGATAAGTCTTCTGCGGAGCCAAAAAGTTAGGTCCGGAGCAGAATGCATCCACGCCAGCACCCAAACAGGTGATGTCGCCCCCGATGGCGATGGCAATCCCCGGGGCTGGATCCGTGATCCCGGAACCTAGGACGGCGTCGGCGATTCCGTTGCGGAATTTGGTGTAGCCGAACCGAACACTGTGCGAGAACCCGCCCGTGTTGAAATCGAATCCCGCCGCGTGTACCGGCGTATGGTCCACATTTTTGAAGGGCGTGAACGTATTCGGTATGAAGCCGCGTACCAGGCTGTTTTGCTCATAGGAGAAGCGATAGAACAACTTCCAGTTGGGTTTCAACTGCCAATCCAGCCGTCCAATCGGCTCCAAGTCTCGGAACGGCGAGTTGTATGTGGCATTGAAACTATTGAAGGGATCTGGAAACACCTGCGCCGCCTGCAAGTCCTGGTGCGTCCGTTCCAGACCGCCGAAGAGAAACAGTTTGTCTTTCACGATGGGCCCGCCCAGGCGCGCCCCGTATTGTTTGCGATCGAATGGCACGGGAATCAAACTTTGCTTGGCCGCGACGCTGTCGCCCCTCCAGTAGAAGAATCCCTCACCATGGATGTCATTTGAACCCGAGCGCGTCACGACATTGATCGTGCCGGTGGACGTCAGCTCCGTTGAGAGATCCAGATTCGATTGGCCGACCTGGAACTCACCGATGGCGATCTGCGGGATATTTTGTGTAGTGGTACCGACAGTTTCGTCGCTGATATCAATCCCGTCCACCTCAATCCGAGCAGTCCTTCCGAAATGCCCCGCGAAAGAGACGGAGGAAAAACCGTTCTTCGTGGGGTCGAAATTCGCGCCGTCCTGGATCTGTACCCCAGGCTCGAGCTGAGCGAGATCAAGAAAGTTCCGCCCATTGACTGGCAGATTCTCAATTTGTTGTGCAGTGAGCACGCCCTGTACCGTCGCCTGTTCGGTGTTCACGGTAATCGCAGAGCTCTCCACGGTGATGACCGTGGTTTCTGAGCCCAGCTCGAGCGTGACGTTTGCGGACGTGATTATGCCAACGGTTACGTCGACAGTTTTCTCGACGGTCTTAAATCCTTGCGCCGCGACGCGCACGATGTACGTCCCTGGCGGCAGCGGACCGGAGTTATATGTTCCCGCCGAAGAAACTTCCGGCTTCGACTTTTGTCCCGTATCTTTCTTGGTGATTGTAACTTTGGCAGAAAGGACAACCGCGCCGTTCGGGTCCAGAATCGCTCCTTGAAGACTTCCTGAGGAGATGGTGGCTTGGGCGATTGCCTCCGGCGGAGCTACGAGCATTACCGCCAGGAAAAGAGCGACGACTATCGACAGCGCGACAAGTGAGGTACCGCTGCGCATATGGCGCATCACTCCTCCATTTCTCTATCCGAGGTTCAAACGGGGTTCCATCCGACCTTACTGGCTAGACCCATGAGCCCTCGATCCGGGCAGATCTACTCATGAGCGCCAGCGCTATTAGAATCCATGGGTTTCTAGGCTCCCACACGATTTCGAACAGCGCCTTTAATGGCCTAGATAGTCGAATACACCAACCAATGTCAAGCTAAAACAAAGCAAATCGATCGCGGTGCTAGAAGAGAAGTTTTGCGAAACTGACGTCCCACGCATCCGAGTGATTGTCATACAGGATTAGGTAGAATTCAGAATTTCAGATAGTAATGAGTTTCGGTGCTCGATTGAGCAGAGGCTAGCCCTGATGGCGGATGCGTTCGGCGAGGGACCGGGCCCGCTGGCGCGCGATGTCCACAAACTTTGAATCCGCGGCAATCTGATCCAGCATCGGAAGGACGCGCTGAGGTTCCGGTAGCAGGCTGCGATTGAGGTCGGATTCGAATTGCAGCAGTGCGTCGTTGATTCCCAGCCGGTCGTAGCGCATGCGGCGTGAGATCAGGTCCACGTGTTCCTGCTGCCGCGCCAGCCCCTCGAAGATCCGCAGTAGCTCAGCCGCCGCTGAATTCAGCGTGTAGTTGAACTTGGTTTCATGGACTTCGGCGCCGGATTCCCAGCGGAAGGTCTTCTCGCCAAGATAGGCGATTTTACGGTGCACGTCCAAATCCTGACCCTGAAAATGTTTCAATTGCGCGGCAAGATCGAACATTTTTGCGCGCAGCGCAGCGCCCACCTGGAACGGCGCAGTGCCCGCATCCTCGTCGAGCTGGCGGATTTCATAAGTGGCGGTATCGGAATCCTGCTGCACGGTAATCTGGACGAACTCCGGGGAGCTGGATTTGAAGACGCGGCGAAAAGTCAGCTTTGCGCTTCCGGGAGCGGGCGCGCAGTGAGCGGTGCAGGCCGGCAGGCCAGCCAGTCCGAGCAGCAGTCCGATGTGCAGAAGAGAAGTTTTCATCGCGTCGATAGGATGCGCGGCAGCTTATTTCGAGTTGCGCCGCCCGTTTGAATGACCGTTGTTACGCCAGCCACGCCTGTCGCTGCTCCCAGAGCACGCGGCCGCGCCACTGCATTACCGTCCGGCAATCCAAACCGTCTCCTCGCATGCTCCGCCTGCAAGTGGCACAACGCCACAGCGAGCGCATCCGCCGCATCCGGGGGCTCTGGAGTCTCTGTCATGGAGAGCAGTGCGCGCACCATCATTTGCATTTGCCGCTTGTCCGCATGGCCGTGGCCTGCCACGGACGCCTTCACTTCGCGGGGCGCGTAGCTATGCACTTCCAGATTATGCTGAGCGGCCGCCAGCAGCACCACGCCGCGCACCTCCGCCAACCGAAGCGCCGTGCGCATGTTCAGCGCCGTGAATACGCTCTCTACCGCCATGGCATCCGGTGCAAATTCTTCGATCAGCCGGCAGAGCAACGCATGTACATCTTGAAGCGTGGCGCCCGCATACTCCTTGCGCCGTTTTGTGGCAACCGCCAATGCACCATAATGCAGCATCCGGCAGTTGCGCCCGTCACTCTCGACGATGCCGTAACCCGTCGGTCCCGCTGCGGCAGGGTCAACGCCGAGTATTCGAATGGT
>Ga0137394_10004856_pt1 | contig 10216 bp, 9 predicted proteins | sample czobulk116metaG_FD_108278 | JGI IMG/M metagenome (GOLD analysis project Ga0137394, IMG submission 108278) | Vadose zone soil microbial communities from Angelo Coast Range Reserve, California, USA - czobulk1.16 metaG | ecosystem: Environmental > Terrestrial > Soil > Vadose zone | place: USA... | reverse complement strand
GCCACAGCGGCCGAGCTGCCATGATCGCTCCAACTATTAGACACCAAACCTCAGCGCGCGGCCGGGGCGATCGTGTGCTCGCGGGTGTGACGTCCATTGTCGCGATGGCCTCGCTGCCGGCGATCGTCGGCATCGTCCGGACGATTCCCCTGCGCGTGTCGCTCGACGCGAACGAAGGATGGAACGCGTATCAAGCCGTCGCCGCGTTCTCGGGCGATCTGTATCCGCATGCGCCTCGCTTCTTCTTCAACAACTATCCGCCGCTGTCGTTCTATCTCACCGGTCTCGCCGGGCGATGGATTGGTGATCCGATCGTGGCGGGACGATTCATCGCCTGCTGCGCATTTGCTGCGCTCGCGGTCATTCTCGGCCTGGTCGCGCGAAGGATTCGGTGCTCCGCCGGCGAAGCAACGTTCGCGGCGACGCTGTTCGTTGCGACGACGCTGTCAACCAGTCATTACGTGGGCATCAACGATCCGCAGTTTCTCGGACAGGCGATCGCAACCGCAAGTCTGCTGCTCGTCGTTCCGGAGCCGCGCACTCTGCGACGCCTCTGGCTCGCGGCCGCGTTGATATCGGCCGGCATCTTCATCAAACACAATCTGATCGCGCTGCCGATCGCCTGCGTCGTCTGGCTCGGGATGCACGATCGGCTGTCGGCGCGGCGTCTCGCCGCTACGGGCGCTGTGTTCGCCGTGGCCGGCCTCTCGCTTTGCTGGTGGATGTATGGTGCGGGCTTTTTCGAAGGGCTCGCGACACCGCGCGGCTACTCGTTCGGCGTCTCGGCGCGCGCGTTCGTTCGCTGGATCGTCCGCGTGCCGGTGTTCCTCACGGCGCTCGTCGTTCTTGTGCGACGATTCCCGCGCGATCGCGACGTGGCGTTCTGTGCGTGGTACGCGGGCATCGCGTCGCTTGCCGGGCTCGTCTTTCTCGGCGGCGATGGCGTCGATTGGAACGTGATGTTCGAATCGAACTGGGCGTGGTGCCTGACCGCAGCAGTCGCGTTGAATCGACTCAGACGATCGATGCTGGCCGTGGCGTTCGCGCTATTGCCGCTCGTCGCCTCGGCGCTCGCGGTGTATCGCGCGCCGCTGGACCCGGCATCGTCATTGGCTTCGCGCATGGCGCGCGCGCCGGCCTTCGAAGCAGACATCGCGTTTGTCGCGAGCCGGCGCGGATCGGCGTTGTGCGAAGACCTCGCGCTGTGCTTCTGGGCCGGCAAGCCTGCCGAAGTCGACGTCGTGAATCTGGCGCAGCATGTGAAGCGGGGCACGCGGTCGCCTGGCGAACTGGTCCATTTGATCGATGCGCGTCATTTCGGCGTCGTGCAGGTGAACGCCGGCCATTCGCTGCTGGACAACGCCGCCGGCGACGCGCTGCAGCGATCTTATGTGCTCGCACGGCAGAGTCAGGCTGGTATGCTGTTCGTCCCATGAAACAGTCCATCTACGGGATCCATCCCGGTGTCGCGATGATTCAACACGCGATCGCGAGCCTGCCGGCGAAAACCGGCCGCTCGATCGACGACTGGATCGCATTCGTCAACAAGCACGGCCCAAAGGGTCAGGCCGCGCGGCGCGCGTGGCTGAAGAAGACGCACAAGCTGGGGACCAACTACGCCGGATGGATCGCCGACCGTGCCGGAGGCAAGGGCGAGGACGGCGATCCGGACACGTATCTCGAAACCGCGGAGCGCTACGTGGAAGACATGTTCACGGGAGCGAAAGCGGGACTGAAGCCGATCTACGACACGCTGCTGAAGGTCGGACTCGCGGCGGGCAAGGAGGTGAAGGCGTGCCCGTGCAAGACGATCGTACCGATCTATCGCGAACACGTGATCGCGCAGATCAAGCCGGCGACGCGTACGCGCATCGACTTCGGGCTGGCGCTCGGCCGCACGAAGGCGCCGAAGCGGCTGATCGACACCGGCGGCTTCACCAAGGGCGACCGCATCACGCACCGCATCGAGATCACGTCGGTCGCCGACATCGACGACGAGCTGAAGCGGTGGCTGAAAAAAGCGTACGAGCTCGACGCCTGATGGACACCGCGTTTCTCGCCGATTTCCGGGAGACACTCGATCGCGCGGCGCAGCGGCTGCTCATGTACTCCGACGCCGATGCGAGCCATCGTCCGGCGCCGGGCAAGTGGTCGAAGAAGGAAATCATCGGGCATCTGCTCGACTCGGCGTCGAACAACCACGGCCGCTTCGTGCGCGCGCAGCTCCAGGACGATCTCGTGTTCCCCGGCTACGACCAGGACGCTTGGGTGCGCGTGCAGCGCTATCAGGAGCGGCGCTGGGTCGATCTGGTCCGCGCGTGGCACGCGTACAACCATCAGATCGCGAACATCATGGAAGCCGCGGATCGGGACGCGCTGGAGCGTCCGCGCGCGCGCCACAATCTCCACGAGCTCGCGTGGAAAGAAGTGCCGCAATCAGCGCCGGCGACGCTCGATTACTTCATGCGCGACTACGTCGACCACTTGAAGCATCACCTCGCGCAAGCGCTGCCGTAGCCGGTCCCATCACCGGGTCGACGCGACGCGCGTGGCGCGCTGGCGGCTGATGTGGGCGGCGTGTGGTCCTGCCGGATCGGGAGCGGATTGAAGGATGTCTGGCGCAGTCACGGCAGCCAGAGGAACGCCGCGACGAGGAGCACGAGCGCCACGCCGGCCGCGAGGCCGAACGAACGGGCGACAAGCGTCCCTACGAGAGCGAACGAACCTCGGGCGACCGGTGTCTGTACGGCGTCAGCGATAGCGATCGACGTGCTCATGTCAGTACCCACGAAATTCACGCCGCTGATCGGTGCATAAATCAGGCCGGGAGCGACCGCAGATCGCGACCACCAAGGCGGATGAACATTTCTTCGTCGGCCGCTCGCGCTTCGTCAACGCTGGCCGGCCACGGCTCCGGAATCTGCAGCATCATCAGCGCGGCGCCGACGAGCGCCATGTTCTTGCTGAAATTGATCATCTCGTTCATGCGCTGCTGTGGATCCTGAACTTCCCAGAACTTGTGCATCTGAAGCGTCACCGGAATCAGGAACCCCACGATCGCGGCGAGCCCCTGCTTCGGCTTCAGACCTGCGATGATGCTGAGCCCCCCGCCGAGCAGCAGCGCGCCGGTCGCGGGAATGGCCGCCTCAGCCGCAGGCACACCCTTGGCCTCAGCGTACTGGCTCATCATCTTTTGATTCCGGAAGTGGTTGACTCCGTTATAGGCGAAGAATCCGCCGAAGATCGTCCGGCCGAGCACGAAGAGCGCGCGCATAGACTCCTCCATTCGACGGAAGTCGACGCACGGGGCATACCTACTGAAATCCAAGGATCTCAGGATGTGAGGACCTCACATCCTCAAATCTCAAGCGTTGCCGATTGAACGCCCCTGGATGATGTGGACCAGGAACAACACGATCGCGATGACCAGCAGGATGTGAAGCGCGCCACCCAGTGTGTTGGTCGTAACGATGCCGAGGAACCACAGAATCAGGAAGAGGAATACCAGAAACAGCATGTTGCGCCCTCCGCTGCGCCCGCCATGCAGAGGGCTTGCCAGATCAGCTCGTCTCAGGCGCGGGCGGCCGCGAGCGCGTTTTCGATATGCGCGGCGTGGTGGCGGCAGTGCCACGCGTACATCGCGATCGATTCGTCAATCGGCACGCGGCCCCACTGCGGGTGCGTGAACGCTTTGGCCAGGTCGCCGTCGGGTAGCGCGCGCAGAAACGCGATCCACCGGCGATGCAGCGCGTCGAGGAGTGCGATCGAGACGTCGATCGGACATGTTTTCACGTCCGGGAGCTCGGCCCACAACTGCTCCTCGTACGTCTTGACCGCCGGCGTGTCCTCGGTGACCGCCAGCTTCATCCTTATATACGCGTGCATGTGGCTCTCGGGCACGTGGTGCACGACCTGGCGAATCGTCCATCCGTCGGGCCGGTACGGCGTGTCGAGCTGCGCGTCGCTCAGCCCGTTGACGAGCGATCGCATGCGCGAGGGCAATTGCTCGATGGTGGCGAGATACTTCTCGCGCGTCGCGCGATCGAGCGGCGTCTTGGGTCGTTCCATCTGACCGACGGGGTACTTCAGCTTCTCCAAGTCCATTTTTCTTACCTCTCGCGAGGCCACGCCCCCGCTCGGTGTCGGCGTTATAGAATTCTCGCCGCGAGCCCTTCGACTCGCGCTCGCTCAGGACAGGGGAATCCATATGCTACGCGTTTCTTCCATCACGCTGTCAGTCCTTTTGATCGTTGGGCTGCTCACCACGGTCCCGTTTCACGCGCAACAACCGGGAGGCCGCGGCGGCGGGGGCGGCGGACAATCGCCCGCCGGCGGCCGCCCTTCGACGGGCTCGGGGCAGGCGCCGTCCATCGACGAGCGCACGAGCGGGATGCAGAAACTGGACGGCTACTTCCCCATCTACTGGGACGAGCGCAGCGGATCGCTGTTTCTCGAAATCCCGCGGCTCGACACCGAGTTCCTGCTCTCGACCGGACTCGCCGCCGGCCTCGGATCGAACGACATCGGTCTCGATCGCGGACAAGGCGGTCAGGGCCGCGTCGTCAAGTTCGAGCGCATCGGTCCGAAGATCCTGCTGACGCAAGGCAACCAATCGTTCCGATCGAGCAGCGCGAACGCGGCCGAGCGCAAGTCGGTCGAAGATTCGTTCGCGAAGTCGGTCCTGTGGGGCTTCACCGTCGCGGGCGAGGGTAACGGACGCGTGCTCGTCGATGCATCCGATTTCTTGCTCCGCGACATTCACGGCGCGGGCGGTGCGCTGCGTCCCGGCACGTACCGCGTGGACCGCACGCGCAGCGCCTTCTACATGCCGAAGACCAAAGCGTTTCCGAAGAATACCGAGATCGAAGTGCTGCTCACCTTCGCCAACGACGCGGCCGGCGGACGCGGCGGCGGTGGCGGCGGACCGCAGCAGGGGCCGCCGCCGATCGGCGCGGGAGCCGGTGGGGGTGGAGGCGGTGGACGCGGCGGCGGGCTTTTCTCCGGATCCGTCGCGAGCGTCACACCGACCGCTGACTCGGTCACGATGCGCGAGCACATGTCGCTCGTGGAATTGCCCGACAGCAACTACAGGCCGCGCTGGGACGATCCGCGCGCCGGCTACGGCGGGCTCACCTACGTGGACTACAGCGTCCCGATCGGCGAGCCGATGCAGATGCGCTACATCCGCCGCCATCGCCTCGAGAAAAAAGATCCGAGCGCGGCGCCGGGAATGTTGTCCGAGCCGGTGAAGCCGATTCAGTACTGGGTGGACTCGGGCGCGCCGGAAGACGTGAAGAAGGCGCTCGTCGAGGGCGCGAGCTGGTGGAATCAGGCGTTCGAGGCGGCAGGGTTCAGAAACGGATTCAAGGTCGAGGTGCTGCCTGAAGGCGCCGATCCGATGGACATCCGCTACAACATGATCAACTGGGTCCACCGCTCCACGCGCGGCTGGAGCTCGGGCGGCAGCGTGTCCGATCCGCGCACCGGCGAGATCCTCAAAGCGACGGTGACGCTCGGGTCGCTGCGCGATCGCCAGGACTACATGATCTTCGAAGGGCTGCTCTCGCCGTACGTGAACGGCAACGAGCGACCGGCCGTTTTGTACGAGACCGCGCTGAAGCGCATTCGTCAGCTCGCCGCGCACGAAGTCGGCCACACGCTCGGCCTCGGCCACAACTACTACGACAGCGAAAAAGGCTGGATCTCGGTGATGGACTATCCGCATCCGCTCGAAAAACTGAACGCGGACGGCACCATCGATCTCTCCAACGCGTATCCGCAGCACATCGGCGACTGGGACAAGGTCACGATCAACTACGGCTATCGTCAGTTTCCGACTGGCACCGACGAGAAGGTGACGCTCACGAAGATTCTGGACGATGCGTGGACGCAGGACATCCGCTACATGACGAACCAGGACACCGACTCGAATCCGAAAGTCGATCAGTGGTCCAACAACGTCGATCAGGCGGACGAACTGTATCGGCTGATGAAAGTCCGGCGTGCCGCGCTCGACCGGATCGGCGAGCACACGATCCGCTCGGGGCAGCCGCTGGCCACGATCGAAGAACCGCTCGTGCCGATCTTCATGTACCACCGTTACGCGGTCGAGTCGGCGGCATCGATGGTCGCGGGACAGGACTACATCTACGGCATGCGGGATGACAAACGGACGCCGACCAAAGGCGTGTCGGTTGACGATCAGCGGAAGGCGCTCGACGCACTGGCGATGACGTTGCGGCCGGGAGAGCTGACCGTGCCGAAAAAAGTCCTGGATCTCATTCCGCCGCGTCCGCCCGGCTATGGGATGCACCGCGAGCTGTTTCCGCGGACGACCGGCGATACGTTCGACCCGCTCAGTCCGGCGACGGTTGCCGCTGACGTGACTGTCGGCTTCGTGCTGCAACTCGATCGCGCGGCCCGCATGGTCGCGCAGCACGCAGTCAATCCGGCGCTGCCGGGACTGGAAGACGTGATCGATCGCCTGACGACGGCGACGTTCGATGTGGCGACGGCGACGGGTTATGAGGCGGCGATCCGCCGCGCGGAAGAGCGCGTCCTCGTGGATCGCGTGATGTGGCTCGCCCAGGCTTCACCGAACAGTCAGGTGCGGGCGATCGCGTCGCTGAAGTTGTCGAAGCTCGCGGCGCGGTTGAAGGCGGCGCCGGCGAAGAATGAAGCCGACACCGCGCAGCGGACGCTGATTGCCGCCGACATCAAGCGCTTCCTCGAGCGCCCCGCGGAGGTCGCGCGCATCATCCCGCCGCCCGATGCGCCGCCCGGCGCGCCGATCGGCGACATGCCGATGGATTGGTTGGCGGCGCCACCATGGAGATGAATCGCCGCTCACGCTCGGCTGAAGCCTTCGCGCTACCCTGTCGAGAGCATGGGTGGTCACCGCATTTCGTAGCGCGACGGCTTGAGCCGAGCGGGCGTCGTTCGTCCATTACTCATCCCGAAGCGCGACGAGAGGATCCACTCTCGTCGCGCGGCGGGCCGGGACGTAGCTGGCGAACCACGCGGTCGCCGACAGCAGCGCGACAATGGCGACGAAGACGGCCGGATCGGTCGTGCTGACGCCGAAGAGCAGCGTGCGCAGCACGCGCGTCATCAGCACCGCGCCCACCAGACCCAGGGCGACGCCGAGCGTGATCATCGTGAACCCCTGCCGCAGTACCAGACTCATCACCTCGCGCCGCCCGGCGCCGAGCGCCATGCGGATGCCGATCTCGCGCGTCCTCTGTGTCACCGAGTACGACATCACGCCGTAGATCCCGATCGCGGCGAGCAAGATGGCCAGCGCGGCGAACGCGCCGAGCACGTTCATCTGCACGCGCGGCTGCGACACCGACGCCGACACGCGCGCCTCCATCGTCTGAATGCTCGCCACCGGCTGATCCCGATCCACTTGCCGGATCTGTTCGCGAATCGCGCCCACGACCGCCAACGGTTCACCATCGGTCAGCACCGTGAGAAACATGTTGGTTGTCCCCTCCGATGCCTGCGCGTACGGCGCGTACACCAACGGCAGCGCGGACCGGCTCAGTCCGCCGTAGAGGACATCGTCTGCGACGCCGACCACGGTGAACTTGTCGGGCTGATAGTCGGCCGGAATCCTGCCGGACTTGACCGCTTCGTCCACGACTGACTTGGGCAGAATTTGCAGCGGCGGATTCACCGAGACGATCTTCCCAATCGGATCCTGATCGTTCCAGTACCGGCGCACGAGCTCGCGATTGACGATGACGGCCTTCGGCGCTTCCCGCGTGTCCCGATCGGTAAACGCGCGGCCGCTGCGGATCCGAATGCCGAGCGCGCGGAAATAGTCGCCGGCGACGACGCGATACTGAATCGGCGACAGCCCCTTCATGTCGGCGGGCAGCGGCCGATCGTAGAAGACGATGTTTTTGCCCCAAATCTCGCCCATCAGCGGCAGCCCGTTGATGGCGCCTGCCGCGCGAACGCCTGGAATCGATCGCACGCGTTCCATCACGTCGCGGAAAAAGCGGACCGAGCGCCCGTACGCCAGCGGAGAGAGTCGCCGGTCGAGCTCGAGATCGACGTACTTTTCAGGCGGCAGATTGATTTGCATCGTGACGACGCCGTCGGTCTCGAAGCCGGCGTTCACGTGCAGTAATCGATAGACGCTCTTCACCATCAGCCCCGCGCCGACGAGCAGCACGAGCGACAGCGCCACTTCGGCCACGACGAGCGCGGCACGCAGCCGGTGCCGGGCCTTGCCGTCGGATGCCGCGCGCGTGCCGTCCTTCAGATCGTCGGTGACCTCGGTCGCAACGCTGTGCAGCGCGGGCGCGAGGCCGCAGAGGATGCCGGTGAGCGCCGCCACGCCGAGCGTGAACACCAGGACAACAGGATCGACGTGCACGTCCTGCGATCGCGGCAGCACTCGCTGACTGAGGAGATTCAGCGCGTCCACCGACACGTACGCGAGGCCGAGTCCCGCGGCGCCGCCCGCGACTGCCAGCAGGACGCTCTCGGTGAGGAACTGCCGCACCAGTCGTGCTCGCGTCGCACCGATCGCCAGACGTACCGCGACTTCTCGCCGCCGCACGGCTCCGCGCGCCAGGAGCAGGTTCGCGAGGTTCGCGCACGCGATCAGAAGGACGAACGCGACGGCGCCCAGCAGCACGAGCACCGCCTGCCGCACATCCCTGACGAGCGCATCGCGGAGCGGCGTGACGTCGATGGCCGTGCCGCTGTTCACATGCTGCTCGGCGATGATCGCGTCCGACAGCCGATTCAGATCGGTCGCGGCCTGTTCGCGCGTGACGCCGGGCTTCAGCCGTCCGATCATGCGCAGGAAGTAGTTGCTGTGCGAATTCAGGTTGTCGTCGGGTGCGAATGCCATCGGCACGAACATCTGCGCGTCGATGCCGAAAAACGAGAAGGCCGGCGGCATCACACCGATGACCACGTACGGTTCGCCGTTGATCGTGATGCGCTGGCCGATGACGGCCGGGTCCGCGCCGAAGCGGCGCTTCCAGAGGCCGTCGCTCAAGACGGCCACGCGATGTGAGCCCCACCGTTCCTCGTCTGAGGCGAAGCCGCGACCGAGGAGCGGCGGCGTGCCGAGCGCGCTGAAGAATCCTGGCGACACGATCAACGTCGGCACGCGCTCGGGCTCCTGGGTGCCGGTCAGGTTGAACGGTCGTGTGTAAAACGCATCCAGGTGATCCAGCGCGCGGTTCTGCGCGCGGTACGTATAGAAATCCGGAGGGGCGGTCATCCCCGGCGAGCGGTCCTTCGCCGCGACCGTCTGGATGAACAGCAGCCGCGCCGGCTCACCGTACGGCAATGGCCGCAGGAGCAGTGTGTTGACGACGCTGAACATCACCGTGTTGGCGCCGATGCCGATCGCGAGCGTCACGAGCACGACGGCCGTGAAGCCAGGACTTCTCGCCATCAACCGCAGCGCGAAGCGACCATCCTTGAGCGCGGTGTCGAGCCACGGCACGCCGCGGCGATCGCGGACCTGTTCTTTCGTGTGCTCGACGCCACCCAGTTTGAGGAGGGCGTGACGGCGCGCCTGCTCGATCGTCATGCCCGATCGCAGGTTGTCGTCGATGTGCATCTGCAGGTGGGCATCGAGCTCGAGGGCGAATTCGCGATCGCGGCGGTCACCGTGGACGAAACCGGCGAGACGGCGAAGCCACACGCGCATGCGCTTCATCACGATTGCTCCCGCGGCGACAAGAACCGTTCGAGGATCGCCGTCGTCCGCTCCCACTCGCGCGTCTCCTCGTGCACCTGTGTGCGGCCGGCGCTCGTGAGTCGATAGAACTTCGCTTTGCGGTTGTTGTCCGAGACGCCCCACTCCGATTCGATGTAACCCTCCTGCTCCAGTTTCAACAGCGAGGGATAAAGCGTCCCGTAGTTGATGGCGAGCACATCGCCGCTCGTCTGCTCGATGCGGCGCGCGATGCCGTAGCCATGCAGCGGCCCCATCGTTTCGAGCGTTTTCAGCACCATCAATGCGAGCGTGCCCTGCCAGACGTCAGCGCGGTCGGCCATGCAACTCTCCTATGGGACGGCCATAGCTTGCTCGATGTTCCTATGGGGATGCAATATCAAATTAATCAAGATGAACATTGACTTTATGAATGTCGTAGAGAGATAACATCAACAGAGTTATGGCGACACAGGATTGGCAGGCACTCACCAAGCTGACGGGCGGGCAATCGATCGAGATCGAGCG
>Ga0137394_10004854_pt1 | contig 10217 bp, 9 predicted proteins | sample czobulk116metaG_FD_108278 | JGI IMG/M metagenome (GOLD analysis project Ga0137394, IMG submission 108278) | Vadose zone soil microbial communities from Angelo Coast Range Reserve, California, USA - czobulk1.16 metaG | ecosystem: Environmental > Terrestrial > Soil > Vadose zone | place: USA... | reverse complement strand
GCAGACCTGGATGCCTTCTATGCCTCGGTCGAGCAGCTGCTCGACCCTTCGTTGCGCGGTAAACCCATCGCCGTCGGTGGTGGGGTTGTGCTTGCCGCTTCTTACGAAGCCAAGGTCTTCGGGGTCCGCGGCGGCATGCCGGGATGGCAGGCACGCGAACTGTGTCCGCAACTCACCTTTGTTAGCGGCCATTTCAAGGACTACCAACGGCTCGGCGATGCCGCCATCAAGGTGATCGGCGATTTCACGCCCCTCGTCGAGCGGATTTCAATCGACGAGGCCTTTGCCGATGTTGCGGGCTGCACCCATCTCTTCGGTCCGCCTGCTGAAATTGCAACAGCAATCCGCCGACGTGTGCGCGCGGAGCTAGGTCTTCCGATCTCGGTTGGCGTAGCGCGCACCAAGCATCTGGCAAAAATTGCTTCACAAATGGCCAAGCCCGACGGGCTGGTGGTTGTCGATCCTGACACCGAGATGGAATTCCTTCACCACCTGCCTGTCGAACTGATGTGGGGAGTGGGCCCGGTCACGAAGGCGCGGCTGGCCGAGATCGGCGTGGTAACTATCGGACAGCTGGCAAATACACCGGGATGGTCGCTTGAGCGGTTGCTTGGTCCCGCGGCAGGGGAGAAACTCGCAGCCCTGGCGTGGAATAGCGATCCACGAGAAATCAAGTCTCACCGACGGGCCCGATCGGCAGGAGCGCAGTCGGCGATTGGCAGGAAGCCTGCCGACGAGCGAGTTTTTCGACCCACCCTGCTTCACCTTGCGGACCGAGTCGGCACTCGGCTCCGGGCCAAATCCAGGCCTGGCCGAACCGTGACGGTCCGCGTTCGCTTCGCCAACCTGAACTCAGCCACTCGCTCGGTAACGCTCGACTCGCCAATCTCCGCGACCGTGATCCTCGCCGAGGTCGCCGAGGAGCTGGTGCGCGCGGTCCTCGCAGATCACCCAGACGAGAAGACCATCTCGCTCCTGGCGATCTCCGTGTCGCATCTTGAGGAGCATTGGGATCTGGAGCTGGAGCTCCCGCTTGGACTTGAAGATGAACCGCGTCGCCCCGGCACCAAAATAGGCATGGCACGTTGGTCGGCTGACTGTGCCGTCGATCGGATCCGCGATCGCTTCGGATGGGATGCTATCGGATACGGTTCGGTCGCGCTCGGAATCTCTCGTTCTGTTCCCGATGATTTTCGCAAACTCGCCGAAAAAGACCTGTGACCGTCACCGGTCACGCAACGGCGCACAAGGCAATTTCAGTTGGCCGCGGCTCCCTACAACACAGGTCTTCTGACCGAGTGATCCTGAACGTTGTCCGCGTCGATTATTAACACGCACTGGGTGAAGGACAGCTTCTTGCGCAAAGCGGCCATTCGTCGGATCGAAGATATTAAATAACCGCCATGAAACACGCCTCAGTAGTTGATCTGAGCGACCGCCCGAAGTTCGTCCGGCGTGGTCGCGCGAAAGCCGAAGAATTCGAGATAGGCGGGAATCTGCTCGAACAGCATGTCGGTGCCGATCTGGATTTCGCAACCACGCGCTCTTGCCGCTGCCAGAAACGGTGTAATTTCCTGCTTCATCACCACTTCGCCAACGAAGGTCGACGGTGCAATTCGATCAACGTCCATCGGCAACGGGTCACCTTCCTTCATCCCGAGGGGCGTCGCGTTGACGACAACATCGAAACCGGCTGGATCCTTGGACCCCACCCCAATTTTCAACGTCGGATAATATAAACGCAAACGCTCCGCCAAACCGTTCATTGTTGCAGGATAGGCGTCGAACAAGGCAATCTCTGCCACGCCGGCCTTGGCCAGCGACGCCACGATCGCAGACCCGACGCCGCCGCTTCCGACCACGAGTACGCGCGCACCTGCCAATACACGGCCCTTGCGCCGAATGCCGCGAACAAAGCCTTCACCGTCGAACATGTCGCCGACAAGGGTGCCATCAGGGCCAAGACGGATTGCGTTGCATGCGCCTGCAACCTTCGCTGTGGTCATGACCTCGTCCAGCAGCGGGATCGTGGTCACCTTGTGCGGCATGGTGACAAGCGCGCCATGGATGTTGGATAGCTTGAACACCAGCTTGAGAAATGCGGCATAATCCTCTGACCTACAGCCCATCGGAACGACGACGGCGTCGATATCGTATTTCCCGAAATAGGGGTTATAGATCATCGGGGCCTTGAAGCTCTCGGTCGGATATCCGAGATGGGCAATGAGCTTTGTGCGTCCGCTGATCGTCATTGGCGTGTTCCTCTTCTCAAAGATGGCAGTCCAAAGCAGGAGACGGCGATTAAACCGAACTCATTTTGCGACGGGTTTATCGAGCAAGTGCGCAAGACGGCGCAGCGCGAGCGTATAGCCCTGGGTTCCAAGCCCGGCGATCACGCCATCAGCGCGAAGCGAGACATAGGAGTGGTGGCGAAATTCCTCGCGCTTATGGACGTTCGAGATGTGAACTTCCAGGATCGTCCCTTCAAAGGTATTAAGGGCGTCGAGGATCGCAACCGACGTATGTGTGAAGGCAGCAGGATTGATGACAATCCCGCACGCGATCTCCCTTGCCTCGTGGATCCAGTCGATGATCTCGTATTCGCGATTCGACTGGTGGAAACGAAGTTCAAGACCGTGCTCTCCAGCGACCTTGCGGCAGTCGGTTTCGACATCGGCGAGGGTCTCGTGCCCGTAGATGTGAGGCTGACGCTTGCCGAGGAGATTAAGGTTGGGACCATTCAATACGTAGACGATGCGCTTCATGGTTGGCTCCGGGATCAGCTATTGGATATGTCTTGATTAGCGCTGCACGGCCTCGGGAAGCCCATAGGCCGTCATTTTTGCCTGCACCTGCGCCACATCGTGCCCAAGCACGACGATGTCGTGCTTCTTGCCGGTGACGTCGCGGACGTGATCGCGTAACAGCGCCTCGGCCTTAAAACCGAGACTTTCGAACAGTGCGATCGCCGCCTGCTGGTCGACCGTCATTTGCACCGAGAGCCGTTCAAGGCCGGCACCCAGCGCCAGCGCAAAGATTTCCTGCGACAGGGCCCGGCCGACGCCCTGACCGCGGACGTCCATGGACACCACCATCCGGATCTCGCCGACATGCGGCGACCATGATTGCGGGTCGCGCACCAGCGTGCGACAGCCGACCACTGTGCCATCTTTCACGGCCAAGAGGCTCGAGATCTGCCCGCGCTCGATCTCGTTGATCCAGGCCGACAGCACCTTTGGCTGGCTGATATTGCGCGGCAGGAACAACAGATCATGGGTCGGCAGCTTCTGTGCGAAGGCGAGCACAGCCGACTCGTCGGCGCGGGACATCAGGCGGAGTTCGATCTCACCGGCATCGGTCTTGGCGTGGCGCGGATAGGAAAGTGTTTCGCTCATGTTGATCTCTTACCTAACCAATTATCCAGTTTCGGCCACAGCCGCTTGATGGCGTTGGGGCCGGCGACGAGGCTGACATGACCGCCCTTGAGCATCACCTCTTCCTTGTCGGTCGAACCAACTTTGGTGATCAGATGCTTGGCGGCTTCATAGGGTACGATGTGATCGTGCTCGGCGACTGCGTGGAGAATCGGTACTTTGATGTCGGCGATATCAGCTTTGCGACCACCGACCGTCATGGTGTCGTTGAACAGCTTGTTGTCCCACATCAGGTCCTTGGTGATGGTGCGGAAATATTCGCCGGCCAGCGGCAGGATGTCGTTGGCCCAGCGATCAAACATCCGATACGATTTGACGTATTCGTCGTTCCAGATGTTTTCCCATAGCTGCACCTGAGTTGTGATGCGCGAGGCGGGCCGCAGCATATCGAAGGACGAAAGGATCATCTCCGGCGGAAGATTACCGACGCTGTCGACGAGGTGATCGACGTCGAAATAGCGCCGGTCGGCGAAGTTCGAGAACAACTGCATGCCACGGAAATCGATCGGCGTTGTGAAGCAGATCAAATTCTTCATCGGCCCGTCGTTGAAGATCGAGCCGTACAACAGCGACAGCACGCCGCCGAAACAATAGCCGAGCACGCTGACATCGGTTTCGCCGGAATCCTGCTGCACGCGGCGGATGCAGTCAGGGATGAAGTCGAGGACGTAGTCCTCCATCCGCAACGATTTTTCCTCCGGCTTCGGCGCGGTCCAATCCATCATGTAGACGTCGTAGCCACGCTTGAGCAGGAACTCGATGAAGCTCTGGCCCGGCACCATGTCGAGGATGTAGCCGCGGTTGGTGGTCGCCATCACGATCAGGATCGGTACGCGATAGATTTCGTCGACGATCGGGCGGTAGTGATAGAGGTTCAGCGTGCCACGGCTTAGCAGCACGTCCTTTGGCGTTGATCCCAGCGATGGCCCTGACGATGTAATGTATTCGACGCCCTTGATGCTGCGCTGGATCGCGCGCTGCACCTCCGCCTGGATCCGTTCCGGGATCGAGGTCAGATCGAGGCCCGCCGACGCGCTCATGTTCGTTGTCCTTCGTCGGACAACCGACGATCGGCGTCCATCGATCGCGGCGCTCCGATGGAACTCGATTCGTCGATTAGTTCGATCCGAATGTCCCGCAACACCTGCGGCAATTTGGCCATGGCAAGAGGCAGCGACCAGCCGGACGCGATGAAATGGGATCGAATACCGGGGGGCATGTCAGGGTGCTGTGAAGCATTGAGCACAATGATGTCGGACACCTGGTCCTTGTGCGCTTCGGCCATTGCCGATACGCGTTGCATTCCGGAGGCGGGGGTTATCAGCACGGCCTTTCTGCCGACGCGCTGAGTAATGGCACGCATCAAATCCGCAACCGATTGCTCGTTGGCAGTCGCGGACAGGCACGTCAACACCGGGCGATAACCCAGCGCCCTGAGCCAATTCGAGAGCATCAGGAAGGCTAGATTGCTGCTGAAATCCGAGACAAGGATAATTGGTTTACCGTCGCCAAATTGGGCCTTGCCTCCGAAATAGATCGATTGCCGAGCGATCGTCATTGAATCGATCCCGGCTCCGGCCAGCATCCACGGCCAGTTCGCAAAAAGCTCCATTGCCGGTGTGAGGAAATGGACATAATCGGCCAGGACGTTGTTGCCGTCTTGCGAGACAGGCAACGCCAAATTGTCACGACGCCCTTCGGAAACGCCGGTCAGAAATTCCGTGACGAACCCGACGCATCCATCGGTGGCCTCCCACATCATCCGATGACCGCAGCCAGGAATGACGATCAGGCTCGCGCCCGGAATGAGACTAGCGATGAATTTGGAGTTTTGTGGTGAGACCAGCTCATCGAGATCGCCGGTCATCACAAGTGTCGAGGCTTTGATGTTCGAAAGTACCTTAGAGCAATCGAATTCTGCAAAGGCCTGATACTGCAAATCCGCGGCGTGCAAAGGGGTCGGCGCAGTGATCTCGCGTCGCATTTGATCTTCGGCGAGCTCGCGGTGGTTCTCGAGATATCCTGGCGAATAGGTGACACGCCATATGCGCCGGGCTATCTCTTCCGGCTTCAGCCCGTCGAGTTCCCGCATCACCCGGACAATGGATGGGGATGCATATACCGCGCGCGGACCACCGCACATAGTCGCGCAAAACACCAGGCCTAAAACGCGATCAGGAAATTGCCGAACGAATTCCTGCGCGATCGCGCCCCCCATCGAATACCCAAGGACATTGGCGCGGGCGATCTCCAGATGGTCCAGGAGAGCGCTCACGTCCCTCGCCATGTTCGAGATTTCATAGCCGGACGTGGGCTTGTCGCTGGTACCAGTTCCGCGATTATCAAACAGGACCACGGTAAACCGCTCCGCCAGCGCGTCGACGAAGTCGAGTGGCCATGCCAGCGAACTGAGACGATAGCCCATAATGAACACGAGCGGTGGCCCGGAGCCACGGACGCCGTAAGCGATCCGGATGCCGTTGACGTCGGCGTACTGCATCGTCATGGCGCTTCCCGCCGGTGGGCGGTCCATTTTGCGATACGCTTTCGCGCTATCAGGCCCTGCGTTCACAATGCGCCTGCCTGATCACGGAGCACGAATTTTTGTATTTTCCCGGTCGATGTCTTCGGCAGCGCGCCGTAGACAAACACCTTTGGGACTTTGAAACGCGCTAGGCGTGCCTGGCAAAAGGCAATGAGTTCCTTGTCATCGGGCTGGGTCGCGCCAGGTTTGAGTTCGAGGAATGCGCAAGGCGTTTCGCCCCATTTCGGGTCGGGGCGGGCGACGACGGCCGCCAACATCACGGCGGGGTGCTGCGTCAGCACCTCTTCGACCTCAAGGCTCGAAATGTTTTCGCCGCCGGAGATGATGATATCCTTGGAACGGTCCTTGATCTCGATCGCCCCATCAGGATGCCAGACGGCGAGATCACCGGAGAGGCACCAGTTTTCGACGAGGGTTTTTGCCGTTGCCGCCTCGTTTTTAAGATACCCCTTCATCACAGTATTGCTGCGGACCATGATCTCGCCGACGGTCGTGCCATCGCGGGGAACCGGGACCATCGTCTTGGGGTCGGCGACCGTGACTGCCTCGACCATTGGATAGGCGACGCCTTGCCGCGCCATCCGGGCAAAGCGTTCGTCATCCGGGAGCGCAGTCCATTCCGGCTGGAACACGCAGGAAGTGGCGGGTCCGTAAGTCTCGGTGGCCCCATAAAGATGCGTGACCCGGAAGCCGAGAGCCTCCATAGAACGGAAGACGGAAGAGGGCGGTGCCGCGCCGCCGGTCGCAACCGTGACCGTGTGCTGGAACGGCACGCGTTGGTCGGCGGGTGCGTGAGCGAGCATATTCAGCACGATCGGCGCGCCGCAAAGATGGGTGACTCGATGTTCTGCGATCAGCCGGAATATCTGCGCGGGCTCGACCTTGCGAAGACAGATCTGCGTTCCGCCGGCGGCGACGACCGCCCACGGATAAGACCAGCCGGAACAGTGAAACATCGGCAGCGTCCACAGGTAAATGCTGTCGAACGTGAGTCCAAAGCTGAAGCCGTTGCCGAGTGCCGAGAGATAGGCGCCGCGATGGCTATAGACGACGCCTTTTGGGTCGCCGGTGGTCCCCGACGTGTAAAGCAGGCATAGCGACTGCCATTCATCGGTAATGCCAGGCCAGTCGTAATTCGGGTCGCCTGCGGCGAGGAGTGCCTCGTAGGCATGCTTGCTTAGTGGCGCGACCGCTCCATCGGGGGAGGCGATATCGACCACGATGACCTCTCGCTCTACCTGTTGCAGGGCTTGCCGCACCAATGGTGCGTATTCCGCATCGACGATCAAAACCCTGGCGCTTCCATGCATGAGCGAGAAAGCGATATTCGCAGCGTCAAGGCGCGTATTCAGCGGATTGAGCACGGCGCCAAGCATCGGCACGGCAAAATGCGCTTCGATCATCTCCGGAATGTTCGATGCGATAATGGCCACGGTATCGAGCCGTTTGACGCCAAGCTGCGCCAGAGCCGATGCCAGCCTGGTACAGCGATCAAGCAGCTGCGCATAGGTATAGCGACGCTCACCGTCGATCACGGCCAGTTTGCCGGCGAAGGCGCTGGCGGCGCGGGTCAAAAAACTGACTGGCGACAACGGGATATAATTGGACGGATGCCGGTCCAAATTAGATTCGAATGGATGTGTGTCGTTTGCGTTCATTGGATCATCACCTCTGCTTCACCGAAGCGTGCAGGTCCGTAAGAAGCCATCATTCAAAGGGTTGAGACCACGTGACCGCCATCGGCAACGATCACGCTTCCGGTCATGTAGGAACCGGCCTCAGACGCGAGTAACAGAAGCGGTCCTTCGAGCTCGCGTAATTCGCCCAACCGTCGCTGTGGAATCCGCTTGATGAGCGCCTGGCCAGCGGCCTCCCGAAAGAAATCGTCGTTGAGCTCGGTTTCGAAATAGCCGGGCGCAAGGGCGTTGACGCGGATGCCGTAGCGTGCCCATTCCAGCGCCAGCGCCTTGGTCATCTGCACGACACCGGCTTTCGAAATCGAATAGGGCGCGACTGAACTTGCAACCCTAAGACCTAGGATCGACGCCACATTGACGACCGAGCCTTTCACCTTGTGCGCAACCATGCGACGTCCGGCGGCCTGTGCGACCAGCCAGACTCCCTTCAGATTGGTGTCGATGACCTTGTCCCAGTCGGCTTCGTCCTGTTGCAGGGCTGGTTTCGTTGCCGTCACGCCGGCGTTGTTGATGACAATTTGAACCGGCCCGAAACGCGCTTCGGCGTTGTCCAGCGCGGCCTCGATACTCGCAGCATTGGTGACGTCCATGACAACGCTTTGGGCTTGGCCCTTGGCAGCAGTGATGTCATCGACCGTTTTGGCCAAAGCTTCCGCGCGGCGCGCAGCCACGGTGACGCGCGCTCCTCGTTGCGCGAGGAAGGTTGCAAAGAATCGTCCAAGGCCGCTGGAGCCGCCCGTGACCAGCACATGCGCTCCTTCGATTCCAAACAGATCACTCATCAAAGCCTCTTTCAGCAGGGGAGCTTGACGTCACTTGATCTTGTTCCAGACGAGGATCGAACGGCCCATGGTGCCGTCCTTGTAGCTCTTGTAGGGAGCGGTGGTGATCGTCAGCGTATCTCCCTCCAGCACGAAGTGCCGGATCTGGTCGGTGCCGGTCCAGGCCTGGTTCCACGACGTGTCGATGTGATGAACGACCACATTCTCCCCGAGCGAGAACGTACCGGCATAGGCGACCATGGTGCCAAGCAATTCCACGCCTTCTTCATCGGTAGGCACGACGTCACGAGGAACGACGCGGTCATCGCGCGTGAAGATGGCGTACATCCTGCCGTCAGGGGCGTAGCCGATGTAGCCGACCGGAGCTTCGCCAAATTGATTGTGGCGATGTCCGTCCGATAACCGTTCGCGGACATAGCTGCACAGCTGCCATGTTCCGATCACCGGGCAGCCGGCAGGCGGTTTGCCGGGCTTTACGGATGCCAGAATTTCCTTGTCTGTCGCCACGTCGTTCTCCCTCAGTCCCTGATTTTCGAAACGCTATCGCGCTCTTCACACGTCGAAGAATACGGTCTCCCGATCGCCCTGAAGACGAATGTCGAAGGTGTAGACGACCGCGCCGTCGCGTTCCGATCGCGGCGCGATTAGCGTTTTGCGCCGTTCGGGTTGCTCGATGATGTTCAGGACCGGATCGTCGGAATTCGCGGCATCCTCGTCGCCAAAATACATGCGCGTGGCGAGGCCGATATTGATGCCACGGGAGGCCAGCCAAAAATTGACGTGGGGCGCCATCGCTTTGCGGCCCTTACGGCCCGCCACGCTTCCGGGCTTGATGGTACAGATGGTGTAAAGTCCGGTGACGAAGTCCGTTCCGGTCCGGGCCCACCCGCGAAAACCATGATCCAGCGCTTTATTCTGCGTATCCGCGGGATGGTTGTAACGCCCGGCCGCATTCGCCTGCCAGGTCTCGACCAGCACGTCTTTTGTTACATGGCCCGCACCGTCGAAGATCCGTCCCTCGATGACGATGCGTTGGCCCGCGACATCCGGAGCGGCGATATCGCCGCTGAAATTGTTGTCGAAGATCTCAAAGCCCGCTTGCTCCGGTATCAGGCCGATATGCACGTACGGGCCGGCCGTTTGCGATGGGGTCTCCGGCAGGTAGGAAGGAATGAAAGGGGTCGGTGTCATGTCAGCTTCCCTGAAGTTTGTTTTCGAACAAGGTCTGGCGGCGTCCCCGCAACACGATATCGAAGCGGTAGGCGAGGCACTCCAGCGGGCGCGATGCGTTGAGGTCGAGTCGTGCCGTCAAACGATCTGCCGCCGACTTGTCGGGGATTGTTGCGATGATGGAATCGTGGGGGATGAGTGGATCTCCCTCGAAATACATCTGGGTGATCAGTCGTTGTGCAAAGCCGGTTCCGAACACCGAAAAATGGATGTGAGCCGGCCGCCAACTGTTGATGCGATTCCGAAACGGGTAAGCTCCGGGCTTGATCGTGCGAAAGAAGAAATAGCCGCGCTCATCGGTCAGCATCCGGCCGCAGCCGCCAAAATTCGGGTCGATCGGCGCGATATAGGTGTCGTTGCGGTGGCGGTAGCGTCCGCCGGCATTGGCCTGCCATACCTCGACGAGCGTGTTGGCTACCGGTTGGCCATTGCCGTCGAGTACGTAGCCGTGGACGATCGTCTGCTCGCCGATCGCTTCTCCCTGTTTGGCATAATTGAGGACGAGATCGTTATCGAGCGGACCGAGTTC
>Ga0137394_10004851_pt1 | contig 10222 bp, 10 predicted proteins | sample czobulk116metaG_FD_108278 | JGI IMG/M metagenome (GOLD analysis project Ga0137394, IMG submission 108278) | Vadose zone soil microbial communities from Angelo Coast Range Reserve, California, USA - czobulk1.16 metaG | ecosystem: Environmental > Terrestrial > Soil > Vadose zone | place: USA... | reverse complement strand
GCCACGGCTCCGATCAAACGCGTGTATGCGGTGGGAATCTCGCAGAGCGGGCGATTCCTGCGCCATTTTCTCTACCAGGACTTCAATGCGGACGAGCAAGGGCGGCAGGTGATGGACGGCGTGATTGCGCACGTGGCAGGCGCGGGGCGGGGGAGTTTCAATCATCGGTTCGCACAGCCTTCGCGTGACGCGCAACCTCTTTCCAGCATTTTCTTCCCGACGGACCTTTTTCCTTACACGGACCTACCCGAAACCGATCCGGAGACGGGCGAATCGGCGGGTCTCCTCGACGCGGTGAACGAGTCGCACACGGCGCCGAAGATTTTCTTTACCAATACTTCATACGAATACTGGGGGCGTGCCGCTTCGCTGATTCACACGTCCGCGGACGGCTTGAAGGATGCGACACCGGGAGAAAATGCGCGGGTGTATTTTCTCGCCGGGCTGCAGCACTTTTCCGCGGCGTTTCCGCCACAGAAGGTTACGAGTGGTTCGCCGGATTCCAGCGCGCAACAAAGACACAATCCGAATCCCATCCAGCGGTTCTGGCGCGCGCTGCTTACCGACATGGACCAGTGGGTGAAAGACGGAACGCCGCCGCCGCCGAATACTTATCCGAAAATTGCCGACGGCACACTGGCGCCATTGAGCAAATGGAAATTCCCGAGAATCCCGGGCGTGAATCTACCGCATGAAGTAAACCTGGCGTACCACCTGGATTTCGGGCCGCAATGGAAATCAGGAATTATTTCCCATGAGCCTCCGAAAGTTGGAAAGGCGTTTGGCGTGCTGGTGCCACAAACAGATGCAGACGGGAACGATCTGGGAGGAGTGCGCTTGCCGGAATTGCAAGTGCCGCTCGCCACGTACACCGGATGGAACCTGCGAGACCCGGGCATCGGCGCTTCTGATTTGCGGCTGAGTTTCCTCGGTTCGTTTCTCCCGTTTGCTCGCAGCGCGGCCGAGCGCGAGAAGTCCGGCGATCCGCGAGCGTCTGTTGCGGAACGATACGAATCGCGCGAGCAATACATGGGTAAGTTTGCCGAGGCGGCCATGAAATTGATCCACGATCGTTTTATGTTGCGCGAAGATTTACAGGCTGCGCTGGAGCGGGGACAGCGTGAATGGGATGAAATCGCCCAGCAGAAATGACGCAACTTGTTCCCAAGAAGCAACCCGCATGGCGAAATGAGCTTGAATAGAGAGGACGGGCAGAAAATTCTGTCCGACCTCGCCGTGATTTATTGGGCGCGATGTGATGAGATGTGGGCAGGGCGTGCGGAAGAGCGGCCCGCCTCGGAAGGCGGGCCTACGGGGATTCCGATCTTATGACATGGAAGCGGGTGGCGACGGCGGTGGTGTTGATCCCGTTTGTCGTGGGGATTGTGTTGTGGGGATCGACGGCGATTGTGGCGCTGGCTGTTGGACTGGTTACGGTGCTGGCGCTGTTTGAATATTTTGCGTTGGGGGAAGCGATCGGGCATCGAGCGTACCGGTTCTGGACGGCGAGCTGCGCGCTCTTGATTATTTATCTTCAGTGGCTCACCACTGTCATTAACTGGACCAAGATGGGCGGATTTGCCTATGCGTCGTGGGAGTTCAAGGTGGGGGTGTACCTGACGCGGCTGATGCCACGTGCAGAGGATGCGGTCTTTCTTTTTGTCCTCGGAATCGCGGTGATCACGTTATTCACGAGGAGGCCGCTGGTCGAAACGCTTCCGGCGGCGGGAATAAGTTCGAGCGGGTTGATTCTGGTGGCGTTTCCGTTGTCGTACGCCGTTCGGCTTCATGGGGCTGGCACGCAGGGGCCGGCGATGCTGCTGTTCGCCATGGTGATTATTTGGGTGGGGGATACGGCGGCTTATTTTGCGGGGAGATCGTTTGGGAAATACAAGTTGGCTCCGCATTTGAGTCCTACGAAGACTTGGGAAGGAACGATTGCGAGCTTCGTGGGATCGCTGATCGTGGCGGTGGTTTTTGCGCGATACATGACGGTGCCACTGGGGCATTTGCTGGGGATGGCGGCGGTAGGGAATGTGGCAGGGCAGGTGGGAGATTTGCTGGAATCGGCTTATAAGCGGAGTGCGGGGATTAAGGATTCGGGGAGTATTCTGCCGGGGCATGGAGGAGTGCTGGACAGGATTGATGCGCTGATTCTGGCGATTCCGGTTGTCTGGTATTATTGGATCCTGATCTACGCGCCTCGATCGTAGGTCAGAGGGCTTCCTGGCGGCGGGCTGGGAGGACGGCAAAGCGGCGGCCAGCCGACGCACTCCATAAGGGACTCCTTGAAACAGTTAGCTATCTTAGGTTCGACGGGATCGATTGGGCGGCAATGCCTTTCGGTGGTGGAGGCTTTGGCGGAGAGGTTTGGTGTGGTTGGGCTGGCGGCGGGCGGCAACCTAGAGGAGTTGGTTGGGCAGATTGGGCGGCATAAACCGGAGGTGGTTTCGGTTGGGGATGCGGCGAAGGCGGATGAGCTGGCGCGGATGTTGCGGGAAAAGAGAATTGCACCGCTGCCGGAGATTCATCACGGGCGCGAGGGAATGCTGGCGGTTGGGACGCATGCCAAGGCAGACATTGTAGTGTCGGCGGCGGTGGGAGTGGTTGGGCTAGAGGCTACCTACGAGGCAGTGAAGCTGGGAAAGACGGTGGCGCTGTCGAACAAGGAAGTGCTGGTGGCAGCTGGCGAGCTGGTGATGGCTGCGGCGAAGAAAGCCGGGCGTGACCTGCTGCCGGTGGATAGCGAGCACAACGCCGTGCATCAATGCTTGAGGGGCGGGACGCACGGGGAAGTGCGGCGGCTGGTGCTGACGGCTTCGGGCGGACCGTTCCGGAAAACGCCTCTGGCGGCACTGGCGAATGTCACGACGGAGCAGGCGCTGGCCCATCCGAATTGGCGGATGGGGAATCGGATCACTATCGATTCGGCGACGATGATGAACAAAGGCTTCGAAGTGATCGAGGCGCAGTGGCTGTTTGGCATGCGACCGGATCAGATTGAGGTGGTGGTACATCCGCAGTCCACCGTGCATTCGATGGTGGAATTCGTGGACGGTTCTGTTTTGGCGCAACTGGGACCAACAGACATGCGCATGCCTATCCAATATGCGTTAACCTATCCGGAGAGGGTGGCATCTAATCAGGTAGCCCTCGACTGGACCAGGTTAGAGCGACTGGATTTTGAGAAGGCTTCGACGCGGCGGTTTCCGTGCTTGCGATTGGCGCGGGAAGCGCTGAAAAGGGGCGGCGCGCTGCCTTGCGCTTTGAACGCGGCGGATGAGATCGCGGTGGCGGCGTTTCTGGAGCGGCGGTTGCCGTTCCTGGGCATCCCGGAAGTGATTGAAAGTGTGCTCGGGCGGACGCAGTGCGTAAAGTTTGAGAAGATGGACGATGTGCTTACGGCGGATGCCGAAGCGCGTCGAATGGCGAGGGAAGAAGTAGAGCGGCTGGCGGTGACGGCCGCGGCGGCGTCAACAAGGTAAGGAGAACGGAAACGTATGAATTTGCTATTGGGCGTCGCCCTGGTACTGGGCTTAATGATCATGATTCACGAGTGGGGCCATTTTGTCGTGGCTCGCCTGTTTAAGGTGCGAGTGGATGTGTTTTCGATTGGGTTTGGGCCGCGGCTTTTCGGGTGGAAGCGCGGGGCGACGGATTATCGAGTTAGCGCACTGCCATTTGGCGGGTATGTGCGGATGGCGGGGCAGGATTTATCGGAAGTGGATTCGAATGATGTGGCTCCGACCGGGGCGCCAGATGAGTTGATGAGCAAGCCGCGCTGGCAGCGAGCGCTGATTTCGTTTGCGGGGCCGGCGGTCAATTTGATTTTTCCGATTCTTCTGCTGATGGGATTGTTTGTCGCGGTGGGCCTGCCGTACTCCTCCTTCTATGACTTGCCGGCGCAGGTCGTTGCGCTGCCCACAGATAAGCCAGGACAGGCGAGCCCTTTGCAGCTGGGCGACAAACTAGTTTCCATCAATGGCGTCCGCAATCCTACCTGGGAGCAGTCGCAGAAGGCGCTCAAGCAAGCAGCTCCTGGTGACAAACTGAAATTGGAAGTTGAGAACGCGGGCAACAATCGCAATGTGGAATTGACGGTGACAAGCGGGATGACGCTGGATCGCATCCTGGGATATCCGCCGCTGCCGCCGATCCTGGATGAAGTGGCTCCCGGAACACCGGCGGAACACGCCGGTCTGAAGGAGGGCGACCGCATCCGATCAGTGGACGGGCAAAAGATCGATTACTGGGGACAGTTCGTGGAGCACGTGCGGGGATCGAAGGGGCAGATGGTCAAGCTGGACCTGGAGCGCAAGGGCCAGGCGGTTCATGCCGATGTGACACCGCAGGCTGGGGTGGCGGAATCAGGAGAAACGATTTATCAGGTGGGTGTGGCGGTGCTGGACCCGACTTCCTACCGACGCGTTTCCTTTACCGATGGGGCGCGCGATGCGCTGGTGATGACCGGCGAACGCATTCAAGAGACGATCGGAGTTGTTGGAAAGCTTTTCAGCGGGCGCGTTTCCGTGAGGCAGTTGCAGGGCGCGGTGGGTATTTCGCGAGCGGCGGGCGAAGCCGTTCGAAAGGGGCCGCTGGCGGTGATTTCGCTGATGGTCCTGATCAGCGTGAACCTGGGGATTCTGAACTTGCTGCCGATTCCGATCCTGGATGGCGGAAACATTCTTTTGCTCACGATGGAAGGGATTCGCCGGCGTGATTTCAGCCTGGCGTTCAAAGAGCGCTTCGTGCAAGTTGGATTCGTGTTCCTGTTGGTCCTCTTCGCTTACGTTATGTACAATGACGTGGTGCGGATGCTTCCGACTCATTCCTGAGCCGCAACTTCCGCAAGAGCGGAGAACAGCAAATGGCTGCTTCACCGTCTCACCGAGTTTCCACGGGTGAGCGCCTCAATACTGCAGAGACAACTGGTAGGATTCAGCAAGCTGTGGCTGCGCGTGGCATACGCATGACGCGCCAGAGGCGTGTCATTCTGCAGGTGATGGATGCCGCGGAGCAGCATCTGGACGTGGATCAGATTCTGGCGCGGGCGCAGAAAATCGATGCGGGCGTGCACCTTGTTACCGTCTACCGAACGATTGATCTTCTCAAAAAACAGGGATTGATTGATGAGCTGGATTTACTGCATCTGCGCGGCGACCGGCATTACTACGAGACGCACGGGCCGCGAGATCACATTCACGTGGCGTGCCTGCGTTGCGGCAAGGTGCGAGAGTTTGAGAGCCGGCTGTACGAGCAATTGAAGGAACAGATTGCGCGGGACTTCCACATGAAAGTCACCGTGTCGCGCACCGAGGTCGGCGGGTACTGCGAAGATTGTCTTAAAAAAGCCAAAGAATAGTACGCTCGGAATGATTTTTTCCTGGGAACTTCCCTCGCCTTCCGGTGTCTAAACCGGCATGGAACTTCAATTTGAAACTCCACGGTCGTCGCGGCCCCGGCTGCTTTTTCTGACAGCAGTGATCCTGGCAGTCGTGTTGTGGCCGGTTCTCCGCCACGTGATGGGTATCGTTTCGCCGGCTCTTGGCTCGGAATCCGAAGTGGGCGGAAGCAGTTGGGATTTGCGCTCGATGTAGATCCGCGGCCGGCAGCAAGGTGCGCCGGGTTCGGCGGTTCAGGCGAGCTGCCGGGCGGATCGCGCACGGCGCAGACGCGAAAAGAATTGATTGGCGCGGGCGATGTCGGCGGCGATTTGCGCTCGCAATTCTTCGGGGCCGCTGAATTTCTTTTCTTCGCGAAGACGTTTCCAGAATCGAACTTCTATCCGTTTTGGTGTCGTGGCCGGCTGAGTGTCGAGCAAGTGTGTTTCGACGCTAAGCGAGGAACCATTGAAGGTGGGGCGCATGCCGATGTTAGTAACGGAGCGATGGCTGCGGTTTTCGCCGTCGAGGCAGGTGCGCGTGATGTAGACGCCGCGGGCAGCGAGAAGTTCCTGTTCGGGCGCGAGGTTCAGGGTTGGAAAGGTGAAACGGCGGCCGGTGCCAGTGCCGCTGACGACTTCTCCCGTCAGGGCGAAAGGCCGGCCGAGAAGGCGTGCGGCGTGGGAGACGTCGCCTTCGGCGACTTCGCGGCGGATGATGGTGCTGGAAACGACTTCTCCGCGGAAGACGACCGGAGGAATGATCACGACTTCGAAGCCGAGATTGGCGCCAAGTTCGGAGAGGAGCTTTACGTCGCCAGCTTGCTTGTGGCCGAAGCGAAAATTTTCACCAACCAAGACGGCTTTTACATGCAGATCGCGGATAAGGATTTGCTCAACGAATTCAGCGGGAGTGAGGCGGGCAAGATCGAGAGTAAAGGGAAGGACTACGGCAGCCTCAAGGCCGAGAGCGTTGAACCAGTCCATGCGCTGGGCATTGGTGGAGAGGCGGAGCGGAGCGGACTCCGGACGAAGCACTTTGCGCGGCGAGGGATCAAAGGTGAGAGCTGTGGAGACGGCGTTGAGGGCGTGAGCGCGTTCGACAGTGGCGCGAAGGATTGCTTGATGGCCGAGGTGGATGCCATCGAAATTGCCAATGGCGAGAACGCTAGAGTGACCATAGGTTGCGTAACGCGAGGCCCAGGCTGGCGAAGAGGAGAACGTGGAAAGCCGGATTGGTCTTCCGCCGGTCATCGAGACGCAAGCGTCCTGGGAATCCGTGTTGTAGTGTGAAGAATGATCGACTGTATCCGCCTGCACTTCAAATTCGAGACCATCGTAAGCCAGTTGCACGTGCGGGAAGCCCATTTTTACGAGCCGGTCGTTGGTCTCGGCGTGTGGCAGATCATGGGCAATGTGTGTGAACCAGGCGCGGCGGGGCTTGAGCTGCTGAATGATGGCAAGGGCTTGTTCCACGGTTTGGTGCATGGGATGGGGGATGTCCCGCAGCGCGTCGAGGACGAGTACGTCGAGATCTTCCAGCAGGGCCATCGAAGAGTCTGGAATTTTGCTGAAATCAGTGAGATAAGCGGCACGGCCGAAGCGGAAGCCGAGAACTTCCATGTCTCCATGGAGCACCGGAATGGGAATAAACGATACTCCGAGAAACTCGCGCGGGCTCACGATGGTGTTCAACGTTACGCTTGGCACGGTGCTGAGCGTCGGTTTGTCATCGAAGACGTAGGCAAAAACGCGGCGGATGATGCGAAAGGTCTCCTCGTTGCTGTAGACGGGCAGGGGTGACCGCTGGCGGATGTTGAAGGGGCGAATGTCGTCGAAGCCGAGGATATGGTCAGCGTGGCCGTGGGTGAGGAGAATGGCATCGAGACGGTCTAGTCCGATGCGGAGAGCCTGCTGCCGGAAGTCGGGGGTAGTATCAATCACGACGTTCTGGCCGCCGCGGGAAATCAGCAGAGAGGGACGGAGACGTTTGTCATGCGGATCGCTGGAATGACAAACACGGCAGGGGCAGCCGAGCGTAGGGACACCCATGGAGGTGCCGGAGCCGAGAACAGTAACTTTTAGTGAAGCGACAGGCATCGTGAAAGCGCTGGACCTGAATCGTAGCCCGGAGCTGGTCTGAGAGCGGTCGCGGCCTACGGGCGGGCCTTGGCCTTAGCTTTGGCGGCTTCAGCGGCAACGGCCTGATTGATCTCCAGATAGGTCATCTTCAGCTTGCCAAGCAGATCCAAGAGCACATTGTCTTCCTCGGGCGCGAGATTGCCTTTGGTCTTTTCGTGCAAGGCGTCAAGCATGTCAATCAGCTCGCGCGCGGCCTCGGGATCGATCACCGGCTGGCCGGTGCGCGGGTCGGCATAAGCGCCTAAGACCATGGCGGCGTTGCTGCCGAGCATGCGAACGAGATTCTCGAAAGCGGGGATGCGCTTGGGAGTTTCGGCCGGAGGCAGGGCAGCCTCTGTTCTTGCAGGCTCGGGCGGGGCAGGGGGAATTTTTGCCGCTTCGCGCTTGGCTTCCCGCTCTTCTTCTTCGACGACTTCCTTGCGCAATTCGCCTTCGGCGGTAAAGGGGCGCCGGTCGATCACGCGAAAAGCTTCTTCCTGTTTGTGGTCGGACAAGGTACTTTCCTCTGTAATTTGTCTCAGCGGCAGTTTATCACGGGTTGGCAGCCGGAGTCGCTGCGGAGCTCGTGCTTTCTGCGTCCGGCTCGCTTGTCAAAGCCACGGTTGCGCCGTAGAGTGGAACGCCGGATTCAGACGGGAATCTTAGAAAACGCATGCCTACACGCAAGAAACAGACGAAGAAAGCAAAAAAACTGCGGCGCAGAGACAGGAAGCCGGCGAAGCAGAAACAATTGACGCCCGGCGAATGGTTCGAAAAGCTGGTTGCCGTGCAAGCCCGACTGCGCGCCCCGAATGGTTGTCCGTGGGACCGCGAGCAGACGCACCAATCGTTGCGGACGTACCTCGTCGAAGAAGCATACGAAGTTCTGGAAGCCCTCGAAAGCGGGGACGACGCCAAGTTTGCGGAGGAGATGGGCGATCTGCTTTTGCAGATTGTATTTCATTCGCAGATTGCGCGCGAAGAGGGGCGCTTCACCGTGGTCGAAGTGATTCGCGAAATCCATGACAAGATGATCCGCCGGCATCCGCACGTATTCGGGGAATCGCACGCGAAGGATTCCGCCGAAGTGCTCAGGAATTGGGAACAGATCAAAGCTGAAGAGCGGCGCGCTGACGAGAAATGGGGAAATTCAAAGGGCGGCGGCGGCGTCCCGAAGCAAGCCTCATTGCTGGATGGCGTCTCCCGGGCGTTGCCCGCGACGCTGGAAGGATTTCAACTCACTCGCAAGGCTTCGCGGATCGGATTCGACTGGGAAGATGCAATCGGCGTATTCGAAAAAATGCAGGAAGAAACCAAAGAGTTGAAGGCAGCGTTAGCGGACAGAGACCAACTCAGGATGGAAGAGGAACTGGGCGACTTGCTCTTTGCCGGTGTGAATTTGTCTCGATTCTTGAAGATCGACCCGGAGATTGCGCTCAAGAAGGCCAACGCGAAATTCACTCGGCGATTTCGCACGATGGAAGGGCTGGCCCGAAAGAGCGGAGGCGAGTTCAAGGACCTCCCGCGCGAGCAGATGGAGGCGCTCTGGGACGCGGCTAAGAAGTCGGAAGGTAAGCCGGACGCGCCGGAAATGCGCGCCGTGCGAACAAAGCAATGAGCGGGGAGATCGTCGTTCGCAAGTGCGAGAGTCTCGAAGATTTCCATCGCTGTGTGGAGCTACAACGTGAGATTTGGGGAGAAGCTGACCTGGAAGTCGAGCCGGCAACGATGTTTGTGGTCGCCGCACACACTGGAGGGGAAGTGCTGGGGGCGTTTGATGGCGACCGCCTGGTGGGGTACACGCTTGCGTTGGTTGGACTGCGCGACCGCACAGCTTATTTGCATTCGCACATGGCCGGTGTGAAGCCGGAGTACCGCGACCGCGGCGTTGGGCGCATGCTGAAGCTTTTTCAACGCAGCGAAGCTCTGGGCCGCGGAATCCGGCTGATTCAATGGACGTTCGATCCGCTGGAAGCGCGCAACGCGCACTTCAATTTGAACCGGCTTGGCGCTATCTGCCGCACGTATCAGCCGAATTTGTACGGCGTTACAACCAGCCCGCTGCACCGCGCATTGGCGACCGATCGATTGTTGGTCGAATGGCATCTGGATTCAGCGCGCGTCGTGGCCGCAATCGAAAATCTCGTCAAAGATCCCATAGAGGCGCCAGCCAGCATAGAATTACCAGCGGAACTGGAACGCTGGCAGCGCGAAGGTTCGGCGGAAGTCGGCGCCGTGCAGGCTCGCGTGCGGGAAGAGTTTACGAAGTGGTTTGCCAAAGGCTATGCAGCAGTCGCCTTACGCACGGCGCCGGGAAGCCGCGCGTACCTTCTCACGCCTTGGAGCGACTTCTAAATAAGACACGTTGACAGAGAGAACATGCAAATAAGAGAAATCAGGCTGCAGGAAGTGCGGATGAAACTGGTGAGCCCCTTTGAAACCAGCATGGACTGCACGACGGCGCGCCGCATTGTACTGGTGCAGGCGGATGTGGACGGCATCATTGGATGGGGTGAATGCGTCGCCGGCGAGACGCCGTATTACAGCCCGGAAACGGCGGATACGGCGTGGTTGATGCTGCGCGATTTTCTGTGGCCGATGATCAAGGGAAAGGAGTTTGCTTCGGCCGGCGAAGTCTGGAGTTTGCTGGCGCGCGTGCGAGGCCACAACATGGCGAAGGCGGGGTTGGAAGCAGCGGTGTGGGACGCCGAAGCAAAACAG
>Ga0137394_10004850_pt1 | contig 10223 bp, 8 predicted proteins | sample czobulk116metaG_FD_108278 | JGI IMG/M metagenome (GOLD analysis project Ga0137394, IMG submission 108278) | Vadose zone soil microbial communities from Angelo Coast Range Reserve, California, USA - czobulk1.16 metaG | ecosystem: Environmental > Terrestrial > Soil > Vadose zone | place: USA... | reverse complement strand
TCTTGGGGCGAAACTCCCGGTGGTACATAGACGCCACGTTTGTACTGCGCCAGAAGGAAGTTGGGCTTGGGCGTTTTCCAGCGATTGTGCACCCAAAACCAATCTTCCGGCGCGACGCGAATTTGCCGTTCGATGATCTGATTTATTTCTGCAGTCAGCTCAACAACAGAGCCCTCTGCCTTAGGCGGGTCAAAGCGCTCGGTAAACACCAGACGCCAGCGCGCTGGACCGATTGTGTAAACCCCCGCAGCGATTAGCGCCGCTCGGGTCCTCTTGGCAAGCAAGGCTGGCAGCGGTGAAGTGGATGCCAGCCTTCCAAAGAAGGGCGTCCACAACCCGTGATCGCCGGCGTGCTGGTCGGACAAAACACCAACGCCACCGCCGGACCGCAGCAGATCGATCACGGGTTGAAATCCCTGCTGTCGATCGAACAATTCCAGGCCAGTTTGGCCACGTGTCCGGCGCACATGCGCGTCAATGAAGCGATTGCCAAGTTTTTGATAGACACTCGCATTCCGTACGTAGCCGACAAACTTCGGCATCAGTTGCGCGAACAATTCCCATATTCCGAGATGACTCAAAACGAGCACCACCGGAACGCCGGCGCGAAATTCCCGGTCCATCGCTTCGATATTGTCAACCTTGACCCGCCGCAGGATTTTCTCCGGCGGCATCGCGGTGAGTTTAACGCTACACAGAAGATTAGCGCCGAGTCTTTGGAAATGGCGGCGGACGAGCCGACGCATTTCTCGCGGGATCTTTTCATTGGCAAACGCAATCGCAACATTGCGTTTCGCCAGGCGTCGATATTTCCCGGAAACGAGCCAGGCACAAAAGCCGAGAAACTGTCCCACGGCAAAGAGAAGCCGCATAGGTATAGCGGCGATAATTGCTAACCCTGTGCGATAGAGGAGATAAACAACGAAATCGAGCATTGCAGGACAGGCAGTATCGCAGCGTGGCGCCGCAGCGTAGATTTGCCTGCGGTCTGCTTCAACCAATATAATGTGCGCGGTGTTGCCATCCTCTTCCCATTCCTCTGACGCCGATTTCGCGCGTATAATCTCGCGAAGGTTCGCACATGGCCGATTTCTTATCGTCGGCGCGAACTCTCAGGAACTTGAGCGCCAGTTTGCTGAAGTGAAAAGAGACGCTGTCGTCATGTGGGCCCCCGGTGACCTGATGATGAGACTGGGGCAGGGTGGGGCCGCAGCACGGTTTGAGGCCGGAGTTTGGTTTTATCCGTCAGGACACAACGATGACGATCGCATGGTGGAAACGCTGTCGCATTGTGCAGCTGGCATTGTGCTTGTTCCTGGTCCCGGCGCGGACGCTGCCACGCGCCGACCGGGCCTCGTTCAGTGTTTCGAGCGCTTCGGACTACTCCCTGATTACGACTGCGACCTGATAGAGTTGGATCCTGCAGCCGTTTGTCTTCGACACCTACCAAGCGCAGGTGCCGGCGAACTAACGCCGAAAGTGGAGACGGCTTTTGCGAGGCTCAACCGAGTGTTGGGCGACTTGAAGCAATCACTTCAGATCCGCGACTTGGAGTTAGAAGGCGCGCACCGCCATATCGCCGCACTGGAGGAAAAATTGCTCAAACTCAAAGAATACCGGCGCGAGTTGAAATTGCTGAAAGAGCAGAAGCAAACTCTGCGGAAATCGCCCGAACGCCGGGTGGGCCAGATATTGCTCGCGCCATATCGTCTTCCTGAAAAACTGGCGAAGACGGTTTGGAAAAAACTCCATCGATCCGCGCGGGAACGTCGCCGTTCTGGTGCCGCAAGCGAATACCAGGAATGGTTCGAGCGGCATCGCGCAAATGCGCGTGATCTTGAGCGAATGCGAAGTGAATCGTGCGGGTTTGTTTCAAGGCCGCTCATTAGCGTCATTACGCCAGTGTTCGACACTCCGGTGCAACGGCTGGAGGAAGCAATTGAATCGGTAATCGCGCAAGCATATGAAAACTGGGAGCTCCTGTTAATCGACGACGGATCGAGCGATCCCGAGCTGCTCCGTACGCTGCGTGTACTTGCGGCTCGCGATCGGCGTATCATACCGAAAAACCTAGGAAAACACGAAGGCATTTCGGCAGCGTCGAATCAGGGGCTAGCACTCGCCCAGGGGGAGTGGGTCACTTTTCTCGATCATGACGACGTGATCGAGCCCGATGCGCTTTTCCAGATTGTGAAACTCTTGCAGACCCATCCAGATGCCGATCTGATATATTCCGATGAAGACAAGCTCGGCGAAGGCGGTTTCGAGGCTCCTTTGTTTAAGCCAGATTGGTCGCCCGATTTTTTCCTTTCTTACAATTACGTTGGCCATTTAACCGCGGTGCGCCGCGATATGGTGCAAAAGGCTGGCGGCTTCCGTTCACAATTTGATAGCGCACAGGATTATGACCTGTTCTTTCGCGTGATCGAGCAAGCCAGGCGAATTCATCATATCCCTCGAATCCTGTATCATTGGAGGCGGTCCCAAAGCTCCAGCGCGATCAGCGTTCGTCAAAAACCGGAACAACTCGAAGCGTCGCGGCTTGCGATTCAAGATCACCTGAAGCGCCGCGCCGAGCCGGCTCGTGTTGCTGTGGACTGGCGCACCCACGCCTTCTGGGTCAGACGCAGACTGTCGGAACCGAAGAGAATTTCAGTGATCATTTGGAGTCGCCACGGCCTTGAATCCATCAAGCGATGCATCGAGAGCCTGACGAGCAGAACAAGTTACCCGAATTATGAGATTGTGGTCGTTCAAGACGATAAATTCCCGGGCGAGTCGGATTTTTCATCGCGTTTCCCCCATCATTTGCTGCGTTTCCCAGGGGAGTCCGATGACTCCGCGGTAAAGAATTTTGCGGTAAACGAAACCAACGACCCATGGATTCTTTTCCTGGATGAAAGCATCGAACCGATCGAACCGGACTGGTTGACAATCATGGCCGAGCATGTCCAGCGAGGCGAAGTCGGCGCCGTAGGGGCGCGATTGCTAAATCCGAACGGCACTATTGAACAGGCGGGAACAGTCGTGGGTGTCAATAACACTGCGCAACCCGCGTTTCACGCTTTTCCGGGAGAACATCCGGGCACGAATCGCCAGTTGCAGGTGACACGAAACTGCAGTGCTGTCTCGAGCGCGTGTATGCTCACGCGGCGTGAAGTTCTTCAGCAAACGGGCGGATTCGATGCAAGTCTGGGAGGCACGTTGGCCGATGTCGATCTTTGCCTGAAAATGCGGCGAGCGGGTTATTTGATTGTTTACACTCCGTTCGCAAAACTTTGCTGGCATAAAACGCCATCAGATGAGATCGACGTGAAGGGGGAGGCGATTATGCGCGAGCGTTGGGGGGACGTTTTACAGAGTGATCCTTATTACAACCCAAATCTTTCTCGCGAACGGGCAGATTTCTCGCTAGGCAAGTTAAACATTGGCTGAATCGAAATGAGTAAGCGCGAAAGGAATCTGTGGGAAGGTATCGACGTTGGCGTGCGAAAGAACCTAAACACGCGAGATTACCGCGCTGTATCCTTCACCCAGGAGCTTTCACAACGCGGCGTAGACGCCGGCGACCTCGCCGCTGCGGATCGCAGCCAGCGCGAGATTAAGGACGCTTGGATTCCAGGCGTCGAAATTTTCGCCCGAAAAGTTCACCCGCAGCGGCACCGTGGACTTTTTGGCGAATTTGTGCGGCGCGACGAAGGCATTCTTGCGCGGATCGGCCTCTGGCCCAGGCAGTGGTCAGCTGCTCGGATGTTTTTGGGAACTGCCAAGGGCTTTCACGTGCATCCGCCGAGCATTCCAGAAAATAACGATGCAGTGGATTGGTTGCGCCGACTGTATATCGATGAGCCGGATAATTATTCAGTGCGGAGCTATGACAAAGAACAATGGGACGTGATGTTTTTTATTCAGGGCCGCGTCGAAATAATCCTGTACGACATCCGCGCCGGATTGCCGCGGCGAGTGATGCGGTTCTTTGTGGATGGCGACAATCATCGCAGTGATAACAATGTTGGCGTCATCATTCCACCGGGGGTGGCGCACGCCATTCGCGTTGAAGGCACAGAAGACGTGATCATGGCTTATGGGACGAGCATGGTTTTCCGTCCCGAATTCGAAGGACGCATCGCGAGTGAAGTCGAAACAGCCGCGCTCCCAGAATCGTGGCGAAAATTCCTATCGCTGTAGCCGCGATCGATAACTGTTGTATTAAGCTTACACCGCTCATAGGGGGCCATTCAGTAAATGAAGCGAAGTTTCGATCCGGCCGTGCTGGAAATGATGGATCGGGAGCAGCCGGTGTCTGCCGAGCTGGAGCGCGATCTGGAACGTATTCGGCAATTGAATCGCTGGTTCGGAAGCTATCGCCTTGTATTGGGTTTTATTCGCAATTGGATTAAACCAGCCGACAAATTGCGCGTCGTGGATTTGGCAACGGGCTCAGGCGATATCCCACGATTGATTGTCGATTATGCGCGAAAGATTCGAGCCGATGTGGAGATTGATGCCTTGGATCACCAACCTGCCACATTGGAAATCGCCCAAAGACTGAGCGCCGATTATCCGGAGATTTCCTACAGCGAAGCCAACATTCTCCAATGGAACTCCGCTAAAGCATACGACATCGCGCTTTGTACGCTGGCGCTTCACCACTTCAACAACGAGGATGCGGTGCGGCTCCTGCATAGGTGTTGCCAGGTATCCAGAAGATTTGTCCTGGTGTCGGATTTACGACGAAGTTTTTCTCTTGTCGCAGGCGTTTATCTTTTGACTACGCTGATTCTCCGCGAGGCGATGACTCGTCATGATGCACGGCTCTCGGCCATTCGAGCGTTCTCCTTTTCTGAGATGCGTGATCTTGCCCTGCAGGCTGGATGGGAAAATTTTGGTCACCAGAAATTCTGCTTTGCCAGGCAAGCTATCTGGCTCGAAACAGGGTGACCGCATTTGTCATTCCGAGCGAAGTCGCTTGCCGCGCCATAGCTTCATGCGGAGGCTGGGAGGAAATCTCTGGATATTTGCGTTCATGAGCAGCTCTGTTTCTAAGATGCGGGTCATTACGACGATCGCCGAGGCGCAGGCGCAGCCGTATGCTAAGCGCCGTGTGCTTGTTCCCACCATGGGCGCTTTACACAAGGCGCATGGAGAAATGCTCCGTGTCGCACGCAAACATGCTGGCCACGATGGTGAAGTAGCGTTGAGCATATTCGTTAATCCGCTGCAGTTTGAACCTGGAAGCGATTACGAGCGCTACCCGCGCCCGGAAAAAACGGACGAAGAATTTTGTCGAAATGCCGGGGTCGATCTTTTGTTCCGCCCCAGTGTTGCGGAGATGTACGCTGACGATCGTTCAGTGTTTGTCGAGGAGTCCTCTCTTTCAAATACGCTGGAGGGCAAATCGCGCCCCGGGCATTTCCGCGGGGTTTGCACGGTCGTTGCGAAGTTATTCAACATTCTTTCGCCGGACGCCGCTTTGTTTGGCGAGAAGGATTTTCAGCAACTCGTCATTGTCCGCCGTATGGTGCGCGACCTTGATTTCAAGACCGAGATCATTGCAGTGCCTACGATGCGCGAAGAAGACGGTCTGGCATGCAGTTCGCGCAATCAGTATTTGAATATCGAAGAACGGAAGCAGGCACCAGTTTTGCATAGGGCTTTGTTGGCAGCGGCAAATGGCGGCAACAAATCTGCGAGAGAAATTGTCGATCTTGTCAGCAAAGTAATCGATGAAGCGCCGTTGGCGCGGATTGATTACGTGGAGGTTGCTGAGTCGGAAACTTTGCAACCCCTTGAAACGGTGAGACCAAATTCATTGCTCGCGCTTGCCGTGTCCTTCGGCAAAACTCGCTTGATCGACAATATCCGGTTGGGATGAAGGAATACGATTTCGTGGTGATTGGCAGCGGTATTGCCGGCCTGAGTTTTGCATTGGAAGCGGCAAAGCATGGATCGGTAGCTGTTATAACGAAACGCAAAGGCTCCGACACAAATACCGCCTGGGCGCAAGGTGGGATCGCCTGCGTAACAAGCGATGAAGATTCGTTCGAGTTGCACGTGCGCGATACACTCGAAGCTGGCGCTGGCCTGTGCGACGAGGCGGTTGTGCGTACAATTGTTACCGAAGGTCCGGAACGCATCCGCGAGCTCGTAGAACTAGGTCTGCACTTCGATGAACGTGAGATTTCCGGACATCGTGAGCTTGATCTCGGTAAAGAAGGCGGCCATTCCAAGCGCCGCGTTCTCCATGTACAAGATGTAACTGGGAAGGAGATCGAAAATACCTTACTACGCGAGCTGGGCCGGCAATCACACGTCCAGCTAATGGAAAATCATATGGCGGTTGATTTGATCACCGCTGCCAAGCTCGGTTTCGCGGCAGAAGATCGCTGTCTTGGCGTCTATGTTCTGGACGAAAAAACTGGAGAGGTTGAAACCATTCGATCGGATCGGATCGTGCTTGCGAGCGGTGGTTGCGGGAAGGTTTATTTGTACACCACCAATCCGGACATTGCGACCGGAGACGGCGTGGCGATGGCATGGCGCGGGGGCGTTGAGATCTCCAATATGGAGTTCATCCAGTTTCATCCCACGTGCCTTTTTCATCCGCTGGCGAAATCGTTTCTCATTTCAGAAGCGGTGCGTGGTGAGGGGGGCATCTTGCGTAACAATCGCGGCGAAGATTTCATGAAGCGCTACGACGCGCGCGGTTCACTGGCGCCGCGCGATATCGTGGCACGCGCAATTGACGCGGAGATCAAGCGCTCGGGCGCCAAGTGTGTGTTTTTGGATGTCACCCACAGATCGCCGGAATTTATTCAAGAGCGTTTCCCGCACATTTATCAGACGTGCCTACGGTTTGGGATCGACATGTCGAAGCAGGCAATTCCGGTAGTACCCGCTGCGCATTATCAATGCGGTGGAATCAAAACGGACGTGAATGGCGCGACGAGTTTGCACGGGCTTTATGCGATTGGCGAAGTCGCGTGCACTGGGTTGCACGGCGCGAATCGACTCGCGAGCAACTCGCTGTTGGAAGGTTTGGTGGTGGCGCATCGCGCGGCGGCCGCGGCCGTGAGCACAAGACGCGCCTCAAAACACAACATTCCGTTGCCGGAATGGAAATCGGGAAACGTGCAGGACGTAGACGAATTGGTTGTGATCTATCACAATTGGGATGAGATCAGACGCTTGATGTGGGATTACGTGGGAATCGTGCGCACGGATAAGCGGCTGCAGCGCGCCAGTGCGCGCCTGCGAAATCTCCAGCGCGAAATTCGCGAGTTTTACTGGAATTTTAAAGTATCGGTTGACCTGCTGGAGTTGCGCAACCTCGCGGCCGTAGCCGCCTTGATAGTCGATTCGGCGCTGTGCCGCAAAGAAAGCCGCGGGCTTCACTATACTCTGGACTATCCGGAGCGGGACGATCATCAATTCAAGAGCGCCACCGTGCTGAGCCGCGATTAAACCAGTGATATCAGTGCCGCTGGCGGATGGAAATTTCGCCTTGCGTAAGGGCGCGGAATCGGATAGGAAGTGGCGGCTTTTCAAGATGAGGAGACTTCTTGCGGCTTGTGCCACTCTCGCGATTGCTTGCGCCCCGAAAGTCTTCGGGGACGAGCAATCCACTTCCCCTTATGCCACGGCGGCGGACTTCGCGAAGTACGCAATGAAACTTCGGGAGCAGGCCCTGCTCAAAGTGGAGCCGCAGGTTTTTATTCCGACCAGCTCGCGTCCTGCGGTGCAGCGTTATCCCTGGAAGACCAGTATCGTGACCACGGTGTTTTGGGTTGGAGAACAAGCCGGAGGCAATAATCCGGTTCCAAACTACAAAAGTTCCTGGGATTTTAATTGGTCGGAGAATTATGGCGGAACCGATACTCCCGATTCCAGCGCACGGCGCAATTACATCCCAATTGCTTTTATTCCCAAGCAAAACCCCTTTTACTGTGCTTTACCGTACAACGATGTAACGCATGGTCAGTTCAAACCGGAAGCCCCTCTGGTGATTCCGTGGTTTAAACATGAGTATAGGGGGCCGGGGCAGTCGGTATGCCGAGATCGCTGGATTGCCATTCGAAAAGGAAATCGGACCTGTTATGCGCAATGGGAAGATTGCGGTCCGTTTCGCACGGACCATTTTCAGTACGTTTTTGGCAACGAGCGTCCCAAACCGAATCTCAATCACGGCGCCGGCCTGGATGTTTCACCGGCGGTGCGCGATTATCTGGGACTGGCGCCAACCGACGTGACCGATTGGCAATTCGTCGAAGTTCGTGACGTGTCTCCTGGTCCGTGGCGGAGCTACGGCGAAAATAACCACTTTGTCATCGCACGCCGTCAGAACGAGCAGCGAATGGCGGATCGCGGCTTGGGCGCCGCGAAGAAGTAAGCACGTCGGGGAAAACCTAACCGGCTGGCGAAGACGCCGGTGAGGGAGTTGGAGAAGGGGATCCAGCGGCGCTCGGTGGAAGGTTTCCACTGGGTTGAGGACTCGGATGGGAGGGTCGAGCCGCCGCCATTCGAATTAACTCCGATACTGTGACGAATTTGAACCCTTTTGCCTCGAGCTCATCAAAAGTTGAAGGCATCGCCTCGATCGTTCCCGGGTGAATGTCGTGAGATAACACGATCGATCCGGGCCGCGTCTCCTTAAGAATGCGAGCTCGGACCACAGCCGGGCCAGGACGTTTCCAGTCATACGGATCGACGTCCCAAAGAATGATGTCGTAGCCGAATTCATCGTGAATCCAGCGTTTCTCGCGGGCCGTGATCGATCCATAGGGCGGCCGCATCAACGTGGGGCGCTTGCCTGTGGCGCTCTTGATTGCATCGTCGGTTTGCTGGAGTTGGCGGCGAACGCTTTCGTCCGACATTTTACCAAGATTAGGATGCGACCAACTGTGGTTACCTATCTCGTGATCTTCGCGCGCAGCTCGCGAAACGATCTCCGGATGTTCCGCGACGTTTTCGCCGATCACAAAGAAGGTTGCCTTGATGTGATGCGCGGCGAGCAAGTCGAGCAATTTTGGGGTCAATGTCGCACTCGGTCCGTCATCAAAGGTCAACGCGATGTAAGGGCCGTCGACATGGACCGAGTTGAACGTAATGCTCGGTTCTTCCGGCGTTGCTCGAATCTCTCGTGCTGCAGCTCGCTTTGCTGGCGTAGGTTCTGCTCCAAGCCCAAGTGCAAAGCTTGACGTGGCGAAACAAAAGAACAGCAAACGGTAACCAGACATAACTGGGAACTTGGCGAAGGTGAATGCGTATCTAGCAGAGGCTGCCGGTTACGCAAGGCACGACTGCCTTTGCGCCAAAGCGAGAAATCCACAACCGATTTTATTCGTGACAGAAACCAAGGCCGATTCAGCCTTTTCGCAATTTCTGCAGTTGCGCGATGAATGCGGTCGGACCGTCGGGAAAGTAACCGTCGTACCGCCAAAGCTTCTGTCCGTCGGCGCTAAGGATAACAATCGTGGGAAACCCTACAATCTCGTACTGCATCGCAAGTTCGCGGTTTTGTTTTTTCAGCTCAGGGGTTTGCGGTTTGCCACGCGGGAAATCGAGTTCTACGACCACTAGGTTATCCCGCGCGAAGTCCTTAAATTCCGGCTGTAACAGAACCTCCTTGTCGAACTTTTTGCACCAGCCGCACCAATCTGAGCCAGTAAAATCAAGCAGCATGAATTTGTTACCCGCTTTGGCCTCTTCCTGCGCTTTCTTGTAATCGGTGAGCCAGCCAGATTCTGCGCTCACGAACGGCGCGGAGATAAGAACGGAGGCCGCAACGGCGAAAAGAAAAAAACGGTAGGTTTTCACGTCACCATCTTCGATGGAAATACTACCTAGCGCAAGAGCGGTACATCACCGCCTGCGCGGCACTTATTTCTCAGTCCGCAAATAGCCCGGCGAACGAACGCCGGGCTATCGACGGGTTTTGGGATCTACCGCAGATGCTTCGAGACGAGCTTGGTCATCTCGAACATACTCACCTGGCTCTTACCGTTGAATACGGGCCGCAGTGAGTCGTCGGCGTTGATCATGGTTCGTTTCTTTTTATCCTGGCAACCGTGCTTCTTGATATAGTTCCAGAGCTTTTTGGTGAGCTCCGAGCGTGGTAGCGGCTGCGACCCGACAATGGCAGCAAGCTTATCGTCAGGCTGGACCGGTCTCATGAAGGCGGGATTCGGTTTGCGCTTGGAAGTTTTCTTTTTGGTTTTCGGCAT
>Ga0137394_10004849_pt1 | contig 10224 bp, 8 predicted proteins | sample czobulk116metaG_FD_108278 | JGI IMG/M metagenome (GOLD analysis project Ga0137394, IMG submission 108278) | Vadose zone soil microbial communities from Angelo Coast Range Reserve, California, USA - czobulk1.16 metaG | ecosystem: Environmental > Terrestrial > Soil > Vadose zone | place: USA... | reverse complement strand
TTGGTGGCCTCCAATATCGCCGGCGTCACCAGCGGAGGAGATCGGACCTTTACCACGCCCGGGCCTTCGGTGCCTTTGATCACGAGCCTTGCCCCAAATGGGATCACTCCTAATCACGCAACTCTTAACGGAGCGGCGGCCCCCAACGGAGCCGCCACCGCGGCCTGGTTCCAGTGGGGCGCAACTGCGAGCTACGGAAATAACACCGCGTCGTTCGCCATCAACGCGAGCAATCTCTCTGCAGTATCCTTTAGCAGTTCTCTGAGCGGTCTCGCGGGTGCAACACTTTATTATTACCGGCTGGTTGCCACGAACAGCGCGGGCGCCAGTTTTGGCCCAGGCCTCACCTTCGCTACTCTGCCGATCATGGCCCCGACTGTGACCACCCTCGCTGCGAGCGCGGTTAGCCCTGCGGGCGCCACCCTCAATGGATCTGTGAACCCGAATGGCGCCGACACCATTGCCTGGTTCCAATATGGCACTAACTCCAGCTACGGCAGCACAACGCCAGCGTTCGTCATTAGCGCCAGCAGTTCTGCCGCGGTTCCAGCAAGCGCGTCGCTGACCGGCCTGATTCCGGGGACAATTTACCACTTTCAACTGGTTGCCACGAACGGGATAGGGTTCTCGGCCGGCGCCGACATGACTTTCCTTCTGCCTCTCTTCACGGCTACAAATGCCGGATTGCCAAATCTCTTTTATAGTTCAATTGCCTGGGGCGATTTCAATAATGATGGTGCGCTTGACATCGCGATCAGTGGTTTTAACGGCACAAATGCAGTCACCGAACTGTGGCAGAACCTTGGCAATGGCGTCTTCGCCAAAATCAATGGGGGTTTGTCCAATGTTTATGCCGGTGCGCTGGCCTGGGGCGATTACGACAATGACGGTTACCTCGATCTCCTGGTGACAGGCGCAGGCGACAACGGAACTCCGCACACCCAACTTTGGCACAATAATGCCAACGGCAGCTTCACAGAGAACAGCAATACCGCTTTCCCTGCTGTCTTCTTTGGCGCGGTGGCCTGGTGCGATTATGACGATGATGGCAAACGCGACATTGTGCTGACGGGGGCAAACGCTAGTTTCACGCCCACGTCCCAGCTCTGGCATAATGAGGGCAACGGAGTCTTCGCCCAGAATACTAACGTCGGTTTCGCCCAGGTCTACGCATCGGCTGTGGCTTGGGGCGATTACGACAAAGACGGCCGGGCCGATCTTCTGCTGGCCGGCGCAAGCGTCACGGGGGTCCCGCAGATCCAGCTCTGGCACAATGACGGAAATGGGGCCTTTTCGCGGAACCTCGCTCTTCCCATTCCAGGACTTTTCGGAGCGTCACTCGCCTGGGGCGACTACGACAACGATGGCATGCTCGACATTCTGGCGTCCGGCAATGACGGTACCAGCGTCCTCACCCAGGTTTGGCACAACGATGGAAACGGCGTATTTACGGTGAACTCAATCGCATCATTGCCTGGCGTCTCTCTCGGTTCGGCTGCCTGGGGTGATTATGATAACGACGGCAAGCTGGACATCCTCCTCGCCGGCAACGACGCATCCGCCACTCCACTGACTCAAATTTGGCACAACAACGGCGACGGCACTTTCTCTGCCGCCAACCTCACGTTGCCCGGTTTGTATTACGGCGCGGCCGCCTGGGGTGATTTCGACAACAACGGAAAACTCGACATCCTTCTTTCGGGCGCCACGACGGCCGATGGCCCTCCGCCCGTTTCGCAATTGTGGGTCAATGCTGGTTCTCTTGGCAATAACCCGCCTGCGGTTCCTTCCGGCCTAAACGCAACCCTCCAACGTTCCGGCCAGGTGCTCCTGACCTGGAATCCGGCGAACGACCCTCAAACCGGTGTCGACGGTCTGAGTTATAATCTGCGCATCGGTACTCAACCTGGCAGGTCCGATGTTCTGGCCCCGCAGGCCAATGTCGTTACCGGCTTCCGACGATTGCCACAGGTGGGAAATATGCACGAGAACCTGTTTGCCTTCTTGTCTCGCCTCTCTCCGGGAAACTACTATTGGAGCGTCCAGGCTATCGACACTTCCTTTGCCGGATCGCTTTTCGCCGCTGAATCCACCTTCACCGTGACCCCTCCCGTAAATTCACTCGGCACGACTGCGCTCCTGGAGGGCCCAACTGAGGGAATGGATACCGTCGTGCTGTCTATATTTCCTGAAATCGTCACCTGGACCGCGACGGCGAACGCCGCGTGGCTTCATCTCGACAGCGAGAATCAAAGCGGCACGGGAAGCCGGAATGTCCTCTTTAGTTACGATGCGAACTCGGGGGCAACGCGTGTCGGTAGCCTCACCATCGCCGGCCAAACGCTCACCATAACACAGGCCGGTTCTACTTATGTTCCGGCGACGCCCGTTACCACGCTCGTCTCCTCCGGACTGTCCTCTCCCTATGGTCTGGCCGTGGACCCAGCAGGCAATGTTTACATGGCAGACGTCAATAACTATGCGCTAAAGAAATGGACCCGCGGCAACAACACGGTCACCGCCTTAATCGAGTCGGGGCTGAGCGTCCCTTCCGCAGTGGCGGTGGACAACTCGGGCAATGTTTACGTCGCCGACCGATTCAATAACGCGATCAAGAAATGGACGGCGGCCAACAGTAATGTCACCGCGGTAGTCTCTTCGGGGCTCAATCAGCCCACCGGCGTGGCCGTGGACAGCGCAGGCAATGTCTACATCGCCGACGCCCTGAACAACGCGATCAAGAAATGGACGGCCGCCAACGGCAGCGTCAGCATCGTGGTCTCCGCGGGACTCTTTCATCCTTTTGACGTCGCGGTGGACCTCGCGGGCAATCTTTACATCGCCGACCTCGGCCACCAGGCGATCAAAAAGTGGACTGCCGCCAACAATAGCGTTACCACCCTGGTGTCTTCGGGCCTGAACGATCCTTTTATTATCGCGGTGGACGGCTCGGGCAATGTCTACATCGCCGACAGCCTCCATCACGTGATCAAGAAGTGGACCGCCGCAAATAACAGCGTGACCGTCTTGCCAGTGGGCGGCCTCTACAATCCATATGGCGTAGCCGTGGACGCGGCGGGCAACGTTTACATCGCCGATAGCGGCAACAATGCCATCAAAGGATTGCCCTATGCTTTTGTGGACGCGTCCGCAAGATTAGAGACTCCTTCCGCCGGCGATGATGCTTTGCCCGTGGCGTTGCCCTCGACTGTAAATCTGCTCGATCCTTTCGCTCCCATCAGCGACCAGCCATGGCTGAGCATCAATGGTGTGGCCAACGGAATCGTCAGTTTTTCCTTCACTGCCAATACCACCGCTTCCATCCGCGCGGCGAATATCATCTTGCTCGGGCAGACGATTCCGGTAACGCAAGCCGCCGGCGTCACGGTCCTTCAGCCAATCCTTGGTGGCGCAACCATGCTGGCCAACGGCTCTTTTCAGTTTTCCTTCACCAACAATCAGGGCGCTTCCTTCACCGTCTTATCCACCACCAATGTTTCGTTGCCTCTATCCAACTGGACCGTCGTCGGCACGCCGACGAACACCGCTCCCAACGTCTTCCAGTTCACCACGCAACCGGCGATCAACGATCCGCAACGCTTCTATGGCATCCGCTCGCCCTAGCCGAGACTTCGGGTCAGAAATAATGGCGCAGGAAGCGCTTGACGATTGCCAGCCGCTCCGCGTCGTAGAACGCTGCGCCCCCATGGGCCGCGCCAGAGACGACGACGAACTCAACCGGGGCGCCTGCCCTCTCATAAGCCGCGCAGAGCTCGTGCGATTGGTTGATTGGCATGTGCGGATCCTGGTCTCCATGCAACAGCAGCAAAGGCGGATCGTGGCGATCGACGTGGAACACCGGACTCGCCAGGCGAGCCAAATCCGGAAGATCCTCCGGTTGCCCGCCGAGCAATAGTTATCGCAAAGAGCCTAAGGCGCAACGCCTCAAAACCGACGTAAGCTCCTTAAAAGCGGCCTTTCTAAATAGCAGCCCTCCGACGGACATCGTTCCCCCTCTCCTCTCGAGGGTGCAGAGGAGGCGCTTTTTACTGCCCTTGACGCACCCAAGCGCTCCGTATTCGGAGCGGATTTTGAAAGTTGAATTCCAGAAATAAGTTGAGACACTTTCGTCTGGATGAGCTGGGACATTTTTGTTCAGGACATTCCGGCATCGGCACAGTGGCCTGCGGACATCCCCGACGATTTTAAGCCGTGACCTCTTGGGAAACGAGCCGACATTATCGCGCGCATCCGAGAAGTCGTCCCAACCGTCGACTTCAAAGACCCGTGGGACCATCCCGCTGCATGTCCGCGACATTTCCACCTTCATATTCCTTCAGGGTGTATGGGCCAAGGATCTATTACGCCGGCGGTACGCTGTTGGCATATACGACCGTGCCGTGCGACTACCCATCCTTTGTAATCCTGAACGGCAGCTATGCCAGAGATAAGACCCGCGGCTATTGGCAAGGCATCCCGGTCGACGGCTCCGATGGGCCGTCGTTCGAACTGAAGGGTGAGTATCTAGCCAAAGACAAATATCGCGAGTACAGCGGAACACGAGAGAGGAAAAAGCAATAACGTCGCCGGACGGTTGGTTTCTGAATCGGACGCGCGGTAGTCATCGCCAATACAAGCATCCCACTAAGCCAAATTCCTGAAGGGGAAGAAGGGCTCAAATCTGGCTGTTCCGAACGCCGGGCATATTCGCCAACGAGACACCATTCCGGTGTCTTCCGGCAGCCTGGGAAATAATTCCGATTCTTTGAAAGATCCTCTCTTTTGCCACGTAGTGGTCAACGAAGAGCTTATGTAAAAACTGGCTTGCCGAAACTTTACTGACCAAAACTCCAACTCAAACCCAATAACATTATGGCTAAAGCAACCTGTCTCGCAGACCTCCTTCGCATCCGCGATGCCAATTCGGCTCTCGTGGACCGCGTCGATGGCAACCTGGGCTCCGCCCTCGGTTACAAGATCACCAACAAGAAACTCACCAGCACACCAGCGGTTATCATTTTCGTTCCCGGCAAAGTTCCTGACGCGCTATTGCCGGAGACGCAAAGAGTTCCCAAAACCCTTCGTGGCCCTGACGGCCTTGAATGCCCGACCGATGTCGTCGTCGGCAAAAAAGCAGCGGATGAACCCGCCGCTCCCCCTCTCGACGCGGAGAATCTCGCGGTGATAGACGAGCTTCAGAGCGGGGAGGTTGGCCTGGTTGGTGGTATTCAACTCGGCTTTTTCGAGAGTGACGGCCTCGGTTATGTGGGAACAACGGCCTGCGCGGTCCGCCGGAAGTCCGATGGCCGCGCAGGTCTGCTCACGAATCAGCACGTCGGGGGTCCCCCAGGTCGTGTCATTTATCATCCCGACCCGGGTCACGTCAGAATCGGCCACACGCGCGCTTCTTTCGAGATGGATCCGGACGAATATTATTTCAACGACCTCATTGACGAAGAAGATGCGTATTATCGGATTGACTGTGCGTTTGTCGAAGTCCAGGACGCAGGCCTTCCACTGGTCAAACCTGGGCTGCATCGCCTGGGTCCCGTTGGCGACCCTTTGCCGCTGGATCTTAAAAGCATGGGCCCGCTTGGTCGCAAGGTGATCAGCATCGGACGCACCCGAGGCATTCAGCGCGGAACCATTGCCGCTTTCGGTTATGAATGGTCGGATGATCCGACCAGCAGCGTTTACACCGATTACCTGATTATTGGCGAAGCGGGCAGGGTCTTTTCCGACCATGGTGACAGCGGCAAGCTCATTGTGACAGACGATGCGCACCGGAACCCCATTGCTCTCCTGTGGGGCGGCTGGTATGAACGCCTCCGCCGCGGTCACGGGCAGGAGAACTGGACCTATGCCATTGATGTGAACAAAGTGCTCCACCGGCTCGAACTGGACATTATGAAGGACAATGGTCAGCCCGGCGGACCGAGTGAAGTTGCCCGCAATCGAGCCAGGGAGGTCTCCCGGAAGATGCGTGAGCTCGATATTTAGCAAAGGTGACCGTTGGGCGCTTATTCGAGTAGGGCTTACTCGATTTCCCCAGTCCGCAATTCAACACTGTCGATGAACAACTGCTCGTCCTTGGTCTCGCGACGTTTTCCATCCAGGATTCGTACATAGACATCTACACGTGGAAGACCTGCGAGTTTCCGTGCCACCTCTGTTATATCCAGTCGCAAGTGCGCTGCAGCGAACCCCGATAAACGGCATCGGGACTTTCAGGCGCGACGCGGCCAAGAGCATCGCCGTCCGGGTCGGATCAGGATTGCACGCTTTTGGGCAGTGGGTATATTTAATGGTATGACCGCGCTGGAGCAGATTTGTCAGATGCCTCTCCATGAGAAGCTTCTCGTTATGGAGGCGATCTGGGACGACATTTCGCGGGAAGAAGCGACTCTGGAAGTCCCTCAATGGCACAAAGACCTGCTCGACGAACGCGAAGGGCAGGTCGCCGACGGCCAAGCCCAGTTTATTGATTGGGAGGAGGCCAAAAAGCAGATCAAAGAAGCCACTGAATGAGGCTTCAGATTCTTGACCTCGCCAGGAGGGATCTGATCGAGGGTTTCCATTTTTATGAGGACAAAGAGAAGGGACTTGGCGACTATTTTCTCGTCAGTCTTTACTCAGATATTGAGAGCCTTAAAGTGTTCGGAGGCACTCATCGCAAGCGTATCGCGGATTCCACCGAGCCCTTTCGAAACGATTCCCATTCGCGATTTATTACTTGCTGGGTTTATGGGCCATTACAGCTTTGGACGATTTCTCGATGGCCTGGACCTCTATGAGGGGCAATTCCATCACATGCTGCTTGGTGGGCCTTTTCCACCGGAGGTTTGACACAGGGATGAAGAGCTTGGTTAGCAATTGATCTGCAAGCGAACCGCCCGACCGACATGGCACGCCCGAAAGCAACTGTTCCCTACCCGAATAGCTTTTGGGTTGTTCCGGGCCAATTTTTGGCAGGAGAGCACCCGGGCGATCTCAGCGACGACATTCTCATGGCGAGACTCTCCGGGCTTTTAGAGGCAGGCATACGGACCTTTGTCGATCTCACCGAAGAACGGGAGATGGAATCCTATTACAACTTCTTGCGCGATTTGGCCGAAGAACGCGCGGTTGAAGTCACCTACTTGCGCATACCCATTCCCGACCGTGGAGTTCCTCCGGTTGGCACCTTGCGCTGCATCCTCGACGTGATTGATCGTTCAGTTGCCGATGATAATGCCGCCTTCGTCCATTGTTTCGCCGGAATTGGCCGCACCGGCACCGTGGTCGGCTGCTATCTCCAGCGCCATGGCCTGGCCACTCAGAGCGACGTTATGAAAAAGATCGCCCACTTACGAAGATTCATGCCTATCGCCAACGAGGTTTCTCCGCACACACCGCACCAGGTTCAAATGGTCGAAAATTGGGCGGAGGGAGCCTGATACCATTCCGCGCTCGTCCTCGCAATCGACTTTTTCACCGCGGGATGTGGCTAGGAGGAAAATGCAGGGAGGCGGACGGTGAAAGTCGTACCTTGCCGTTCAATGCTGACGAAGGAAATGCTTCCTCCATGCAACTCCACGCATCGTTTCACGATGGTGAGGCCAAGGCCGGTACCCGGGACATTACCGACGTTGCTGCCGCGGTGGAAGGACTTGAACAACTCTTTCTGGTCGGCCATGGGAATACCGATGCCTTTGTCGCGCACCTCCATTACCGCATCCTTCCCTTCACGACGCAGGCTCAGATGGACGGGCGCCCCGGCGGACGAGTACTTGACGGCATTGTTGAGCAGGTTCGCAAGAATGATAGCGCTCAATGTTTCATCGAGGCGCGTCTCGCCATTAAGAGCATCGAAGGCAAACTCGACGGAACAGGCCGTTCCGGCGGCGGCAGTCGTGACTTCGGCAATGGTGCGTCGGCACAGCGCGGCGATGTCCATCGGCAAGGGCTGACACTTCATTTTCCCGGACTCCACCTTTCCGAGCAGCAGGACTTCTTCAATGAGGTCTCTCATTCGGCTGCTTGAACTCATGATGTCACCGAGCAGTTCTGCGCGCTGTTCTTCGGAGAGGCGCGAGAAATAGCGCTTGAGGCTTCCGGCCGAAGCCGTGATGACTCCGAGGGGCGTGCGGAACTCGTGCGAGACCATCGAAACGAAGGTGCTTTTGAGACGGCCAACGTCGCGTTCGATGCCCAGTTCGCGTTCGCGCTGGTCGACGAGGGCTTCGGTGCGCGCGAAAGCCTGGATTAACTGCCGATGCCGATGGAGGGCCAGAAGCGCGAGGAGCGTCACGAGGCCCGCAGCAAACAACCCCAACAGCAGCGCTCCTGCGACACCGCTCCCGCCAGCGAACGGAGCCCAAGAGGTCGAACGAGTCGCCCCCAGCGGGGCCATCGATACGTCGGACCAGTTCAATCCGAGCGAGGTCAATTCGCTTCGCAGCGCCCCTAGTTCCCAGACTTGAACGAGGTTTTCGGCCGTGCCCATAACCAGTCGCTTTCCATCCAGGGACCAGCGCATGACCTTGATCGTCGCCGGCCTGGGCGCTACGAGTTGTGCCAGTTCGCGGCCCGTGCTTGCATCGAGAATAGCAGTCGTTTGGCGCGATTTCGCCACGGCAAGCTGCCGGCCATCCGGCGAGAAGGCGCAAAGAAAGACCCGACCTTATCCTCTGCGATATCACCATGCCCGGGATGGACGGCTATGCTGTGCTCCAGGCGTTGCGCGAAGATAAGGAGACCGCCACCATTCCGTTCATCTTTCTTACAGCACGAGGCGAAAAGCTCGACGTGCGTATGGGCATGAACTACGGCGCTGACGATTATCTGACCAAGCCGGTGGGTCACGAGGAGCTGCTCGCAGCCATTGCTGCCCGCCTGGAGCGCAAGCGCACGTTCGACGAGCGCGCGCAGGAGCAATTGAGCGATGTGCGGTTCACGGCGGATTTTTCATCAACCGCACCTCTCGAGAAACTCGGTCTGACGCCCCGCGAAGCCGAGATTTTGCTTTGGGTGGCACAAGGAAAGAGCAACGGCGACATTGGCATTATTACCGGCACGAGCGAAAAGACGGTGAAAAACCATGTGACCCACATCTTCGAAAAGCTCGGTGTAGAGGGCCGCAATGCCGCCACGGTGCGTGCGCTGGAGGTCTTGAGCGCGCCCACTTCCAGGAGCAAAACGTCGGCGTAAAAATTGTTCCATTTTATCCTTGGGCGCTGGGCATTGGGCTCATCCAAGCCTCGGCCTATTTTGAGCCGGCAGACGTTTTCGGCAAATGGATTGCCGAGTTTTGATTCCATTGCAACGAGCACGCGCTCTCAAACCCAATTCTGTTCATCCTTTGCGTCGTCGCGTCTTTGCGCCTTTGCGTTAAACTCCCACCATGGGCAAAGTCAGTCCCGCTGGTTGAATGTTGCATGAGAAAGCGCGTTATTGCGGCCATTTTGCTCGTAGTTGCTGCCATTCTGCTCTGGCGGTTTGCCCAGCTCCGGCGGCCCTCCTTCAAGCCACAGACTGTTCAGCTCAGCAGCGGCGCGCGTTTACATCTTGATCATGTGACGTATGGGACGAGGCACGAACAGATTGTGGGCAACAAACTCCGTCGTTTAGCGCTCCGCCTCCCGAAATCGGTCTGTAACACTTTCAATTTGCAGCGCGCCGCGGTGTTGGACATTGGGCAAACCACAAATGGTCCAACGCTTGTGTTCTGGCTGCGGTGTGAGAGCTCAGAAATTCCCATGCACGAACTGCTGTTTGGGATTGCGGATGAGAGCGGCTATGAAACCCCGGCCACCGGTTATCAGCCGTGGGGTACAAGCAGCGGTTCCCCGGCTACCAACCAGATGATATACGCTGGGGTGACGGCTTTCCCAAGGCGCGGGCGCGAATTGGAACTGCGCGTGTATCGGGTGGACCGTTCGGAGAAGCTGACGAGGATAGCATCGTTCCGCGTGCCCAACCCTGTGCCGAGCCACGTCCAACGATGGAACGCCGAGCAGTTGCCCATCGAGCGAGAGACTAATGGTTTAAGGGTCACGTTAGTGAAATGGCGCCCGGCGACGCGTCCCACTGCGGCTGTTAATCCGAACCTGAGTGACGACAAACAGTGTACCACGGCAGTTTTTGATTTAGGCGAGAGCGGCGCGTGGGAACCGGTGCGCGCGGAATGGCAGGACGCATCCGGAAACCGGGCTGAAGATGTAGCCCGCACGGCTGTGCCCGAAG
>Ga0137394_10004847_pt1 | contig 10225 bp, 9 predicted proteins | sample czobulk116metaG_FD_108278 | JGI IMG/M metagenome (GOLD analysis project Ga0137394, IMG submission 108278) | Vadose zone soil microbial communities from Angelo Coast Range Reserve, California, USA - czobulk1.16 metaG | ecosystem: Environmental > Terrestrial > Soil > Vadose zone | place: USA... | reverse complement strand
TGAGATACTTCTTAATGTCCTCCAATTGTCCGCTCTCATCGTGTAACGAGACCGAGCGGAAAGCCAAGGGCTCGAGAAGAATCTTGATGTCGGTCTCGGGTCGGCTAGTCACGCATACGCATAGACTTGGGAGTTGTGCATCGACGAGATCCTCAATAAGACTGAGAACTTTCTCGCGGGGAGACGGCATAGCAGTTTTGTTTGGACATTCGTCCAACGCATCCACGATCAGGTAAACCGGGGCTTATCCCGGCAGTTGTAATACGTCCATTAAACATCGGAGAAGTGCGGTGTCGCTGGATTGCTGTGAACCGTTGCCATGATCCGAATAGAACCCGGTAAGTTTGTCGCTGTAAGAGTCGGATTGATGACAGAGTTGGACTAGCAAAGACGATATCAGCCCACGGCGGTCCTTCTTTTTATCGTCCCTGAAGTCATGGTAGAAGAACGCCTGAGATGCTAGCCCGGATTTCCGCAAAACCTGGATATCCTCGATGATTGTGGATCTGGCCAATACCGTAAGTTCACAAGATGCAATATCGAAGAGTTAACGTACCAAAGCACACTCTTGCCTGCGCCCGCTACAAAACATAATATCCATCTGTCTCGGCGAAAAAGTGACGGCTGGGCAGCGACTGACGTTTGCCATGAATCCATAGAAGAGAGCTCTGTCCAGACGATTTCCATTCTGAGAATGTTTCGCCTTGAATGAACCACGCCGCGGTCGCCTCGTGATGGTTTTCCCACAGATCAGGCGCAGAGAGCCATCCTCGAGTAGCTTTCTGCAACTGGTCGCCTGTCGCACATCTCAGCGTTTTCAGACAGTGACGGTAATGATAAGATATAACTGACGCATCGACTTGGTCATTTCGCCCGCCATTTGATGAAGCATTTCTAATCCTCAGTAAGACACCAACCTAGGTTTTGTCCCCAACAAAAACGTACCAAGAGCTTCCCGGACACTGTCACCAGATGCTTTGCCATCTAGAACGAAGGAAAATCAACAGCTAGCAGGAGACAAGTCGAGTGCGTGTACTCACTCATGACCTGGAGGAGACCATGGACGACCCTGAGAATCTCTGCCGTGGTCCTCCGAGCCTCGTTTTGGGAGAGTGTATTGAGCCTTTGTAGGACCGTATTGACGTTCGCGTCTCCAGAAACCTTCGTCATAAATTCTCTGCGTTGCACTGAGTTAAGATAATACGTCAGCGACAACAGACTCACTGGACCGACCCTCCTTAAGCTCCTTGGTAGTCACGGCGAGAGTGGAGAGTAGCTCCACCATGATCTTGACCATCACATCGTCCGAGGAGGGTGTGGGAGGGACCCCAGTATATAATTCGAGGGGTTTTAGAAGGCGTTCAATCGATTTGAGCAGGTCGATGAGATCATCATAGTTGTTATGCGCCCCCTTGGCCGCCTGATGCGCTTGAAGTGAGAAGGTCCAGGATACGCACATACGAAGTACATACGACAAGTAAGATGGCGAGGGCAGTATGTATTAGTCTCACAGGCTGAAATGACTATAGAATAAGCATCTGACTTGGAAACTCCCATTGGTAGATTAAGACATACCGCATCGCCAAGGGTGGTAAGAGCAGAAAGCATGCATAAAATCGGTACGGTATTCTTGATCGATTTCACAAGTCGATCGTTTCCTCGGAAGTCACCCAATACTTGTACTTGATCTTGGAGAAAACTGGTAATGGACTCGACGGAGTGGCAACTGCTGAGTTGCTCAGCGAGTGGATGTTTGTCCAGTGCGATGTTGGTCGCTCTTTCATAGTCTTGCAAGGCAGACTGGAAAAGGTTTCGAAAACGAGACGGTTCTAACTGGCCTCTCATAACTCGAGGACTCAAGAAGTTCTATCTCGAGAAGAGGAGCTGCTCTGCTGTGAGGAAATGATAGCGGATGTGACGAAGGCTGGTTCACCACGTAGCCACAGTGCAACGGTCGTTTCCATAGCAATTATGGCAATAGTCGCACATCACATCGCCGTGACTGTCAGATCTCATAGTTACTACAGTTGGACACATCGCTACTGTACAAATTCTCGTATGATGCCCCTCCGACATCGACCACGTTGCCCTAGAGACTCCTGTGCTTCACCCCCAGATAACACAGCGTCGTATGTAATGTTTAATCACCGGCCCTTCAGGAGAAAGAGAACGGCAAGGCGGCCCATGCGGTGCGAGCGTGATGATCGCGTTGGAAGCTATACTACAGTAGTAGGATCTCATCAAGATGATGTCTAGGACTCGGATATAGCGTGAATGGTCGACACCGAAAACGCTGAAAATGAATTTACACAGGGTAGCCCTAGCCCCGGAGCGACGGTCATGTGTGTGAGTGTGTCGTACTCTTGGCCATGGACCCGCCCCGAATCCCTTGAGTCCTTGACAAGGATGGGAAGAGTCGCGACGGGAAAGAGCACATAAACTACTGAATGATACAGTCAAAGGTGGCGGATGTCAACGGAAGTGAGAGTCCGTAAGCGCCATGGGGAAGGTTGGGCCGGGCCGGTTGGGGCTCACACAAACTGAGAAGGCCCGGGTCCCTTACCCAGTCGTCTTCAATTCTCCAGGGCTTGGGCGTTGGGACTTGGGCGTACACATTAGGGGTCTGGATGGTCGTCCACAGTCGAGGTACGCACGTACTTCGCGCACATGTTAATTGGAACCTCACTTGCCAGTGAAGGACAGGACTTGCCCTCCTAGGCGCGACGCTCGGCGTTGTTCTTGTTTCAGATCCACTAGCAGCGTCCGTGTGGCGAAGCCGTCTCCACACATACGCCGAATCGTTGCATGGAGAGATTGAGAACGTGGCGTTCGCGCTTGCTTTCCTACTTCGGATCATTCAGCCTTGATGTCACAGTGATTGAAGTGCACAAATGATGTTCAACTCGGGCCATCCAATGGTCAGAACTATTCCTGATTCTATTTTTACATGTAACAGGTCCAAAAGCTGTTTCTTCGAATAGGTGTCCATGGTGCAGCCTCGCCTACCCACGCTGCCGTGAAGCCGTCGACCAATAAGTGTTCACTGGCCTTGTGCGACACTGCGTGGTGTGTCTTTGCTTGTCAGCGATATTCTTGGCGATTCATTCGATTCGGGGACCAATGTGGACACCAACCCATGTTGCTCTGTCCGTTGGTCCTCAAGGCTATTTATCCATGCTCAACCGTAGATTTCTGGATCACGCCTTCCCCCGCAACAATGATATTCCCGAGTGGACCGAGTCGCTCCATGGCCAGCATGCAGATGAATCATGACATGTCAGCCCTTGTTGGCTTCGTATGCAAGGCATTCTTGTACGGTGCGCGCGGTGCGCGCACCGGCAAGACAAGTGGATTGCTCATTTTTGTTTGTTTTAGGGTGCAACACCATCCTCTCTGCTATGTCTATCCATCTAATGTTGAGACATGCACGTAACCGGGGCAGTTTCAGCAGACCTATCTTTATCATCAATGTGCTCTTGTACCTCTCTTGTACCCCTCACTTCGCCCTGGAGTTCGGTCATTTCTATAAAGTCTTGGTACGCACCACACCGTGACCCTTTCTAAGCTACACACTTCTCTGAACATCCCCTGCAGTCAACTACAGGCGTAAAGGGTTTCGCCAACGAGACGAAAGGGCTCGCAGGCGCCGATCTCCTCGTATCGATCACGGACTTCATTGGTGGTGTCACCCTCATCTACCGCTGCTGGTTGCTATGGTCCAAGAATTATTGGGTCATCGTGTTGCCGAGTCTTGCTGCGATCGCGAGTCCAGGTGAAGTCCTCCGTAAACAATCCATAAACTCCCGGCACTTACCAACGACTCGCGTCCGAGTCGTGCGCTTCTTTTGGTTTCGTAGTGTGCCTTGCCATGGCTCTTGCTTGGATTCTTCGCTCTCTATCTAGAACCGACAAGGTCCCTCCAGCCCCCTCCCTACGATCATTGTCTCTGGCGGGCTTCGTCCTCCCATTGTGTTCCAATGTGTTCGTTACCGCCCTCATCGCCGTCCGCATCTGGTACCTCTCCCCTCGTAAGGTGCGCGACATACAGGCGTACGTTTCCCGGCAGACACGGGACGGGCCACGATTGACATTGTCGTCGAGAGCGGCATGCTTTATCTCGTCGTGCAGTTCATCTTTGTAGTCCTCTTCGCCTTGGGGAATCCCGCCCAGGATGTCGCCGGCATGATGGCAGTGCAGATCTATGTACGTAATTCGTCATCTGACTCAAGGGGGCAAAAAACCCCTTGTTGACCTAATCGCCGGATCACCTGAACCTCAATCCCGCTTGCAGGGCATCATACCAGCACTGATTACAATCCGCGTTTCTCTTGGTTTATCGAATACGTCGTCCGGGAGGCTCGGCGATGGAGGAGGTGGATCGGTGTCGCGTTTGGTTTCTATGCACGTCGTGTAGGTGCCATCTGCCTTGGCAACGGCCCAACGGGCGCTGGCCAACGCTCTGCTGCTTCACCCGAGATCCCCATGTCTTGAATGAAATCGAACTCCCTCAGCTAGGACCCGGGTTCAATGGGCTCCTCTATCGAAAATGCTACCAATGTATGATCGGGCGATATTTTCTTTTGTTTTACAAGCTATTTTAATTTCAGTAGCGTAGCAATAGTAACTTATGCGGCGGTGGTCTAATAGTATTCCCCAGTCACATACAGTACCATGCAAGAATGGCGTTGTCGCGGAAAAAGGTTGACGTTCTGTGCAATATGTTACTCCGTGGTTAGGCCGGTTAGGGCCTGAGGTGACGGCTCACCTTAGACTGGACTCGATGCGAATGTCGCAGGTTCAAGCACAACTGGCGCCTTACGTAGGGCCGTCCGCGAACCTTCAGCCCTCACCCCCACCCACCACTGGCACATCTCGCGGACTCGCTATCATTCCCGAAGCGGAACAACTTTTCACTGTTACCCTCATCCCTACTTGAGATATGAGCCACCAATCAGGATTGTATCGCTTTCGAGGGCTTTTCGATGCTGCCATACAGGATTACGAAAAAACGACCAACATGGCATTAACCAAGCACCCGCTTGCCGAGCAACTCCGGAACTGTCCCTCAGTCGAGTCCACTGCCACCTTTTTTCAGGACAAAGCACGAGGATTTGGTGATTTTAGAGGAAGCGATAGAATCATCATATCCATCAAGAATACTGTATCAATTCTCTCCATGCTTTCAGCTACTGCCACCCGAGGCGATGCCGTGCACTTGGTGTGTCTCAGGGTGCTCATCCAGGTCTTCCATCTGTGATGCGAATTCTAACATACAGTCATTCCCACCTGCGAAGGCAATACAAACTGGCCTCGCCATTCTACTTGACGTATGTGTCCTTCCTGGGTTTCCGTGTGCGGTATCCTTCTCACATGCAAGTGCATCAGGTCGCCAAGGGGGTGAATGCTAGCTATGATGCTCTGCTTGAGTTCCTCGAATCGGTCGAACACCTTCTCAAACCTCTTGATATATATACCCAGATCCCTCATACGCCTGCCATGGATGAGATGGTGGCCAATATAATGGTCGAGTTACTCTCCGCTCTCGCATTGGCGACGAAAGAGTTGAAGCAGGGACGATCCAGTGAGTCCGTTCTCGCTCGCTGATGTATTATCTTGACTTGGCGCGATGCAGAGAGATTCGTGAGGAGCCTTTTCAGAGAAAAGGAAGGCGAGGCGATTCTACAAAGGTTAGATAGACTCTCCCAGAACGAGGCTCGGACGACCGCAGCGGAGATTCTCAAAGTAATATACGGTCTCGTCCGGAACATGAGTGAGCAAAGGCACTCCATTTGACTTCAACTGGCCGTTAGAGTTTTCTTCGTTCTAGATGGCAAAGCATCTGGTGACCGCGTCCAGAAATCCCTTGGTACGTTTTATTCAGGAAAACAAGTAACGTCGGTGTCTGACCGAGGGCCAGAAATGCTACATCAAATGGCGAGCGACATCAACAAGTTGAAACGTCCGTTCTATCTCAATTTGCCTTTATTGTCTGGAAACACTGAGATTATCCCGCAGGCGACCAGTTGCAGAAAGCCATCCGAGGATGGCTCTCTCCCCCAGATCCATGGAAGAACCATAACATCGCCCATGAATTGCGCCATGAGGCGACCGCGGCGTGGTTCATTCAGTGCGAAACATTCTCAGAATGGAAACGGTCTGGACCGAGTTCACTTCTATGGATTCATGGAAAACGTCAGTTGATGCCCATCCGCTACGCTTCAGCAGAGGTTGATGGATATCATGTTTTGTAGCGGGCGCAGGCAAGAGTGTGTTTTGGTACGTTAGCATTTCCTATATCTGTACTTGAACTTACGATATCAATAGCTCCACAATCATCGAGGATATCCAGGTTCTGCGGAAATCTGGGTTGGCATCACTCGGATTCTTCTACCATGATTTCAGGGATGATTCAAAGAAAGAACGCCATGGGCTGATCTCATCTTTGCTAGTCCAACTCTGTCACCAGTCTGACTCTTACTGCGACAAACTTACCGAATTTTATCTGGAACACGGCAATGGTTCACAGCATCCCAGCGACAGTGCACTTTCCCAATGTTTGATGGACGTATTGAAGCTGTCAGGACAGCCCCCGGTTTACCTCATCGTGGATGCCTTGGATGAATGTCCAAACACAACTGCTATGCCGTCACCTCGCGAGAAAGTCCTCAAGCTCGTGGAGAACCTTGTTGACGCACATCTCCCGAACCTCCGCATTTGTGTGACTAGCCGACCCGAGACCGACATCAAGACCCTTCTCGAACCTTTATCATCCCGCTCGGTTTCCTTACACGATGAGAAAGGACAAATGGAGGACATCGAGAACTATATCAAGTCTGTTGTCAACAAGGACCCAAGGAACCGAAAGTGGAAAGCGGAGGACAAGCAACTCGTGATTGATGAGCTCACAGAGCGTGCAGACGGCATGTAAGACACCCACACCCAGATTCTTGATGATTCTCATAGGAATATAGGTTCCGTTGGGTGTATTGCCAATTGGTGTATCTTCGCGGCTGCCACCCAGGACGTATCCGGCATGCGTTGTCCGAGTTACCAGAGACACTCGATGAGACGTACGAGCGGACGTTGCGAGAGATCAACAAGGCAGACTGGGAACTTGCCCACCGATTGTTTCAATGTGTCGCTGTCGCTTCCCGGCCACTCCAGGTTGAAGAGCTGGCTGAGTTCCTCGCGTTCGATTTCACGGCAGGACCGGTTGCAAAGTTCCAGGAGGGTTGGCGACTGGAAGATCCCGTGGACGCGGTCCTTTCTACATGTTCGACATTGCTTGCCCTCGTCCATGTCGACGGTTCCGCCATCATACAATTCTCTCACTTCTCAGTGAAAGAGTTCTTGACTTCCACCCGCCTTTCCAAAGCAGATGACGAGATTCTGCGTCGTTATTCTATCTCGATGGCACCCGCGCACACCCTCATCACTCAAGCCAGTCTAGGTATTCTGCTACATCTGGATGAAACGATCACGAAAGACAACCTGGCAATGTACCCTCTCGCTGAATATGCTGGCCGGTACTGGTTTAAGCATGCCCTGTTCGAGAACGTAGCTCAAGAGGTCGAAGAAGGACTGAAAGAACTGTTTGACCCGGATAAGCCACATATCTCGATTTGGGTCTGGATATGTGACCCAAAAAACCCGTCGATGGATTCCGAAAGAGCTGAAAGGCCGTCAGCACCTGGAGGAACCCCGTTGCATTATGCGACTATGTGTGGCTTACAGAACGTTGTAAAGTTTCTGGCCATCGAGCACTCACGCGATCTTAATTCTCGGGGCTTCGATGACGAATCCACCGCATTACATGTGGCGTCGACTTATGGACATTTGGAAATCGCACATGTCCTCGTCGAGCACGGTGTGGACACAACAGCATGCACCAACTGGAGGCGGACACCATTGCATGTTGCGTCAGAATATGGACATGTGGAAGTCGTGCGCTTCCTCCTCGAGCATGGCGCCGACGTGACAGCCCGGGACAACGACAAGGCGACTCCATTGCATAGGGCATCGGTTTCTGGACATGTAGAAGTCGCGCGCCTTCTTGTCGAGCGCTTCCCGGACGTGGTATCAACACGGGACATCGGCGGGGGGACTCCTTTGCAAGTGGCGTCAATCGGCGGACATGTGGATCTCATACATTTTCTCGCCGGGAAAGGTGCAGACATACAAGCTCGGTACAACGGTGATGGCTGGTCTTCCTTGCATCAGACGGCCATTTTTGGCCGTGCCGAAGCCGCGCGCATCCTTGTCGAGCACGGTGCGGAGCCAAGCGTCCGTGGCAAGGACGGGCGGACACCGTTGCATGTCGCCTCGTCTTATGGACAGTTGGAAGTTGTACGCGTCCTCATCGAGTGCGGGGCGGACTTGATGGCTCAGGCAGACAACGGGCAGAGTCCATTGCATGTGGCATCGTCTCGTGGAAACGTGGTCGTCGCACGCATTCTCGTCGAGCACGGTGCGAACGTAAATGCCCAGGACCACAAGTGGTGGATGCCGTTGCATGATGCGTCGTCTTGTGGTAGTGTGGAGATGGCACGTTTCCTCGTCGAACATGGTGCGGACGTGACAGCACGGGACAATGAGGGGTTAACTCCAAGGGATGTGGCATCAAGGAAGGGATATGTCGAGGTCGCGCGTTTCCTCGACGAGCACGGCGCACATACAATATCCGAGGCCGATGACAGGAGGACTCCATCACCTGCGACGACGGAAGAGGGGGATGGGTGCGGTACATCTGTAACAGCCGGGATCAACAACGGGTGGACTCCATTACACATAGCGGCGGCACAGGGAAATGTGGAAGTCGTACGCATCCTCGTCGAGCACGGTGGTGACACGATGGCCCTGACCGAAAACGGGCGGACTCCGTTGCATGTAGCGGCGGAAGTGGGAAATGCGGAAACCGTGCTCATCCTTGTCGAGCACGCGAACAGGACAACAGCGCAGCCAACACCGGCGCATGGCAGCCGACTCGTTTATTATTTTGTTGCTTTTTGTTTCTTCGTTGAAATCTGGTTACATTTCCTGTAGAATTAACTGTGCGCGGGTCGAATCTGAATTGCTATAGGCGCTACAGCACGTGACTAAGCCAAAGCGGGATTCACCGCATTCACTGCCTGCACTGCACTGTCAACATTACCTGGTTTGTAAATTTAAAAACTATAAGTAATTTACAGAATGAATATAAGATCTTTTCATTGTCCATAATTGGAAAATATGTCTGATTAAATTTAAAGTTTCTTCGGTTGACACAAAGGAATATCAGTGAATACAAAGAAAACTTAAAGTTTTGGTATAAAATTCCAAGATTTTTACAACATGTTTTCCAATTATGGACAACAAAAAGATCTTATATTCATTTTGTGAATTACTTAGAGTTTTTGAATTTACAAACCGAGTAATGTTGACAGTGAATTCAGATTCGACCTGCACACAGTTAATTCTACAGGAAATGTAACCAGATTTGACCCGTGCACAGCTGGCATCTCGTCGTCCCCCATCCCATTTCTCGAATACTCCTCAGACACCATTTTAATTCAGTAATTTAAGCTTTCTCAATTTAAAGACTACCAATTCAATCACGAAGTAATATGAATTTCTTGCACATCTTGTCCACTTTCTCTAGTTTTTGGCCCCTGCCTCGGACTTGGCAATTTGACCTTCCATTCATCCCTCTGGGCTCCCCCTGGAACGATGAAGAGGTGAAAGCTACGAACAGAGGGTACCACATACAGTGCTTGGCTTGAAGTGAGCCCTCGAACTTGTCCATTTCAGTTGGCAGTCCACCAAGGGTATCATGCTGACGTCTTGGCTCGGGATCTGACCTGAAAAAGTCACTGTTCTGGTCGGGCATGTGGTGGTTGAGTTCCATCCTCAATTGTAGAATGCGAAGAAGGTTGTTGATTTATGTTTCACCATGCCACTCATTTCTCCAGCGTCGGTGCATGACCATAATCCCCTGCTCCATCCTGGAAATCTCTCATGAGCACATCTGTGATGTTGGTGTTGCCCTACTGCGCTACTTGCCTGTATTGTCCAATGCGTGGACATGCTGAGAACATGCAGCTCAGGGCTACGCCTGTATGAGCCCGACTAGGGCATGTAAATGTACAGTCATCAGCAAAACCAGACCCTGCTGCCTAGTGCTAGATGGTGAACCATAGTAAACCATAGTGCCATAGTGCTCATAATGAGGTCTGGGTGTTTATAGCAC
>Ga0137394_10004844_pt1 | contig 10231 bp, 10 predicted proteins | sample czobulk116metaG_FD_108278 | JGI IMG/M metagenome (GOLD analysis project Ga0137394, IMG submission 108278) | Vadose zone soil microbial communities from Angelo Coast Range Reserve, California, USA - czobulk1.16 metaG | ecosystem: Environmental > Terrestrial > Soil > Vadose zone | place: USA... | reverse complement strand
TCACCGGCCGGAGCACGAACGGCTCCTCGACGTCGGGCCCGTCGAGGACGGCGACGTCGTAGGTCTTGCCTGCCTCCAGCTCCGCGTCGAGGAAGCTGGCGTGGCGCCCGATCACCATGAACCGTGTCCGGCCCGGCGCCGTGAGGTGCACGAGGCGGGTATCGGTGACGAGTAGTCCGATGAAGCGATCCGGTGATCCTCTCAGCTCGAACAGCGACGTGGTGCCTCCCGTGCGCGCCCCGTGCATGAAGACGATCGCGGCCTGGTCGGCGGGTGGCTTGATGCCAACGCGCTCGGCGGGCACCTGGCGCATACCGCGCAGCGGAACACAGCCGCCGACGGCGAGACCTACGACGACAAGCACGGCACAGCCGACTCGAGCCCGCGTCGTCATGGCTTCCTCCCGTGCGCCTCAGGCACGGCGCACCTGCTTGAGCACGCCCAGGACTTCCTCGTGGACGATGCCGTTGGTCGCGAGCAGCGTCGGCGCGTCGACGTCCAGCGGACCGCCGTCGACGGCGGTGACGAGGCCGCCCGCCTCCTCGACGAGCACGCTGCCCGCCGCCACGTCCCACGGGCCCAGCCGCAGCTCCCAGAAGCCGTCGAAGCGGCCGCACGCGACGTAGGCGAGATCGAGCACGGCGGCGCCCATCCGGCGCACCGCGCGCGCGCGCACGCTGAAGGCCGCGTACTCGGGCAGGTTGGTATCGCGCGTCGCGCGGATGTTGTAGGGGAAGCCCGTGGCGAGCAGGCTCTCGTCGAGCGAGGCGGTGGCGGACACGCGAATCGTCGTGTCGTTGAGCGTGGCCCCGCGGCCCTGCTCGCCGACGAACAGCTCGTCGCGCGACGGATCGTAGACGACGCCGAGCACGACGCGGCGCCCGGTCTGAAGCGCGATCGAGACGCCGAAGACGGGCAGGCCATGCGCATAGTTCGTGGTGCCGTCGAGGGGGTCCACGATCCAGCGCCGGCCCGAGCTCCCGGCCGCCGCCACCCCGTGCTCCTCGGACAGGATGGCGTCGTCGGGAAACGCGCCGCGCAGGCGTTCGAGAATCTCGGTCTCCGCGCGGTGGTCCATCTCGGTCACGAGGTTGGTGGGCATGTCCTTGTAGGCGATGCGCCGGACGCCGGAGAGCTCGTCGCGGAGGAGACGGCCGGCCGCGCGCGCGGCGTCGACGGCCACGCGACACTCGAGCGATGACATGCCGCGCGACTCTACCACACGCTCCCTTGACAACCAACGGACCCTCCCGGAGCATGGCCCGTATCGATGGCTGACGAGCGCCTCAAGCGACGACTGAGCGCCGGACTCGGCACGCGGCGGCAGCGCGTGGCGCGCGTGCGGCCCGGCACGCAGCCCGGAACGCTCGTCGCCGCCGGCGCGCCGGCGCCGGCGCGCGTCTCCGTCATCGCCTACAACCGCGAGGGCGCCACCGAGCGCCGCGACGTGACCATCGACGACGCGCTGGCGGCCATCGCCCCCGGCGGCGTGACGTGGATCAACGTCGACGGCCTCGGCGACACGAAGGTGCTCACGCGGCTCGGCGAGCGCTTCGGCCTGCACCCGCTCGCCCTCGAGGACGTCCTCAACGTGCCGCAGCGGCCGAAGGTGGAGCGCTACGACAAACACATGTTCGTGGTCATGCGGACCATGCGCCTCGCGGAGGGCGAGGTCGTCGAGGAGCAGGTGAGCCTCTTCTTCGGCTCGGGCTGGCTGATCACCGTCCAGGAGCGCAGCGATGGCGACTGCTTCGGCGCCGTGCGCGAGGCCCTTCGCCAGGGCCGCGGGCGCGTGCGCGAGGCCGGCGCCGATTACCTCGCCTATCTCCTGCTCGACTCGGTCGTCGACGCCTACTTCCCGGTGATCGAGCACTTCGGCGAGCGCATCCAGACCCTGGAGAGCGCGGCCATCGACGACCCGAGTCCGCTCGTGCTGGTGCAGATGCAGCGGGTGCGGCACCAGCTGCTGGCTCTGCGCCGTGCCGTGTGGCCGATGCGCGAGGAGGTCACCGTCCTCGTCCGCGAGGAGTCGGACCTCGTCACACCGGAGACGCGTCTCTTCCTGCGTGACGTCTACGACCACGCCGTGCAGGCGCTGGAGATCGTGGAGTCCCTGCGGGAGACGGCGGTCTCGGTGATGGAGGTGTACCTCTCCGTCCAGAACCAGCGCCTGAACGAGGTCATGAAGGTGCTGACCGTCATCGCGACGATCTTCATCCCGCTGACCTTCATCGCGTCCATCTACGGAATGAACTTCAAGCACATGCCCGAGCTCGAGTGGCGCTACGGCTACGCGTGGGCGCTCGTGCTGATGCTCGCGACCGCGCTCGGGATGGTCGGCTACTTCAAGAAGCGGGGCTGGTGGTGATGCGCATCGCGATCGTCGGCGCGGGCGGGGTGGGCGGCTACTTCGGCGCCAAGCTGGCGCGCGCGGGGGAGTCGGTCGTCGTCCTCGCGCGCGGCGCGCATCTGGAGGCGATCCGGCGCGATGGCCTCCGCGTGCGCTCCGCGGTGGAGGGCGAGTTCACCGCCAAGGTGGACGCCGTCGACTCGTTCGCGGGCCAGCCGCCCGTGGACATGGCGCTCTTCTGCGTGAAGTCGTTCGACACGCGCACCGCCGCCGGGACGCTGCGGCCGGTGCTGGGGCCGGGAACCGGCGTCGTGTCGCTGCAGAACGGCGTCGACAACGAGGAGATCCTCGACGAGGTGCTCGGCGCCGGGCGGGCGCTGGGCGGCGCCGCCTTCGTCTTCACGACCATCGAGTCGCCCGGGGTCATCGCCCACACGCTGCTGGGGCGGATCGTGTTCGGGGAGCTGGACGGCCGGGTGAGCGAGCGCGCCACGCGCCTGCGCGACGCGCTGGGGCGGGCCGGGGTGCCGGTGGAGCTCTCCACCGACGTCCGCCGCGTGCTCTGGGAGAAGTATCTGTTGATCAGCGCGCAGGCCGGGACGACGGCGCTCACGCGCGCGCCGATCGGGGTGATCCGCGAGACGCCCGAGACGTGGCGGATGTACCGGCGCATCGTCGAGGAGCTGGCGGCGCTGGCGCGCGCGGCCGGCGTGACGCTCCCGGATGGCGTGGTGGACACCATCATGAACGGCGCGGCGGGGCTGGCGCCGACCGCGTTCTCCTCGCTCCACCACGACCTCGTCCACGGCCGCCGCCTCGAGCTGGAGGCGCTGCACGGCCACGCCGTCCGCCTGGGCGAGCGCCTCGGCGTGCCCACACCGACCGTGTTCGCGGTCTACGCCGCCCTCAAGCCGCACGCGGCGGGGAGCCGCGGCTGACCCCTGCCGCTCACGCCGTCGCGCGCGCCGCCTTGCGGTATCGCGCGCGCTATGCGATCGGCGCGTTCTGTCTGGTGGCGGCCACCGGCTTCTCGCTGGCCATCCCGTGGACGGTCAAGCACACGATCGACGCGCTGGCGCGCGAGGGCGCCGCCGCCGCGCTCGGCGGCTACGTCGGCCTGATCCTGGCGCTCGCCGCGGGCAACGGCGTGGCGCGGCTGGGCTCGCGGTTCGCGATCCTCGGCGCCGGCCAGCGCGTCGAGGCCGACCTGCGCGATCAGCTCTACGCCGCGCTCCAGACGTTCCCGCCCGAGTTCTTCGCGCGCCACTCGACGGGCGACCTCATGACGCGCGCCTCGAGCGACGTCTCCGCCGTCCGGAGCCTGGTCGGCTTCGGCGCGGTGAGCCTCTTCAGCACCACGCTCGCCTTCGGCGGCGCGCTGGCCGCGATGCTCGCGGTGGACCCGTGGCTCACCGCGTGCGCGATGGCCGCGATGCCCGTGCTCGTCTTGCTGGCGCGGCGCTTCAACGTGTCGCTCAACGATCGCACGCAGGCCATGCAGGAGCAGCTCGGCACGCTCTCGGGGCGCGTGCAGGAGACGCTGGCCGGCATGGCCGCCGTGCGCGCGTACACGATGCAGCGGCGCGCGGCCGCCGCCTTCGGCGAGGCCAACCGCACGCTGCTCGAGCGCAGCGTCGCGGTGGCGGCCATCCAGGCGCGATTCACGCCCCTCATGTCGCTCATCGCCGGCGCCGGCGTCCTCGTCGTGATCTGGGTGGGCGGGCTCGACGTGGCCGCGGGGCGGATCACGCTCGGCGACCTCGTGGCCTTCAACGGCTACCTCGGCTACCTCGCGTGGCCGACGGTGGCGCTGGGGCTCACCCTCTCGGTCGTGCGCCGCGGCCTCACCTCGATGGAACGCATCCAGGAGATCGTCACCGCCGCGCGGCCGGCGCCGGACGAGGCAGCGCCGCTCGCGGCTCCGCCGTCGCTGGCGTTCGAGCACCTCACGTGGGGCTACCCCGGCCGGGGCGCGGCGCTGAGCGGTGTGAGGTTCTCGGTGGCGCCGGGGGAGATAGTCGCGGTGGTGGGCCCGACGGGGGCGGGGAAGACGACGCTCGGCCTGCTGCTCGCGCGGCTCTGGGAGCCGCCGCCGGGCACGGTGTTCCTCGGGGGGCGCGACGTCACGACGCTGCCGTTGGCCACGCTGCGCGCGACCGTCGGCTGGGTGCCGCAGGAGGCGTTCCTCTTCTCGCGCTCGATCGAGGACAACGTCACGCTCGGCCGGGCCGGCCTCGACGTCGCCGCCGCCGCGCGCGAGGCCGGGGTGGACGCGGAAGTCGCCGCCTTCTCCGGCGGCTACGCCACCATCGTCGGCGAGCGCGGGCTCACCGTGTCGGGCGGCCAGCGCCAGCGGTTGGCCCTCGCGCGCGCGCTGGCCGGGCGGCCGCGCATCCTCGTCCTCGACGACGTCTTCGCCAGCGTGGACACGGTGACGGAGGACGCCATCGTGCGCGCGCTGCGCGCCTCCGGCCTGACCATACTCATCGCAACCCATCGCCTGCGCGTCGCGCAGGCCGCGGATCGCGTCGTGGTCCTGGACGACGGCCGGCTCGTGGCGAGCGGCGATCACTCGACCCTGCTCGCGGCCGGCGGGCTCTACGCGCGGCTCTGGCGCCGCCAGCAGCTCGAGGAGGAAATCGCGCGTGCCTGAGCGCGGCTCGCTCGACCACGACGAGGTCCTCGGCCGCGCCTTCGACCGGCGGCTGGCGCGGCGCCTGTGGGCCGCCGCCCGCGCCCAGCGGCCGCTCCTCTACGGCACGCTGGCCCTGTTTCCCGCGATCGCGCTGGCGGAGCTGGCGCAGCCGTATCTGATGAAGGTCGCGATCGACGATTACATCCTCGCCGGCGACTGGCTCGGGCTCTCGGTGACGGCCGCCGCCTACGCGGGCACGCTCGGCGTGCTCTATGCGCTGCGCAGCCTCGAGGGCTATCTGATGGCGCTCGTCGGCCAGCGCGTCACCCACGACCTTCGCGAGGCGCTCTTCGGCCACCTCCTGCGCCTGGAGGCCGGGTTCTACGACCGCAATCCCGTCGGGCGCCTGATGACCCGCGTGCTCAACGACGTCGAGGCCGTCAGCGAGGCGTTCACGAGCGGCCTGCTGGCCATCGCCGCCGACGTCATCACGCTGGCCGGCGTCGTGGCCGTGATGCTCTGGATGGACTGGCGGCTGGCGCTGGTGACGTTCGCCATCGTGCCCGTCCTGGCGAGCGTCGCCGCCTACTTTCGCATCCGCGCGCGTGACGCCTACCGCGAGGCGCGGCGGCGCCTGGCGGCCTTGAACGCGTTCCTTCAAGAATCACTTCAGGGTGTGACCGTCGTCCAGCTCTTCGCGCGCGAGCGCCATGAGCACGCCATCTTCCGCCGGCTCAACGACGACTACCGCCGGGCGCTCTTCAACTCCACCGTGTTCGAGGCCTCGCTCTATTCGTCGGTGGAGGCGCTCGGCTCGGTCGCGCTGGCGCTGCTGATCTGGTATGGCGGCGGCCAGATCGGCGCGGGCGCGCTCTCGTTCGGGGCGCTCGTCGCCTTCATCCAGTACACCAACCGCTTCTTCCTGCCCATCCGCGACCTCGGGGCCAAGTACACGGTGATGCAGTCCGCCATGGCATCCGCCGAGCGCATCTTCGGGTTGTTGGACCGCGCCCCGGCCATCGTGTCGCCGGAGACTCCGACGGTCGACCGGGCATCGGTCGACGGGGCGAGGGCTGACCGGGCGGACGTCCCCGCGATCGAATTCGCGTCCGTCTGGTTCGCCTACGACGGTGATGCTCACGTCCTCCGCGACTGCTCGTTCCGCGTGGAGGCCGGCGAGCACGTCGCCCTCGTCGGCGCGACGGGCGAGGGCAAGTCCACGTGCGCGCGGTTGCTCATCCGCGCCTACGACGTCACGCGCGGCCGCGTGCTGGTGGACGGCGTGGACGTGCGCGAATGGGATCTCGAGCGCCTGCGCCGGCGCGTGGGCACCGTGTTCCAGGACACGGTGCTCTTCACCGGCACCGTCGCCGACAACGTCGCCCTCGGCGCGGCCGTGGAGCCCGACGCGCTCGGCCGCGCGCTCGAGGCGGCGCGCGCGCGCGACTTCGTGGACGCGCTGCCGCGAGGAAGCGACGAGCCGCTCGGCGAGCGCGGCGCGAATCTCTCGCACGGCCAGCGTCAGCTGCTGGCCATCGCGCGGGCGCTCGTGTACAATCCCGCAATCCTCGTTCTCGACGAAGCGACGTCGAGCGTCGATCCGGAATCGGAATGGAGAATCCGCGAGGCCATGCAGCGACTCCTGATCGGCCGTACCAGCATCACGATCGCCCACCGGCTGTCGACGGTCCAGCGCGCCGACCGCATTCTCGTCCTGCATCGCGGGCGCGTGCACGAGGAGGGGACGCACGCGGCGCTGGTGCGCGGCGGCGGGCTCTACGCGCGCCTCTGGGAGCTGGGCCTCGCGGCGCCGGACGGCACGGGGAGCAGCGCGACGCCGGCGCGCTGACGTTCCGGCGCGCCGTGTACCGGTTCGTGCGGCGCGTGCCGAGGGGATTCGTGGTGACCTACGGACAGGTGGCGGCGCTCGTCGGCGCGCCGCGCTCGGCGCGTGCGGTCGGCGGCGCCATGCGGCGGTGTCCCGACGACGTGCCGTGGCATCGCGTGGTCAACGCGCAGGGGCGGATCAGTCGCCGCCGGCCGGAGGCGGGGATGCTCACGCAGCGCATCCGGCTCGAGCAGGAAGGCGTCCCGCTGCGACGCGGGCGGGTGATGCTCGAGCGGTTCCGCTGGGAAGGATAGAGGCGATGCGACTGGCGCTGGCGCTGAACTACTCGGGCGCGAACCTCGCGCTCGACATCGACAAGGTCCTCGAGGCCGAGCGCCTCGGGTACGACTCCATCTGGACGGCCGAAGCCTACGGCTCCGACGCGGTGTCGCCGGCGGCCTGGGTGGCCGCCCGCACCACGCGCATCCACGTGGGCACCGGCATCATGCAGATTCCCGCCCGCACGCCGGCGATGACGGCCATGACCGCGATGACGCTCGACGCGCTCTCCGGCGGCCGCTTCCGCCTCGGCCTCGGGGTCTCGGGGCCGCAGGTGGTCGAGGGCTGGCACGGCCAGCCGTTCGGCAAGCCGCTCGTCAAGACGCGCGAGTACGTCGAGATCGTGCGCGCGATCCTGGCGCGGGAGAAGCCGCTGGAGTTCCGGGGCGAGTACTACCAGATCCCGTACGCGGGGCCGAACGCCACCGGCCTCGGCAAGCCGCTGAAATCCATCCTGCACGGCCGCGCCTCGCTGCCGATCTACCTGGCCGCGGTCGGGCCCAAGAACGTCGCGCTCGCCGCCGAGATCGCCGACGGCTGGATCCCGGTGTTCTTCTCGGCGCGCCGCAGCCGGATGTTCCGCGAGTGGCTCGACGAGGGCTTCAAGGCCGGCGGCCGCGCGCCGCAGGCGTTCGACGTCATGCCGATGGTGGCGGTCGTCGTCGGCCCCGACCTCGCCGCGTGCCGCGCCATCGTCAAGCCGCGCCTGGCGCTCTACGTCGGCGGCATGGGCGCGCGCGGCCGGAACTTCTACAACGACATCGCGCGTCGCTACGGCTACGAGGACGCGGCGAAGACCATCCAGGACCATTACCTGTCGGGCCGGAAGGCGGAGGCCGAAGCGGCGGTGCCGGACGCGCTGGTGGACGAGGTGGCGCTCTGCGGTCCGAAGGAGCGCATCCGCGAGCAGCTCGCCGAGTGGAAGGGATCCGGCGTGACGACGCTGCTGGTCGCCGGCGACGCGGTCGCCGTCCGGACGTTGGCCGAGCTGGCGCTCTAGACGCGGGAGGACGCGATGAGGCTGCGCGACAAGGTCGCGATCGTGACGGGCGCGGGGTCGGGGATCGGCGCGGCGGCGGCGGTGGCGATGGCCGCGGAGGGCGCGCGCGTGCTGGTGGCGGACATCAACGAGGCCGGCGCGAAAGCGACCGTACAGACGATCGAAGGCGCGCGCGGCCAGGCCATCGCGCTGACCGCCGACGTCACGCGCGCCGCCGACAACCAGGCGCTGGTCGAGCGCGCGACCGCGGCGTGGGGTCGGCTCGACGTCTTCTTCGCCAACGCCGGCGTCCCGCAGTGGAAGACCGACGTCGAAGAGGTCGACGAGAAGACCTTCGACACGATCTTCGACGTCAACGTGAAGGGCGTGTACCTCGGCGCGAAGTACGCGCTGCCCGTCATGAAGCGCGCCCGGCGCGGCGTGTTCTTGATCACCGCGTCGACGGCGGCCATCCGCCCGCGCGCGGGCGGGCAGATCTACGCCGCGTCGAAGGGCGCCGTGGTCACGCTGGCCAAGGCGCTGGCCCTCGAGGCGGCGCCGCACGGCGTGCGGGTGGTGGCCATCGCACCTGTGGCCACGCACACGCCGATGCTGCCGACCTTCATGGGCAAGCAGCAGGTGGACGCCGAGGGGCTGGCGCGGTACGAGAAAACGGTGCCCCTCGGCCGGCTCAACCAGCCGGAGGACATCGCGAACGCCGCGGTGTTCCTCGCCTCCGACGAGGCCGCGATGATCACCGGCAGCGTGCTGGAAGTCGACGGGGGAAGATGCATATGAGCGCAGCGATTCGCCGACCGTCGGGCCGTGGTGCGAGCCGCAGCCGAAGGCGAGGCGAGCCTGCGTGGGTCGCCCTGCGAAGGTGCCCCGACGGGACATATGAAGGTCGGTGGACGACGCGTCAGCCGTGAGAGTCATTCCACTGGCGGCCGAGTCGCTCGGCGTCCGCTCGATGGCCACCTACGTCGAGGTGGGCGATCTCGGGATCCTGATCGATCCCGGCGCGACGCTCGCGCCGACGCGCTGGGGGCTGCCCCCGGCCGAGGCGGAGTGGCAGGCGCTGCGGCGCGCCAACGACCGCATCTCCGCGTACGCCACGCGCGCCCGCCTGATCTTCGTCAGCCACTACCACGAGGATCACTTCCGCAGCGACCCGGTCACCTACGCCGGCCACACCGTGCTCGCGAAAGACCCGCGGCGGATGATCGCCGGCGCCCAGGCCCGCCGGGGCCTCGCGCTGTGGAAGGCGCTCGAGGGCCAGGCGACCGTGGAGTCGGCCGACGGCTGGCGCCGGCGCGACGGCGCCGTCGAATTGTCCGTGTCGCCGCCGCTGCCCCACGGCGTCGACGGCACGCCGCTCGGCCACGTGGTGGGACTGGCCGTGTGCGATCTCGTGCAGCGCGAGCGCTTCGTGTTCGCCTCCGACGTGCAGGGACCGCTCTCGGCGGTGGCGGCGGCGTGGGTGATCCAGCAGCGGCCGACGCTGCTCTATCTCTCCGGCCCGCCGTCCTACATCGAGCGCGACCTGCCGGCGGGCGCGGTGCAGCGCGGCGTCGACAATCTCCGGCGCGTGCTCGACGCGACGGGCTGCCGGGCGATCATGGACCACCACGCACTGCGCGACGCGGGCTTCGCCGCGCGCTTCGAGCCGCTCTGGAGCACCGGGCGCGTGGTGACGGCGGCCGCCCACCTCGGGCTGCCGGCGACGCCGCTCGAGGCGCAGCGTCGCGCGCTGTGGAGCGACGCGCGCAAGCCGCCGGCGCCCGTGCGGCGGCCGGTCGAGACGGGCGGTGCTATCATGACTCGCGCGAAACGTACTTTCGCCAGAAGGGGGAACGGCCAGTGACGGATCAAAAGACGCTCAACGTGGGCGACCAGGCGCCGGCCTTCACGCTGAAGACCATCGGCATGAAGGACGTCAGCCTCGGCGACTACAAAGGCAAGAACGTCGTCCTGCTCTTCTATCCGCTGGACTGGACGCCGGGCTGAAGCAAGTGCATGCCGGCCTTCGACAAGCGCATCGGCGACTTCGACAAGGCCAATACCCAGGTGCTGGGTATCTCCACCGACAGCCCCTTCAGC
>Ga0137394_10004843_pt1 | contig 10235 bp, 9 predicted proteins | sample czobulk116metaG_FD_108278 | JGI IMG/M metagenome (GOLD analysis project Ga0137394, IMG submission 108278) | Vadose zone soil microbial communities from Angelo Coast Range Reserve, California, USA - czobulk1.16 metaG | ecosystem: Environmental > Terrestrial > Soil > Vadose zone | place: USA... | reverse complement strand
TATCGTTTGCGCTGCCAAAGGCATTGCCAGCGGCATGCCGCTCGGCGCAATGATCGCCCGCGCCGACATCAGCACCTGGACCAGCAGCACGCACGGCAGCACTTTCGGTGGCAATCCGGTCGCTTGCGCCGCGGCATTGGCGACACTTCAGTTGCTTGAAGAGGGTTTAGTCGAGAATGCCGCCAAGGTCGGCGCGATCCTCAAAGAAAAGTTATCGGCCGTTAAGACTCGCCATGCTGCGATCGGCGACGTGCGCGGATTGGGGCTGATGATCGGCGTCGATTTCGAGCGCCCCGACGGTAGTTATACGCCGGACGGAAAACTACGCGATCGGATCATGCACGCGTGTTTTGAAAAGGGCTTGCTGCTTTTGAGCTGCGGCAAGAGCACCATGCGGTTTTGCCCACCGCTGATCGTGACGCCTGAAGAAACGCAGACGGCCGTGGAGATTTTCGACGCAGCCGTCGCTTCGGCGAGCTAATGACGTTGCTGAAGTTTGCAGCTCTCTTTGAACAATTTCCTCTAGTCGACAAATTCACAGCCGCTCGGCCGCGAGGGCTGTTGAGTTATTGGAGCTTGGTCTGGAGCTCTTCGACGAGCTGGGTAAGCTCACTGTCGTCGGGATTGATTTTCAACGCACCGCCAAATTCCTCTAGCGCTTTTTGAATCATGCCTTTGGTCAGATAAATCCGGCCGAGATTGATGAATGGAAAGTGGCGCGGTTCGTAACGTGTGGCGGATTTAGCCTGCTCCAGCCACGGGATGGCGTCGTCAAAGCGCTGCTGCTGCATCAAATACACACCGATGTCGTTGTAGGGATTGCCAAATTTGGGGTCGAGCTGGATGGCGATCTCGCATTGTGCAATGGCTTCGTTGAGCCGGCCGACGAAACTATAGGCCCAACCCAGATAAGTATGCGCATCCGCGGTCGGGTAGAGCGCGATCGATTCTTTGTAAAGGCGGATCGCGTCCTCGAACTCCTGCGCCATCTGGTGTTTCATCGCCTTTTCGATGAGCTCAAGCGCCCGTTCCTGATCTCTGTTAGCCGCCATAGGTTTCGTCCGTTAAGTGAATGATCTCTCTTTTCGGCATTCTCGTCTAGACACCCCATGCACCGCTGAGCTGGAGGTTGGCACCGTTGACATAGCGCGCCTCTTCCGACAGCAGGAAGCGCACCGCCGATACGGCATCGTCAACAGTGCCAACGTAGCCTGCCGGGATGAATTTGACCATGCGCTCGAGCTCTTCCTTGGGTGCGCTGCCCGAATCGATGAAACCGGGCGAAACGCAATTCATCGTGATGCCGTCCGCCGCGATCAGCTTGGCAAAAGAACGGGACAGCGCGAGCAAGCCAACCTTGCTTAGATAATGCGCCGTGAGCTGTGGTTGGGCGATCAGCTGCTCGGCGTTGGCCATGCTGAAGCTGACGATGCGTCCCCACTTGCGTTCTTTCATGATCGGAATCACCGCGCGGGTCAAGTAGAAAACCGGATGAAGATTATTATCGAACATCGAATGCCAGCCCTCAAGAGTCTCGTGCAGCAACGAGACGCGGTGGTAAGGTCCGGCGCTGTTGATCAGCGCGTCGATCCGGTTCCATTCTTGGTGCACTCGCTCCACCAGCCCGGCAGCGGCTTGGGGGTCGGAGACATCGCATTGAATAGGCAATCCCTCGCCGCCTTTTTGCTGCACGATATCGATAACGTCTTTGGCCTCCTTGGCGCTGGTGCGGTAGCATATCGCCACCCACCAATGGTGAGCGGCGAGATCCAAAGCAATGGCGCGGCCGATACCCTTGGCGCCGCCTGTGATCAAAGCGACTTTTTGATCGGTTGTTTCCATCGCTGTCCCCTCAGGACTCCGGAGCGAACAAGGAGAACTGAGTTGGACCTTCGCTCTGCGCAACTTTCTGCGCCGATGGTTTTTCCAACTCTATCCACGGCTTAAATTTATCGTACAGTTCTCTGAGCTTTGCCTTGTAATGTTCGACGTTCTCGTCCGGTTTTGCCGCATCCCAATCGGCTGCTAATTTGCAATTCTCGTTGATTTTCACATTGGCTTTTGTGCCCGTCACATAATAGGCGATCTGGTCGCCAGACTGATGGCGCCGCTCGGCTTTTAAGGCCAGCTCATAGAGAGCGCCGGGGTTGCGCTTCTTCGCTTTGAGCTTTGCCTGGTAGGTTTCCAACGAATCTTGCAGTGTCTCGGTTTTCGCCAGCCAACTGATAGGCCGACGGTGCTGATCGATGTCGTCGACGAAACGATTGTAGAGCTCTGGAATTTTTTTCCGTTCATTCTTCAGGAGCAGCATCAGCATCTCTTCCAGCCATTCGCGTTGAAACAGCTCGAGGCCGCGCGAGCGCAGGCCGGAGCCCTTGATGCGCAAGCGCCCCCGGTCGTCGAGCAGCGCGTAGTTTTTCATCTTATAGCTGAACATCGCCGGGTAACGCCCGTCGAGCTCAAGCTCGATGCCCTCCGGCAAAATCGCCGCGAGATCGGCGATCAGCCGCTTCTCGTCGGCCTCGTTCTGCACGCTTTCCGGCGGCACAAAATAGATGCCGTCGGTATCCACCTCGATGATCTTGGCCTGGCTGTCTTTAAGCCAGGCGATGGCGGACTGGATCAACTCCCGGCCTTTGGCCGTAACCTGATTGGCAGCCTCGAAATCGTTGAAATGGCCCATTTGGAAACCGAGGTAGCCGTAAAATGAGTTGATAAGAATTTTAAAAGTCGATTGCAGCGCGTTGAAGTAGACCCGGCCCTCTTCGTCCGGCGCGTTGCGCGCAAGCTCTTTGGCTTGGATCCGAAAGCCGCGCAGGTCGCTGAGCAGCCCGGCGAAAACGCCGAGCTCGTCTGTCCGCGGCAGATAATTGTACACCAACATGAGCGACGGATAGAGCGAGGTCACGTCGCAGTGGAGGACGCGTTGCGCAGCGCCCTGGTATTCCATGTGGGTGAAGCCGCCGGCCACGTCGCGACCTTCGCTCGGATAAGGCACGGCGCGGCGTTGATGTAAATACTCGCGCAAAAAAAGCGCGTCGATCTTGGTCGCGTTGCCGCGCAGCGGCATGTTCTGGTAGCTGTACGGGAAAATCTGCGCTTCGACGAAGTAGCTCGGCGATAAAATTTCCGAGATCGCGCGGGTCTCGCGCACGTCGTCGAGCGCGTAGCGGAACAGAGCATCGGGGTCATGATCGAAGTACCAGCTCGTCCTGTCGCCCGCCACGTAGGTGCGCTCGGCGCCGGCGATGCCGAAGTGACGCGCGATGTCCTTTAAGCCGAAGCCTTCCAATTCTCGGGTGGCGACGTCGTAGTGCTGCGCCAGGATCCAGGTATCGATGAGGTGGCGGCCAAAGATCTCATATTTGCGGTAGCTGATGGTGCGCTCGGCCATTTGCATGCGCGAGGCGTACCCGCGCAAGCGTGAACCATCGCGCCCGAGGTTGAGTGGAACGTTGTAGCGCTTGGCGCGCGCCTCGATATATTCGAGGTCGAAGCGAAACAAATTGTGACCCTCGATCACGTCGGGATCGCGCGCGCGGATCTCTTCGACCAACGCATGGAGCATTTCGGGCTCGTCCAGCTCTTTACCCGAGATTAATCTCTCCCAGCCGGTCGTGTCCGACATGGCGATGGCGGTAATCCGGTCGCAGTCACGCGCCGCGTTGGGAAAGGTGAAACCTTCCTGGCAATAGGTTTCAATGTCGATTTGCAGGCGTTTCAAGTCGCGAAACGTCATTCCCAAAAAGTGCGTCTTCCCGCTGAGCAAGAGAAATTGATGTAGCGGATCGCTGGAATACCAATAGGGCTCATCTCCGGAGGACGGCCCTTTGCCGGGTTTTCTTTGCAGATGAAACTTAGCGTCTTGAAGCTGTGCGAGGTTGGGAAATAACGCCAGGCGATTGAATGCGCCGCGGCCGTCGAGCATCTCGATCGTTGCATCGCCTTGCCAGCCGCTCAAAGCATCTCCGGCCAAAAGCATGAACGGTTGGAACGGCACGGTCTCGATGCGTGTGGCCGCGCCGTCGCGGGCAAAGATTTTAATTTGACTGTGTCCGTCGCCCTCGAAAGCGAGCAGACCCATGGTCCCGTCGTGGCCAAACAGGACTTCGTTTTTTTGGAACAAGGGCGGGAGCCGGTGTTGTGCATCTTTCATAAAAACTTCGCTCAATATACCAAACCGAGCGACCAACTCCTAATCGTTTACCGCACTGTCGGTGTAAACGGCATTCGAGCGGCCGCCCGCGATAGGATTATCGATTATGCACTGGAGCGTTCGCCCGGAGTTATGCTACAGTGAAAGCAATCATGGAAACGCTCACCTTCGAAAGCCGGCCAACGTTAAAAAATCCGGTCCTGTTGTTGTCATTCGCCGGCTGGAGTGACGCCGGCGCTTCGGCGTCGACCGCGGTCAGATATTTGATCGATCAGTTGCTGGGCAAAAAATTTGCCGCTATCGATCCCGAGGAGTTTTACGATTTTTACCGGCAACGTCCGGTGGTGCGCCTGAACGACCGCAAGGAGCGAGAAATTCACTGGCCATCTTACGACTTTTACTACGGTCCCGGCATCGGCGTCGAAAAAGATTTCGTGCTCGGCATCGGCGCGGAGCCGCATCTGCGCTGGCGCACTTTTACCGAAACGATGCTCCGTTTCGCGCGCGAGTGTGAGGCCGAGATGGTGATTACGTTGGGCGCTTATCTCGATGAAGTGCTCTACACCCGGCCGGTGCCGCTCACGGGGTTTTCCACCGATCCCCAATTAGTGGATCAACTCGATCTCGTGCCGTCGCGTTACCAGGGGCCGACGGGTATCGTCGGCGTATTGGCCGACGCGTGCCGCGCCGCGGGCGTGCCGCACGTGAGTCTGTGGGCTTCACTGCCCCATTATCTTTCCGTGTCGCCCAACCCGCGCGGCACCCTGGCGTTGCTCCTGCGCCTCAATCAGTGGCTCGGTTTGCGAGTGGACACGACTCCTCTGGAGCGGGCGGCCGCGGACTTTCAAGCGAAGATCAACGAAGCCGTCAACGCCGATCCCAAGCTCTCTGCATTTGTGCGCGAGCTCAAGAAGCGCGAATTCGAACAGTGAAGCTCTCCGTCCTGGTTCCGGTTTATAACGAAGAGCACACGCTCGAGGAAATCGCGCGCCGAGTGTGCGTCGTGCCCACACCGAAAGAAATCATCTTCGTCGACGACGGTTCGAAAGATCGTAGCCGTGAGATTCTGACCCGCCTCGAGGAAGAAAACCGCCGGGCCGGCGACGAGCGCAATCACATCAAAGTGTTTTTTCAACCGCAAAACGAAGGTAAGGGCGCGGCGTTAAAGACGGCAATCGCTCATGCGACGGGCGATGTGGTGATCATCCAGGACGCCGATCTGGAGTACGATCCGAAAGATTATCCCAGCCTGCTGGAGCCCATCGAGACGGGAGTGGCCGACGTTGTCTACGGCACGCGCTTCGCCGGCGGCGGCGCGCATCGAGTGATGTTCTTTTGGCACTCCATGGGCAATCGGATGCTGACGCTGCTGTCCAACATGCTTACCAATCTCAACCTTTCCGACATGGAAGTCGGCTACAAAGTCTTTCGCGCCGAGGTGCTGAAAGGCATCAACCTGGAATCGAAGCGCTTTGGCTTCGAGCCGGAAATCACCGTGAAGTTGGCGAAAAAAGGCTGCCGCTTCTATGAAGTGCCGATCACCTACCACGGCCGCACGTATCAAGAAGGCAAGAAGATCACCTGGAAAGATGGCTTCGCGGCGTTGTATTACATGATTCGCTTTCGCTTCGGGAATTGATCCCGCGCATTTTTACTCTTTGCAGATTCGACCAATTGGGCGCAGCATGCTACGCCCCTACATTAGGGCCGTGCGCCGTCCGCCCACAACTCGTCCATGTAATCGCGCAGCGCCTCTTTCAGGGGAAACTTTGGCGCATAGCCCAGCTCGGCTTTCGACACGCTGATGTCCATCGGAATGCTGCGGCTTTTATCTGCCGCGCTCGTGCCAGCGACTTTAATGTCGGTCTTGGGCGCGAGCTCGCGGACAACCTGGGCGAGCTCTTCGGCGCCGTGCACGGCTCCCGTTCCCGCATTGTAAATGCGCTGCTTAGGATTTTTCGCTTGGCAAGCGAGATTGAGTGCCAACCCAACATCTTTGCCGTAGACATATTCATTGGGGCCGAAGGTTTTTGCATCGAGAGTGATCGAATCGCCTTTGATGATGCTCAGCGCCAGGTCGCGCATGATCTTTCCGACCGTGGAGCCGCCGACGTAAAAGCCCCGGCCGAAAACGCCGCCGGGGCGGATGATAATCGTGTCGAGGTTATACATGCTGGCGTAGGCGTGAACGAGATGCTCGGAACAAACTTTGGTCGTGGCGTAAAGATTGTGGCCGCCGATCGGGTGAGTCTCGCGAACGGCGCTGTCGTCGATCTTGCCGCGCTCGTAGACGCCGAAGGTGCTGACATAAACCACGCGTTTGAGTTTTTGCAATCGCGCAGCTTCCAGCACGTTGATCGTGCCGAGGATATTGTTGGTCGCGCCGGTATACGAATTCTCTTGAACACGCGAGCCGATCAGCCCGGCGGTAGTCACCAGCGTGTCGACGTTGAATTTTTCCATGGCGCTCAGCAGCGCCGGCAAATCGCGCATGTCGGCGGCGACGACGCCGGCCTTGTCTTTGCCGACGACTTTTTGGATGTAGTCGCGATTGGGCGCGAGATCGAAAAGCACGACCTGATGCCCGGCGTCGACGGCGTGGCGCGCGGCGTTGGATCCGATCAGACCGGCCCCGGTGATGAGAATGTTCATCTTAAAATCCTCCGCTATGGATTATTGCAATATGTTCCAGTTGTATTCAGCTGCCGGAAACTGCGCAGTTGCCAGTGCCGACTATTTGATTCCTAACTCTTGATTCACTTCTCGTTGCAGGCCGAAGTCAAAGATCTTCGCAGCCAGCGCGGGCTCGCGAAGTTTGAGTGCCTCAGCGTCGGCGCGCAAAAATTCGTCGATCTCTCTATCCGTGACGAGGCCGTTGGCCGTGAATGCCGGACGCGCAAGTCGATAAGACTCGAGCGCGACGGGCAGTTCTACTTTCAGGTAGTTCGCCAACACTTCCGCCGTCCCGCGTTCGTTTTCCCAGAAGTATCGGTGTGCGCGCGAGCGGGCGCGCAGGATGCGTTTTACCAAGTCTCTTTTCTCGCGCAGCATCTTCTCGGAAAATGCAAGGCCGTTTTGTAGATTCGGCACATCCTCGAGCGTGCTGCCGTGGATTTTCATCTTGAATTTGTCCCTCGCCAGAATGACGGTGGGCGGCGACAGCGCGGCGAGTTGAATGACGCCGCTCACTAGACTTTGCAGCTGTGCCGGCACGTCGCCGCCGATCACGACCGTGATGTCTTTGTCGGGATCGAGCCCAGCTTTTTGCAAGAGCCGTAACGCGGCAAGATGCTGCGAACCGCCGAAGGTCGTCGTGCCGAAGAGCTTGCCTTTCAGCTCGCTTAGAGATTTGACTTCAGGCTTGGTGACGAGCCAGAAGAGATTTTTCTTCAAACTCTGCGATACGACTTTGACCGGCAGATCGCTACGCTCCATGGCGCGGATGACCGTGCCGACATTATTGACCGCGTGCGCATCACCGCTCAACAGCGCGGTCACGCCGATATTGCCCCTGACTTGCACGACGTCGGCGACGATTCCTTCTTGGCGAAAAAAACCACGCTCCTGGGCGATATAAAGATCAACAGAGGCGATGCTGCGGCTGGGATAGGTGATGACGACTTTTTCAACAGACGATTGTCCGCGCGCGGTGGGGACAATCGTCAGAGACAGGAAAATGGCCAGCAACAACGTTTGAATTTTCATTGGACCCTGCAGCGATCAAGATTTAGATGCACCTGAGTGGGATGTCAAGTTAATCGCAAACGTTACGGCGCGTGTTCCGCTTGACGAGCTGATGTGGCTGCCATATATGTTTGGTTTGCCGTGAACTTTGCGTTCATTGCGCTAAAAAAACCCTAATCGAAGGAGCAAGTATGGCCAGACCAGCAGCGATAGAATGGCCGGATAAGGCCAAAATCTGTGTGACTTTCATTGTGCCATGGGAAGTGTGGCCGGAGAACTTTGGCACACACGAATCACTGCAACGCCAGGGCGGCGCCACGATTCCACCGCCGAAAGCGCCGTTTAAGCAAAATATGGCGCTCGTCACCGAACGAGAATACGGCGACCGCGTCGGTATCTGGAGAATCAGCGATCTCTTCGATCGCCATAATCTCAAAGTAACGTTTTTAATGAACGGCTTGAAGGTGGAGCAGTTCGCCGACACGTGCAAAGAATTTAAAGCCAAGGGGCATGAATTTTCTTCGGAAAGCTACGAGCACGAGTACTCGTTCATGTACACGAAGGAACAGGAGCGGGAGTCGATTCAGAAAACCGTGGCGGCATTTGAAAAGGTTCTGGGGCAGAAACCGACTGGGTATTTGTCGCCGGGACACGCTTCGACGCCGAACACGCTGGAACTGGTGGCTGAGGCCGGCTTCGTGTGGTGGGCGGACCCGCTCAACAGCGACAATCCCTATGTTGTTGAGGCTCGCGGCCGTAAAGTCGTCGTCGTTCCTTACAATGTGCCGGGATGCAACGATTACTCGACCTACGGCACCGGACGCACGCCGAGAGATCTGTTGCAGATCATGAAGGATCAGTTTGACTACCTCTATTGGGAGGGGGAACAGGGAGCGCCGAAATACTTCGCTTTCAATTTGCACCCGTTTGTCTCGGGTGTGCCGTTCCGCACCAAGATCATCGACGAATTCATCCAATACGCTAAGGGCTTTCCCAAAGTGTGGTTTGCCCGCCGCATCGAAATCGCCGAGTGGTGGCTGCAAAAAGGCTACGCGTGAGAATTCGCGGCGATCCCCTTATGGGGCTCGGGGAATGTCTTTTTCACCGTCCGCCAAGCGCCGCGCCGAGGTGAGAAAACCGGTGTGCGCGACCATGCGATGCTGCGGCCGCGCACTCATGCCTTTAAAATGCCAAAAGCGCATTAAGTTTTCCGAAGTCTCGATGCAAGCAAAGCGCTTATCGATGCGCAGCGCGTCGACGAGGCTTTTCACCTGTAACACCGTTGGTAGATAGCAGAGCAGAAAGCCGCCCGGCCGTAAGGCGGCCCAAGCTCGTTCGATCGCCTGCCAAGGTTCGGGCAGATCGAGAATGACTCTATCAATGTCGTTCTCAGCGAGATCGGTGGCGACATCGCCGAGTTTCACCGTCCAGTTCGGCGCCGGCCCGAAATATCGCGCCACATTTTTTTGCGCAAGCTCGGCAAAGTCCTCGCGGATTTCGTAAGAGATCAATAAACCCGCGTCGCCGATCGCGCGCAAGAGCACCATGCTCAAGGCACCGGCGCCGACGCCGGCTTCGACGACGCGCGCGCCGGGAAAAAGATCCGCCCAGAGCAGGATGGGCCCGATGTCTTTGGGGTAAATCACTTGAGCGCTGCGCGGCAGGTTGGGAATCAGCTGCGGCAGGCTGGGACGGAAAACCAAGAAAGGCTCGTTCATCGAGGAACGAACGACGCTGCCTTCGTCGCGGCCGATGATGTCGTCAACGGCGATCTTGCCGCCGCGGATCGCAATCGCGCGGCGTTGATCGAGGCGGGCGAGATACTCGCGGTCCTTGCGATCGAGCAAGACCACCGCGTCGTCTGCTTGAAAAGGCCCTTTGGGGTAATGAGTATTCACGATAGTTGGAAGAATCGACGATCAGCCGCGCGCTTAAACCGTGTACGAGCTCAAGCCTTGGCGATTCAACGCGTCGACCAAATCGCGCACTTCCTGAGAGCGATCGAGAGCCCCGACCAGCAAAGCGTCCGGTGTGTCGACGACGACGGCGTTCTCGACCCCCAAAAGCACGACCAGCCGCTCGGGAGCATGAATGAGACAATTCTTCGCGCCGAGTCCCAGCCATCGACCCCGACTGGCGTTGCCATCGGCATCTTTCGGCGTCATGCGATGCACCGCCGCCCAACTGCCGACGTCGCTCCAGCCGAAATCGGCCTCCAGAGTCAAAACCTTGCCTTCGGCGCCGGCTTTTTCCATGACGGCAAAATCGATGGACAGGTTCGGCATCTTCCTATATTCGCGCGCGATGACCGCGCGCAGCTTGGGACTTGGATCGGCCAGCGATTTTCCCGCGGCGGCGCGCTTGATCGATTCCAATCCTGCGGCGATCACCGGCT
>Ga0137394_10004841_pt1 | contig 10235 bp, 6 predicted proteins | sample czobulk116metaG_FD_108278 | JGI IMG/M metagenome (GOLD analysis project Ga0137394, IMG submission 108278) | Vadose zone soil microbial communities from Angelo Coast Range Reserve, California, USA - czobulk1.16 metaG | ecosystem: Environmental > Terrestrial > Soil > Vadose zone | place: USA... | reverse complement strand
TACCACTGGATGTGGTTATCGAAGGCGATGACCTGAGTTCCTACCAGGTCATCTATTTGGCCGACCGCCATATCAGCCGCGCGGCCTCCAAAACAATCATGCAATGGGTGCGAGCGGGCGGACGATTGTTCGCTACGGCTGGGGCCGGAATGTTCGATGAACTGAATCAGCCCAATGCGCCGATGCGCGAGTTGCTGGGCGTGGAGCAGGAGAAATTGGTCGAAAGCGGCGCGCGAATACATTTGGAAAAGCAGGACCTTCCCTTCGCGGAGCCCGTGGAGACGGTTCAATGGCGAAACGCCACGATGTCCGCTTACGGAGCCTACAGCCGGGTCAAAGTTACCGATGCAACCGTAGAGGGCCGATTCAGTGATGGCTCCCCGGCGGTTACAATCAAAACAATCGGCAGTGGCCGAGTTGTCTATTGCAGCTTTCTACCGGGACTGACCTACTTCAAAACTGCGTTGCCGAAACGACCAGTTGATCGCAGCAGCCGCGACGATTCCTTCTGCCATTTCATTCCGAGCAACTTCGATTTGAATGCGTATCAGCTTATCGGCTCAATAGCAGACGTTGCTCGGCCCGTTGTGGCCTCCACTCCTTTGGTGGAAACCACCGTAATTGAGGCAAAACAAGGCACGGTAGTTACGCTGAACAATTGGAGCGGAAGGCCAGTTCACAAACTGGCAATCAGCCTCAACTTGCCCGTTTCATTCGGAAAGGCAACACTCGCGAGCGGTGGATCTGTGCGCACGTCCAAGAAATACGGGAAGCCTGTATATACCCTGGACCTCGATGGCGCCGATGCGCTGATTCTGCGACCGTAACGAACTCAGAGGTGCCGGCGTTCCGAAACGCGGCCCTTGGGTCGTCGGCTCGATTGCGGGCCTCGGCGGCCTCCCCCAAATATCGTTCCTCCAGGGCCCATCGATGAGCGAGCAGGCGCCTGCGACTGTTGCTGAGGCTGCCGCCTTTCGCGACTGGGTCGAGGCTTCGAACCTTGCCCGGTCCTTGTTACAAATCGCAAATTCTTTGGGGTGCTGCCCTTTCGAAATGGCTCGCGTGAGCCTGACGTTCTGGCTGGCTGAAAGTCCACTTGCCTCTTGAACGTGTCCACTTTCGCGACCTGCACTTCCAGTTTATCTCCCAGACGAATGATTCGCCGGGTGCGGCGACCCACCAGGTGGTTGCGCGCCGCATCAAAGACGTAGAAATCGTCTTCCAAGGTGGTAAGCGGCACCAGTCCGCTCATCCCCAATTCAGGCACGTCCACGAAGAATCCAAAAGCGCGGACATCGATGACCAAGCCCGAATATCGTGTCGGCTCAGATGATTCGAGCTGAGCTCTGAGATAGGCAAATAGCTTCACATCCTTGCTCGCGCGTTCTGCGTCGGCGGAATTTCGCTCCGTGTCGGAAATGTGCTCCGCCGTTTGTTTGAGCGAATGTGCCGAGCCATGGCTGGCTTTGAACAGGGCGCGGTGAACGACCAGATCTGCGTAGCGCCGGATGGGAGAGGTGAAATGGGTGTACTTTGTTTTGGCCAGCCCGTAGTGCCCCAGCGCCTCGACGGCGTAGCGGGCGCGCATGAGTGACTTGAGAAAACCGATTTTGAGCGCGGGGCCGATCGCGAGCGTGTTGAGTTTCTGCAAAAGCTTCTGCACTTCGCGCCGATCGCGCAGGTTGCCGCACGGGATGTTGTGGCTGATAACTTCCTCGCGAAATTCCTGCAAGCGCTCCTCATCAGGCTCCTCATGGACGCGAAATATGGCCCGTTGTTGCTGGCTCATCAACCGGGTAGCGACGGCTTCGTTGGCGAGCAACATGTATTCCTCGATTAACTGATGCGAGATGTCGTTCTCGACCCGGTCAATGCGCAGCACCCGCCCGCGATCATCGAGACGAATCTTCGTTTCAGGAAAATCAAGATCGAGCGAGCCTGCCTTGAACCTGGAACGACGGATGCGTTGGGCGAGGGCGTTGGCCTGATGAAGCATATCTTCGACCGCGCCGCGTGGCTGCCGCTGAAGCATCGCGAGCACTTCCTTGTAGCTGAAGCGCTGTTTTGAATGGATTACGGCGGAGTAGAAGTTCGTGTTCAACACACGTCCTTCATTCGAGATCAGAAATTCAACGCACTTCGTTAAGCGGTCGACATTCGGCTTCAACGAACAGAGTTCATTGCTGAGCGCTTCCGGCAACATCGGTATGACGCGATCAACCAGGTAAGTAGAGTTGCCGCGTTTACGCGCCTCTATGTCCAGCGCCGACCCGGGCTTAACATAATGCGACACGTCGGCAATGTGGACCCAGAGACGCCATTGGTCGTTTGGCAAACGTTGGAGGCAAATGGCATCGTCAAAGTCCTTCGCGTCATCCGGGTCGATCGTGATAACCTGGTGTGCGCGGCAATCGATTCGGCCCTGAAGCTCCGCTTGCTGGATAGCAGCGCCGAAGGAGCGTGCCTCCTGCAGAACGTTTTTTGGAAAGTGCAGCGGCAAATCGTACTGGCGGAGCACTGAAAGCATGTCGACCCCTTCTTCGTCGGGCGCGCCAAGCACTTCAATAATCTCGCCGTTAGGGTTTGCATTGCGTGATTCCCATTCACGCAATTCGACGACGACTTTGTCGCCAGGATAGGCGGGACGCCCCACGTCGCGAGGAACAGCCACCGAAATGTCGTAAGGCATGCGCGGGTCGTCCGGAATGACATAGAGCGAGCGCTGACGCTCTTGCAAAGTACCGACAATCGTCATCCGCTTGCGTTCGAGGACGCGAACAACGGTTCCGGTTCTTTCACCATTTGCGCGGGAATGAGTGGAGGCACTTTTGCCATTACGCCGGACCAGGACACGATCTTCGTGGAAAGCGGTCGAGGTGGCGTTCTGCGGAATGGCGATTTCGGAAAGGTTGGGGTCTTCGGGTTGGAAAAAGCCTTTGCCCTGACGGTTCATTCTGATCTTGCCGGCGACGAGATCGGAGTTATGGGCTTTATTCTGACGAGGCCCTCTGGTGTGTAATACACTCATTGTTTGATTTTTAGAAAGCTGCGAAGCGGAGACTGTTCCCGACTACCGGGTTTCGAATCATCACTGAAGAAGAACTCCTAATTGACGATCTACCATGCCTGAACCTAACTAGCTCTAATGCATGGGTATTGTCGCCGATCCTTCTGGAAGCGCAATGCTTTGTTTTCGGCCGAATCCGGTTGTTGCGGTTGTGCGTTGCCAGGGAAGGAGTTACGTCTAGGAAGACGCGCCCTTCCAATCGGAAGCTCCGCAAAGCTCCGATTCCCGGGAGAGGGGTTCACCCAACGGAGCGCGGGGGATCGCTCGTTGAACCCAATCCCGAGTAGCCACTACGGAAGGGCGCGCCCAACCCGACTTCTTGGACTGGCACTTCATGGCTACATAGAGACATGCGCAACGTTTGACGATTTTCCGCAAAAAATTCTGCATGGAAGTCGCCCGGCAGGCCGGATCCTGCGGGACGTAAGTGGATGACTCACAACTGTTGCAGCGCCTTAGCCAGATAATCGTACTCACGGATCGTATTGTAAAATTGTGCCGAGATGCGGAAGTACCGCCTCTGCGGGGAGCCAAACCGTGTAAATGGCACTTCTATTCCGAAGGTGTCATAGAGCCGCAATTGTTCGGCGTCGATTTTTCCTGACCGCGGCACTCCTTGGAATCGCGTTGGTAGAGGAATAGTCGCCATGAAAGCAAGCATGGTTTCCGGACACGGCGGCTCTACTTGGAGCCGCTCGCAAAGAAGTCGACGCGCGTTGATAGCCAACTCGCGATTGCGCTTTCGCAACTCGCGCCAACCGCCATGGAGTAGCCCGCCCACCCAGGCAATCGCTTCGCCGATGCAGAGCCACGCCGTCGAATCAAACGTGCCAGGCCAATCGAAACGGTCCTGAAACGCGGTATAGCCGGGGCGCGGTCGGTTATTTCCATGGCTGATAACTGCAGGTTGCAAGTCTGCCTGCCGGTCTTCGCGAACCCAAAGGAAAGCTGCGCCTTTGGGAGCGCACACCCATTTATGCAGATTGCCAGCGTAGGCGGCTGGGCGAAGCGCTTTGAGGTCGAGTGGGATGCTGCCCGGGGCATGGGCGCCATCCACGAGGCTATCCACGCCGCGCGCTTCCAGTTCGCGAATGATTCGCGCAATCGGAAAAACCAGAGCTGTGTCGCTGGTGATATGATCGATCATGGCAAAGCGAGTGCGCGGGCTCACGGCGCGCATCACTGCTTCAACAACCTCGTCGGAGCTGCGCAGCGGAAAAGGGACGCGAGCGGCGACGAGTTTCGCGCCGGCGCGGCGGGTCGCTCCGATAAGTACGTTGTGGCAGGCATTGTAATCGTGGTTGGTCGTGAGCAACTCATCACCGCGGCGCAATTTGAGCGAGCGCAACACAGCATTAACGCCCGTCGTTGCGTTCGTGACAAAAGCCAGATCCTTTGAGCGGGCGCCCAGAAATCTGGCAAGCTGCCCGCGAACGGGCTCGAGCCGTTCTTCATAACGACGCCATAGGAATTGAACCGGTTCAGCTTCCATCTGCTCACGGAGTTCCGTTTGCAGTGCGAGGATCGGTTTCGGGCAGGCGCCGAAAGAACCGTGGTTAAGGAAGACCGAATCGGGCGCGAGCGCCCAGTAACGGCGAAATTTAGAAGGCGCAGGTCGTCTCAGCTCTTGCTGCATCACGCGCGAATTGTACGGAGAGAAGAGAAATTGTCTAAGGCCGTCTCGAGCCTAAGAATAGGAAGTTCATATGGGAATCGGCCGAATTAGCCCATGATCAGCTCTCATGAAGAAATTTCTCGTTTATGTGCTTATCGTGGTCCTCGCTGTTCTTGCCGCGGGGTTATTTGGGATTGTGCATGATCAAATCAGCTACACGGTGGCGCCGGAATATTTTACAAAGTTCAAGTTTCGGCAGTTTGGGTTTACGGATATGCCGCTGCCAGAACGTGAGTCTCGCCAAGCTCGGTATCAATTTGCCATTTTCAGTTGATGCCTATGGGCTAAGCCTGGATTTCAAGCCGTCTCAATCCGCTAAGCCGAGATCCTTGCGGAACTGGGCGGTGCATTCGGGGCAGACGCTGTGGCTGAAATGGACGTTGGCGTGCTGGGTGACGTAGCTTTCGACCTGGTGCCAGTAATTGCTGTCGTCGCGAATTTTTTTGCAGTAGCAACAAATGGGCAAAAGCCCCTGGAGATGCTTCTCGCGCGAGAGAGCTGCTTCCAGCTCTTCGACTCGTGCGGCAAGAGTCCTCTGCAGCTCGATGACTCGACAGCCGACATGGAGGCGCGCCTGCAGTTCCTGCGGGTCGAAGGGCTTTGTGACGTAGTCATCTGCGCCAGCCTCCAGTCCGGCAATGAGGTCTTCCTTGCTGCTGCGGGAGGTGAGCAGAATGATGTAGGCTGAACGAGCGTTTTTCCGCGCGCGTGCTTTGCGGCAGACGTCAACCCCGTCCATCGCCGGCATGAGCCAGTCCAGAATAAAGAGCGGGGGAGGATCGGCGGACTCAACTGCCTGCCATGCTTGCTCGCCGTCGGAAGTAACCACGACTTCGTAGCCCCACCGGGTCAACGTGGCCTCAAGCAAGCGGCGCGAAGCGGGATCATCGTCTGCAATCAGGATTCTCACGCAGCCTCCTCCCGAAAGGACGAGCTCAGTTCGCGTTCGAATCTGGAAAGCTCGCTTTTGATTTCAACGACCAGCTTCGCGCTCTCTTCCACTTGCCTGGAGCGAGCGGCCGTTTCCAGGCAAACGAGCAGGTCGAACAAACGTTGAGCATCGAAGTTTGCCACCGCCCCTTTGAGACGATGCGCGCTTCGTTCCAGGAAATTCCAATCGGCCTTGCCCAGGGCCTCGTCCATTTGCCGAAGTAGTCCCGGTGTATCGGCGACAAATAGCTCGGCCAACTCGCGGAGCAACGCGAGATCGCCGCCGGCCCGTCTAAGCGCCGCATTTCGATCCATGACGGCCGGCTCTCTGTCGTCCAGCGGCGCGCGGCCGGCATTGGCCTGAAGAAAAGTCTCGATCAATTGAAAAAGCTTCTCAGGATTAATCGGCTTGCTGATGTAGTCGTCCATCTTGGCCGCAAGGCACTTGTCCCGATCGCCTTTAAGAGCATGTGCCGTCATGGCAATAATCGGCACATGAGTGCCGCGGGTCATTTCGCGTTCACGGATGAGCGCGGTCGCTTCGAGTCCGCCCATCTCGGGCATTTGCAGGTCCATAAGGATGAGATCGAAAACGCCGGCATCATAGGCTTCGACAGCTTTTTTCCCATTGGAGCTCACCGTCACTTGGTGGCCCCATTTCTCGAGGATGCGTGTGGCGAGCCGTTGGTTGACCGGGTGATCTTCGGCCAGAAGGATCCTCGCGGATTTGGAACTTTTTTGTTCGCCTCCAGCAACCGGGCTTGGCCGGCGGCTGGCGGATTTGCCCAGCGCGGTCATGAGACCGTCGCGCAATTCGGCTTGTTTGACAGGCTTGGTCACAGAAACGGTGATCCCCAACCTGCGACAACGCTCGCCGTCTTCGACTTGCCGGGTGGCCGAGAGCAGCATGATCAAAGCTGGGGACGCTTCGGCTGCGCTCAAAATTCGCTCTGCGAGCGCGAACGCATCGATGCTCGTGGCAGTGGCATCCAGCAACATTACCGGGTAGGGAGTGCCACCCTGGCGGGCCGCGTCGATCGCCTGGAGGGCCGCGTTGGCGGAATCGACACTGGTTGGCGCCATTTGCCAACGAACGAGCAATTTCTCAATGATTTCACGATTGGTGCTGTGATCATCGACCAACAGCACCGGTAAGCCTTTGAGGGCGGCGACCGGCCCGGCAATGATTTCAGTACCTTTGCTGCGATCTATCTTGAAGCGAGCCGTGAATTGGAAGGTGCTGCCCCGTTCCGGCTCGCTTTGCACCCAAATTCTGCCGCCCATCAACTCGATGAGTTGCGCGGAAATGGTCAGCCCCAGGCCGGTGCCCCCGTAAGTGCGCGTGGTGGAGTTGTCGGCCTGCGTGAAGGCCTCAAAGATGGCTGCTTGTTTGTCTTTGGGTATGCCAATGCCCGTATCAGTGACGGTGAAGTGCAACACGACATCGTTGGCGGTTTTGGAGTCGGCCTTCACCCGCAAGACCACTTCGCCGGAGTCGGTAAATTTGATGGCGTTGCCGAGGAGATTCAAAAGGACTTGTCGCAAACGGCCGGAGTCTCCGATCAGATGGTCAGGCACATTGCCTTCGATATAAGCGGCCAGCTCAAGGCCTTTCTCATGCGCCCGCAATCCAAGCGACGTGACGGTGTTTTCCAGGTGCGGGCGGATGTTGAACGTCACTTCATCCAGGTCCATGCGGCCCGCCTCGATCTTGGAGAAATCCAGAATATCATTGATGATCGACAGAAGCGTGTCCGCCGAATCGTTGACCGTCGAAAGCAAGGCGCGCTGTTCGGAGGTGAGGGGAGTTTCCAGGGCCAGGCCGGTCATACCGATGATACCATTCATAGGCGTGCGAATTTCGTGGCTCATATTGGCCAGGAATTGGCTCTTGGCCCGGTTGGCCGCTTCCGCGTCTTCCTTGGCCCTTTTCAATTCCTCCTCGGACCGCTTGCGCTCGATAAACAAACCGATCTGGCTGCCGATGGCGGCAAACATTTGCAGCAATCCTTCGTCTGGCGGACGGATTTCACGGCTGAAGAACTCGACGATTCCAAAGGTTTTGGAACCATAGATCAGCGGAAAGGCGAACGCGCCGTGCAAACCGTTTTTGGCGGCCGCGTCTTTGCGCGAAAAAATGTCGCTCTTGAGGACATCCGAAACAGAGATCGCCTGGCCACTGGACCAGACGAGCCCTGGGATCCCCTCCTCTCGTGATAATGTCATCGCGCGGGTCTCCGCATCGAACTCCAAGAAATTCTCCAGCGCGCCGGCCCAGGTTTGAACACAGCGCAACTGGTCGTTGCGCTCTTCCATGGTCCAAAAGGCGCCAAAATCCCAATGCAAGCTTTCACAGATAATCCGTAAAATGGTCGGGGCGGCTTCTGATATGGTGGCCGCCTCAGCCAGGGTCACGGTCACTGCATACTGGGTAAGCAACCGTTGCTCGGATTGCTTGCGCTCAGTGATATCTACCATGGCGCCGACCATTCGCAGGGGGTGCTGCTTGGCATCGCGAATGACATAGCCGCGATCGAAGATGTAGGCATATTCCCCATCGGCCTTTCGGAACCGGTATTCATCGGACCAGCCGCTGGCCTGCGAGTGGATCACTTCATGCACTCCGGCGATCACCCGATCTTTGTCCTGCGGGTGCAAACGGCTGGTCCACGATTCGAGGTTTGAACCGGCCTCGGCCGCGGAGTAGCCAAATAAAATCTGGAATCCGGGATTCCACCAGAGATCGTTGGTCGCCAGGTCCCAGTCCCAAACGGCATCGTTGGTAGCGCGCGCCACCAACTGGAATCGCTCATCACTTTTCCGCAGCGCTTCCTCGGCCTGCCTCTGGGCTGTAATATCGCGGAAGCTCCAGACCCGCCCGACGCTGCGACCCGCAATCCGTTGCGGATGTGAGTATCGTTCCCAGACGTTGCCGTCGTTGAATTCGATGACGTCGCGGCTTTCTGCTTCCGCATTGAGGTAAAGCTCTTTCAACCGGACGACGAAGGCTCCCGGGTCCTTTAATCGATACAGGCTCGTGTCCAGCACGGCACGATCATCGCCGCCGCTCAGGGCATTAGCGGTCAGGTTCCACATGGCCAGAAATTTTTGATTGTAGCTGCGCACCTTTCCCTCGGCATCGACCACAAGAATGCCATCGGCGGTTGACTCGAGGGTGGCGTGGAGCATCGAGATGGACTGTTCGAGTTCAGCGGTGCGCACTTCCACCCTTCGCTCCAACTCGTCGCGCACGTTCTGCAGCTCGGCGTCGCGCATCTCGAGTTGATGCAGCATGTCGTTGAAGCCATCGATCAATAGACCCAGTTCATCATCCTGCCCTTTGACCGCGCGCAAAGAATAGTTCTTCTGGGTAGCGACCAATTTGGCGGTTTGGACAAGATGAAGAATGGGGCCGGAAATGATGTGTTGCAGCCGGCTGGACAGTACCCAGGCCACCAGACTCGAGAGGCCGAGCAACAACGCGACGATCAACGAGTATTTCCGATAGCGCGCGGAGAGCGCGGCCAGATCGGATTTCAAACATACCATCCCGACCTGCTCTCCTTTCACAAGGATTGGCCGCATTAGAACCAGATACTGGGCCGTAAACTGGTAGGGCGCCTTCATCCAATCGGTGGGTGGCGGTCCTTTTGCGCCGTCTCGGGCGTAAGCAGCAAAGACATTTCCATCCTTGCCGCAAAGCCACGCGGCCACGATGTTCGGTTCGGCGCGTAGAGCAGAAAGGACTTCATCGGCGGAGTTCAGGTCGTTGAAATCGAGCGCCGCGGCGCTGTTTTTGCCGACCATCTCAGCCACGGTCGTAAGATGGTGCTTCATCTCGGCTCGAAAAGTAACCGCCTCATAGGCCACGAACCCGCAGCAGGCCAGGAGCAAGGCTGCGGTGCTCGTCAGCATTATGATCAGCGTTTGCTTGCGCTGGATGGATTTGTTTCGAAATAGGTTCACTCAGCGTCTCGGCTCCTCTCCTGCCACGTCTGCAATCTGCAGCAATTTGGAGCTAATCTTTAGCCCAACCTTTTCCGCGGCGGCGCGATTGATTTCCAATCGCACCCTCTCGGCCCTGGTTTTGAAATTGATCATACCACCCGCCGCGATGAATCCGTCGGTATCGCCAACTGTTAACACCGGCAGTCCTTTGAGTTTTTGCAGGATGTCCGCGAATCGAAATTTTTCTGACTGGCTAACAAACAGGATCTGGCAGCCGCGACATTGCTCGATGGTATCGACCTTGTGCAGCACGAGCTTTCGGCCCTCTATCGACTTATCGGCAATCAGCGTGCGAAGATCCTCTCCAAAGCGGTCCTGCCCCAGGATGCAAATGACCAGCGGGCTATCCGCCTTCGCGAACGAACTTTTCGGCCAATCGACATAGCGCGTGAAATTAAGGAGAAACGCCGCTTTGACCTGATATTCACTAAATTCGGCGGCTTTGCTCTCGATCAATCCCGGGAACAAGGTAACGATCAGGAGCATCGCGGCTGCCAGCGCGCCCATCGCCCTAGCCACCAGCGTTGGGCGAGAAGGCCTGCAGATCAATCCACT
>Ga0137394_10004840_pt1 | contig 10236 bp, 8 predicted proteins | sample czobulk116metaG_FD_108278 | JGI IMG/M metagenome (GOLD analysis project Ga0137394, IMG submission 108278) | Vadose zone soil microbial communities from Angelo Coast Range Reserve, California, USA - czobulk1.16 metaG | ecosystem: Environmental > Terrestrial > Soil > Vadose zone | place: USA... | reverse complement strand
TGGCTGCATAAGTGCGTTCAAATGACACAACTGAAGCTTGGAGTTTTACGGCGCTCTAAAATCCATATCAGGGTGGATTTTACCGCCCCAGGAGGTTATGCAAGACCTTCATCACTTCGGGGCGTTTCTTGGTGTAGAAATCGTGAGAATAGGTGTCGAGGTATTTAACTCCAGGCTTCGGATAGAGATAGGATGGGACGTCATCCAGTTGGACATCGGCGCGGCGACTCGGTTGATCGACGGTGCGGGCGCAAATTTCCTGACCTTCTTTGGATGCGAGCCAGTTCAGCAACACGATAGCGCCATCCGGATGCGGCGAATCCTTCATCACTTTCACAACGCCCGATCCACCCAATAAATAACCCGGAGCATCATCGAGACTGTTTAGAACCTTGAGCGGGAAGCCTTCCTTCATAAAGGGCTCGAAGCCGCGTTCTTGCACACCCAGCGCCATGGAATAGGTCCCGCGGGCAACCCACTCGCCGAGTTGACGGTGATTTGTAGAATAGACGACCGCTTGACCGAGATAAAGCTTGCGGATGTAGTCTTCGCCGAACACGGTAAGCAAATACGCCGCGGTGGCCTGCCCCGCGCCGCTTACGCGCGGATCGAATCCGGCGATCTTGCCTTTGAATTTCGCTTTCAACAGATCCGCGGTGGTTCGAAGTTCCTGAGGCTTGACCTGATCGGTGTTGAACAGCAACCTTCCGAAAGAAGCGAACTCAGAGAGTTGCAGTAAATATTGCCCTTCGAGATCGTTGAATTTCAACGCACCGCCGCGCCAAAATTTTCCGTCCGCGACTTCCGGCAGGAGCAGCTTCGGTTTCACTGGCGCCAGACACCCTTTCGGATGGAGCGTGATCAATTCACTCAGACCGCTCAGTAAAACATCCATGCTGGCGCGTCCGGCTGCGCACTCGCGACCCGCAATCGTAACGAGCTCTGCGCCTTCGAGCACCCGCAACTCCAGGGTGATGCCATATTTTTTAGTAAACGCCGAAGTAATGCCTTGACGAAATTCTGGCGTGCCCAGATTTGTCCCCAGAGTCACTCGTCCGTCCTGACGCGCCCGGGCGAGAATTTTTTCCCAGTCGTCCGATTGCGCCTGACGCGCCTCGCCCGCGTATGACAGTGAAGCCATGAGAAGAATTCCAGGGAACCAGAATGGACGGATTAGTTTACGACCCATGGGAAACCTGAACCAACTAGAATCCATTAGCCAATCTCCCGCGAGCATTCTCACTGAACGAGTCGCGTTCTTACCAATAGCGTTTTCTATAAGTGTCAATCAGCACCTCGTCCTGGCTGCCGTCGAGGAATTCGAGCAGCGTTCGATTAAACTCATCGGCGCGTTCGTACTGCGGCCAGTGTCCCGACTTGTCGACGAGAACAAATCGCGAACCGGGCACAGCCTGATGAACTTTATCCGCCACGGGCCAAGGACAGGTAGGATTATGGGTCGTCCAGAAAAACAGGATCGGCGCTCGGAGCTTTGGGATCTTGTCAATCAAGTTATAAATCGTCCGATCACGCGTCTGAAGGACATGTTGAAAATCCGGCTGACTGTAAATTTTGAGCCTGATGTCGACCAATTCATCCGGTAAGGTCTTCGGATCGTGAAACAGCCATTCCATGCGCTTGCGGATAGTTTCCTTCGTGGGCATGCCGGTCGCTTCGCGGTTGAGTTCCTGAAGACGATTCTGCCCCGACATGTAGCCATGCTCGTTGGAAGGAATACCGCCGACGATAAGACCCAGTTTGTCGACGCGCTCGGGATGCTCATAAGCCGTCAACACGCTGATTTGGCCGCCTTGAGACTCGCCCACCAAGTGAGCTTTCTTGATGCCCGCCGCGTCCATGAAATCCAGCAGATGCTTGGAAAACGCATCGAGACTGTAGGTGATCTTCGGCTTATCTGTATACCCGTGGCCGAGATAATCGATCGCCAGCACGCGAAATTTTTCCGACAACGGAATGAGATTACGCACCCATGTTTCGGCGTGCCCGCCGCCGCCGTGCAGAAGTATCACCGGCTTCCCTTCACCTCTTTCAAAGCAGCGAGTGCGAATTCCTGCCGCGTCGTAATACCGCTCAAATTTTGCGTACGTTTCCAGTTCTTTCGCTGACATTCAGGACTCCTTTCGTAATTCCAATGCGAATTTTGGCTTGTCTCACACCGCAGGACGATGTCTCAGCGACACTACTCCAGCGCCTTTCTTGGTGTCAAGAACTTGCGCTCGTCCTGCCGGACCATCGCCGCCATCAATACGCGCGGCTCATTTCTGAGCGCGTCGATCGTTGGAGTTTTTGCTGGCGAAATCGAATCGATGGAAACCTAAAACAATTTTTGCCGAGGTATTTTTGGAAAGCGCCGGCTGACTTTCTTGACAAGCAAGAAAAGCTTGGATTAGTGTGTTGAGATGATGTCTTACGATGTAAGACATCCTGTAAAGAGAGCGCGTGTGCGGATTACCGGCGAGAAATTGCCGGGCAGATTCCAACTGGGAACAAAATGGACTGGAGGCAATTATGATTCCTGATCTCCGTCAATTCCTCGATCGCCTGGATGCTTTGGGAGATCTCCGGCGAGTGAGCCATGCCGAGCTGAAATACGAAATTGGCGCGATTTCAGAGCTCGCGTTCGAGAAGAGCGGACCGGCGCTGCTTTTCGATCGCATCGAGGGCTATCCCGCCAACTTTCGCATCGCGGTCAACGTGTGTTCGACGCAGCGCCGCTCCTTGATGGGCGTAGGTATGGAGCCAAATTGGTCCGAGTTAGAAGCGATGACGAATTGGCGGGCGCGATGGGACGCTTAAAAACCGATCCCGCCGAAAGTGGTTGCAGGCGGTCCGGTTCTAGAGAACGTGCAAAGCGGCGCGGATGTCGATCTCATGAAAATTCCAGTGCCGATTTGGCATGAGCTTGATGGCGGCGCCTACATCGGCACCGGGTTGGCGGTGATCCTCAAGGATCCCGACAAGGGTTGGGTGAATCTCGGCAGTTACCGGCTGCAGCGCCATGACCGTAACACGACCGGATTTTTTTGCGAGCCGGAAAACGACGGCGCGGCAATTGTTCGCAAGTATTGGAAGCAAGGTAAGGCTGCCCCTGTTGCCGTGTCCCTGAGTCCGGAGCCGATCATCTTTCTTACCGCTTCCGGTTCCACCGGATGTCCTCCAGGCGTGCCCGAATATGATTTCGCCGGTTTCATCATGGGCGAACCGATCGAGATCATCGAGGGACCTGTGACCGGCTTGCCGATTTCGGCTCGTGCCGAAATCGCGATCGAAGGCGAAGTGCTGCCGCCGGAAGTTGAAACGCGACCCGAGGGTCCGTTCGGAGAATGGACCGGTTACTATGCTCCTGGCGGCGTGCCGGAACCCGTGCTCCGAGTCAAGGCTCTCTATCACAGAAACGATCCGATTCTCTTCGGCGCTCCGCCGTTCAAACCCCATCGTGATGCTTACTCGTTTTCGCTACCGATGCGCTCCGTCACCCGTCTCGGCGACCGGCTCCTCAAAGAGGGGCTGCCGGTGAGACGCGTTACCGACATGGTGAAAATGGGCGCGGTCGTGATCACCGTCCATCAAGAAAGCGAGCACGACGTCACGAACATCATGAAAGTCATCGACAAGGTAAAGCCGCCGAGCCGTATGTTCATCCTCGTCGACGAAGATGTAAATCCGGAGGACCCGCTGGAAGTTCTCTGGGCCATCGGCACGCGCTTTGATCCGATCACCGGCGTGCGCGTCAGCGTCACGCAAAGCGCCTGGTTGCTCGATCCGATGCGCACGAACGACCAAAGAGCAGGTCACGCCGCTCAGCCATACAAGCGGCTGATCATCAACGGCTGCCGGCCGTTCGAGCGATTGAAGGACTTTCCCACAGTCAACAAGCTGAGTGACTCGCGCCGCAAAGAGACTTGGGAGAAATGGAACATGTCCGAGTGGCTGTCGAAATAGTCTCGACAGCATGAGCATTAAATATTCTCCCAGGAGACGATTATGACCGAGGAAGAAAATAAATTATTGACACAGACCGGACCGGGAACTCCCTGCGGAGAATTGATGCGCCGCTACTGGCAACCCGCTGCGCTCTCGGAAGAAATACCCATGGGTGCCGCTCCTCTTCCCGTCAAACTTTTCGGTGAAGAGCTCGTGCTGTTTCGCAATGAACAGGGAAAGCTTGGGCTCATCGATCTTCACTGCGCGCACCGCGGCGCGGACTTGAGTTACGGCAGACTCGAAGACGGTGGGTTACGCTGCATCTATCATGGCTGGCTCTACGATGTGAACGGCAAGATCATCGATATGCCGGGAGAAGAAAACGGCGGAAAAGGTTTTCGCGATTCGATTTGTCAGAGAGCTTATCCGGTCGAGGAACGCGCGGGAGTCATCTTTGCTTACATGGGACCCGGCAAAGCGCCGTTGATTCCCAACTACGGCTATCTCACCGTGCCCCTCGATCATGTTTTTGTCACGAAAATCTATCAGGAATGTAATTATCTTCAGGGCAACGAGGGAAACATCGACATCGTGCACCTGTCGTTTCTTCATTTTAATAAATTTCGCGACACCGGTGGGCCCGGTGTCGAGCCGGTTAAATTCTCCGGGCAAGGCGGCGCGCCCGGTCTTGAGACCACGGAAGCCGATCTGACGGATTACGGTTTACGAGTATGCAAGATCAGAAAGGTAGGGTTAGACAAAAAATATCTGCGAGTGGGGAATTTTGTCATGCCGAATCTCTCGGCTCCTCCCGGACAGTTCAACGGCAAAGAAGGCTATTTGATGAATTGGCATGTGCCGATCGACGATACGCACCACTGGAAGTACATAATTATTTTCAATCGTGAACGGCCGCTCGATGCCGAAGAGCAGCGTCGCACCCGCTTGGAGCTAACCGACGGCTAACGGCCGGCGCGAAACAAATCAAACCGCTACCTGCAAGACCGCGAGTCGATGAAAACTGAAAGCTACACCGGCATCGGGCTAGTTTTCCAGGTCCAGGATGTCTGCGTCACCGAGGGCGCCGGTGTCATACAAGACCGCACCAAAGAACATCTCGTGACATCTTCCGATGCGGCCATCGTCGTGGCGCGCAAGCTCATGTTGAAGGGCATTCAGGACGTTCAAGCCGGCCGTGATCCGCAGCACGTGATCAGAGATCCGGCGGCAAATAACTTGTCACATCTTTTTGCCTATAGCGCAGTCGTCGCAAAAGACGCGAACTGGAAAGAAATCTGCAACGGCATCGCAGCCGAGGCGAGAGCCTGAGATTGTCAGAATACTTACTTTGAAGCACAAACAAACAGCATGGAGGTATTATGGATGATGTTCTACGTCTAGGCTTTGTCGGCGTGGGTATGGCGGTGACGAGGATTTTTTCCGAGAAACCGGGCATCACAAAACTACCCTACGTCAAGATCACCGGCGCGGCGGACCCTCGAAGCCACGCTTTAGATGTGTTCGAGAAGGAGTTTAACGCGGAGACTTATAATAACATCGAGGATCTCTGCAAAAGCCGAAACGTCGATGCGGTCTACATCGCTACACCGCCGGAAATGCACGCCGAGCACACCTTGATCGCGGCAAAGCACGGCAAACACGTCATCGTTGAAAAGCCCATGGCTTTGACCATCGACGATGCCGAAAAAATGAACGACACCGCGGACAAGTACAAGATCAAGCTGTTGTGCGGCCACACCCACAGTTTCGACGCACCGGTGCGTAAAATGAGAGAGATCGTCAAAGGCGGCGAGCTTGGACCACTGCGCATGATCAACACCTGGAACTTTAATGAGTTCATGTACCGCCCATGGCCGAGCCATGAACTGGTAACCAGCAATGGGCTGATCTTCAACCAAACACCGCACCAGGTCGACGTCGTGCGGTTAATCGGCGGCGGCAAGGTAAAGACGGTGAGGGCGTGGACGGGTAATTGGGATAAAATCCGTCCGGGTGTCGGAGCGTATTCATGTTTTATGGAATTCGATGGCGGCGTACCGGCGACTCTCGTCTACAACGGCTACGGATTCTTCGACACCGCCGAGCTCATGTGGTGGACCGGCGAGGGTGGACAACCGCGAGACCCAGACACCAATCTAAAAATGCGCACAAACCTGAACAAAATCACCGGCGAAAATGTCGACAAAGTTCTCGAAGAACAAAAGGAGCAGATGCGCTACGGGCAAAGATCGGATAAATGGCCGTCGATTTGGCAGATCTGGGGAGCGGGACATGACGCGCCCGTACATCACCAGTCGTTCTTCGGTTTGACCGTCGTGTCTTGTGAAAAGGGCGATATGCGCCAGTCGCAGGACGGCATCTTTGTCTACGGCGACAACGAGAAGCGGGAAGTCTCGCTGGAAAAAGTGATGCGCGGCCGGCAAGCCGAAGTGACGGAATTGTATGAGGCCGTGAAGAACAACCGCCCGGTGTCACACGACGGCCGCTGGGGCGAAGCGACCTTGGAAGTCTGTTTGGCGATCGTCGAATCCGGCAAAACCGGCAAAGAGATCGTCATGAAACATCAAGTGTCGTCTTGGGAATAGACTCGCGAGTTTTTTTCGAAAGGATCCCATGAGTGGCACCTGCATGCTGAGAGTTTTAGGCTGGCTGGCGCTACTCGCATCGTTCGCCTCCGCGGCCGTGGTTTCGGCTCCTAATTGGCAAAGTGAATGGGAGAAAGCACTAGAAGCAGCGAAGAAAGAAGGTCAGGTCGCCGTTTATACCAAGGTCGGATACGATGGTGTGTTCGCCGCCTTTCAGAAAAAATATCCCGAGATCAAAGTCGTTTCCGTCGCCGGCCAGGCCGCCGATATTACCAACCGCCTAATTGCCGAGCGCCGGGCGGAAAAATATATCGCCGACGTTTTCAGCTTCGGTGTCCGTTCAACCCATGCGCTTATGCAAATCAAAGGGCTGGATCCGATTCGGCCCCTACTTCTTCTGCCCGAAGTAGTCGACGAATCGAAGTGGTACGAGGGGCATGTTTATACCGATCCCGAAAAGACTTACATCTTGCGCTATCTCAGCGTCGCCGAGCAACAACTAGGCTTAAATACCAACCTGATCAGAGACCAGAAAAAGGAGTTTAATTCCTACTGGGAACTTTTGAATCCGAAATGGAAAGGAAAAATCGTCGCCCGAGACGTCCGTACCGCAGGGCCGGGCAACGGTAACATGCTTTTCTGGTACCACAACGCACAACTTGGGCCGACGTTTCTTAGACGTGTCTTTGGCGAGATGGACCTAACGCTGACGCGGTATTCGCGTCAAGCAACCGATTGGCTCGCCCAAGGTAAGTTCGTCATTTGTTTTTTCTGCAGCGAAGACGTCGAGATCGGCAAACGCCAGGGGCTTCCCATCGATTCTATGGATGTCAATTGGAAAGAAGGTTCCGGATTGGTTTCTCAGTCGGGCAACCTCGCAGTGCTGAAAAACGCCCCACATCCCAATGCCGCGAAAGTTTTTATTAACTGGTTATTGTCCCGCGAGGGACAAATAGAACTGCAACGGGTTTTGGCAAAAGTACAACCGGCGGAATCACGCCGAAACGACATTCCCAAAGACGATGTGCCATCCGATGTCAGGCGCAAACCCGGTGAAAAATATATGGACCTGGACAGTCGTCCGGAATGGAGCGACATGGAACCGGTGCGCAAGCTCTTGAACGACACTGTCAAAGAGGCGAAAAAATAAATAACACGGCCTGAAAAATCTGAATTCTTGAATCGAGGAGCAAAACGATGACCAAACGCGAAGTGATAAAAGTCCCCAATGCGCCCCAACATGGCGACAACCCGATTCCGATCTGCGTGAGAATGGGAAATCAGATTTTTCCCTCGGTCATAAACGGCCGCGACCCCAAAGAGCCGGCAGTGTCCGATGATCCGAAAAAGCAGATTGCGCAGGCCTTTATCAATATGAAAACCATCATCGAAGCCGCTGGCGGTACCACCGACAGCATCGCCAAAGTTATCGTATACCTGAAAGACATCAAGCACCGCGACATGGTCAATAAAGAGTGGGCCGCGATGTTTCCCAATGAAGACAATCGCCCCGCGCGCCACGTGATGAACACTTCCGACCTGCGCGGCAAAACTCTAATCCAGCTCGACGTAACTGCGATGCTATAAGGAACCTTATCGGCCGCCGTTCAACACTGGCACTACAGCCGGTCGCGCTGCCGTGCTCTAAGACGGCGCGATGGGTGTTTTTTGAAAGGTGACAGGCGCAATTGTCTTTACGTGGGGAGCTAACTGCTGTCATTGCTCTTCTGAAAACGCCACCAATAATCCGGCGCGAGTGATGGACGTAAAGCAATCGGCAGCACTTGTGTTTGAGGGTCCATCGCTGGTCTGGCGTGAGCAATTATAAGATCGCTCGGCAGGGCCCGACCGGTGTCCGCATAATAGGCCATCGCCTCAGGCAGCCACTCGCGCAGCTGCGCTTGACGGGTCACATGATTCGGATGGGAGGATAGAAACTCCCACGGCTGCAAACCACCGCGCGCTCCTCCATGCGTTTCCAGAACTCGATTGCTTCCGAAGGTTCATAGCCTGCCTTGGCCATTAAAATTTGCCCGATATGATCCGCTTCCGACGCGTGCTCTCTGCTAAAAGGAAGGTGGATGCCGTACTGACCAGCGCATGTCGCCATCACAAAGGGCTTCTTCAAAGAAGAGGGACTGGATGCGCTGATGGTGCAGATGAGGGCGCCGGTTGCTATGCCCGCGTTAGTGAACGGCGATACCCACTACGCCCTGGCGGGTCTCCCGACCTTCAATGCAATCGTCCAGGGCCTGCCGTTTAAATTTATAGCCATCATGGCAGAGAAGTCTCTCCACCAGCTCGTGGCGCGGCCGGAGATAAAGAGCGTTATGGACCTAAAGGGAAAGAGATTAGGGATCTCCAGGATCGGTGGCCAGGACCATCTCCAAGCCGAAGCGATTCTGCAAGCAAAAGGCATAGAGCCAAAAGATATCAAACTGGTTAATTTGGGAGCTGAGGAGCCGGTTCGCGGAGAGATTTTAAGACAGGGACTCGTCGATGTCATCTGCGTGTCGCCTCCACACCCAATGCGCCTGCAGAAGGAAGGCTATCAGATCGTGGGCGGTCCAAAAGATCTCAAGCAGGGACCACCCTCCGCCGGTGTTTCGACCACGGACATGAGACTGCAGAGTGAACGAGAAGAGACGAAAAGAGTGCTGCGGGCCATCGTGCGCGGCCTTCGTTTTGTCCGTGAGCGGCAGGAAGAAACGATCCCGATCATGATGCAGTGGCTTGGCCAGAACCGAGACATCGCTACCGAATCCTATGAGTTGGTGGCCCCTTTGCTGAGCCGGGATGGGGCCACGAGCGATGCCAACCTGCAATATGCTATTGAGGCGGTTAAAAAAACCGTTGGATCGGCTAAATCGATTCCGCTCTCGCAGGTAAGGGATTACTCGATCTTGAGAGAAGTCCAGAAAGAGTTGGGCATACAGTAAGGGAGGGATTTTCTCCCACTCCCCAAAGGAGACATTAAGGAGAAGTGAAGTGCGCCTAGAAAGATCCCAAGGCTCCGCCGTTTACCACCAGCGTTTGCCCCGTGATAAACAGCGCCATGTTTGAGGCGAGGAAGAGAGCAGCCTGAGCAATATCCTCTGGCTCTCCCCTACTCCCCAAGGGGCTAGAACTGACTACCGTTTGGCTGGCAGAAAGCTGAACCTGAAATGCCGAGGTGGGACTTCCAGTGTTGATGCCTCCCGGCGCTATGGCATTGATCCTGATCCCCAAAGGCCCGAGTTCAAAGGCCAGCACTCGTGTCAATTGAATAACCGCTGCCTTGGACGCCGCGTAGTGGACACCTTGCCCGCGGCTGTAAAAAAGCCCGGCGTGAGAGGCGATGTTGATGATGCAGCCTGTTTGCTTTGCCATCATCATACGAGCAGCGCGCTGGCAGCACATGAAGGTTCCCTTCAGATTGACCGAAAGCACATTGTCCCATTCGGAATCAGCGATCTCCAGGAAAGGTCTTCTAAACCATATGCCGGTGTTGTTGACCAAGATGTCTACGCTGCCGAATTTTGCTTGCACGGTGGCGAACAACCGGTCCACGTCCGCTGGCGAGGCAACATCAGTCTTAACAGCCAAAGCCTTTCTGCCTGTGTGCTGTATCTTCTCGGCTATTTCGTGCGCGCTATCGTCGTTGATGTCGGCGATGACGAGATCAGCGCCGCACCTGGCAAACGCT
>Ga0137394_10004839_pt1 | contig 10238 bp, 8 predicted proteins | sample czobulk116metaG_FD_108278 | JGI IMG/M metagenome (GOLD analysis project Ga0137394, IMG submission 108278) | Vadose zone soil microbial communities from Angelo Coast Range Reserve, California, USA - czobulk1.16 metaG | ecosystem: Environmental > Terrestrial > Soil > Vadose zone | place: USA... | reverse complement strand
GCGCCCGGCTGACCGCCCTCACCTCCGGCGGCACCATTCCCGACAACGCCGACTACCAGGTCATTCTCGAGCCGCAGGCGCAGTTCGTCGGCACGGTGAACGAGGACTTCGCGGTCGAGAGCCTGCAGGGCGATGTCTTCCAGCTGGGCAATGTGTCCTACCGCATCCTGCGCGTGGAGCAGGGCCGGATCCGCGTCGAGGATGCGCGCGGCGAGCCGCCCTCCATTCCGTTCTGGCTCGGCGAGGCGCCCGGGCGGACCGATGAGCTGTCGGCGAGCGTCTCGCGGCTGCGCCTGGAGCTCGAGGCGCGGCTGGATGAGGGACTCGAGGCGGCGACGCAGTGGCTCGCGGCGCAGGCGGGCATCGCAGCACCCGCTGCGCTGCAGCTGGTGAACTATCTGGCCGCCGCACGGGCCGCGCTCGGGGCGCTGCCGACCCAGCAGACCGTAATTTTCGAACGCTTCTTCGACGAGGTCGGCGGCATGCAGCTGGTCATTCACTCGCCGTTCGGCAGTCGCATCAATCGCGCCTGGGGACTGGCCCTGCGCAAGCGCTTCTGCCGCTCGTTCAACTTCGAGCTGCAGGCGGCGGCGACCGAGGACACCATCGTGTTGTCGCTGACGACGGCGCACAGCTTCGAGCTGGCCGAGGTCGCCCGTTACCTTCATTCCAACACGGTGCGGCCGCTGCTGGTGCAGGCGTTGTGCGCCGCGCCCATGTTTCCGGTGCGCTGGCGCTGGAGCGCCGCGATCGCACTCGCCCTGCCGCGCTTCCGGGGCGGCAAGAAGGTGCCGGCACCGCTCGCGCGCATGGCGGCGGAAGACCTGCTGAGCGCGGTGTTTCCGGACCAGGTCGCGTGCGCCGAGAATCTCCCGGGCGAGCTCGAGATTCCGGATCATCCGCTGGTGCGCCAGACGATCCGCGACTGTCTCGAAGAGGCGATGGATATCGAGGGACTCGAGCGGCTGCTGCGCGCTCTGGAGTCGGGCCGCATCCAGGCAATCGCGCGCGATCTGACCGAGCCCTCGCCGCTCGCGCTGGAAGTGCTCTCCGCAAGACCTTACGCGTTTCTCGATGACGCGCCGCTGGAGGAGCGGCGCACCCAGGCGGTGATAAGCCGGCGCTGGCTCGATCCGCAGAGCGCCGCCGACCTCGGCAGGCTCGATCCGGAAGCCATCCGCCGCGTGCGCGAGGAAGCCTGGCCCGACGCCGCCAACGCGGACGAGTTGCACGATGCGCTCCTGTGGCTCACGTTCCTGACTGAGGCAGAGGTCGAGCGCGGTGCGCTCTGGCCCGCATTTGTCGCCACCCTGGTCGCGCAGCAGCGGGTGACACGAGTCGGCGCCGCGGGGACGCGGCTGTGGGTGACGGCCGAGCGACTGCCGCTGTTTGCAGCCCTGTACCCGGATGCCGCGCCTGAGCCCGCGGTGATCACGCCCGCGGCACACGCCCGCACCTTCAGCGCCGAGGCGGCGCTGCTGGAGGTGGTTCGCGGGCGCCTGGAGGGTCTCGGACCCACGACCGCGCCCGCGCTCGCGGCGGACCTCGCCGTGCCGCCGGCGCGGGTCGAAGCCGCGCTCGCCGCGCTGCAGGCGGAAGGCTTCGCGATGCGCGGCGCATTCACCGCGGACGCGCCGGCAGCCACTGAGTGGTGCGAACGCCGGCTGCTGGCACGAATCCACCGCTACACCGTGCGGCGCCTGCGCGCGGAGATCGAACCGATCGAAGCGCGGGACTTTGTGCGCTTCCTGTTCGAGTGGCAGCGCGTCACGCTCAGCGGTCGCATGGAGGGACCCGACGCAGTGGGCGCAATTCTGGCGCAGCTCGAAGGATTCGAAGCGCCGGCCGGCGCCTGGGAGACCGAGATCCTGCCCAACCGCATCAGTGAGTACGAACCCGCCTGGCTCGATGAGCAGTGCCTCGCCGGTCGTTTCGTGTGGACGCGGCTCAGCTCCCGCCGCAGCGACCCGGCGCGCGGCGCGGCGCCGGTGCGCGCCACGCCGATCGTGCTGCTCGCGCGGCGCAATATGCGCCTGTGGTCAAGCCTGGCGGCGTCAGTCGATGCGACGCACCTGTCGGCGAGCGCGCAGCGCGTGGCGCAGTATCTGTCCGCGCACGGCGCATCCTTCTTCGATGAGATCGCGCCCGGGACCGGGCTCCTGCCCACGCAGGCGGAGGAAGCGCTCGCCGAGCTGGTGGCGCTCGGCCTGGTGAACTCCGACAGCTTCGCGGGGCTGCGCGCCCTGCTGCTTCCCGCCGATCGCCGCAGACCCGCCATGGGCGGTCGGCGGCGGCGGCGCATCGCGCTGTTCGGGATGGACGCCGCGGGACGCTGGTCGAGGATCGCGCGCTGCGACGGCACCGCCACTGCCGATCACGCACCCGGCGAGGAGACCGTGGAGCACCTGGTGCGCACGCTGTTGCGCCGCTGGGGAGTGGTGTTCTGGCGACTGTTGGCGCGCGAGGCGGATTGGCTGCCGCCGTGGCGCGATCTGCTGATGTGCTGCCGGCGCCTCGAGGCGCGGGGCGAGATTCGCGGCGGGCGCTTCGTCGCCGGCTTCACCGGCGAGCAGTACGCCGCGCCCGAGGCGATCGCCCTGCTGCGCGAGGCGCGCCGCAAGCCGCACGAGGGACACTACGTGTCGCTGTCGGGCGCCGACCCGCTGAACCTGGTTGGCATCCTCACACCCGGTGCGCGCCTGCCGTCCCTGAGCGGTAACCGCCTGCTGTATCGCGACGGCGTGCCGATCGCGCTCTTGGCGGGGGGCGAGGTGAGCTTCCTGCAGGAGCTGCCCGCGCAGGAACAATGGGAAGCGCGCAACCTGCTGCTGCGCCGTCAGGTGCCCGCGGTGCTCGCGGACCTGGCCTGAGACTTAAAGCCCCTCAGCTCTTCTTGTGATCGTCCTGCCACTTCCTTACGGCGGCGAGCGTGTTCTCGACGTGCTTGTCGGGATTCATGGCGGTATAGGAATAGATAATCTTCCCGCTCGGTGCGATCACGTAGGAAGTGCGATTGGCGTACTCGGGGTGAGAGGGCAGCACCGAGTCGTAAGCCTTCATGATGCCGCCGTCCGCATCGGAAGCGACCGCGAACTTGTTGCGGCATTCGCTCACCGAGAAGCGGTCGAGCTTTTCGATCGGATCATGCGACACACCGATGACCGTGGCGCCGAGCTGCTCGAATTTCGCCGTGGCTTCCGCGAATTCGTGCGCCTCGACCGTGCATCCCGGCGTGAACGCCGCCGGATAGAAATACAGCACCACCGGTCCCTTCTTCAGGGCATCGGCCAGCGAAAACTTGAACTCCTTGCCCGCGAGCGATGCGTCGGTGCTGAAGTCCGGAGCCTTGGCGCCGTTCGGCAGCGCGGCGTAGGCCGGAATTGCAATCAGCGCAGTGATGAGGGCGGCAACGAATGGGCGTCGCATGATCGTCTCCGGTTTGGGAAGGGGGCGAGGGCCTGCGATCATCGGCCAAGACGCGCGGGCGCGCCAGTAGCGCGCTGCGATGAACGTTCCGGCGCGTAACCGACCAACTCCACATAGCCACGCCCGGCGATGTTCCGCCCGGCGCGCGTTCCGCTGACATCCACGGCGCCTTCCCAGTAATCGGGCGTGGTCCTGAGTTCCTGGTCGGCAAGCACGGGACGCACGCTCACCTCGAGCGCCAGCGCGGGTACACGCATTCGCCACAGCGCCGGGTAGCGGGTCCCCTGCGCGTTGCTCCAGTGACCCGCGACCTCGATCTCCACCTCTTCATTGGACAATGGGCGGGAGCGACCGGAAGCCTCGACCCAGGTTCCGGCGCTGTGCTGATCACGAGTGTCGTCCCGGTCGCGCAGCGCGTAAAACATCAGCGCCGTGCCGTCGTTCAGCTGCAGCGCGAACCAGTCCCAACCCACCTGCCGCGCGCTTAAGGCCCCGCTGCCCCACTCGCGATCGAGCCACGCCAGGCCCTGAAGCCCAAGCGCATGCCCCTCGCGGATCACCCGCCCGTGCACGGCCAGGCGCGGAATCGAGTAGTAGTAGGTCGCCGCGGCCGGCTCGCCCGACTTGCGGCTCAATCCTGCATCACCGTTCAGAACCGGTGGTGCCAGGGCCTGCAGCGTGAGCTCGAGCTCATAGCCGGGCTGCGCGGCGCGCAGGCTCCACGACTCCTGCGCCGCGGCGCCCGCGCTCGCAGCCTCGAGTGACCAATCGTCAACCCACACGCGCAGCGGTACTGTCTGCCCGCCGGCGAGCCCCAGCGCCTCGCGCGAGAGTTTCTGCGCGAAGCGAAATCGCCCGGCGCCAACGTCCGTAATCGCGAAGTGCGCCATGTAGATCTGGCGTGTGCGCCACGCGGAAGCCGCCGCGGGCGCGAGCGCCGGCTCGGGCTGCAGGGCAAAGCGGAAGAACGTCAGCTCAAATCCCAGCCGCTCTCCCGATGGGGCGTCCAGATTGCCGCTCACATACCACCACTCCTGCCGGAACTGCGGATGCGGTCCGTGATCACGCGGAAACACGAAGGTCCTGGGCGCCAGCACCTGCGCAAAGCCCGCCGGCGCGGTGCCGGACAAGGGGCTCAGCTGCGCGGGCGGCGCCGCCGCGCCCGCGATCGCGCACGCGGCCGCGCCGGCGATCGCCACCCGCACCACTGCCCGCGCGCGGCTGCGGCGCATCACTCCTCCCGCAGACCGTTCGCGAGCGGCGCGCGCGCGCTGCGCCACGCCGGGTACACACCCGCCGCCAGCGCCGCGGCGAGCGCCAGCCACAAGGCGTCGGTGAACTGCGCCGGCGCCAGGTGCAGATCGATCTGCCAGCCGAAGGCGCGGCGATTGATGACACCGGTCAGCACCAGCGCGGTCAGCAGTCCCGCCGGAATCGCCGCGAGCAGCGCTGCGATCCCCATGAAGATGGTCTGCGCCAGCACCAGGAGCGCGGTGCCCCCCGGGGTCAGGCCGAGCGAGCGCAGGATCGCCAGTTCCCGCGAACGCTCCAGCTCCCACGCGAGCAGCGCACTCACCAGGCCCACCGCGGCCACGCCCGCGGCGAGCCAGTACAGCACCCGCGTGATCACGAACGTGCGCTCGAAAATGCGCATCGATAGCGCGCGAATGTCGGCGTTGGAGCGGATAAGGAGCGCCTGCCGGCCGCGCGCGGCCGCGCGCAATTCGCCGACCGCGACGGAAGCCTCAACCCCGGGCGCCAGGTAGATCCCGAGCCCGCTGAGCGCCTCATCGTCCCACAGGCGCTGGTAAGTCCCGAGGCTCATCAGCACCTCGCCGCGGTCGTTGCCGTATTCGCGGTACACGCCCGCCACTGCAAACGCCCGCGGTCCGGAAGCGGTCGTCAGGGTGAGCGTGTCGAGCGGCGCCAGACCCAGCCGCCAGGCGAGCGGCTCGGAGATGAGGATCGCGCCGCGCGCAAACTGGGGCCACGCGTGCGTCGCGTCTGCCTGCGTGAACTTCAGCGCCGGGTAGCTGGCGTGCGCGAATCTGACGGCGTTCAGATCCAGCGCGCCGCGCTCCGATCCGACCACCACCCGGCGACTCTCACTGTGATCACGAATCCCCGGCGTGGCGAGCACAGCGCGGATGACGGCTGGGTCGAGCCGGCGTTCCGACGCTTCCGCCGGGCCCGGAGCGCTGACGTAGACATCCGCGCGCAGGGTCTGAATGAGCCACTCGCGCAGGGACTCCCGGAAGCTCTCCACCATGATGGCGACCCCGATCATGGCGGTGAGCGCCATGCCGAGCGCGGCGCTGGCCACGCCCGTGCGGCTGAGCGAGGCCGCGATGTCGCCGCACGCGAGCCGCACCACCGGGCTCGCTCGCGCGCCGAGCCGTGCCGCGGCCTGTGCCAGGACGCGCAGCGCCGCGGGCGTGACCGCCGCCACACTCAACAGCAACATGAACAGCGCGGCGAAACCCGCCAGCAGGCTGCGGCCCGAGACCCACACCATGAGGCCCGCCCCCACCGCCAGCACAGCGCTGACCACGGCCAGGGTTCGCGCCACCTGCACCGCCCGCCTTTCGAGCACTGAACGCGCCAGTCCCAGCTGCGGTGCGCTCGCGGCCACCTCGAGCGCCGGCAGCAGCGCCGCGGCCAGCGCCGTCGCCAGGCCGGCGCACAGCGCCGTGACGACGCCGCTCACTGGCACGGTCACCTCTCTGACCGTCACCACGAAATACAGGTCGTTGATGGTCTGTGAAACGAGTCCCACCAGACCCCGTCCGATCGCCAGCCCCAGCAGCACCCCGCAGAGCGCGCCGACGACGCCCAGCACCGCCGCTTCGCTGAGCACGACGGCGAGCACCTCGCCGCGGGTAGCGCCCAGCGCCCGCAGCACGGCGATGGTGGCGCGGCGCTGCAGCACCGCGAAGCTCACTGCCCCGTAGATGAGAAACGCGCCCACCAGCAGCGCCAGCAGGCTCATGGCCTTCAGGTTGGTGGTGAACGCGTCCGTCATGGCGAAGGTCTCGTCGCCTTGCGCGCGCGTCGCGTGCAGCTCCAGATCCGCCGGCAGTTGCGCGCGCAGCCGCGCCAGCAGCGCCGCGCCGGCAGCGCCCTCGGCAAGGCGAACGTCGATGCGCGACAGGCGGCCGCTCGCTCCGAGCCACTCCTGGGCCTGCGCGATGTCCGTGAGCAGCACCGCGTCGAACCCCGGGCCCGCGTCGGTGATCCGGCCGATGAGCGCGGCCCGCTGCCGCACCCCGCCGACGGCCACGTCGAAGCCGCTGTTGATCGCCAGCCCCAGCTGGTCCGCAGTCGCCGCACTCATGACCACGGCGCCCGGCTCGGTAAACCAGCGGCGCAACCCATCGACGCCGTCTGTTGCCGGGCCCGCGAGCTCCGTGGCGGCGAACGGGTCGACGCCGATCAGTTGCATCGTGCGCTCGGCCACGGTGACGTACCCCACCACCAGCGGCGCGAGCCGCAGCGGCGAGCCCGCGCCGGCGTGCGTGCGCAGCTGCGTGTACAGCCGTTCATCGATCCCGCGCGGACCACCGGTGATCTGGTGCGTGGCGGCGCCGTTGACCGCCTGCAGGGAGAGCTCGAAGGCGCGCTGCGAGCTCGCCGTGGCGACATCCACCGCCACCATCGTGCCCACACCCAGTGTCAGCCCGATGAGCGCCAGCGCCAGTTGCGCCGGATGGCGCAGCAGATGCCGCAGGCTGGCTGCACGCAGGGTCGGCATCATGGGAGCAGCCGCCCCTCGCGCAGTTCCAGCACTCGATCCGCCAGACGCGACACGGCGACGTCGTGCGTCACGACCACGACGGTGGTGCCGCGCGTGCGCGTGAGCGACAACAGCACCGGCAGCACTTCACCCGCGGTCTGTTCGTCGAGATTGCCGGTGGGCTCATCGGCCAGCAGCAGCCCGGGCCGGTGCACCAGCGCGCGGGCAATCGCCACCCGCTGCTGCTCGCCGCCGGAGAGCTGGTCCACCGCGCTGTGCGCGCGCTCGCGCAGACCGACGTCCGCGAGCGCCGCGAGGCTGCGCTCGCGCGCCCGTGCTCCGCGTACTCCGTTGAGTTCCAGCACCAGGCGCACGTTTTCCGCGACATCGAGGGTCGCGATCAGGTTGAAGAACTGGTAGACGAAGCCGATGTGGGCGCGCCGGAACAGGGTGCGGGCGGGCTCGCCCATCGCCGTCACGTCACGGCCCTCGATCTCCACGGTGCCGCCGTCGGCGCGGTCGATACCGCTGATGAGATTGAGGAGCGTCGATTTGCCCGAGCCGCTGCGTCCGGTGACCGCGACCGTCTCGCCGCGGCTCACGTGCGCGTCGGCGCGGTCGAGCACCTGGTGCACGCGCCCGCCCTCGCGGAAGCTGCGGGAAAGCTGTCGAATGCTGAGCACGCCTAAGCTCCGCTCACTGACTGCCGGTGTTGCGCATTGTAGAAACATCCCGCATTTGGCACTGTAGCGACACCATGTCCGAGTCTGAATGGCGCCTGCTCGCCACACTGACGGATCTGCCGTCCGCGCAGTCGCTGGCCGAAGTCCTGGCCGGCGAGGGCGTCACCGTGCGGGTCAACTCGGATGCCGGCGTGCTGGGACAGGCCGCGCCTGCCGAGATCTACGTCAGCGCCTCCCAGCTGCATCGGGCCAAATGGCTCCTGGCTCAGGGCGAGTTCAGCGAGGAGGAACTCACCGCGCTGTCGGGCGCGGATCCGCCGTTATTTAACGACGGCGAGCCCTGAGGATGCTCGTCAACCGGGATCCGGGGCAAAAAGTGCAGCGCGCGGGCCTGCAATCAGCCACACTTCCGACCCCCCGCATGCCTTCGAAGGATAGCCCATGACACTGCCAGCGCCGCGCCGCGGCCGGACATTCCTGTTCGTCAGCACCGCCGCCGCGGTCGCGCTTGTTGCGGGCCCGATGCTCGCCGCCGCGCAGCCACCGCCAGCGGGCGCCGCGCCCCCGGCGGGGACCGCCGACACGGCGAAGAAGGCGCCCGCAAAAGCCGGCGCCGCCAAGGAGGCGCCCGCAAAGACCGGCTCCGCCAGCTACAGTGTCGGGGTGTCGATGGGCGAGCAGTTGCGCGCCAGCGGCGTTCCGCCCGAATTGATCAATGCGCAGCAGCTCGCGCAGGGCGTCCACGATGCGATCTCCGGCAAGGCCTCGATGACGGACAAGGATCGCGAAAACCTGCGCGGTCTGGTGGACTCGGTGGGCGAATCCAACCACCGCGCGGCGGCCAAGTTCCTGGCCGACAACGGCAAGAAATCCGACGTCGTCACGACCGCGAGCGGCCTGCAGTACAAAGTACTCGCCGCCGGCAGCGGCGCAGCGCCCAAGCCAAACGACGAGGTGACGGTCAACTACCGGGGCACGCTGATCAACGGGACCGAGTTCGACAGCAGCTACAAGCGCGGACAGCCGGCGAACTTCCAGGTCAACCGTGTCATTCCCGGCTGGACCGAGGCACTGGGTCTCATGAAGCCCGGCGCCAAGTGGCAGCTCTTCATTCCGCCGCAACTCGCGTACGACCTGCGGTCCGCGCCGCCTATTCCGCCCGGCTCGGCGCTGATTTTCGAAGTCGAGCTGGTGAGCGTCAAAGCGGCTCCGCCCGCGGCGCCGCAACCCGCGGCGCCCGCGCAACCTGCGACGCCGCCCCCGGCACAGCCGGCGAAGTGAGCTGAGCGGGCCGCTGCGCGCAGCGTCTTGCCTTCAGCCGTCGGCGTTCGCGCCGGGAATGAAGCGCATGGGCTTGGTGACGCCCATACGCGTGAGTTCGCGCAGCAGGCTCTCGGCGAGCTCCTGGCAGGAGGAGCGCTGGAACGCCGGCGCCGCCGCCCAGTTATAGGCCCAGGGCTGCGCGCCGCGCAGCGCCTCCGGTTCATCGACGTAGCGCGGAATGACGTGCGCGTGCAGGGCCGCCTCCTGGTTGCCGAAGATCGCGTAGTTGATGCGCGTGGCTCCCGTCACCTTGAGCAGCGCATCGCCCAGGCGCGACATGTCGGAGAGAAAGGCCATGCGCTCGCGGGCGCCGAGCGCGTTCAGATTCGGCACCACCGGATCCGGCAGCAGCACTGCATAGCCGCGCACGAACTGCCGCTCACCGAACACCGCCCAACCCGAGAACAGGCGCGCGATCACGCGCGGATCGCGTCCCTCCCGGGCGGCGATTACCTGCGCGTGGATGGCGGTCTGAGGCTCCGCTAAGACTTCGTTCTTCATGGGGCGCCCGGCGAACGGAACGCGAAATATACCGCACCCAGAATACACAAGGCTGCCCACAGGTAGTCGAGCTTCAGCGGCTTCCCCATGTACAGCACGGCGAACGGCACGAACACGCTGAGCGTGATCACTTCCTGCAGGATCTTCAGCTGCGGCAGGGACAGCTGGGTGTAGCCGATACGGTTGCCCGGCACCTGCAGCAGATACTCGAAGAAGGCGATGCCCCAGCTCGCCAATGCTGCCAGGTACCAGGGCCGGCCGGCGAGATTCTTCAGGTGTGCGTACCAGGCGAACGTCATGAAGACGTTCGAGGCCATGAGCAGCAGGGTGGCGGAAATGACCGGCTTCACGGATCAGGCCTTCCGCACGCGACCTGGAGGTCCCGCAGGGCGGCAAGCGTGCCGTGGTAGCCGCCGTGCACGATGCCCCGCCAGCCGCGGGCGCGCGCACTCGCGATGTTATCGGCCCGGTCGTCGATGAACACGGTGGCGGCCGGCTCGAGGGCAAAGCGCCGCTCGGCCTCGGCATAGATGCCGGCGTGCGGCTTCATGACACCCGCGAGGTATGACGGC
>Ga0137394_10004835_pt1 | contig 10240 bp, 6 predicted proteins | sample czobulk116metaG_FD_108278 | JGI IMG/M metagenome (GOLD analysis project Ga0137394, IMG submission 108278) | Vadose zone soil microbial communities from Angelo Coast Range Reserve, California, USA - czobulk1.16 metaG | ecosystem: Environmental > Terrestrial > Soil > Vadose zone | place: USA... | reverse complement strand
TCATCCTGCGGACCCTTGGACTGCTCGACACGTATCCCGGCGTGATCGTTCCCGGACTGGCCGACGTGTTCGGCGTGTTCCTGATGAAGCAGTTCATCCAGACGCTTCCGAGCGAGCTCGAGCATGCCGCGCGTCTCGACGGAGCATCGGAGTGGCAGGTCTACACCCGCATCATCCTGCCGCTATCGAAGCCCGCCCTCGCGGTGCTCGCGATCTTCACCTTCAACCGCTACTGGAACGCGTTCATCTTCCCGCTGGTCATCCTGCGCGACCCCGCGAAGTACCCGGTCCAGGTCGGCCTCGCGACGCTGCAGGGAGAGTTCAACACCGACTTCGGCATGCTCATGACCGGGGCGGCCGTCGCGGCCATCCCGATGATCGTCGTGTTCTTCGCGTTCCAGCGCTACTTCATCGAGGGCATCCGCGTGGGCGGCGTGAAGGGCTGAGCGTTACCGCGGCTCGGCTCCGCGCGCTCGGATGCTGAGCCGGGGTAGCGTGATCGAAGCGCGCAGGCCACGCGACACCGGCCGGCGCAGAAGCGCGAACGTCCCGCCGTGCGCCTCGCAGATCAGTCGCGCCAGCTCGAAGCCGACGACGCGCTCGTCATCCTTCGCCGGCCGCAGCGTGGTGTCGCTTTTCGCCACTCCGACCGAGACGGCGACCTCGACCCCCATCGCGCGCCGCTCGGCGTCGATACGCAGGTCCTCATCGCTCGCCTGGCCCGCCTCGTCGAGCATCGCGGTGATGGCCTGCGCGACGCGGGCCGCGTCCGCGCTCACCTTGAACGACTGCCCCTCCTGGACGTTCACGAAGATCCGCGAGCGGTCGGGGCGCTGAGCGACGAGCTCGGTGATCAGACTCCGCATGTCGACGGGCTCGCGCCCCATCCTCAGCGGCTCTGACTGCAGGCGCCCGAGCGCGACGAAATCGCGCGCGAGGAACTGCATCCGCTCCGCGTCGCGGCGAAGCTCGGCGACCGCCGGCGGCCGGAGCGCGCCGTCGCGCTGCAGTCGATCGAGAGCGAGCGTGAGCGAGGTCGCCGGGCGCGGCAGCTCCCGCTCGAGGACCTGGAGGAAACGCGCTCGCTCCCGGTCGGTCTCGACCATGAGTGACCGATCGCGTCGCAGCCGCGCGATGAGGACCGCGCCGGCACAGAACAGCGCGCCACGCGTCAGCGCGTTCCAGAGGACGGCGAGCAGATCCGGCTCCGCGACCTGCTCGGAGAGGAACCAGAGCGCGCTCGCGGCGACCGCGACGACGAGCCCGACGGTCCGCCCGTGGAACCACGCCGCCGGCACGATCGCGAGGAGATACAGGAGGTCGAACCGATAGCTCGGTCCCGTCAGATCGTCGAGCCACGCGATCACCGCGACGAGCGCGAGCCAGCCGACGGCCGCGATGAGGGGCCGGACCCAGCGGGGCATCAGCTCAGCGAGGGCGTGATGGCGAGCGCCGCCCGGTGACGGCGGCGGTGCGCAGCCTGGGAAACCTCACGCGCAGGTCAGCCGCCCGCACCTGGAAGAGCGCCTCGGGCTCGGGCAGGCCCGCGAGCGCGTAGCGGCCGAGGGTCCGGAGCGTGATGCCTTCGGCCGCGCTCCCCTCGAGCGCATCACGTGAGGCCGACGACAGCAGGATCTGGCCGCCGTGTCCGGCAGAGCACACGCGCGCGGCGGTGTGCACCGCGATGCCGACGTAACCCGTCTCGGTCAGCGTCGTGCGGCCGGTGTGGATGCCGATGCGAACGCAGACCTCCACTTTGTCAGGCCACGTGCCCTTCTGCAGCGACCGCTGGATCCCGACCGCGGCATCGAGCGCGCGCGCCGGCTGGCGGAAGACGGCGAAGAACTCGTCCGCTCGGGCGTCGACCTCGTGCCCACCGGCGTCGCGCACGCTCCTTCGAATGATCCCGCGCACGTCCCGGAGGAGATCGGCGTAGGCGTCACCGAGCTGCCGCAAGAGGCCGGTCGATCCTTCGATGTCCGTAAGGAGGAACGTGACCATTCCCCGTGGCAGGCTCGCGATGTCCCGCGCGCGTGCCTTGATCTCGGTCTGCAGCCGTTCTTTGCGCAGCTGCCCATCGAAGAAGCCGAGCGGGACGATGCCGTATTTCTTCGCGGCCCGCAGTAGCCGCTGGCGCGCGCGCTCACGGGCAACGTCGTCCTCGAAAGCGGTCTGCTCGAACCGCGCCAGCGCGTTGCGCACGTGCGACGCGTCGTTGATCGGGAGCCGCCTGCGGCCCTGTGAATCGACGTATGCGAACGCGCTGTCGGGAAGGCGGGCGCGCGCGCTGGCCGCGAGCTGTGGCAATGGCTTGACCCCCTGGACATCGAAATATATCGGCGCGTGAGCGGCCGTTCAGGCGAGCTTTTGCGGCGCTGCGCGTTTGACTCGCCATCGGATCGCGGTGATGCTGACCTCACTCCATGAAGTCGTTTCGGGCGGCCGCTGATCGCATCGTTCGTCAAGAGACGACCGCTCCGGGTGACGTCTCGCGGCTGATCGGGCCGGCCGTGGGCCCGGCGCGGACGGTCACCGGCGACCGCGATGCATGGGACCTCCGTCTCGCGGCTCTCGCGACGATCGGCGACTACGACGCGCTCGCGTTCCTCGCGTCGAAGCCAGCACGGATCGCGCACGCACGGAACATCGGCGACACGCGCGCGCTTCACGGAGCGGTCGCGGATGCCGTGGACGAGGTCAGGCGACGGGGCGCGGCGATCCAGCTGCGCGCTCCTCTCGCTCTCGCCGACGGGCGCCTGGCCACCGACACCATGGTGTCGCCGCTCACCGCGGTTGAGGGGGTCGAGGGCGCCCTGCTCGCGCTCCGCGTGGGACGCGGGTTCAGCGCCGCCGATGCGGCCCTCGCATCGAGCCTCGGCACGGTCCTGTCGCTCGAGGTCTCTCGCGCGGCGGCTGCGGCGCAGGACGAGCGGTCGCTCCGCCAAGCGCTGACTCTCTTCGAGCTCGCGCGCATCGGCCTTGGGAGCGACTCGCTCGAGGGGCGCCTCCTTCTGGCCGTCGAGGTTCTCGCGATGTCGCTCGGTCACGACGTCGCCCAGCTGTGGCTGCTCCGGTCCGGCGGATCGCTGCGTCTGGGAGCGGCGCATCCCAGGGAGTCCCTGGTCCTCGAGATCGCCCGTCCGCGCGATCACGCCGGGCTGGCGCGGGCCCTCGAGGGCGAGGCCCTTCAGATCGCCGACCCGTCACTTCGGTCGTGGATCAGACGTACGACGCGTGCGCTCATCATCGCGCCGCTGCGCGTCGGCCCGTCCGTCTCGGGCCTGCTCGCTCTCGGCCGCTACAGCAGCACGTACGTCGACGACGATCTCGCGATGGCGCGACACTGCGCCGATTTTCTCGCCGAGATCGTGGCGAACGACGCGCTCGCCGCGCCCGCGCGCACCGGCGCGACACGCGACGACGCCCGGCCGGACGTCGCCGAGGACCTACTCACGGGGAGCTGATCACCAACAGGTCGAGCCATGGCGCCCCGGCGGATGTCGCAGACTTCCGTCATGCCTGAGGAGCGCCGCGTCGTCACGGTCCTGTTCGCCGACGTCATGGGCTCGACCGCGCTCGGCGAAGAGCTGGATCCCGAGGATGTGCGCGCACTCCTCGCGCGCTATTACGCCACCGCGAAAGATGTCGTCGCCCAGCATGGCGGCACGGTGGAGAAGTTCATCGGCGACGCCGTCATGGCGGTGTTCGGACTTGCGCAGGCCCACGGCGACGACCCTCAGCGCGCGCTTTCAGCGGCGCTCGAGCTGCGCGACCGCGTGCGGAGCGACCCGAAGCTCGGTGAGCGGTTCCCCATCCGCATCGGCGTCAACACCGGCGAGGTCGTCGCCGCCCGCGAGCACGACGCCGGAGACTTCCTCGTGACCGGCGATGCCGTGAATGTCGCGGCGCGACTGCAGCAGGCCGCCACGCCCTGGGCCGTGATGTGCGGCGAGCGGACGGTACGCGCCGCTGGCTCCACGTTCGTGTTCGCTGAGCGGATCTCCCTGGATGCGAAGGGCAAGAGGCAACCCGTGCCGGCGTACGCGCTGAGTGGCCGAATCGATCGGCCGAGCGCGTTGCGCGTGCCTCTGCTCGGTCGAGATGCGGACCTCGAACAGCTCGAGCTCGTCGCGCGCCGCGCGTTCGCCGAGCAGCGGCCGTTCCTGGTCAGCGTCATCGCCCCCGCCGGAACGGGGAAGACGCGCCTGCTCGAGGAGTTCCTCGACCGGTTGCCGCGATCGCACGAGAACGCGCAGGTGGCCATCGCGCAGTGTTTGCCGTACGGCCAACGTCTCACGTACTGGCCGCTCCGCGCCGTGCTCTACCGCCTTGTCGGGGTCGCCGACGACGCACAGCCGACAGAGGTACGAGAACACATCGCGTCGTGGCTCGCTCGCAACGATTTCGCCGGCGCCGCGACGACGGCGAATCTCCTCGCGGCGACCGTGGGCGCCGGCGAAGGCGAAGTGACCGACCGCGCCGCCCTCTTCGCGGCGTGGCGGAACGCGATCGAGCTCGCCGCGGCGCACGTTCCGCTCGTGCTGGTCTTCGAGGACCTGCACTGGTCGGCGGACAGCCTGCTCGATCTCGTTGAGTACGTGATGCAGCCGCGCGCGGACGCGCCGATCCTCATGATCGTGCTTACGCGCCCTGAGCTCCTGGATCGGCGTCCCAACTGGGGTGGTGGACGGCGGAACCACCTGGCGCTGACGCTCGAACCGCTGCACGAGAGTGCGGTGGCCCGCCTGGTCGAGCACCTGCTCGAGTCGGCGCAGCCGGAGATCGTCAAACGCATCGTCGAGCGGTCTGAGGGAAATCCCTTCTACGCCGGGGAGCTCGTTCGGTCGCTCATCGAGCGGACCTCGTCGCTCACCGACGTGCATGCGGTAGAAAACGCGCTCGCAAACCTTCCAGACACCGTGCAGGCGACCGTCCTGGCCCGACTCGACATTCTCGATCCGAGCTCGCGCCGCGTCCTTCAGATCGGTTCGGTCTTCGGCCGGACGTTCAGCGTTCGTGGCGTCGCACAGGTCGACCGCATCGACGAAGCGACCGTCGCTCGTGAGTGTGAGGACCTCATCGCCAAGGATCTTGTCCGCCACGCCGCAAGCGACGACTACACGTTCCGCCACATCCTGATCCGGGAGGTCGCCTACCAGACCCTGACGCGCGGCGACCGGGCGCGGCTCCATGCCGCCGCGGGCCGCTGGCTGGAGGCGCAGGCGACCGGCCGCGAGGAAGTGCTGGCCGAGCTCATCGCGTATCACTATCGCGAGGCCGTCGGACTCGCGAGCGCCGCGGGCGACGATGTGCTCGCGCCCCTGCGCGCCTCCGCGGTGCGCTGGCTGGAGATCGCGGCGCAGACGGCGACCGCGGGAGCCGCATCGGCCGAAGCCGCGCGCCACCTCAAGGCGGCGATCGAGCTCACGAAGGACGACCAACAACGCGCGATCCTTTACGAAAGGCTGGGTGATCTCTCGATCTCAGGTGATCAGAGCACGGAGGCCTACACCGCCGCGATAAAGCTCTATCGCGACGGCGGCGCGCCGGGGGAACAGTTACTCAGCGCGCTGGCCGGCCTACTCACCATCTACACCCGTTCGATGGGGTCCATCGCGAATCGTCCATCGGAGAACGAGCTGAACACCCTGCGCAAGGAGGCGGCCGGCCTCGCCGAGCGCGTACCGAATGAACGCATCAGCGCGCGCTTCCTGGTCGCTGAGTCATTCATTCCCTTCTGGCTGGGCTCACTACGAAAACCCGACGCGGCCGACCTCGACACTGCCGAACAAGCGGCGATACGCGCTCTCAGCATCGCCCAGCGCCTCGGCGACGCGAGGCTCGAGAGTGCGGCTCGCGACGGACTCGGGTCGGTCCAAACGCTCCGGGGCGATTCGCGCGCGGCGCTCAAGACGAATTACCCGCGCCTCGCGCTCGAGGATCGCGTGGACTTGCTCGAGCGGATGGATGCGTACGGCGTGATCATGTGGAGCCACTGTTGGCTGGGTGAGCTCGATGAGGCGGTGCGGATCTCGACGGCCGCACTCGCGATCCTTCAGCCCGGACAGGTTCCGGCCTGGGCTCTGCATCTGGTCGCGTGGCGCGTATATGCGCTCGCTCTGCGTGGCGAGTGGGACCAGGCGACAGCCGCCGGCGAACGGGCGCTGCAGCTCTGGGAAGAGGCCGGACGGCTCACGGCGGGATACGCGCTGCGTGGCTTCGCGGCGGCCTTCGCCGTCGCCCGTGCTCGCGGCGACGAGGCGGCAGCCGAGCGCCAGCGCGATGCCATCGAGGAGATAGAGCGCGCGTTCATCGCGCGCCAAGGAGTCTGGGAGGAGCGCTATCTCTCACTGCTCCGCGACGATGCCGCGGCGATCCATGCGGAGATCGCGGAACGCTTTCCCTATGACCATCGCTTCATCGAGCTGTGGGAGCGCCTGTATTCGCGGCTTGCTGATCTCGCGTATCCAGTGGACGGCGAGCTGGCCCAGAAGATCGTCGCGTTCGCGATGCGCTACGAGTACCGCGTGCTCGAGGCGTCTACGCGCCGGGCGCACGGAGTTGCCACGGGCGACCGGGCCGAGCTCGAGCGCGCTCTTGTGATCTTCGACGGCATGGGCGCGGTCCCGTCCGCCGCGCGCACGCGATGCGAGCTCGCGGTGCAGGCCGGCGACCGCCCCGCGTTCGACGCGGCCGCAGGCGTCCTGGATCGGATCGGTGACGTCGACCAGCTACGCAGATATGAGGCGCGGTTCGGCCGCTCCTGATCTCATGGTCGCGAGCCGCACGCCGATCACGATCACGACCGCGCCGACGAGCTGCATCGGCAGCGGCCGCTCGCCGAGCACGACGAAGGCGAGGACCAACGCGGCTACCGGAACGAGATAGCTGATCATCGCGCCGAGACCCGCGCCGAAGCGGCGCACGGCCCAGAAGAAGATCAGGAACGCGACGACGGTCGAGAACAGGCTCAGCACCAGCACGGCGGTCCATGTTTCCGCCGGCCACAGGGCGATGTCGTGATAGCCATCCTCGAGCAGTCCGAGCGGGAACAGCATCAGCGTGCCGAACAGCGAGGCCAGCGTGAGGAAACCCAGAACGCTCTCCGTGCGGAGCACGATGGCGGCGACGGTCAGCGACCCCGCCCAGCAGACGGCGCTCGCGAGCTCGAGCAGATTCCCGACAAGACGCTGCGTCGAGACCTCGCTGCCCGCCTGTTGACCGCCCACGATGACGATGGCGGTGCCGCACGTCGCGACCGCGAACCCGGCCAGCTTTCGCGACGTGAGCCGCTCGCGGATGAGCGTCGCGAACAGGCCGGTCGCGAGCGGGATCGTCGTCGGGACGATGAGCGCGCTGTCCGACGCCGGCGTCAGTCGCAGGCCGACAAATGCGAGCGCGTTGAAACCGAAGAACCCGAGCGCCGCGGCGGCCGCCACACCTCGCCAGCTTCTGATCGGCAGCGGAGTACGGGTGGCGACGGCGATCCCAACGAGGACCACGGACGCGATCGCGAATCGCATCGTCGAGAGCTCGAGCGGCGGGGCGACGTTCAGCGCGACCTTCGACGAGATCCACTGCGCGGCGAGAGCGAGCGCGGCGGTCGAATACGCGAGCACGACGACCGGCTGGCGCAAGCCGCGATCGTAGGTCAGTGGCCGGGCGTGAAATCCTCTCTCGCGGCGCAGGTTAGCAGCCCGTCAAGTAAGCCTTGACCCCCAGGCGTATCGTTCGGCCGATGCCAGCCCAGGCACGGGCGCTCCACGTTCTCGACATCGGCACGCAGCAGTACGGCGATTGCCTGCTGTTCGAGTCCGGGAGCGCGAAGGTCCTCTTCGACGGCGGCCACAAGGGTGACCAGGACCTGATCTTCGATCAGCTCGAGAAACGCGTGCCGAAATCCGGCGACGCGCTCCAGGTGTCCCTCCTCGTCGTGACGCACGCGCACGGCGACCACATCGGCGCGCTGCCCAAGCTCGTCGGGGACGGCCGCCTCGTCGCGGACTGGGCGCTCGTCGCGGATCCCGGGTACGGCTGGGGCCGGAGCACGGCCGACGCGGCGACGCCGTTCGACTCGCTCGGCGATGCGATGCGAGGGATCGTCGCGGCGCTCCGTGAAGAGCCGCCGCCGCCCTCCCTGACCGATGCGGAGCTGCGACAGTTCATCGCCGACGCGGTGGCCGGGGAGCTCGACTACGAGAAGATGCTCCAGACGCTGCGCGACAACGGCACGCACGTCGTGCGACACGGCCGCGACAGCGAGGCCGCGCTGGTCACCGCGTTCGGTGCGCTCGGTCTCGAGATCTACGGACCCACCAAGGCGCACCTTCAGGCGGCGAGCGCGGAGGTGCTCACCTCGCAACACGACGCGATCGCCGCGGCCGACGCCGCGCTCAGGTCCGACGCGACGGGCGATCCCCTGAGCATCCTCCGGCGCCTCATCACGCGCGCGCCGGCCGGCGACGCCCAGGACGCGATGACGGACGCGCTCGCTGACGCGCAACAGCGGAACGGCGCGGCGGTTAACTGCCAGAGCACGGTGCTGAGCCTCAAAGCCGGCAAGTGGCGCACGCTGCTCGGGGGCGACATGCAGTTCCAGTCCTCGGTGCCGACGATCGAGCCGCACGTCCACACCCTGCGCGGGCGCATCAAAGACGCGAAGCCGTTCCACCTCTTCAAGCTGAGCCACCACGGCAGCTCGAACGGTTGGGACCGCGCGCTCTACGACGAGATCGGCAAGCCGAAGTACCTCGCGATCTCGCTCGGTCTGCACAAAGGCCACCATCCCGACCAGTCCGTGCTCGACGACCTCCGATCGTTGCCGAACGTCACGTGGGCTCGCAGCGATCTGAACGGTCACATCCGGTTCTCGTTCGGAGCGACGAAGATCGCCGTGACGAAGGCGCGGGGCAAGCTGAACGACCCCACACCGCCGCAGCCGGACACGGCGATCGTGCCCCTCACTCGAGCGCGGACAGCTCCCGGCGGAGTCGGCGAGATCGTGACACGCGCGCCGTACGGTGTGCCGGTCACGATCACGATCGGCGCCGAGGGTGCGCGGCCGCTCAGCCTGGAGGACCGACCGGTGTCCACCGGTGGACCGTTGCCGCGGCTCGACCTGTTCGGCGGACGTGATCTGCCGCGGCTCCTCTTCGTCACCAGTCGTGATGCTCTCGCCGATCGCATCGGCGTCGCCGAGACCGCACTGGTGCTCGATGCGCTCCGCCAGAAGCGCGTGCTGCTGTACGACGAGCTCGCGCCCGGCGCGAGTTACCGCGCCGCGCAGGCGGCGGTGCGCGAGCAGATCGCTCGCGCGCGCGATGTGCGTGGCGTGGTCCTGCTCGGTGGCTACAGCGTCGTCCCGTCGCAGCGGCTGTTCTGCCTGCCCCCGGATCTTCAGGACCTCGTCCGGCCGGAGGAAGACATCGTCGACGACTTCCTCGTGTGGAGCGACGACTTCTACGCGGACACGGACGGCGACGGCCAGGCGGAGCTGCCGATCACGCGCGTGCCGGACGGGAGGACGCCCGAGCTCGTGTTCGCCCAGCTCCAGGCAAGCGGCCGCCCGCGCGGCAAGCGGCGCACCGGGATCCGCAACCGCGAGCGAAAGTTCGCCGACGACGTTTTCAAGAACGTGCCCGGGACCGGGGACATGCTCGAGTCCGCATTCGCGACGGTGGACGATCCGCCGCACGTCATCGACGGCGACGTCGTGTACCTGATGCTGCACGGTTCCGATTTCGACGGCACCGTGTACTGCGGGCAGCTGGGCAAGGACGGATCGCCCGACAAATGGCCCGTCGTCACGCTGAAGAACATCCCGCCCGTCTGCGGACCGGTCGTGTTCACCGGATGCTGCTGGGGCGCGCTGATCACCGCACGCCCCGCGAAACAGACTCCCGATGGCACTCCCATGGGATCGCGAACGCCCGACCAGTCGATCGCGCTTCGCATCCTCCGCTCCGGCGCCACCGCGTTCATCGGGACCACCGGTACGCACTACTCGCCGGACCCGCCCGGCACGTATCACGGCGGCGCGATGCACCACGCCTTCTTCCGCAACTTCAAGCTTGGCGACTCGCCGGCCGAGGCACTGTTCGCCGCGAAGCGCGATTTCGCCGCCAACATTCCGCACGGTCTCACGGAGCCACTCCTTGCCGCGCTCGACGTGAAGATCCACGCCGAGTACACGTGCCTCGGCCTCGGGTGGTGAAAGATCGGGGGCGTAGGATGAGTCCCG
>Ga0137394_10004834_pt1 | contig 10242 bp, 13 predicted proteins | sample czobulk116metaG_FD_108278 | JGI IMG/M metagenome (GOLD analysis project Ga0137394, IMG submission 108278) | Vadose zone soil microbial communities from Angelo Coast Range Reserve, California, USA - czobulk1.16 metaG | ecosystem: Environmental > Terrestrial > Soil > Vadose zone | place: USA... | reverse complement strand
GCACCTGCAGTTCATCGAGCCCCATGCGCAAAAGGCCTTCGATTTGCTGGTCGCCAAGGTCGAACTCGCAGCCGCGCTGCCGCCGAGCCAATGCATCCCGGTCGGAGGCCAGATCGCGGCGGCGCCGGCGCAGCCGGGGCATTGCGCCAGTCTGCTTGCGCCGTGAAGGCCGGCCGGCACCGGCTTGCGGGCGGCGGAAGCGCGGGCTAGACCGTGCCGATGCAAGCGATTGCCCTTTATCCAGGCTCGTTCGATCCAGTGACCAACGGCCACGTCGACGTGGTGCGCCATGCTGCGCGGCTCGCCGGCCGGCTGGTGATCGCGATCGGGGTCCATCCCGGCAAAGCGCCGCTGTTTTCGGCCGACGATCGCATCGCGATGCTTCAGGAGACCTGCGGCGCCGAGGTTCGCGAGGCGGGTTGCGAATTCGCCTGCATCACCTTCGACGACCTTGTGGTGTCGGCTGCGCGGCGGGTCGGCGCCACCATCATGGTCCGCGGCTTGCGCGACAGCACCGACCTCGATTACGAGATGCAGCTCGCCGCGATGAACGCCGCCATGGCCCCCGAGGTGCAGACGGTGTTCCTGCCGGCGTCTCCGCCGGTGCGTCCTATCAGCGCCACTTTGGTGCGCCAGATTGCCGGAATGGGCGGCGATGTATCGGCCTTCGTGCCGGCCGTTGTGGCGGACCGGCTCAAGACCAGATTTAAGATGAACACACGAACCTAAGAGGAATCTCTCATGTTACGCTTGATCGCCGTCTGTTCCTTGCTTGCAGGCTTTGCGCTGTCCCCGGTCGCCCCCGCTGCCGCCCAGGGGCTGCCGGCCGGCGCCGATCCGCAGAACATGCTGGTGATCGACACCACCCAGGGCCGCATCGTGGTCAAGCTGCGCAACGACATCGCGCCGCAGCATGCCGCCCGTCTCAAGCAGCTCGCGCGCGACAAGTTCTATGACAATGTGCCGTTCCACCGGGTCATCGCGGGGTTCATGGCGCAGACCGGCGATGGCCAGAACGGCAACGGTAGCGGCGGTTCGAAATACCCGGACCTGAAGGCGGAGTTCTCGCAGGTGCCGTTCAAACGTGGCATTGTCGGCATGGCCCGCAAAGGCAACAGCAATGACTCGGCCAATAGCCAGTTTTTCATCATGTACGCCGAAGGGTCCTTTCTTAACGGCCAGTACACGGTAATCGGCGAGGTGTTGTCCGGCATGGAGGTGGTGGACAAGATCAAGAAGGGCGAACCCGTCCAGGATCCCGACCGTATGGTCACGGTCCGCGTTGCGGCGGACGTCAAATGAACCGGGGGCTCCTCCAATGGGGGAACGATCGCGTCAGGGGCAGCCTTCACCTCCCCCTGGAGGGGGGAGGTCGGCCCGTGTCAGCGGGCCGGGAGGGGGTGACAGCGCTGCCACATACACTGCGCCGCCCTTATCTGCGGGACCGCCGCCACCCCACCCCGGACTGCCTTCGGCAGCAAAAGGACGTCCTTTGCCCTCCCCCTTCAGGGGAGGGTGGCCGGGTGCAATCCTCCTCGTATTTATGGCAGCTGCGTCCCTGGCGGCCCCCGAGCCGGCGCAGGCGGCATGCAGCGTGCTGAGCCATCATCCGTGCACGCCGTATTTCGGTAGCGTGTTTCGCCGCCATCCTTTCACGCCGTATTCCTGCGGTGTTTTCAGCCGCCCGGGCTGCACGCCTGAGCTCTTGTTTCCGCTCAATCAGGTTCCGGTGCTGCGGGTGCAGGGGCATGCCGGTCCGCCCGAGGCGCTTGACCGCGAACACCCGGTCGACCGGATCAATGAGCTCGGTCCGCTGCTGTCCAAATGCCTCGAACTACCGCCCGGCGACGAAGCGCAGGCCGGGATGCAGCTCAGTCTCAAGCTTGCCTTCAGGCGCGACGGGGAGCTTCTGGCCGATCCGCGTTTCACCTACACCACCCACGATGCCCCGGAAAAGGTGAAAGCTGCCTATCAGGCCGCTGCCCTCGATATGCTCAAGCACTGCACGCCGTTGCCGATCACCGACAAATTCGGCGGTGCCATCGCGGGGCGGCCGTTCGTGGTCGCCATCGAGGAAACCCGCGATCTTAAGGCCGGCGACCGTCCTGATTCCGTGGCTCCCACTCCGCTAGGCGAACCGAAGCGGTGACGTTGGCCATCGCCGGGGAGATCGGCGATGCCGTTGCGCGACGGCCCCTTCGCGATCCCGATCGTAGAAACCCGCAAGGAAAAGAAAGCAGAAACCCCTCATGACCCAAAATCCCGAAGCCGATCGCGACAACACGCTTCTTCTCGAAACCTCCAAGGGGCCGGTGACGATCCTGATGCGGCCCGACCTTGCGCCCGGCCACGTTGCCCGCATCAGGGAACTGGTGCGCGACGGCTTCTATGACGGCCTCAAGTTTCACCGCGTCATCGACGGGTTCATGGCGCAGACCGGATGTCCGCACGGCACCGGCACCGGCGGCTCGGGCCAAAAGCTCAAGGCCGAGTTCTCCAAGGAAAAACACGAGCGCGGCACCGTCTCGATGGCGCGGGCGCAGAGTCCGGATTCCGGGGACAGCCAGTTCTTCATCTGCTTCGAGGATTCAAAGTGGCTCGATGGCCAATACACCGTCTGGGGCAAGGTGACGGCCGGCATGGAAAACGTGGACCGGATCAAGCGCGGCGAGCCGGTGTCCGATCCGGACAGCATTATCACCGCACGGATGGCGGGGGATGCGTAGGATGGGTTGAGCTCTTGCGAAACCCATCATGGGCTGTCCCCGCGGCGCAGTGTAGGATGGGTTCCGCTGCGCTCAGCCCATCCTACATGACATTTCGTGCGCACCGACCTCTTCGACTTCGATCTACCGCCGGATCGCATCGCGTTGCGGCCGGCGTCGCCGCGCGACTCCGCGCGGCTCCTGGTGGTGCGGCCGGGACACGACCCTTTGCTCGAAGACCGCATCGTTCGCGATCTTCCCGATCTCCTCCATCCGGGCGATCACCTTGTCGTCAATGATACCAAGGTGATCCCGGCGCAGCTGTCCGGCCGGCGCATCGGCGGCGCAAGCGAGCCTCGGATCGAGGCGACGCTGATCAAGCGGCTTGACGGCTCGCGCTGGCAGGCGCTGGTCAAGCCCGCCCGCAAGCTCAAGCCGGGCGACATGGTGCGGTTCGGAGAGGAGGGGCAAGGCGAGAGCAGCGTCTGCTTCCTCGGCCAACTCGACGCCGTCGTCGAGGCGAAAGGCGCGGCGGGCGAGGTGACCTTCGCGTTCGCGTTTCACGGGCCGGTGCTGGACCAGGCTATCGCGGAGCGTGGCGGGATGCCGCTGCCGCCCTACATCGCCTCGCGGCGGACGCCTGACGCGCGCGACCGCAGCGATTACCAAACCATGTTCGCCCGGGAGGACGGCGCCGTGGCGGCGCCGACCGCCGGGCTGCATTTCACCGAGCGCCTGGCGGGCGAGCTCGTTGCGCGCGGCATCTCCTTTCACACTGTGACGCTGCGTGTGGGCGCCGGTACGTTTCTGCCGGTCAAGGTGGACGACGTCGCCGGGCACAAGATGCATGCGGAGTGGGGGCAGGTGAGCGCGGAGGTGGCGAATGCGCTCAATGCGGCGCGCGCCCTGGGACCGCGGGCGTCCCGCCCGCCCTTTTCACATCCGCCGACTGTGGGGGAGGGTAGGGAGGGTGCGGGCGGGACGCCCGCGGTCCCAGGGCGCATCGTTGCGGTCGGCAGCACGTCGCTGCGATTGGTCGAAAGCGCCGCACGCGACGACGGCACCATCGCGCCGTTTTCTGGCGACACCTCGCTGTTCATCACGCCGGGCTACCGTTTCCGCGCCGTCGACGTGCTGCTGACCAATTTCCACCTGCCGCGCTCGACATTGTTCATGCTGGTGGCGGCATTTTCCGGGCTCGACACCATGAAACGCGCCTATGCGCATGCGGTCGAAAAGGGCTATCGCTTCTATTCCTATGGCGACGCCTGCCTGCTGTTTCGGAACCCTTAAATGACCGCTTTCACATTTCGTATCGATGCCGCGAACGGCGCCGCCCGCACCGGTGCAATCGCCACGCCCCACGGCGTCGTGCGCACGCCGGCCTTCATGCCGATCGGCACCCAGGGCGCCATCAAAGGCGTGCACTGGCGCGATGTGAAAGCATCGGGTGCCGACGTCGTGCTTGGCAACACCTATCACCTGATGCTGCGGCCGGGCGCCGAGCGCATCGCGGAACTTGGTGGGCTGCACAAATTCATCAACTGGCCGCACCCGATCTTGACCGATTCCGGAGGCTTCCAGGTGATGTCGCTTGGCGAGCTGCGCAAGATCGGCGACGACGGCGTGACTTTCCGTTCACATCTCGATGGCGCGATCGTGGCCCTGACGCCGGAGCGGGCGATCGAAATCCAGGAATTGCTCGGCTCAGACATTGCGATGCAGCTCGACGAGTGCATTCGGCTGCCGCAGGAGCGCAGTGAGCTCGCGCGTGCGATGCGGCTTTCGCTCGCCTGGGCGGAACGCTGCAAACGCGCGTTCGAAACCGCGCCACCCGGACGCGCGCTGTTCGGCATCGTGCAAGGCGGCGATGACCGCAAATTGCGCGCCGCCAGCGCCCGTGCACTGGTCGATATCGGCTTTGCGGGCTACGCGATCGGCGGGCTCGCGGTCGGCGAGCCGCAGCAGGTGATGTTGGACATGATCGAGACGGTGGCGCCGCTGCTGCCGGCCGACCGCGCGCGTTATCTCATGGGTGTCGGCACGCCGGACGACCTTCTCGCGGCGGTCGCGCGCGGCATGGACATGTTCGACTGTGTGCTCCCCACTCGCAACGGCCGCCACGGCCTGGTCTACAGCAGGTTCGGCCCCATCACCCTGCGCAACGCCCGCCACGCCGCCGACCCCCGCCCGCTCGATCCCGAAAGCCGCTGCCCGGCTGCGCGGGACTATGCGCGGGCTTATCTGCATCACTTGGTCAAAGCGAACGAGATGCTGGGCGCGATGCTGCTCAGCGAGGTCAATCTGTACTATTACCAGGATCTGATGGCAGGCATCCGCGCGGCGATCGCGGCAGGGACGTTCGCGGAGTTTTGCGCTGTGACCAGGGAAGGGTGGGCGAGGGGGGATTTGGCGGTGTGATGGCGATTGAACTCACCAAAGACATTATCGAACGCGCCTTCGATGCCATGGGGCAAATGGCCGCCCAACGGGGCCTCGTGGTCGAGATCGCGGTCTATGGCGGATCATGCTTGATTCTCGCCAGCGACATTCGCGGCGCATCCGGCGACGTGGACGCGGTATTCCTCAACGAGAGCAGGACCGTCCGACAACTGGCTGACGACGTTGCCCGCCGCTTGGGGCTACCGTTGGACTGGATCAATGAGGCCGTGACAAGGACCGCGCCCCCAATTGGGAATCCGGAGCCGAACCTCCTACCTTTCGGCGAATACCCGCGAGCCCGCAATTCGCCTGTCGGATTGCGCGTTTTTCTCCCGACGCCCGCATATTTGTTGGCTATGAAGATACTGGCAAACCGTTTAGTGGATGACGTAGACAAGATTCAGATGGACCTGGATGACGCCGTCTCGCTCATGAAGGTCACGAAGATTTTCACCCGCGACGCGCTCGTGGCCCTCATGACGGAGTGCTATCCCAACCTTCCGGGGTTTGCGGGAACCAGTTTGAACGCGCGAATCAACGCTAAGCTCGATGCTCTGATGGACGCCTATGTACGATCCGCCGACGCTCCTGACCCGACCTGGCACGCTGGCGGAGGTCCAGCGACTCGTCCGCGTTGATGGCGAGAAGCTGCGCTTTTGCCTGGCGGGGTTTCTCGATCAGTTCTACTCGGATCGCGACTCGGCAAGTCGCTACGCGCGTATCATCGATGATCCCGGATTAAGCGGTGAAGAGCGGCTCGATGCGCTCATGGGGGCGATCGGCGAGCATCTTAGCCGTAGATGGCAACTCGGAGCGCCGCCGCCGTGGACCGACGACCCCGCCCGGTTTCTATCCCGCCCGTGGTTCATGGGACCGGAACGCATGAAGGGATTTCTTCTTGTCGAGAGTCCCGCGGCGTATCGGCGTCGCTTCATCTTCACCGAGGCGGAGCCGCTGCGCCGTGCCCGCATGCCGCGCGACGGGCGGTGGTGGGCCTATGAAACAATGCGTACTGGTCTGGTGCCGCAGCCCAGCGAGATCGAGGACGATCCGTAGCCCGTAGGGCGGATAAGCCGAAGGCGAATCCGCCATTCCGCCTGCAGGAAGGCGTGGTTTTCAGGGCGGGTTAAAGCGAACCCGCCCTACGTCACTCCAGCGTCTCGCGATAACACCACACCGCGATGGCGACCACCGCCACCATGAACACCGCGATCGGCCACAGCTCGGGGAGGATGTCGGGCGTGCCGTTGCCCTTGATGAGCACGCCGCGCACGATCCGCATGGCATGGGTGGTGGGAAAGACTTCGCCGACCCATTGCGCCCACGCCGGCATGCCGCGGAACGGGAACATGAAGCCCGACAGCATGAAGGACGGCAACAGCATGAACTGGGCCATCTGGACGGCCTGCATCTGGTTCGCCGACACCGTCGAGAAGGTGATGCCCAGCGCCAGGTTGCCGGCGATGAAGAGGCCGAGCGCCATCAGGAGCGTGACCAGCGAGCCGCGCAGCGGCAATTGGAAGAAGACCGCCGAAGCATGGAGCATGGCGAGTTCAAGCGCGGTCCCGGCGGGCGGCCGACCCGTGAGGAAGCCGAGCGACGGCACCGCAGTCTGTTGGCGACGGCGTTTCGCTTGTTCCTGGAAAAAGGCTGGGATGGCGTCTCGGTCGAGGAAATCTCGCGCCAATCAGGCGTCGCCAAGGGCTTCATTTATTCGCGTTATCCCGACAAGGCGGCCTTGTTCGTGGGCGCGATCGAACGCCTCATGGCGGATGCCACGGGCACGTTGCACCTGGCGGAGCCGTTGCCGGAGGATGCCGAGCAGGGGCTTTACGAGTTCGGCCGCAAAATGCTGGACATCGTGCTGCAGCCCGACGCGCTCGCATTCCATCGTCAGTTCATTGCCGAAGCCGGCCGTTTTCCGGATTTGGCCAAACTATTCTTAGCGCGCAACCCGGCGCGCGACCTTATTGTGGAAGTGCTGCAGACTTATGCGGACCGTGGCGTGATTGAACTAGGAGACCCCAAGTTGACGGCGGAACATTTCGCCATCCTGGCGGTCGGCATTCCCCGCATGCTGGCGCTGCTGGTCGGTCGCGAACCGCCTGCGGAGGAGGAACGCCGGCTCCGGGCCGCGGTGCGGCTGTTCCTCGACGGCTGCCGGGCCAATTGACTGCTCCCTTCCCGCCGCGGGAGAAAAAATCGTGGCTCGGACTGAGCGAAGCGACTCCGGGAATGCCCTGACAATAGGCAAAGCCGCCTCAAGCGTACCACTGTTGGAATATTTGACAACAGTGGTATAGTGTTGTTATATCCTCCAACATGAAAGCCGAGCTGCTCACCGATGAACGGCACGTGCTTGACCCGCGTGCGTTCGTCGAGATCGTGGTTTGGCGGCTGCCGCGGCCAGTGCGGGGTTCGCGGCATCCGTTTAAGTATCGGCTGGCGCTTGTTGTCGATGGGATTTGCGTGCTGCGCTACGATAACGAGGCGGGCAAGGGCGACCATCGGCACGTGCGGGATGCCGAGGAGCCTTATGACTTCACTGACCCGGACGCGCTGCTTGCTGACTTCTGGCGCGACGTGGAGGCAATGAAATGACGACCGTGACATTGCAGGTTTCGAAGCTCGATGACGTCAAGCGGCGCGCGCAGGATGCCTTCAAGGGTAAGAAACAGGGTTCGCGCATCAGCTTTGCAACCCCGGAACTTCTGTTTCGGCTTTTGACCATAAAGCGGTGGGAATTGATCCGCGCCCTGACCGGTGCGGGACCGCTGACGATCCGCGAGGCGGCGCGCAGGGTGAATCGCGACGTGAAGGCGGTGCACGGCGACGTGCGCGCGCTGCTCAACGCCGGCGTCCTGCGCAAGACGGAGGATGGACTCATTGTCTTCCCCTTCGATGCCATTCACGTCGACGTAATGCTACATGCGGCTTGACGGAAGCCCTTCTCTGCCGATCTGCGTGAGGCCACGGTATTTGCGTATTGCCCGAATCGGGTGCTCTCCGCTCTCAATCGCTGCCCACACGGCTGTTGGCAGCGCGACATCTTCGCCCCGGGCGATTTTCGCATCGGTCGCTTCGACGATACGTGCGGTCATCGCGTCTTCGCTTGCCTCATCGCCAGCCGCGCAAGTAACGCGTCATAATCGCGGCGTGGGATGACGACGAGATCGTCGCCATCGGTGTGGATGATCTGTAGCTTTCCCATCATTGTCTTTCGTCATTTGTAGATATCGCGTCGATTGCCGACAGCGCGGACTTCGATTGTTGCGGGCGTCTCGACAAAAATCACGCGCCAGTCGCCGATCCGCAACCTGGCGCCCGGCCGCCCTGTGAGCCGCTTGACATTGCCCGCTCGACCGACACCGGGACACCGGAGCTGCGGCGGTTGTGCCCGTTGTTTGCGGATCGGACGCAGGAAGGCCGCAAACACACGGGTCTCGGTCGGACGTGGTAATGTCCGGTACCGTCGATAGCAGACGAGAGAGCGGACATAGCCATATCGACGCGAATGACCCTAACCCGTCATTGATCGGATCAATTCGTCCTATTCAGGCTTCATGCTTGCGAACCTGACTACCTTGGCCCACTTGACGGTCTCATCCACGATGAGCTTGCCGAAGTCGGCCGGTGAACCCGCAATCGCCGCGCCGCCGAAGTCAGCAAGCCGCGCCTTCATCTTTGGGGCGGCCAGGGCCACGTTGATTTCTGTATTGAGCTTGGTGACGATATCGGCGGGAGTGTTTTTTGGTGCACCAATGCCGAACCAAGCGCTCGATTCGTAGCCCGGCAGGAAATCGCTCAGGACTGGCACCTCCGGCAAGGCCTCGGAGCGTGTTGCTGTCGTTACCGCCAGCGCGCGCAGCGTACCAGACCTGATGTGTTCGACCGTCCCGGCCATAGGATTGAACAGGACTTGCACCCGCCCGCCCATGAGCTCCGTCAATGCGGGGGCGCCGCCACGATAGGGCACGTGGAGCAAGTTGATCCCGGCCATCATCTTGAAAAGCTCGCCAGCCACGTGGGTCACGGTCCCGTTGCCGGCCGACGCCATGTTGAGCTTGCCCGCATTCGCATTCGCATAGGCTATGAATTCTGGAACCGTCTTGGCTGGGAATGATGGATGCACCAGCATCAAGAGCGGCTCGCGATCAATGCCAGCGACCGGCGCGATGTCGCGGGTGATATTGAAACTGAGCTTCTCGTAGAGCGACCCATTGACAGCGTGGGCCGAACTTACGAGGAGAAGCGTGTAACCGTCCGGTGCCGCCCTCACGACTGCCTCGGCGGCGATACTGCTGCCGGCGCCTAACCGGTTCTCAATGACGAAGGGCTGGCCGAGTTGCTCCGCAAGTCGTTGCCCAATGAGGCGGGCAAGTATGTCGGCCGGACCGCCTGAAGCAAAGCCGACGATCAAACGTACCGGTCGCACTGGATAGGCCTCTGCCCAGGCCAACGGCGAAACCGCCGGCAGAGCGGCAGTGCTCGCAGCGAGATGCAGAAAGTGCCTGCGGGGAAGTTTCATGGCACGCTCCCTGGACCGATTCAGGAGACAATTAGCATTAGCCTGACAGTCTGTGTCGCGGGTGGGATCAACACCATTTAGCATCGAGCGGTTATAAACTCATAGTAGACAATAGTTTCTTTAGACGATACTTTTAGTTGGCAATGGATACGAGGTTCCTTGAGACTTTTTTGATGGCGGTCGATAACGGTTCGATCGCCGAAGCTGCGCGCCGACTCAATTTGACTGCGGCGGCGGTCGCAAAACGCATCCATGCGCTGGAAAGCGAGTTTGGTGCCGTTCTCGTCGCGCGTTCCGGCCGAACGATCAGACCGACAGAGGCAGGAGCCGCGATCGTCGAGCGTGCAAGGCACTTCGTGATTGAGGCCCGCGACTTCAAGTCAATTGCCGCGACGGGCCGGCCGTCGGGACAATTGCGGCTGGGTACATTTCAATCGGCATTGTCCGGGCTGTTGCCGGACATTCTGGCCCTGATGAAGCAGAAGTATCCGCAGATCGATGTCAATATCACGCTCGGCATCTCGGCAGATCTCTATCGCAAGGTGCTCGACGGTGACGATCTCGACG
>Ga0137394_10004833_pt1 | contig 10242 bp, 6 predicted proteins | sample czobulk116metaG_FD_108278 | JGI IMG/M metagenome (GOLD analysis project Ga0137394, IMG submission 108278) | Vadose zone soil microbial communities from Angelo Coast Range Reserve, California, USA - czobulk1.16 metaG | ecosystem: Environmental > Terrestrial > Soil > Vadose zone | place: USA... | reverse complement strand
CTTGATTTGTGGGCTGGCATTTTGGTTTCGCCCGGACACGCCGTCCGCTGACGCTTCCGAGACGCGGGTGCTGGCCGTGCTGGATAAGATGCTGATGCGGACGCGTTTTGCCCAATATCCGTGGCTCCCCAGTTATTGGGCTTCCGCCAGCGTACTGCACTGGGGGAGTGGTGCTGTAGCCGCCTCAGGGTTCCTGATGCTTGTCTTGCTCAGCCATGCACTTTTCTTTGGTATGCTTTCGTTTACCTGCACCGGAAATCTGTTCTACCACGCCTCCTCCGCCGTTAACAGCCGTGGCAGCATTTTTGCCGGATGGAAATGGCTCCGACCCGTGGGCGCCAAATCGCGGAAGGCTCGCCCATGGCCCGGACTGGCGGAGTGGCTCGTGGATCGGCTCTTCTGGCTCAGACAGGATGTTCGCGCTTTGATCGTGAAAGATATGCGCATGTTTTGGCGAGACACGACGCAATGGGCGCAGTCCCTGATGCTTTTCGGGCTGCTCACTGCTTACATTTTCAACCTGCGGCATTTTTCACAGCAATTGAACCAGCTTTTCTGGGTCCATCTGGTTTCCTATCTCAATCTTGGCGCCTGCTCGTTGAATTTGGCCACCTTGACCACTCGCTTTGTTTATCCGCAATTTTCGCTGGAGGGTAAGCGGCTCTGGATTGTCGGCATGGCCCCGCTGGGGCTGGCGCGAGTGGTTAAGACAAAATACTGGCTGGCCACAGTTACCTCGTTGTCAGTGACACTAAGTCTGATCTGGCTTTCCTGTCATATGCTGGAAATGCCTTGGGATCGGATCGCTTATTTTGCGGTGGCGATTACGATCATGACCTTTACCTTGACCGGCCTGGCGGTCGGCTTGGGAACTCTCTATCCCAACTTCAAAGAAGAAAACCCGAGCAAAATCGTGAGCGGCTTCGGCGGGACGTTCTGCCTCGTGTTGAGCTTTCTCTATATTCTGGGATCAGTGGTGTTGCTCGCCTTTGCCTCGCCATGGTCCGCAATAATGTCGCCGTCCAAGGTCGAGATCGTTGCATGCCTGATAGGGTTCGGAACGCTTTCCCTTCTGTTGGGTTGGCTGCCGCTGCATGTGGGATTGCGACGGCTACGGCATTTTGAACTGTAGGTTACGGGCGCCTCGACTTTAGAGTGAACGCCGGGCCCACTTTCATAATTGTGATAGCCGCACGTCCTTCATTCCCTGCCGAGTCATGCGCTGAAGCGCTGATCGTATAAGTGCCAATTTCAATCTGGCCCGGCTTGGGCAGCGTTGTTTCAGCCGAGGGAAACCAAAAGCCACCTGCGCTGGCCGCCCGCAACTTCACTGCGGGATCATCCGCATTAAACGTCCAGCTTGACCCATCCCAATAACTGTTGCGCTCGGCCGACTCGTTGACGCGGCAGATCATAAACTCAACTTGCGCCTCTTTGTCGATCTCGCCTCCCAGGTCCGAAAAATCGTGCAGCGTTTGCTGGTCGTGCAATGGAAAGAAACTGATCCCTGGAGCGCCGCGGTCAATTGAAAAACTGTGATAGGAGAGGACTCCATTAGTCTCGCCTGCCAGGTAGCTGCGGCATTCGACCTCATAATGGCCGTCGTCGAGCCGGGGGAGCCCGGTTTGCCAGGGGAGATGATGCGCGGTGGAATTGGTTCCGGTCAGCGCTGTCCAATGAGCGGTTTGCCAGGGCCAGATCTTTCGACTGTTCACGTGCCTGAGACGTACCTGCACGCTCTCGACGACCCCGTCAGCGCAAACGGCCGCCCCTTTTAATTCGGTTGCCGTGCTGATCACGGCCCGATTGGTGGGAGAAATCAAGGTAATGGTGACGGGAATAATGGCCTGCTTTTCGGTTGGCCGTTCAGAGCCCCGGACATTCGCCCACAGTATGCAAAGCAGTGCGGCCTCCAGGAGCAGCCAAAGCAGGGGCCGTTCCCATCGCACCGCCGGCGTAGGTCCGCCGGCGCTTGAGGGGGAGAGGAGCCGTTTGCCTGGCGCCATCCGTTCTCGTCGAGCTATCATCAGCCGCGGAACGCAAGTCTGCGGCCTCTTGCCTCCGACGACGTTCGCTGCTCCGATTATCGAACGATTGGCGCTTGAACTTTAGACAAAGGCTTCCGAAAACCTCTGTTTTATTCTGGCCGGCCGCGCCGTGGCGTTTGCTCTTGTTCGCTCTCCTCATCTTCGCCTTCGGTCGCCTCTTCGTTGATGTTCGTGGCGATATCGGTTAACGATTCGTCAGTATCCTTCTCTTCGTTGAGCGTCTCTTCCAGAAGGTCAAGGGCATCGTCTTTGCCGAGATTCTCAGCCCAGGTGCGCAGACAACCGTAGGTCGCGATTTCGTAGTGTTCTACCTTTTGAGCGGCGGCAATCAGCGCGGCATCCATCACTGCCGGGGTAGCCTCTTCTTTCATCATATCCTGGGCTTCTTCGATCAACCCGGCCATGGCTTCGCACCTTTTGGACTTCGGCTTGGTCTCAAAAATCCCAAACACTTGTTCGACCCGTTTAACGTGTTCCTGGGTCTGTTCGAGGTGATCTTCGAAGGCGCTTTGCAATTCGGGCGCGTTGGCTGCTTCTGCCATCTTGGGCAGTGCTTTGATCAGTTGCTTCTCAGCGTCATGAATGTCCGCCAGTTCTTCCAAAAACAATTCAGTGAGGTCTTTCATATTTTTTTGTGATGGATTGTTATTACTCCGGCCCCTGGGCATTCGCTCAGCCAGCCTCAGTGAATCGGCGCGGTTTTCGGGAAGTCCCAAATTATCGTCTGCTGCCACGGCACCTGCACGTCCCTCGACCTGAACGATTCGTGCTGTATAACAAACCCAAGACCGGTTGGTTGAATATGGGGTGTAGACCGGATGAAGGCGGTAAATGTTTGTAGGTCACCGAAAACTTTGTGCGCCTGCTTAGTCGGCGGCCTTTGTCGAATTGCCGCTGCTAGCAAGGCGGTCGACAAAGTTTGCCGACAAAGCTTCTCCTAATCCACAAAGAGAAATTCATTCGAGAGCAGCAGGACCTGCGCGTACTTCTCCCAGGCGCTGAGCGGCTTGGGGGGTGGCGCCGGCGGCCCGGCAAATTCCTTCTTCGCATTCCACTCGCGCGCGGTCTGTGAGGCCAGGGCCGCCTCAGCTAGCCGCACGGTCGGCGCCCATTTGAACATGTCATTGTTGAGTGTGGCAGCAAGATCCACCACAAAATCAAGGTTATCGCCTTCGTTCACCTGCACGTTTTCGAATTTAGCTTCGGCTTTGCTGTTATGCAGTGGCCAAAAGCCAAGGAGACCGCTACGACTCGAAATCACATAGGCCCTTATTCCGTCACCTTCTTTGTACTCATGCTGTACTGTCCCTGAAATGCTGATGACACCATCGGACGGAGCCACCCAGCGCCGAATGGCTGCATGCTGAGGATCGTTGCCGGCGTGTCCACCTTCGGCTGTGAGTTGGACCCAGCCAAGCTTCGTATCCGGCCACGCCGCGCCGCCTTGCCAGGCATCCCCAGTAAAGTGGGGCAGCGGAGTGAAGCTTTTAACCGCATTGGTCGAGCTATCCAGTTCGCCGAAACCGTAGCGCCACTGCGTGGGGATTGCTTTCGGAGCCGCTGGAGGCGGTTGCGCGCCGGCTTCCTTCAAGAATTCCAAGCCAAACGCAACCTGTTGCTGGGAAGGCGCCCGCTGGTAAAGCAGATGGTAAAGCTGCTCGATTCGCTTGCGCGGCTCGGCTGCGGCTCGGATTTCACTGCGACCCACCAAAGTACGCGCCCGATCAATTACGAACGGGCTATTCATGAAGAAAAGCGCTTGTTGCGGAACGGTGGTGTCCGAGCGCTGCGGAATGTGCAAGTCGGGATTGGCAAAATCGAAGACACGGAACACCCCGGGAAGAAACTGGCGGTCGATGTAGCCGTAGACACTCCGCCGTGGTGTAAACGTCGTTTTAAACAACTCCGCAGGCTTGCCGCCAATTCTCCACTCCAGTTCGCCCGAAGCAGCCAAAAGGGAATCGCGCAAGCTTTCAAAGTCGAGCCGTTGTGCGTTCATTCGCCAGAGCAGCCGGTTCTCCGGATCAAGCTGCGCTGGTGATGCATCAACCGATCTTCGAGGGCTTTGCTGCTGTTTGGCCGAGTAAGCAATCGCCGGGATGAAATCTCGCTCTTGTTCTAAGCTGCCTTGCTGGTAGACGCTCGAAAGCATTATCAGCCGATGCAATCGCTTCAGCGACCAGCCTTCACTCATAAAACGCACCGCCAGCCAGTCAAGCAGCTCAGGATGGCTTGGAGGATCGCTGCGCGTGCCAAAGTCGCTCGCTGATTTCACCAGTCCGGCGCCGAAATGGTGCTGCCAAATTCTGTTGACCATCACGCGGGCGGTCAAAGGATTCTCCTTGCTTGCGATGGCGCGCGCCAATTCGAGCCGTCCGCTGCCGTTTTCGAACGGCCGGCGATTTGGTCCAGCGATAACCTGCAGGCATTGGCGCGGCACCTCCTCGCCCTTATTGGCAGGATTCCCGCGGAGGAAGACGCGCGGATTGCGGGGATTCGGCCTGTCCTCAAGGGTGACGGCGTACGGCGGCGCGCCAGGCGATTTAATGATCAAGCGATCGATCTCCGCTTGCAGCTTCGCCAGTTCCACTCGCGCCGATTCTTCAAAGAACCATTCGATATCCACCAGTGCTCCCTGAGGAACCGCCGCCGGAGAATCGGGCCCGTAAAGAACTTCACGAATCGGTTCGCGGTTTGGATCGAGGCCGGTCGGAAGCGCCGTTTTATTCGTGCGAGCCAGGCCGACCGCTTCTCGCCAGGCTTTATCAATATCGCCGAAGAGCTTCCCATAGCGCTGGGCGACTTCTTTCATCGACGAGGGCGGCGAATTGGCGAAAAGTTCCAGCACCAACGGGTTGGCGCGACGTCGCGGATCATCGATAGAGACGAGCTGCTCATAAACGTGCGCTGAACCACCGAAATCGGCTGCTGGTAACGCAGCGTAGGCTTCCCACGGCGCAAACACCGGATCTGATTTTCTGCGACCTCTATAGAGGTAAGTCTCCCACTGTCTCACGATTACGGGATTGATGTCCTCGGGGCCCATGATGGCGTAGAACTCCTCCGTGGGCAGGTTCTTCGCGTCCAAAACGGCCAGCAAATATTCGGGAGTTTGCCTGCGAAGACGGTCCGTTAGCTCATCGCGTTTTCGTCGAAACGTTTCGTCCAGCTTGTCCTGTCGTTTTTTGAGCTCGCGCTCGAACTCCGCATATTCCGCTGGCGAACTTCCTTGCCCTCTCGCGAGCGGAACCTCTTTCTCCGCAGTGTTGTAGAAGACGCCGTAGAGGGAGTAATAATCTTTCGTCGGGATAGGATCGAACTTGTGATCGTGGCAACGAGCGCAGGCGACCGTCAGGCCCATCATCCCGCGGCTCATCACATCGATCCGGTCGTCGATGATGTCGTGCACCACTCCAAGGAAGCGCCGGCCTAGCGTCAGAAAGCCCATCGCCGCCAGAGAGTCTTTTCCGTCCTGATCTACCAGTTGATCGGCCGCGATTTGGAGCATCACGAATTGGTCGTAAGGCAAATCTTCATTGAATGCGCGAATGACCCAATCGCGGTAAGTGTGCGAATGAATGAACCGCTTTTCTTCCCGGTCATAGACATAACCCTTCGTGTCAGAATAGCGGGCCACATCCAGCCAGCGCCGGCCCCACCGCTCGCCGTAATGCGGCGATGCCAGCAAATGATCGACGACCTTCTCAAAAGCGCGCGGTGACGCGTCTTTTTGAAACGCTTCGACTTCGGTTTGAGTTGGAGGCAACCCGGTGAGGTCATAATAGGCGCGTCGAATCAGCGTCCGTTTGTCCGCCGCCGGCGATGGGCTGAAACCTTTTTCTTCCAGCTTTGCCAGGATAAAAAAATCAACCGCCGTCTTCGGCCACGAACGCTCCTTCACTTTCGGCACAGGCGGCAGTTTTGGTGGAACAAATGCCCAGTGCGTATTCGTCGCTTGCCCGATTGCCACGCGCACTCCGTTGGTGCGCGGATCAGCCGCCCCGCTGCTCACCCACGCGACAAAATCGGCAATTTGTTGGTCTGACAGCTTTTGTTTCGGGGGCATCTGCAATTCTTCGTTCTTATAACGAATCGCTTCGATGAGCAGACTCTTGCCGGGAGCGCCCGGCACAATCGCTGGCTTCCCCGACTCACCCCCCTTAAGCATTCCTTCCCTGGTATCGAGCAGTAGGCCGCCCTTCAACTTCTCACTCGTAGCGCTATGACATTTGTAACACCGCTCGACCAACAGGGGCCGAATCCGCGCTTCGAAGAAGTCCAGGTCGATGGACGGCGCCTGTCCATTGGAGTTGAGGACCAACAGGAAGCAGCCAGCCAACTGCCGTAGAATCCAACCGCATTTACTTGGTTTGGCGCGCATTAAATCCACATCGCAAACATCGTGCCCGTCCTTCGCCCTCAATCTTGTTCAAAGCGAAGTGGCACATTTGAGCTTAACGCAGCGATTCTATCATACAAGTAAAGCCCCACCGGGCACTCACTAGCACCGCGGCTTCAGCCTGCTGGGCAGAAAATCGAACGTGAACCCAGCCGTTTCTACGGTTTGTCAGGACCTCAATAGCGTCGCGCGAACTATGTGCGCGGCCAAATTGAACTTTCGAACCCGCTGATGCGTCCCCTATTGTTGTTGAGAATGACACTTGGCCGAACTATTCGCCCGAAATTCTGGAGTCGTTATGGTTCGGCGCGCGCGTACGACCCGGTCCAGCGCCGATGCAGGTCCTCTCAGCGCAGGACGAGAGCCCAGCCGCCAAAGCCGGCCTCCATGTGGGCGATTCCATTTTGCAGGTGAACGGGAAAGTCCCCATGACACCTCAATTGGCGCAGCAATTTGCTTTCGGAACTATGGAAGGGTTGCTCGTTGGAGAGGTGGACCGGGGTAGCCCGGCGGCGGCTGCGGAGATCGACGGTGGAATGCTCTTAACCAGCATAGATGGCCAGGTCACCACCTCCATCGTGGCAGCAGCCAAGATTCTCTCGCCCAGGAAAAAGGATGACAAAGCAAAGCTGAATGTCGTCTTTCCGAGACAACGTGGTCCCTTCATCGAATTCCGTCAGGCCACCGTCGAGTTGACGCTGCAGTAACTATTACCCTATATGAACCGCCGAACTTTCATCCAAACTGCGACCGCAGGCGCCACCTCATTGGCCATGCCATTGACGAGCGTCTTTGCCGCCGAAAAAACGAATTGGCCGATCGGCTGCTTTAATCGTGCCTGGACCCAGTGGAGCTACGACGACGCCCTCGCCGGCATCAAGGCAGCCGGTTACAACCTCACCGGATTCTTGAGTGGCCAGCGCGGCGAAGCGTTTACCTCCTCCTCCGCCACGCCGGAATATCTGGATGGCTTAAAGAAGCGCATCGCGCAGCGGGGGCTGAGTGTGAATATGACGACCATTCGGTTCCGCCCCGACGGCGCGCTCGGTGAAAACATCGCCGATCTTCGTAAGCAGATCGAAAACGCCGCGCGCCTCGAGTTGAAGTTCATGCTTACCTTCGGCGTGGATAAGCCCGCCCATTACGAAAATTTCTACCGCCTCATGGCTGACGCCGCGGCGCAGGGCGAAAAACGCGGCATCCATATCGTCCTCAAACCGCACGGTGGCGGGAGCGGGGCGTCCGAGGAGATTTTGCGCTGCCTTGAGAAGGTCGCCCATCCAAACTTCAAGATCTGGTATGACGCCGGGAACATCATTTACTACACCGGCAAAGACCCGCTAACCGAGTTGGAGCCAATCGCACGGCACGTCACCGGCTTTTGCGCGAAAGATTGTGCCGCCCCCAAGGCGGAAGTCATGTCGCAGTTCGGCACCGGCAAAGTCGACTTCAAGGCCGTGTTCACGAAATTAAAATCGGCCGGCTTCAACGGCCCGATCATGGTCGAAGGGATCAAAGTCGGGGCCACCGCCGACGAGACCACCGCCAACGCCCGCGCCAACCGCGAGTTCCTCGAAAAAGTCCTGGCTTCGATTTAAGGCTGTCCTTTGCCCGCATTCCAAGATTCGTATGCGGGTAAACGAATAACCCCAATGAGCAATTACTTCCGTACTTCTCCCGCCAGCCGTGCCCCCAATTCCTCCGCCTGCTCCACCGTTCCCTCGCCTTCGGCTCGTCGCGGCCGATCTCCGAGAAACGAAACTACCTGCATTCGCAGCCGTCCTTGCTGAATCTGGGCGTAAGCGCCGACAGGAATTTGGCAGCCGCCGCCCATGCCCCTCAGGAACGCACGCTCTGCCCGGACACATTGCATCGTCGGCTTATCGTTCAAACGCTCGCAAATCTGCTGCGCCACTGAATCGTTCGCGCGAATTTCGATTCCAAGAGCGGCTTGTCCCACGCACGGAAGCATTTCTGCAGGCGAAAGCGGCACCGCAAGTAAACCGTTCGGGATGTTTTCACCGCGCAATGCGCCGCGGGCATCGATCTGGAAGCGCAGCCGTTCCAGACCGGCGGCCGCCAACACGATGGCATCGACTTCTCCCTGCGCCGCCAGCTTGTTCAGGCGTGTTCCCACATTTCCACGAATCAGCACGATCTTGAAGTCCGGACGCCGTTCCAGTAACTGAGCGCTGCGGCGTGTGCTGCTGGTCGCAATTGTCGCGCCTTCGGGCAATTGAGACACGTTTGTGCCTGGGGAAAAACCGCGCTTTGGGGCCATGGATCGTTCACTGGTTCCAGCCCATTCGTGTTTGGGTTCCGCCGCGAGAAAGGCTGCGTCTCGATAGATCAACACATCCCGCACATCGGCCCGCGCGCTCACCGCCCCAAGATTGAGCCCGTTCGGAAGCTCAGTCGGAAGGTCCTTCAAGCTATGCACGGCCAGGTCCGCTTGGCCTTCGAGGAGCGCATTCTCCAATTCTTTTGTGAACAACCCTTTTGGAAGATGAGCATCGGCCAGCGAAGCCGTCTGCAATTTGTCGCCCGTCGTCTTGATCACTTTCACTTCGAAGCGGAACTCTGGAAAAGCGGCACGGCATTGGTCGAGCACCAGGTTCGTCTGTGCCAGCGCCAGGGCACTCCCCCGCGTCGCCAAATATAAAGTCCGGTCAGACATCACTCCCGCCCCAATTGCTCCTCCGCCGCGTTACTCATGCCCAAAGGCCGGCTGCGAAAATGGAGGCAACCCAGGACGTCGCCGCGCACCAATCAGCGCGCGCGCTTTTTGCTCGATAATTGCTTCACACCGGGCGATCTCTTCCTTGCGTTGCTTGAGGTAATCGTTGGCGATCGCCTGCAGGTCGTCGATGTTGTAGAGGTAAACGTTCTCGAGGAAGTTCACTTCCGGCTCGATATCGCGTGGCACGGCAATGTCGATCAGGAGCAACGGGCGATTTTTTCGTACCCGCATCAAGGGCTCGAGCTTTTGTCGGTCGAGGACGTAATGCGGCGCAGCGGTGCTGCTGATGACGATATCCACTCTTCCAAACTCATCGGCCCATTGGTCGAAATGGACCGCGCGCCCGCCCAATTCCGCGGCCAGTGCCACGGCGCGTTCATGCGAGCGATTGGAGACAATGATGCTGCGCGCCCCGCGCGAAAGCAGGGCGCGGGCGGCTTTCTCGCTGGTATCTCCCGCCCCAATCACCATCACCTGCCTCTCAGCCAGGGAACTGAAAATCTTTTCGGCCAATTCGACTGCCACTGAACTCACCGAAATGCTGCCGCGCTGGATATTGGTTTCGGTTCGGACCTGTTTGGCCACATTGAAAGCCTTCTGGAACGCTTTATTCAGGACCGTGCCGGTGCAGTTGTGCTGCAAAGCCAGCTCGTAGGCCTTTTTCATCTGTCCGAGGATTTCCGTTTCCCCAAGCACCATGGAATCGAGCCCACAGGCGACTTTGAAAAGGTGTTCGATGCTTTGCGGCTCGGCTTGAAAATAGATCTCGTCCGTCAGCGGGTCATGGTAATCGTGGCAACGCACCAGAAAGTCTCGCAACGTTTTCGCGGCCAATTGTGGCGCCAGCGTGGTGGTGGCATAGATTTCCACCCGATTGCAGGTCGAGAGAATGACCGCTTCCTCTGCGAGGCCGTTCGTGCGCAATAACTCGAGAGTCGCCGGGATGCGCGCTTCGGCAAAAGCAAACCGTTCCCGCACACTCACGGGTGAAGTGTGATGGCTCAGGCCGATAACAATCACAGGCATACTCAGGGATTGTGGATTCCCGACAGCAG
>Ga0137394_10004832_pt1 | contig 10244 bp, 6 predicted proteins | sample czobulk116metaG_FD_108278 | JGI IMG/M metagenome (GOLD analysis project Ga0137394, IMG submission 108278) | Vadose zone soil microbial communities from Angelo Coast Range Reserve, California, USA - czobulk1.16 metaG | ecosystem: Environmental > Terrestrial > Soil > Vadose zone | place: USA... | reverse complement strand
ATACTGATCAGCGTTAGCGAACAGTTAGTGAAACAACGTCTTCTAGAGGATCTGTATGTAAAGTGTGCCTTCAGAGTTCGTTGCATTCTGCGGAGGAGGCTCAAAATAGATGCGAACCACCGTCCTACCGCTCGGGTAAAGGTGCCCGGAGCCGGACCATATTCGTGGCCCGGCTGGAGCAAACTTTGTAGACTCGCCGAGGATCCGCGCCCGAGGGAAGTCCTCTTCGTAGTGAAGGGTTTCAAGCTTAAGCTGCGCACAAATGGTAGAGAAAGCGTTCGTACTAGCGTGACCTCGCGCCAAAACTCTTTCAATTCTAGGGTTGTACTCATATTCCAACGGACCGGTTTCGAGGGATGGCAGAGCGGGGCCAAAACGGGGCAGATGCCGAGGATTAGTCACCGTCCCTCCTCTATCCCGGTAGCAGACAACCAGCAGCAGGATGGCGCCGGCCGTCAAAACAGCGGCGGTGATAGTCGTGATTAGCTTCAAACGAGACGTTTTCATGGGGTTGGCCGACTCTCAGTTCTGTTATCTTCCCAGGTGATCAAAACTCTGAATGAGGTTCCGTGAATTGCTTCAGGTACCTTGTTTAGTGTCTCCAGCAAAGGCGACTTGAAAGGAAAGGGGTCGGTTCCTAACTTCTTGCACTCCACGTTCACCTATTTGCAGTTTAGCACTTTGCAGGCCAACGACCTGTCCAGCAAGATCTCACAATCCCAACTGTGGTTGGTTAGGAGTCTGATCAGAGACTGCAGCTTGTCTGATCTTTGCGCTCTCTGCGATCTTTGCTGTGAAAATTCCTCGCCGGTCCCCCCGATTCATCACGTGGTAGACTGCGCCGGGAAATTCAACCCGCAGTTTGCGAGCCATGGCAGGAGAGTGCGACGAAGAGATAAAGCGTCAACTTGAGAGTGCAAAAAGATAGGAAGTGACCGAGGACCCGTGCTACTAGGTGAACACGTAAGGCGTGAACTTGAAGGTGGAAAAAGACAACAACCGACCCCGTGCCGATCTTTGATCTTCTGCGCGCTTCGCCGAATGAGGAATGAGTGGCGTCGTTATTACACGAGCCCTGCCAGTCATGATACACTTGACCCTTAACCGAGATATGGAGCGTTGAATCGCCTCGGTCTTTTCGCGAAGGACACCGCCGAAAGCGTTGGCTTTAGTGAAACTCCGCAAAGACCCCTTTCAGGACCTTTGCCAACCTTCCATTTGAGACGACTAATTCATCGTTTAGCACGCCCACCTTGCCGGTCGCATCCGAAAAGAAGGAGAGCAGGCGGTTGCCCTGCTCATCGTAGAAAAAGCAACCCAACCTCAGGTCGGACCGTACGTCAGTGCGCTTAAACGTGGATGCTTCGGCCGCAGCGAGGATCCTCTTCTTGAAAGGCGCAGATTGCAGCTCATTGATGACCACCTTGTAGCGCCATTGTTTTTCTAACATTTCGGACGTCAATCGAGTGCGCGTTGCAACCTCTTCCGGGAAGTAGATGATTTCGAGCTGACGCACCTTATCGGAACGGAGTAATTGCGTCACGTCGACAATATTTTGGTTCGGTTTTGGCACGTCTCTAGCGCTAATATCACTGTTCAGGGGGAGTAGAAACAAGAACGCGAACCAGCTAATCAGTATTTTCATGGCGCTATCGGGTTGTTGGTGTCAGGACATTAAATGTTGTGCCAGAGTGGTCTGTACGGCTATCCTCGCCAAGTTTCCTGGCTGCTCGCGCTTCGATTCTTCTGATTACACGCCGTTCCTCACAATTGTCATAGTTTTTTGACGGGATACTGTGCAAAAGACGGTGCCACCATTCCCATCCGCTTGCGTGTCCCATTTCATGGCCAAGGCCAAGCGCTGGGGATTGTGTTCCGCCCGCAGTAGTTCGAAGCGCGCTATTAGGGTCCCAGTTGATCGTTCTTGTTGTCGGATCCCATGAGTCATCATTGCGATTGTTGGTCTGCACAGTATAGATATGAGCTGAGTTGTGCAAGTCGTCGATGATGCGCACCATTCCCGGGTCTCCCTGCAGGTAAAGGTAATTGAGTGCCTGATTGTACGCAGCTAAGTCACCATTGACAATGACCGTAAGGCCGAGGGAATCACTCGAATCCACCGATTCATTGTCAACGAAGCTGTAGAGATTAACTCCCCCTGCCTCGGCGATGGGGTCCCTATTTAGCCAACGGGCAATTAAAGGGTTCAAAAGTCGGAAAGTGTAAGAAAGAAGGTCCGATTCAGGGTCATTGTATTTTGTGGAAAACCTCAAGGGATTTAGCGCAGTACCGCTCAGGCGAATATTTTCCCCGAACGGCCCATACTCGTACTGTGCTGAATTGGTGCCACTTGACCCGCCTACCAGGCCGGCGACATTTCCATTTCCGTCGAAAGCTACGAAATGCGTTCCGCTTCCCGCCGGGCTGACGGCAAGCAGACCTCCAACACCACCGGCTCCTTGCAGAGAGCCGCTTAAATCGACACCCCACGTGTAGGAGCACACACTCGCGCCATTGGTCGAATTCAGTTCGGCGATGAGATTCCAGTCATCGTAGATGAAGCGGTTGTCGTAGGAAAGAGCCCAAGCCGATCCTGTCCAGTTCGAAACGGTCTTGCTGATGCGGCGACCTTGGGAGTCGTAAGTGAATTTTAGGTCCTTCTTCGCGCCGCTGGGAATCGACGAGAGCGGCTGCATTTCGACCAAGCGATTTTCTGCGTCCCAACGATTCGTCCAGCGGCCGTCGCTGGTCACATTTCCGTCCGCATCATAGGTGAACACTTCTGCCGTTTTTGGTAGGAACACGTTTCCGGTCGAAGTATCGGTCCCATTCGTTGCGCTGGCCTGGACTGTCACGGACTGGTACACGGCACCGGTCGAATTGTCCACAGAGACAGCTTTGTGGAAGTATTCGCCTTTGCGATAGGTGGAGGCGCTATTCACCGTGGTGGTTGCCGCAGCATGAGCGATGCCGAGCACGTCGAAGGTTCCAGAGACTGTGCGATTAGTGTATTGATTGAGGGTGTTTGCGCCGTAGGTGGCGGAGCGGAGATTTGCGCCGAGGCTGTCACCGCCCGCTTTGGTCGCGGTTCTGTTGCCGATGTCGTCAAAGGCATATTCAAACTGCTGTCCAGCGACTGGTGTGCCATCGCTCCAATATCGTTTACCCGAGGTCACTTGTCCAAGCGAGTCATAATCGTAGACCCAATACGAGCCGTCCGTCAGCGAGACGTTGACGCGCTGGTTGGCGTCGTTGTGCCAATAATTGAACGTAAAGGCTGTCTGGTTTGAGCCGGTCGGCACCGAGGAAATCTGCGTCAGGCGATTCAAATTGTCGTAAGTCTTCGTCGTCATACGGCTCGTGGTGCTCTGGCGAAAATTGATCTGGCTGATCAGGGGAGAATTTGCCAGGTAACTGTACGCTGCCGAGTAGGTGCCATCCGAAACGTTTGTCATTCGCGACGCCGAATCGTAGACGTAGCTGTGAGTGAACTGGACGCTGCCGTTGGTGCGGAATGCAAGGGTTGTCCTGCGCAGGCTGCTGTCATAACCGTTCGTGATGTTGAGGGAAGCAAGAAGGCCGCTTGAGTTTGTCTCCATGAGCAGCAAACCCGAATCATGCAGCGTGAGGAAGTGTGTGCCGGCAGCGTCGATTATATTTGTCTGACGGCCAAGTCGGTCGAGGTTCAACGTGACTCCTGGTGTGGTGCCGTCGGAGTAGCCGATTCCAACTAGATCGCCCGCGGTGTTATTCGTGTAGCGCGTGGTAATCGCGCGCGCCCAGACGCGAGTCAGCAGGCGCCCGGCAGAGCTGTAGGTGTAGCTCGGCCCCTGGTTGTCGGGATAAGCCTTGCTCAGCAGGAACCCGCGATTTGCATCGTAGTTCCAGGTCGTAACGCGGGGGCCAATCGAGCCAGAGAAGGTGCTCCAGTTGGTCATGGTCTTTAGCCGACCTTGCGAGTCGTAGGAGTAGCCGACGGGATAGATCCGAGTGCCTGACGTTCTCTGAAGCTCGCCGCTTTGTGCGTAGCTGCTGCTGGTGCTTCCGCCGTCGGGCAACGAGGTTCCAGTTAGGCGACCCATGGTGTCGTAGGTGTAGCTGGTTGTCTGCCGCTTCTGTCCGGTTCCGGGCAGCGGTGTAATCACGGACGTTACCTGATCGGCATTGTTAAATCCGTACGTCGTCGCGCCGGTGCGCGCGTCGGTGACGGTGCTCTGCCGTCCATGCGCGTCGTAGTCATAGCGCGTTTGCGAGAGCTGGTTACTGCTGGAGTCGCGACGGGTTATCGAGGTGACGCGACCGTAAAGGTTCGTTGTGACGGTGTAGGAGCCGTCGGGAGCGGTATTGGTAACAATGCGGTAGCCGCTTCCGGGATAGAATGTCGAGGACTGACTCGTGAGTCCAAAGCGAATGTCCCACGATTGCCGACCGTCTGTCGACACTCTGGTTTCGGCAACGAGGTTGGAGACGGCCGAGCCGCTCGTCATAAACACGTATGTCCGCGTGCGATTCACGTCGACGGAATTCGTGGTCATCACATCCCGCAACGTAACGGCGATTCGGTCAAGCGTGCCGTCGATTGCGCCGTTTTGGTTCGTGTCGATGACGGAGTATTCCAGCTCGCCCTTGCCATTGTATTGGTAGAGCGTGGTGACGTTGTCCGGGTCTTGTTCCTTCACGAGATGGGCGAAGTTGTCGTATGTGGAAGCGCTTGAGGAGAGGTCGGAGTAGACGGTTTTGTAAACGCGGCCGACCATGTCGAAGAAGTTCGTCTGGAATTCGCTTGTGGGCGATCCACCGGCATCGAGCTTAATCTCTTTGGTGTAAATGCGGTAGAGACTGCTTTCCTGGGCGATGCCGTACTCATAGCGCACCGGATGAGTAGCCGTGCCGCTGACCTGTTTGAGCGAACCGTCGCGATAATATGTTTCGATTCGAGCTCCTGAATGAGGAATTTAGCCCCGAATCGCGCGCATGAATAAACGCGGAGTCTTGGACCACGGCAGTCCTGGTAGTCCTCTGCCGCCTTTCGAACCCGGCTGTTGTTTGGATGGCACCGGCGAACTTAGGCAGGCGCGGTGAGTGGCTGGCCGTTGTGCTGCGGGCCCAGCGAGAGCAAAAAGGGGACGGCCCGCTTCGCCCATTGTTGTGGTGAAGGATAACTGCTCGCCGAACCGCCGAAGCAACTTCGTAACATTTCCGTGTTGATAATTCCCGGATTGAGCGGGACGGCCGCCATCCCGTGAGGCAATTCCTGAGCGAGGGCCTGCGTCAATCCTTCGATAGCCCATTTGGTCGCGCAATAGGGCGCCACCTCAGCATCCGTGGAGCGGCCCCAACCTGAACTGATGTTGACGATCACACCGCTCTTGCGCTGCAACATAGCTGGAACAAAGTGCCGAATGACGTTGGTCACCCCCTTGATGTTTACGTCGATCACCTGGGAGAACTCATCCGCGCTGACGCGCCAGAGTGGAGCGTTTCGATTGATGATCGCCGCGTTGTTAATCACCAGGTCAGGGACGCCGACCGCCGCGAGGACATTCTTCGCCCACCCGGCCACAGCTCCATCGTCGCTGACATCGACTGCCCCAAAATTGTGCGGCCTCGAATGTATCTTCGCCAGCCCCTGAATCTCTTTGGCTGATCTGGCGCACCCGGCGACGGTATGGCCCAGGCGCACGAACTCGTCCACCATGGCCCGGCCCAGGCCGCGAGAAACCCCGGTGATTACAATCACCTTTGCAACTGAACTCATAATAACCTCGGTTTCGAAGGCGCTGCGCGATCGTCTTGCCGTTTTTGCTTCAATTTCAGCCTTGAATTATGATATCCTTATTTCAATGCCCCGCAGCCATAATCGCGCTCTTATTCGTGCGCTCATTTATCGGCTTCTTTTCTTTGGCTCAGCGCTGGCGGGGTTGGCCGCTTCTGATTCGAAAGTCGATCCGCGCGTTTGGCAGGACTGCGACACTAGCGGCACAGCCTGTTTTCTGGTCCTCCTCAATGAACAGTCGGATACAAATGTGGCTGTTAATCCGCAGGCAGACCGCATCAGCAAACGGCGAGGAGTCGTTAATGGCCTCAGGGAGACCGCCCTCCGTTGTCAAACCGGCGTTCTCGAAACCGCCAGACGGGCCGGCGTCAACGCTCGTTCCTATTGGCTTGTCAACGCGATCGCCGTCGAAGGGAATCGCGACCTTGTGGCCGCTCTTTCGCAACGCGACGACGTCAAAACCATCGAAACCGATCGAAAATTTCTGCTTCCCGTGCCACCGCCCGAACCGGCGACTCTTGTGGCGGCGCCGGAGTCGCTAACGGCCGTCGAGCCAAACCTCAGCCGGATCAATGCCCCGGCTCTTTGGGCTCTGGGCTTCACCGGACAAGGGATCGTGTACGGCGACGCGGACAGCGGGGTGCAATGGGACCACCCGGCTCTGAAGCAGCATTATCGGGGGTGGAATGGAACCACTGCCGATCACAATTTCAACTGGTGGGACGCCGTTCACGCCGACATCAACGGCGACGGCACCAACCCGATTGGCTTCAACTCCCGCGTTCCCGCGGATGACGACCGGCACGGAACTCACACCATGGGGATTGGCGTGGGTGACGATGGCTCCGGAAATCAAATCGGCGTTGCGCCCGGCGCAAAATGGATCTGCTGCCGGAACATGGATCAGGGCGTGGGGCGGCCGAGCACCTATCTGGAGTGCATGCAGTTCATGTTGGCTCCCACTGATCTGAATGGGAACAACCCCGATCCAGATCGTGGCGCGGACACCGTGGGCAATTCCTACGGCTGCCCAACCGACGAACTATGCGCCCCGAACACCCTGCATACGATGCTCATCAACATGCGATCTGCGGGTGTCTTCATGGCCGCGGCGGCGGGCAATGAAGGGCCCAACTGCTCGACGATCACATATCCACCCGCCCTTGATGCGGCCGCGATCACCGTCGGGGCGACGGACAACTCGGATGCCATTGCTTTTTTTAGCTCTCGGGGGCCGATAACTATCGATGGCAGTAATCGTCGCAAGCCGGACCTGGTGGCGCCGGGTGTCGCCGTTCGCTCGTCGGTGCCCGGGAACGCCTACGCCGTGTTGAATGGGACTTCGATGGCCGCTCCGCACATCTCCGGCGCGGTGGCCCTTCTCTGGTCGGCCTTTCCCCACATTCGCGGAAATGTGGATTACACGCAGTCGATTCTGGAACAAAGCGCGGTCCATCTGACGAGCACTCAAGTCTGCGGGACAAACAATGGCGTGCCGAACAATGTCTTTGGGTTCGGTCGTATCGATCTGCTGGCCGCTTATAACGCCGTCAACCGCCCTCCCGTCGCCAGTAACCTGCTTGTCGCCACAGCCGAAGATGGAATGGCATCTCCGAAACTTTCCGGATCAGATCCTGAAGGGGCGCCGTTGACCTTTCAAATTGTCGATTCGCCCACCAACGGATTGATTTCCGCTTTCAGCAGTGCAGCCGGGACCTTTACCTATACGCCCGCACATGCCTTTGTCGGATTGGACTCATTGACGTTTCGAGTCAGTGATGGACTGTTCTTCAGCACGAATGGGACCGTGCGCTTCAATGTCAGGCAACGCGTGGATACCGACCAGGACGGAATACCTGATTATTGGGAGATGGCCAATTCACTTAACTCGACCAACGCTTCAGATGCCGCAATGGACCCCGACCATGATGGCCGGAGCAATTTCCAGGAGTACGTCGCCAACACGGATCCACAGCAAAGTAATTCAATCTTCCGAATCGTGAGTGCGATGCGCAGCAGCACCGGTCAGAACGTAATCACGTGGACGTCGACGGGCGGGACGCGCTACCGGGTGCAATTCCTGGATCGCACGGCCGCACAGGGATGGAATTTTGTCGATGTTCCGCGCTCGGTAGGAGTTGAAATGGATTCGCATGCCTCTGCCAGCCCGAACACGATGACCTTTGTTGACGACTTTTCGCTGACTGCCGCGCCAGCGCCAGGGACCAGCCGATACTATCGCATTCGGATCGTCCGCTAGCGGCTTAGCTTCGCATCGTTTCTGGATCAATACCCATTTTTTGGCACCATTCCCGATAGGCAAAGGGGGAAATCTCCGACGGTTTGATCTCGCTCCGGCCGCCCCAGAACACATTGGTGTAACTTACAGGTATGCCCACGCTCTTGAGGTGTTCATCAATGGCCGCTTTATGCGAGAGCACGGCAGCTTTGTCGGTGCCGTGCGCGACCCCCATGACATTAACGTTGCGAAATTCCGGACCTCCTTCACGCCAATAGGCATGTGTCATAATGTGATGGCGCCCGACTTCCCGGCCCGCTTCAATTTCGCGCCCTGGCGGTACCGCCCAATGAAACAGGGCGTTGAATCGCGTTACTCGCTCGCCGTCTTTGAGTGGTTTGACATGTTCGAGAAAGGTGGAAAAGCGTCCGATGATTTTGCGTCGATTCATCTCTTCGGCGACCTCGTAGAACGTTTGCAACGGGACCGCGGCTTCGACCGCGCGCGGTGCCCAAATATTTTTCTGGATTTCTTCTGCTTCGAATTCGCGTTTCAACGCCACCAGGATTCGCCATTCAAGATCGTTCAATGTGGTGAGGGTCACTTCCGTGACTTCGGCCGGCTCTTCGCTTTTGCTGCCGGGCGCCATGCCGCGGCGCCGAGTGTGCCCGACCCCTAGCGCGAACAGCCGCTTCGCCGGCATCAATCGAAAATGTTCCGCCCCTGTTTGTTTCGCCAGGAACGCGCAATGTTTGGTCATCGAGTAGCCCTGCGGCACCTTGAGAGTCGTCCAAAGCCTGTAATTCGAACCAGCCGTCGCCGCATCTGTCGACCGCGTCACGACGTGACCTGAGAATGGGTCCTGTTGAAACATGTAGTCGAAGGCGGCATCGAGGTTTTGCTGAGGGACCTGCCAGGCGACTAGTGCGCCTTGCGCCAGGTTGGTGGCCAGCAATGTCTGTCGCACCCGTCGAATGGTTCCTGCGCGCACCATCGCCTGGATTCTTTCGATCACCACGGGCAGATCGACGCCGGATTGTCGGGAGATTTCACCAAGCGGGTCGCGCTGAAACCCCTGGATGCGGTCTTCGGCAACCGCCAGGATTTTGGCGTTGGTTGGCTCGGTAAATTCAACCGGCACGGTGCTCGGAGTCATAGTCCCCACAGAGTAGCATGACTTGTAGCGTTGTTTTCCATCAAATTTTCGGCCTACTTTTTCTTCCTGAACTGATCGAGCAGGTCTAACGGATTCGAGCGGCTCGGGGCGTTGGTTGCCTGCTGAGTGGTGTTGGTGCCGGCTGGCTGGTTAGTGGCGCCTCCTTGAGAGCGGTCGGTCTTTCCTCCAAAGATTCCACCGACGCCTTCAATCAAATTGCCCGTCTTCTCGTTTACGCCGGGAATTTTCCCGCCATATTTTTCCAGGAGCGTTCCGGCAATGGATTGCACATTCAGATCCAACTTCGGCTTGGGTGCGTCCAAAGTGCCGGCCACCTTAATGAAGTCCGGCAACGGCACGTAAGTTTCGTTGGTGGCCGACGTTTTCGGCGCAATACGCACCTTCTGCGCCAGCGTGCGCCGGATCGAAAAGTGCATCGGCCAATCGTTGAAAGTCGACTTCATCAAGTCGTCTGCGATGATTATGTCACCCTTCGACTCGGCGAGGAATGCCTCGCTCACCAGCCTAAGTTGATTCATGGAGATTTTCCCATTGATGACATTCGCCCGCGTATCGATTTGGTTGATGGGGCTATTGAGCAGTTCGGACGCGCCCAGGAACGTGGCAATCGGAAGCAGAAAGCCTCGCAGTTGTGGATTGACGATTTGAATATTCGCGTTCGTAAAGTTGAAACTGAAATGTCCTCCCAACGATTGCTTCATGCTTGCACCGGTCACTCCCGAGCCGGCGATCTGAAGGTCGGCCAGCAGTTGGCCCTTGTACATCCCGCGTTTCGCTGGCGCGAAAGTATTAGCCAAGGGCTCGAGTGGAATTTCGCCGGTCTTAAAGGTCACGTCATATTTATAACCAGGAACACCGACGTTCAGATTCACCTTTCCGTTTACGGGCGCCCCATTGATGGCCATTTGCAAAGGCTCAATGGCGATGTCGTCGTGATTCACTTTGATGCCGGTTTGGAGATTGGTGATGGCCAACTCGCGCAGATAGAACCGACCGATGTTGGCATCGGCCACAAGGTTTTCGACCGGCAGGTGCATTGGATCGGGTTCCTT
>Ga0137394_10004831_pt1 | contig 10248 bp, 13 predicted proteins | sample czobulk116metaG_FD_108278 | JGI IMG/M metagenome (GOLD analysis project Ga0137394, IMG submission 108278) | Vadose zone soil microbial communities from Angelo Coast Range Reserve, California, USA - czobulk1.16 metaG | ecosystem: Environmental > Terrestrial > Soil > Vadose zone | place: USA... | reverse complement strand
TTTTCAAAATTCGCCCGTTTTTAAATCAAAAAAACGCAAGGCCCGGGGGGGGGGGGGGGGCTTAAAAAGTTTTTTTTTCAGCCCCCCCCCCCCCCGGGCCCTTGGCCAGAAGCTACGGTAGATACGGGCTCGTGTTCTCGTTGTCACAGGTAGTAAGTATCCTTACAGTGCGCGGCTTCGAGAAGCGGCTCTTTCTCACCTGACAGACAGGTACTACCGCACGGTAGTACAGCGTGGCGTGGACTCGGATCCGACGAAACCGAAACGGGCCGCAGCCGCGCGCGACGTTACGCGTTACGATTCGCGAAGCCCGTGGCCGCGGCCGCGTCTGGATCCATGGAACCAACTTCGCTCAAAAAATTCCCCTACCCCTGCCCACCCCTCTTCCTCCAACCAACCCAATACTAGTAGTTGGGTTCTAGATTGACACCACAAATAGGTGAGCGACCATTCTCAACCCCACCATCCTCATGAGTTTCGAGCAGTTGTGCTAGGTCCACCTTCGGGTGAGTTATGTCACCCGAAAGCCTCTCGATGCGGTGGATATCGACGCAGTGAAGGCAACAACACCCAGTTGGACATTTGAGTAAGTAACGCGGAGACAGTGAGCGAGTCGGTCGACGCCGATGCTATCATATAGGACGAGCTAACTGCCAACGAGAACAAACATAATGAAATACCGGTACAGATACAACCAAAATCAAAGAACATAGTCAAGGCCTCAACCACGTCAGCTTAGCAATCGAACAGGACGAATAACTACTAAAACAAATACAGCACACATAATACACCCACAAGAAACCACCATAGCACCAACAACCTCTCTCTATATGCGCAGTTCTTCGAAGAAACCAGTCAAACCGTCTCCCTCGAGCCACGATCCCGAATCCTCCTCATCCTCCGGTCCACCCTTCATGAATGCGTCGCCAGACTCGTGCTGTTTCCCAGGCTGTTGGTCCCCCGACGACGCGTCGCCCTGCCACCCGCACAGCCGAATCTTCATCAGCTCGTCCCACACGACCGTCGCGCTGCCCTGGTTGCGGCGCAGGAACAGCCGGATATAATGCAGCCACTGTTTGATCAACCGGAACTGCGCCGCGTTCGGCGTCACGTTGGCATTGGCCAGGCGGGCCCCAGCAGCCGCAGCACGGCGAAGGCAAGTCTCCGCTGTGTGTGGTTGTTGTTGTTGCTGCTGCTGCTGTTGCTGCTGTTGATGAGGAAGTCCGGACGGCGGCGGCGTGGAAGGCAGGACGGGTGACGAGCCGGAGCTCAGGCTACTCGTCGAGAAGGGCGATGGCGCGAATGGTGATGGGGAGAAGGGAGACGACCCAGTGGTCGACGTGGGTGGTGCAAACGGCGACGGGTCATGCAAAACTTGTACGGTCGGCACATTCGGCGACTCGGTCATATGTGACGCCGCCGGCGATGCCGACGAAGAGGTTGCGTCCCGTGCGTGGAAGGGCGGAAGGCCTTCTTGGAAGGCGAGGAGCAGCAGCTGTGCGAGCCAATAAAAGGGTAGAGGGTTCACCATGTAGTTCGTCGTGGGCTTCTCTCCTGTGTCGGCCACATCCTGCGAGGTCCCATTCGCGAACGCTGCGGGGGTCTTGAGCCACATCTGTAGCCAGCGATGGAGCGCAAGCTGCATCGCATAGACGTGCTCGTTGACTTGCTCCTCTCCTCCGGGATTGGGACTTGAGGTTGGCGAATCGCTTGCAGAACATCGACGGAACAGCTCGCCCAAAAGCGATTGTAGTAGGATGAAATGCCCAAATGGCGAAACGGCGCAGAGTTCGTCTGGAGGTTCTTGGGAGGCGGATAAGGAAACAGTCATATTCGGCCCTTCTAGTCCCACGGCGGCGAACGCGCGGTGCATCGGTACGCCGTGCAATCGCTCCTCGATGTTACCATAAGGGGACGGGCTAAGAAGTAACTGTGACCACTCAAACGCGTCCTTGGCTAACCATAAGTCGTCATCACATGGCAAAAAGAACGTGGAGAATTCCTCTGGTGAGAACGACGGCGATAGCGAGAAATAGATACGATGTGCTTGGTCGAGAGAATATACCACGCAAACCACACTATAGAGAGCGCATGAGAATCCGTGTGCGCCGACATTCAGACAAGAGATGATCAAATACCGTTTAACAGATTCATGTATGGCCCAATTGTGCCACGTCTCATCCAAGATGGCAGGGTCACTAGTTGGAAACGTTTGGGGCTGCCACGCACCGCTACGCTCGATGAGGCGATATTGTCGAACCATCTTACTTATGATGAGCATTTCGTCGCGAACTATGAACGATGACGTTACCAGAACGAGCATCCCGTGGTATATGTTCGATGACGCCCTCTGCTGAGGATCTTGATGAAACAAACCTATCATTTGCAACAACGTCAAGGTTACAATGACATGGAGTTGGTGCTTTGGGTCCCGAGACGGTTTGCCCTGTATCAAGTCTGAGTGGAACGTTGACCTCGTTACCAGTTGAAAGTGGGCTCTTACGAATTCGTGAACTAGGAAATCCCGACATGTGCGAAGCGTTTTCTCCACGAATGCTTGCGCAACGGGTGTTTTGAAGAATATAGCGCCGCAGGCCTGCATCGCGCGCAATAACTTTTGGGGCTTGAGATCCATGCGTAGCGTTTGAGTATGGATAACGGGAATTTGAGGAAGGAATGCCGTCAAGAAGAGGGAAACTACGGGACAGAGTGATACCGTCAGAACACAGTAACGACAGCATCAGTTAGGGAACTGAACTTACGATATTGCGCCAACTCATCCTTCGACGGGTCTGGCAGGCCGTCATCCACTGGACGTGGAAGTAGAGGCGGTTGCTCCAAGACATCCTGCGAATAGGATGGTTTAAGGAGATCATATTCCACGTTCGATGTGAACATTGGCTGCGGGGTTGGCACTTCTGTTGAAGGAGGCACAGGAAAACCGGACATTGCGATAGGTATTGTTGAAGTTTCTTGCAGTGGATGTGGCGCCTGCGTGCTACCGTAGTTTATGTTCGTCATCAGGTCTGAAACGAGACTGCCATGGAGGTTGACATCGAATGACTGTAGACCGTTCGAAGATGTCTGTGTAAATTTTGATGGATCAAGCCCATCAACGAGCGTCCCTGCGTCGTAAGCGTCAAGTAGAGGAGCCGCGTCCTGTTCATTCTGCGGTAACGTTTCTTCCTTGATAGATAAACAGTCGCGGAAGAATGGCTCAAACATCATGGACGAGTAGCCCTGCAAACCCCTTGAGTGACCAACAGCCTCAGAAATAAACGCGTGATCCAGTCTCCCTAAGCGGAATGATGAGGCGGTAATTTCCGAGTCGGCGTCGATCGTAGGAAGCGACATTGCGCCTTGATGTACCTGGGGCGCGCCTGCCACAAACGAAGCCAAGTTCGCCTCGCTGAGAGGCTGGGAAATCGCGTTGCTGGTTTCCTCAATCAAGGAAAGCTCTGGGAATGTGATGGCAAAGGCATCTGGCGCGCCGCGTCCGAGCAAGGAGGGATCAAAACCTGCTGAAGCATCTAGACTTACGACGGGTCCCAAGAAACGTGGGTTGGGACCCTGCTCGCCAGTTGATGGATGAGCGGCGCCCTCTCTCTGTCCCTCTTCGGTTGTGTATACGCAATCACGTTCTCGTGCCCGACATTTCGAACATGGTTGGCGCAAGTCACACTTGACCTTGAGACTGGTGCAAGCTTGACAAGAACGTTTCCGGGACCGACTAATAGGGTGACTGACAAGGAAAGTGTGAGATACATATCCCAACGACGAGACGGGAGAAAAGTGGGACTCTTGTTCATCGGGTAGCAGGCAGGTACAAGCGAGAAAACGTGTCGTTGACTGCTGCGGGAATCGCAACCATCAGGAACATGGAAGTAGCGGCGGCGCCGACTATACTTGGAAACCGATACCGGGCGCCAAGCCATCGCCAAGGATCCTGCGAGATGATCTCCCCCAACCAGAGCCAAGAACACGTAAACCTGCAGGCGTCCGATATGCGCCAAGACGGAGCAAACGAAGCGCAGCAGCCCTTAGGGAAGAGAAGATCCCCAAGACGGACAAACAGGACGCAGTATGAATGAGACTCACGATTCGCCGCAACTTCTCTTATGCCGTGCAAGGAGATCACTCCTCGTAAACTGTGCCCCGCAAACCTTTGCCAGCGCGACGCTTAGGTATAGGAAGGGCATACAGTCGGACAGACTCACGTACCTCGCACTGATACAGGCGCTCGTTGGTATCTGGGGGTGGTGCGATGAATCAAGTTGTTGGTGGGAAAGATCAAGAGAAAGGGGGAAGGGAGGGAACCTACGGTTGCGAAGATGACGATTCAGATGGGTCGTGCGGGTGAATTTTGCGGGGCAATATGGGCAAAGCTTCGTCTGTGGGAGCTGAGGGACGTTCCCCCTATGCGAACGCATGCGAGAGACCGTTCCGTCCTTCTTGTATTCGACAGCCGTCCCCCTCGTCGGCAGAGACGGTGGTGGCATGGGCTTCTGCTCGGGAGATGTCATTGAGAAAGCGGGTACTGTGGCCCCGGTCGTGGATGGGTTGAAGGGAGCAAAAGATGGATTGACCAAATTTAAAATGGCCTGATGGACGAGTCAAGGGCGGGTTACTTTTCGGAGGCGCAAACGCGATTGGTGATACAGGAACTCGGCCCGGTCCATCCCCCGGTGTTCATGAAATGTGCTCTTTCACGCTTTATCAAACGCCCCGTCTTGAGGTGGACCTGATTCACTCCCAAGTCCTGCGTAGCGATACTGTCTCTCTCCCATGAGCGTACGATAACTGCGTATTTGAACGCGAGCTAGGAATTAAGATGATTATGCATCACGCTCAAACATGCTCACGGCAAGATCCGAGGAGTGAACGCTTGGCCAATACACGTCTCATCATCTCGTGCCACCAAAACATATCATATCTCGGTGAATTTGGATCCGACCGGGAACGCTGATGCAAAAGCAGGGATCGACCGCGACATTGCCCCCTACAGTACCGTACCAGTAGTCAACCTGCTCAGCTCGCCCTGTCTTAAAAAACTGAATGATACGTAGATGGACAGCCACGTCGTATTGTTCTTGCCGTTCGACCACGCACGTTTGCCGAACACCGCATTACCTCATGCACTTTGTCATCTCAAATGACAACTCATCACTCCGCATTACTGTACACTCCACTGGATACAGTACCCTGCGCCCACTGCATCGAAACGCCAAGCTATACAACTACTCATAATCGTCATAGTAGCCGGCAACATCTTTATTAATTTAGCAGGAGAGCTATAACAAGTTACTCTACCTTGGCGTACTCCGCGAAGGCAGGAGCGAGGTGCGATAGGGAGGCGCGACTCCGCGCGTGTAGTGGGGCCAGTTAACGCGAGCTTCTATCAGGCTCTGCCTGCAATAAAACTCGAAGTATCTCATGCTACAGGTTTTGGAGAATAAGGTTGCTCAAAAATAGGGCCTACGCCCGCCCTCATGTCCGAATTCAGGAGTGTTGACCCCGCTTGGCAGCGGCGGTGGGTAGTTGACGAGATGACCAACAGAGTCATCGGCAGAGTTGTCACTGGTGCCTCTCGGGGACATCGTGGACTCTATTCATGGACGGCGACTGCCCTGCGTTTTCTTAGCTTCGGGGCTGCTACTTGAAGAAGCCTTCGCCTTATCGGCTTTTCGTCCCGAGGGACCTGCAGTGGTGGTAACTTTCTCTTCTTCGTCGTCAGACATCCCAGAATCTGAATCAGAGTCATCTTCCCCTGAGGAAGATTCGGTGTAGTCCGAATCAGAGGTATCGTCAGAGTCTGTCTCCCCCGAGTCCGAAGCATCCTTATTGTCGTCGTCGCCAGCTATCGGCTCTCGCGTCAGTTGTATCTGGGCTAACGATAGACGTTGTTATCTCACCTATCGCTCGAACCGAATCTGCAGGGGAGGGAGGTCGGCGGATGCTCTCTGGTTGTTGGCGGGGCGAGGAAGTCCGGGCCGGAGGCGTCACGGTCGGAGGAATGTTCTGGACGAGGGGCTGCGGAGGCGCATACTCCGCAGTGGCTGCGTGCCATGCTGTGCTCATATCGGACAACATCCCACGGGCGTAAGTAGATTCGCTGTATTCGGAATACGGTGGGGGAGTCGCCGCCGGATGGAACAAGGAAAGGTCAACGTAAGTGGTGGCAGTTTCCGGGAGGACGTCGAAAGCAGGCGGCTCTGTCACGTTACGATCTTGAAGAGGCTGATTGACATGCCAGTGGGACTGCGAGACAGAGGTCGTTAGAACAGGTGGGATTGACGGCAGTGCGTGCCCTTCCTGATCGCTTGCGGCCGGCGCTGCGGATATGTGTTCTACCATAGGCGGTGAGTATGGGAAGGAACGATGTGGTGACGAAGAGCCTGGCGCATAGTTGGAGCACTGAGACTGCTGAGCGTCGGAGAACTGCCTAAGAGAGAACTGATCCTGTGTGACGGTATACGCAGGCGGGAACAAATCAAAGGCTAAGGAGACCTGCTGTCCTTGGGCTTGCGCTGGTTCGGGTATAAGCTGTCGCGGGTGGTCAACATCCATGTGTTCTGACGGCTGCTGCTGGAGGGCCATCGAACTCGGGGGAGGCTCGGGACGGTTTAATGATGGCCCCGAGGTGTTCGGCAGTTCCGGGACAGTAAGTCGGGGCTCGCAAACGGATATATGCTGTTCAGAGTATAATGATGAATGAAAAGCGGAAAATGGGGTAGATCGAGATTGAATGAGCCGTTCGTCTTGCAAACCGGAAATAATAAACTGAGGGTGCGTCGGGATATGGGGGTGTGGTAGTTGCGGTGAATAGGGAAGTTGGACTTTTTCAGGGAAATATATAAACTGGATCTGCTCAGCCTTGTTTTGAGTCTTCGCGAAATCGGGCCAAGGGAGTACAGAGGTAAATGTCGAAGCCCATAGGGTTGAGCGGGACGGGCGTTCGAAATCAACGTTGGAAGAGCTGGACACAATTGCCCTCGTTTTTATGTTATACCGGGGGCCCAAAACTGGCTTGAGAGTAGGGGGGTAGTGAAAGATTACCCCTACCGCCCGGGAGAGATTCTTCAAGGTAGGGGACGACGCCCTATTAGGGTGTCAACACCGGGCAGACATGCAGGTAGAGGGACGCACCCGGAGCCACGATTTGCCCATGGCGAGGACGGTGAAACACGCGGTGGAGATATAAAAGTCTTTCTGACATAAGGAATGTTGGAACTAAAGCAAGATTGATAAGATGGGAGGGTGGCGGACGAAGTCGACCGTCTTACTCTTCTCCCTTACTACGGTCGACGCGGTCAGGGCTCGAAGTGTGTTTGCGGTCTAGCTTCCGCTGGTGCTTGTCACGGACAGCACGCCGCGCTGCGGATACTAGTTCTTTCCGGGCTGAAGGGCGCTTCTGGAACGGACTGCTATCACATCCTCCTACGTCGAGGTCTGAACTGGGCGGCTCGTGCACTTTCTTCTCATGAGTCAACCTCGAACCTGCAGAGGCCAGAAGCTGAGTAGAAGTCCTCTGCAATTTCGTGCAGACACACCGCGATCATTTCCCACAGCGCCGTCGATGAAGTCTGCCACAAACTGGATGGAACGAAGTGCATTCAGGATGGGAGTCCACGTGTCCGGCCACGAGCCTGTAGCTTGCGCAGGCTGGACGTAGCGCAAATCGTACCAAAACTCGACCGTCCGAAGGACGAAATCCCGAGCGGGACGGAAGAGCACATTCTCGAATATCGATGTGACAGGGATGGAGAGCAGGAAAATGAGGACGCGTTGACTCGCGCTTAGTTCGAGGGGTCTGATCTTATCCGCGCGCGGGGACATTTTGGACGTGTATACCGGATAGACGTGGTGGTTTGAGCGGCCGGGGATCGGATCATACACAGGCTCGAGTTCAGCAGGACGCGATGGGACCCATATCGACAGCACGATCATACAACAGAACATGATGTAAGGAAGCAGACGGAGGGTCGAACTTAACGTTGTTATGAACAGGCCGAGCAGGGCAACGCCCATCGGTGGGCGGGGAGCAGAGCACAGGACGGCGAGCATGCCAGCGACTGTGTTCAGGGCGATGGATGGGAGAGGAAAAGGGACGGTCGTTTAATATAAACACACGTTGCGGGTGCCCAGGTGCCAAAACTGTGCCAAAGCAACAGTGATTGTGGTTGGACCAAGCGAACGGGGCAGGAAAAAGACACACCGCGGCACATTACTCTTAATTCCACATGCAATGGGACACAAAGTGTGGACATGGCCTGAGTTGAGGAAATGAAGGACCTTCAGAAGCATATATTGCAGGCGCGCATAGCGGGGGGACGAGAGAGCTCGATGACATGATGTTATGGTGCCCCCGGCGCGCTTCGCTATCATGGGGTTCATTGAGCAGCATCGTTGGTCCCCTTGACATCCGAGTACGCCGTCCTTTCAGTGCGTACAACAGATATAGCGGTCGAAGACTGGGTTTGAAAATCAAAGCTTGGATCATGCCATCAAAGCAAAACAAGGTGGCTGCATAAACTTACTTAATGAGGCCTATTATATTGTAGCTTATTGTGCGAGTGGCGCTATTGTGTCCATTTCATCTTACACAGTGTGTTGCTGTACTTGCCTTGGAACAATGCGCAGAGATGTGGCGGCTTTGAGTGCGACAGTCAGTTGTGGTTGTGGCTGTGATTGGTCAACGCGCGACGTGCCAACTTGGTTGGCGGTGTCCGGGCCGATCATTGGAACCGAGTTGAACGCCTGCCGTGGTCAACGCAGTTCCAGTTTTCAGTTCAAAAAACAAACCAAACGAAGAGACAGCCACCAACACGCATTTGGCTACTAGTTTACACCCTACCAACTCCGGTCCTCGCCACTCCTCTTCAAGGAAGGCCCCCAGCAAGATCAACCCAACACCCCTCACCCACCATGCCTGCACATCGTCACTCCTCAACCGCTCGCTCGCACACACAGGGACCCTACAAAGCATCAATCATCGTCATTTCCTCCGATGAAGATGAGGAACCCGTATCGGTACCTAAACGCGCTCCACGAAAGCCCCGGCGCTCGAGACCAGAAGGCGAAGTACTCGAAATTTTGGACGATCCACCGATCAAGTTCGAAGAGCAGGATACGGAGGACTTGCGACGACGATGCCGCGACCTCGAGCAGGTATGTTCCACCTCGTTGCACCCATACAACCTTGCGTTGTCCTAATTCCTAAATTCTTCAGGAGCGCGAGATGTTGCAGAAGGAGACCAGACGCCTGTCAGCTTCCATAAGCCAGTTGCAGGCCAACACACAACAGAACGCCGTCAGTTCATCCTTTCCCTCCGTCTTTTTTCTTTTCTCACAGACGCTCTCTAGTTGAGTAGCTCTGCCCTAGACGACGCCATCTGTTGCGAGGTATGCACACACACCATGTGGTCACCGTATATGTGCGTCTCCCCTCCGGCACACCCAAACCTCCGGCAGCTGACAACTGACTCCGGTCTCGTTCCCTAGCCTCACCAATTGCGGGCACACCTTTTGTCAGGGTTGTCTCACCAATTGGCTCAACACAACACTCACCCAACACCGCCAATCTGGCGCACGTGGCCTGCCCCCATATACCTGCCCCTCCTGCCGGCTCCCTGTCCGCATGCCCCCCGTTCAAAACTTCTCGCTCAAGCATGTCGCACAGCTTGCTGCGGAGTCCCGGGGTGAGTCAAGCCCGCGAAGACCCCAGGTGCCGTTACCCCCACCCCCACATCGCGGGCGTGGTTCACGTCGAGATCTCACTTCTGGTCCCTTTGACGTTTTCTTTTGGAGGTAGATCCACTCAGTCATGTTTTCCGTTTACAAAGATGAGCATTGGTATGGATTGCATGATTTGTGCTCTGGTCTCCTCGGGTCAGTGTATGATATACATTTGTTGACCTATATGCACCATTTTATAACGCATTTACATTACGTCCAGCGCTAAGATGACTCTGTTTTGTGTAGGCCTACTTCGTAGTTATGACTGTGACAAGCCCTTAGCTTGTACTGCACCTTTGCTGAGGACCCTAATCCCAGAAGCACAGATTCTGTATGTACAAGTCTGTCAGGTACATTAGCGTCCCTGTCGATTAGTGGTCAAATCATGACGTTGTGGTTCTTATCACAAAACCGTCAAGCCGCCGGCTCGAATCCGGCCAGGGACAAGATTATTTTCTCCAACATTTTTTTGTTGGCTGCATTTTAATGTAGCATCGTATCATTCCGGCAAGG
>Ga0137394_10004828_pt1 | contig 10251 bp, 12 predicted proteins | sample czobulk116metaG_FD_108278 | JGI IMG/M metagenome (GOLD analysis project Ga0137394, IMG submission 108278) | Vadose zone soil microbial communities from Angelo Coast Range Reserve, California, USA - czobulk1.16 metaG | ecosystem: Environmental > Terrestrial > Soil > Vadose zone | place: USA... | reverse complement strand
GTGTGTGTGTGTGTGTGTGTGTGTGTGTGTGTGTGTGACGCGTGGACGGTCTGCAAGATTAGTAGAGAGAGAAAGCAAAACGCGAGTTGTCCGGTAATTTTTTTCAATCCACAGGGAACAAGAAGCTCGCGAGCAACCATCCCAACTCGCCGCTCTCGTCGCGCGCGAGCAGCAAGCAATCCTCGCCCTCGTCCACGAGCAACGGCAAGTCGCGGTGCCGTGACGGGTGACCGGCCTCCTTGAGCACGTGATACACGTCATCGAGGAACAGCTTGAAGAACGGCAGGCCGTAGTACTCCACGCCCTCGGGCGGATCGCACTCGTGGACCACCCGACACGTGTACAGCGCCGGCGCGCGGTACCACCGCGAGCTCACTGTCAGCTGCGGCGCGGGTGGCATCGGCGGGTGTGGATGTGGATGTGGGTGGTGCCGGTGCCCGCCGTGAGGCGACGGCGGTTGTTGGTGGTGATGGTGGTGATGGGCGGCGTCCGACGGCCGCGGATGCCGCGGGCCCACGTTCCGCCGTGGTAAAGAGGGGAGCAGCGAGCCGGCAAGAGTCTGCTTGCCGTTCGTCGCGTCCCCCCGCGCGCTCTGTTCCTCCTCGCGATCCCTTTCTCTCTCTCGTCCGTCGCGCCCGAATTTTTCCAGCAGCTTGCCCTGTGACGGAGACTGGTGCAGGGACATGGGCATGCTCTGCCGCCGCGGCATAGGGTGGCGTGGGGGTGAGGATGCGGGCTCTGGCGCATCGGCATAGTGCCCGTGTCCCGACGATGACCTGGCGGAGCGGATCGAGTGTAGGCTCTCTGTCGACGGTCGACGTCCCAGACGGTGTGTGGCGGCGGCGCTCGACGTGAAACTGCGTTTCCGGCGTGCAGAGGCCGCGGAGTCGACTATCGATGGCGTATCTGACGGTACCGAGCGAATTGTTTCGAGTGATGATCCCGTAACAGGATTGACAGTGCCTACCCGCGTCGGGGATGGCGGTGACGTGCGAGACTGTTTCAAGCGGGGTGTCGACTTTTCGAGATGAATGATGTTGAGGGCTTGGAGGTCGGTCGCGGCCTCTTCCCATCGGGCTCGCCAGACGCGCCCGGTCTCCTCGCTTCCCGCGTTCATTTCTCCCTCGACACGTAATGCATCCCACAGGTCGCTCCAACGCGTGCGAACGTCGCGCCACAGGCGTGCCTGCCATTTGACCAGCTGGCCCATGCATAACGTCACACCCCTGTGGAGGAGGGAAAGGTAGAGAGGCAGCTCGGTGCAAAGCTGGGCGCGTAGCGCGACGTATGCGATCGAAGCTTCATTTAGCGGAGCCGGTGGCCGGCCTTTGGCAGGGTTGTGTTGCAGAAGGGTGTAATGGTGGGGTTCGAGAGCATGGAGGGTCTCGAGGAGCAGGACTGGGCGTTTGATGGTGTCGAGTAGCTGACGAAGTTGGGGTAAGAGCTGGTCGTGGACAAGAACTTCGAGGTCAAGGCAAAGCGCTTTGAGCTGTTTGTCGACGACGACCAAGAAAGCATCATATGCTTCGGAGGTGACGTCAGGACCGAGACCGATCACACGTCCGAAGCCCTCGGCCCACAGGCGCAAGACGGACATGATAACCTGTACGGACTTGACCCAGTCGACGGCCTCTTTGGCGAATTTCTGAATAAACTCATCGATGCGAGACATGTCGCGTCCCATCCTCGCGACGCGTTCCGTTTCTTCGCTGTCGGTCCGAGATATGCTTCTTGGAGTGGGAGTGGCAACACCGGTGCGGACGCGCCCGACGATTCCGAGACCCTTCTTTTTGAGCAACTCTGCGGGTTTTCCGGCAGCAAACGCCTCTTTGACGATCTCACGCCGCCGTTGACCCTCATTGACGGCATGGGAGACGGCCTCGACCATAGACTTGGCACGGCGAAGGTTCTCCTTGTCGCCGTGGGAATCGGGGGTGGCTTCGATGATAGCATGTAATAAAAGTGCATACTTGAGTAAGCGTTGAACGGGTTTAATGAGAAGCGATGGAAGGTCCCAGGCGTGCGAGAGTTGCTGGGCAAGGGTGCGTGTGGTGGCATGATAGGCGGCAAGCGCAGGGGTTTGGGGGAGCGAATTGAGATGTGTCAAGGAGGCTGGATGACGGGTGATATAATGCATGTACGGCAGTTCCATGCGAGGAATCTTGAAATCATTAGCCGACGGAAAGGAAAGTAAGTTAGGGTGAACAGAACGTCAGCGTACCATATCGATGAAGAGAGCCCCAACCCTGTCCTCGCCCTCCCCGTTTGGGAGGACGTTACCGAGTGCAAACTCGAGGCGAGTGACGAAGTCGTCAGAGAACTCGGCTAGCTCGGGGATGTTACTAAAGATGACCCGGACATCGTCGCGTGTCATAGGAGGACCGAGTAACGTGGTGGATGAGCCGGAAGCGGTGGAGAGGGTACGGATGGATGAGGAGGATGACTCAGGGGGCGTTGGGATTGGGGGTTCGTTGCCTGAGGGACGTAAGTGAGAAACGAGGAGTGTTTGTGGAAGAAGAAACAAAGCGATGGGAAAAGAAAAAGAAAACACGTACCGAGGGCAACGGGGAGGTGGATGTCGCGAATGAGGGCGAGGTCGGAGGCATAGGCGCGCTCGGACTCGATGAGCTCGAGGAGGGCATGAGTTCGCTTGGTGAGCCCCGTTGAGAGAACTTTCGGAGGGCCGGTGGCGGAGGGCGGAGGAGAGTCTGTTGGGTCGCGGATGGAGGGGCTGTCGAGGGTGCTGTCGTCCGTGAAGTTTGGGGATGAGGGGGACAAAGGGGTAATCGGGAGGGGTTTGTCGGGAGAGGGAGTTCGGGGCATGGAGAGGAATGGAGGGGGCCTTGGTTTGTCGTTGAGAAAGGCACCATCGATGATGATGTTTGTGGTCGGATGTGTGTCGACGAGGGTGTCGATGGAGAAGGATGTGGAGGAGGACATACGGAGGATGGGGGTCGGCATGTTGTTGTGTTGTGTGTGGGTGTGGGCGTCCTTTGTGGGGACTAGAGAGCGAGCGGGCGGACGAAGCGGGGAACGGACAGGGAGAGGAGGTGACTTTGAGGAGAGTGGCCCGTTGGGAGTGGGAGAGGCCGTGTGCACGAGGGGTGAACGAGGCAGGTCGTCTAGGCCCTGTGAGCCTTGACCTTGAGCGCTCCGAGTCCGCCTTTGCATGGCTGGTCACATTCGAGATCGAGTTAATAATCGCTGTGCAACCCGTTGTTGATGCTCATTCTGATCCAAGGACACGACAGGACAACTTACGACACGGCTGTTGTGGCCCCATTCATCCCAATTCGGTCGTGTCAGTCGTGTCAGTCTCTAGTTCTCTCTCCGTTTCTTACTCGAGCACGTGGCTCATGACACAATACGGATATCACGGACAAAACACACATGTCGTCAGCCAACTCACCACCCGGGCTTCTCCGTATCCATGTGATCAGTGAACCTGCGCCTTTATCAGACCCCATGATCTCTGCGAGAGCATTAGATGTGACAACACTCTTTGGATCTCGCGTTGCGCTCACCGAACTGTGATATATGGGCCGAGCCGAGCCCTTCATAATTTCCGCCGCCGTGCCAGGCGCCTTTTTTTTTTTCCCTTGTTCGTATATGCGTAACATTTGCCTCGGGGCGTTACGCAACCCGTTCTTTTAGCCGACTTATCTACCAAACAAAATGGGAACCCGCAACTTGAAAACCTCTCGTTTGCGCCGTGACCCTTTTCACTATTTCCTCCCTATCACCTAGTCCAAACGCACACACCTACGCGCCAGCTCCGGAGGGAGCAATCGTCGTTCTCAACACGTTCGACCTATCGGCTTGCGCACCGCAACGGTGCGAGTACGGCGCGGGGCCTCTCCAAGCGCCCGCCCGTCCCGTCGGTTCGCTGAACGTTCCCCCGCAGCACGCATCGCTACACTCCGGGACTCACGATCACTTTACCTTTTCCTTCCCTTCCTCGATGCTGCGTTGAACGTGCGCGTCTAACGCGCGGTTTCGGATGGATATTTATTTACCAGACGCTCGGCGAACATTGCGGGCGGCACATAGATTATGTCGCGGTTTCACACCTTCCCCAAACCCACCTTTTCTACATCGCATTATCGCACATTTGGCGCAAAATCTTAACGTTTACCATGCGGCCTCCGGTTTACGGCCGCAATAGGAGGTGTACGATCGGTGTCGGTGGATGGCATCCTCGCACTCTCCTCCCGTCTTTCCCCGACCTCCCAACCTTCCGTGTGGATTCACAGAGCTCTTTTATAGCGTGCCAACGGGATGCTGATAACCACTAGCCCAGAGTCGTGCAGAACGAAGTATCGATTCACTTTGTGCTGCGAGACTTTGGGCTAGCTATCACCCTCCCCGCCGGCTCACGATCCTCACCCCGTACCCCTTCTTCGTCACTTTCAACACAATGTCACCAGGTCAGGAAGGAAACGTTCTCCACAGACCAGTTTTGCGAGTTGTACGCTGAAATTACAACCACACGCCCGGGAGCTGCTCTTCTCTTCATTTTCTGCATTCAGTCCGCTCTTTGATCAAGCAACCCTTGTTTCGCGGATTCTGTAAAGTCATTCATCGACTTTCATGTCATATCGACAAGCCTTCCACCCACGTTTCCAGACATTTCTTCCTCTTTTACTGATTCCAGAAATAACAGCGTATGTATGTGATACCGCAACCGCTAGCCTTCTATGTATGTTCATGTCCAAACACCGCTGCCTGCTGATTCACGTGTGGTCGACGGGCCGTGGGTCCGATGATATCACCACTTTCCTTATTCACGTCACGTATTTGTCTTCAGAGAGCGCTCGGATTCACGGCCAGTCCCATTTCAATCTTATCCAATGAACGTGGAGACCGAGGCTGCTATGAAATTATATCAGCTGACAACCGACTCTTTCTTGCCGTGAACAGTCATACGGTGTAGCTATGCCGCAAAATTGGGCTCGTATCATGGGCGCGCCAAACCACACGAGGTCGAACAAGCCGCGCGTCGCCGTGTAGAGGTGTATGTATACTTGGATGACCGACACAGGCTGCTGTGCAGGTTGTATGGGCAGCGGAAGCCGGGTATCGCCACTTTGACTGCGCATACGAGTACCGAAACCAAGAAGGGGCACAACCAATGACCACGGGTCGCGCACCTTGCGCATCACCCACCGCAAGTTGACTCTCGGAGAGGCGGCTCGACGCCACGCTTTTCGCAACTCGGCCACCCCCTACCTCGACCTGAAGCCTCAGCATGCATTGGCCCATCGCGTTCGTCCGGGGTGGTCGGAATTGTTCCCCATTCGCACAGACAATCCAGGATGAAGTCAAAGTCGATACGGGCATCTCGGTCGTGGACGCGTGGAAGGCGATGTCAGTGCTCGCTCTTCGGCAAAACGGGGGCAAAGTCAGGACCGTTGGCGTGAGCAAAAGAATGCAAGGGGGATCAGAATCGGGGGATCCGTCGTGGACACTGACGCTGGCGTAAAGTAAAGTAAAGTGACGTTGTGCTGAAAACGAGGACAGTGCGAGGAGAGGTGAAGCTGGGTAAATTATCCAGAAGTCAAGGAAGTGGCCGACGGAACGACTTGATGCGACCCGCGTAGGTGCTCCAGGGGCTTCTCTGTGATACCCAAAGGGTAGTGATAATATTAATGTCGGGTCTCTGTTTGAGGGCTGACAGTCGCAACTCATGCTCTGTCTGCTGACCACCGCATTATCGAGAAACTTCTTTCAGCTGGCAATGAAGGCGCGAGGCGCGAGGAAGATCATCGGAAAAGAACAACGTGACCGCGTCCAGGTTTCGCATCCCGATTACGCACTCGCCAAAGTGGCCGACGCAGCCAAGGACGCAGCCCGAAGTTGTGCACCGTAAGGCTGGAGTGAGTATCCGAGTCAAAGGTCAATTGTGTAATTTTGTAGGGTAGTTGTACAGGAAATGGCTTTGAGTCCCGTTACCCTCTGGCGTCACGTCGCGGATCCATAGACACCACTGAGTCACGTGGGACACGTCGACGGGCTCCAATGATATCACCAACAACTTCATGTATTCCAAAGAAAACAAAACAGGATTCCAAATGCCCCAAGAGTACCCAGTCAATCCTATCTCGGACCGACTCTCCGTGGGCATATAAAACTCCTATTGGTACTGGGTAGACCCGAATTCGTCGTCTTTCTTTGTACTCCTCGATAACCATGTCACTTCGCGAGACAATTCAGCTGAAAAATGGCGTATCTATCCCACAAATTGGGCTCGGAACGTGGCTCTCCAAACCACATGAGGTCGAACAAGCCGTGAGTCGCCGTGTATGCGTATATGCGATTGGATGACTGACGCAGGCTTGCATGTGCAGGTTGTATGGGCAGTAGAAGCCGGGTATCGCCACATCGACTGCGCATATGTGTACGAAAATCAAGAAGAGGCACGTCGATGACCACATCTTTTCGTCCGCCTTGTCACTAACTAGTGATATGACACAGGTCGGCAACGCTCTGAAGAAAGTCATACCGTCTGTGGTTCGGCGAGAGGAGCTCTTCATCACATCGAAACTCTGGAATGACGCACACCATCCATCTGAGGTTGAGAGGCAGCTCGACGCCACGCTTTCGCAGCTTGGCACCCCTTACCTCGACCTGTATCTCATTCACTGGCCCGTCGCGTTCGTCCGAGGTCGCGAGATGTCCCCCTTACGAGCGGGCAAGCCTGACGAAGTCGAAGTCGATACGGATACTTCGGTCGTGGACACATGGAAGGCGATGCTCGCTCTTCGCGACACGGGCAAAGTCAAAGCTGTCGGCGTGAGCAACTTTACAATCCAACATCTCGAGGCGATCATCAAGGCGACGGGAGAGCGGCCTGCAGTGAACCAGGTCGAGGCGCACCCGCTGTTGCCGCAAGATGATCTGGTGAAATATTGCAAAAAGCAAGGGATTCATATAACTGCGTACTCGCCACTTGGGAACAACCGTGAGTGGAGACGCGCTGACGGGAAGCGACGTTGTACTGAAAAGAATGACAGTACAAGGCAAGAGGAAGATTGTAGATTATCCCGAAGTGACGGAAGTGGCCGAGCGGCTTCGTGTGTCCGCTGCACAGGTGCTCGTTGCGTGGGGTGTGGCCCGGGGCTACTCTGTGATTCCGAAGTCGGTGAACAAGCGTAAGTGACCAATGTTATGTCGGCTCGAGCGACATCGAACTCATGCTTTGGCTGCTGAACAGTCCGCATCGTCACGAACTTCGAGCAAGTCACACTGGGCGAGGAAGATTATCAGAAGATCAGTCAGATCGGGAAGAACAACCACCTCCGGTTCAACATCCCGATTACGTACTCGCCAAAATGGTCCATCAACTTATTCGACGAAGAAATTGAGAAGGAAGCCCAAACTGAATACGCCGTAAAGCTGGAGTGAATATTATCGAAGACGGGTCAAAAGGAATAACTGTGTAAAGTTTGTAGGGTAGCAGTACAGAAAATAAAGTTCGAGGCCCCGATTCTCCCTTATGAGGATGACTGATGGTGATGACATCAGCGATTGAGGGCAATTTCGACGGAAAAGGCCTGTCACGGAAGACCATGGCAGCGATTCGTTCCTCCACAGACCCCTTTTGTCTTTTTGCTGTCACACCCTCTCCTCCCGGTCAAACGCCGGCTGGGCTCTCTTCTTCCAGGCTGGCGCTTTGTAGGTCGATAGGTGTTCGACTTGCGCCATGAGTAACGGTTCTCCGACCGTCTTTCTGTCCTGGGCGCTTCTCGCTTCCCTCGTATGTGGCGAAACGTCTTCCGCACTCACACCCAGGCTTACGTCGGTGTCAGTTCCTAGTGTTCCTTTTCTATCATCTCTGGAATTACGACCGCCTGCAATGCATCAAGTGGAACGCGGGACGGCAACCCGGAGCGTTTAGGCGACTTATGATAGTGCGTCCTCCTTTTTTTGTTGCTATTTATATCGACCTTTCTTTTCACGTCGCGATCACGATCGCAGTACTCGTATTTGGGGTCGACGCCGTTGCTCATCGTTTTCGGAGTGGGCATCACCACTTTGAAGTTAAAAGAAGGTGCGCCACGCGCTGATCTCGTCTGGGCTTATTATGATGGAAGCTAGGATTCGTGGTACTCTCCGAGCATGAAGGTGCGCTCATGATCTCGCTTTGCTGAGATTGAACGGTTCCGACGCCAATTGCAGTACTACCCAAACCGCCCGATCTGTGGTCCAAAGGCCATCAACACACGCTTCTCGCCCTCTTCTTCGTTTTTAGCGTTGCGTGGGCACTCGAACAGTGCGTGACCGACCTTTTTCGTTTCGGCTTTCCCCTGTCTTCTCATGGCGGCCCTTATTTGGTGAAGAGTCACCCACTTTGAAGGTTCGTTTTCCGTTCGTCGTGTGACAGATGAAGATGTAACGAGCACAGAATTGGCATTTTGGATCTTCCTTCTCGATCAAGGCCCCGAGAAGCGTTACTGGTTCACCAGTTGGGAATACAGACTCTGGTCTACCTGTTCGTCTCGCTCTTCTGCTCTTGTTCTTGGACACGATCGAACGTTTTTTTTGTCTTGTCTAGGCTGCATCGTTACCATCTTTGGAATGCCGCTCACCACTCTGGCCGCACGTCATAACATTGTCACGGTCCGCGTCGTCTGCCCTTCTCTATCCGCTTACATTTCTCCTTATCCCCGCCACTGTCTAGACCGACGCCTGGATCTTCCTCGTCGGTGCTCTGAGCTCGTCAACGACAAACGTTCTCTTCATTTACGTCCTCATCTCCTTCCCTGTCTTTCTTCGTCACGTCAAGGCAGAGGGTGCCGATCCTGACGTCGTCGTTCGTCTTGCCACCTTTTACGAGTTCAATGTTCGTTTCCTGCTCTTCTAGTCCACCGTTATCCGTATGACTGTTGACCGATACGGACTTGTAGCTCGTCCGGATCGTGTTTCGATTTGCCGCAGCAACACCACTCCTTGTCCTCGCTGTCGATGGCATTCGCGGACCACATAATATCAACCGCAGCATGTGAATCAAATTCGCTGATCGAGTATGCTCACCTCCTAACGCGTATAATGCCTTGCAGATTCTGGTCAGACATCTTATTGATGGTCTCTGCCATCGGGCAATTCATCTCGTCCCTCATCACCGTCATGGTACGCCTCCCCGCGCCCCCACTTTACCCGGTGCTAACGCGCTCGTAGATATTCTTTCCGCGCTCTCTGACCATCGAACACGGCTATCGGCACCGCGTTGCCTCCACCGCAACCGAAACTGAGACAACCCCAGATGCCTACGCGACACATGAGCTCGCACAGGCGCCGACACAGGTGCCGACAGACGAAATTCACCGTTCGTCGTTACACGACTCGTCAAAGTCGACGTCTCTTGATCGCACGCGATCCCCGCCATCAGCATTCTCGAGCTCCGCATATACCCGATCTAGTGCAGAAGTCCCAGTAGAGTTGCCAGTGCCGACGAGGAGGCGTACGTTGCCGGAATCAGTCTTGCATCACTTTGTGCGTCCATTTTCCTTCGTAGACCTTTTGGTCTACCTTTTTTTTGCTGACCTCGTTATCTATTGACGATAGATTACGACGTATATGTCGCCAATTGGTGGGTGATAACTAACTGCGATAACGAGACAGGTCGAAGCTGATTGTTTGTCGTACAGATTTAGTCGATATGCCATGGGACAGCGCGCCATAAGAAGAGCGACGTGAGCCCACACTCAGTCGTTATCTCCGATCTACCGTCACCGACGATTTTATGTATCCTTATACCCTACACATTGTATTACACACGGCTTCTTTTTCATTTTGTCTTCATCTCATTACTATCGGGTTTGTGTAAGTGATACCTACTTCGATTCCAGGTGGAGAGGAGCGGGAGTAAAGGGTGCCGTAGAAAGATATCATACCCTTCATCTCGCCCACTCATGTTCATGGTCCGCTTTCTCTGCGCTCCTGGAATAACAACTATCACAGTACTGTTTTGGGGATGGGGGAACAACAAATTCAGGCGAAAGTAAAGTATTGTCCAATACAGCATGATGTTAGCCGTAGAGAACTCGCCAACTTCTATCTAAGCTAATATCATAAGCTACTATCATCAATTGTGACATCGAAAGCACGTCATTCCACCGACCCTACAATTCAGGGAGACGAGCCCGGCGGTGCCATGCAATTTGCTATGATGTAGGAAATGAAAGTGTCCAACGTCCACTTTCACCCTATCCATCCGGTTCGAAGCACATCGCGCGCACATCCCTTGATAAT
>Ga0137394_10004827_pt1 | contig 10251 bp, 9 predicted proteins | sample czobulk116metaG_FD_108278 | JGI IMG/M metagenome (GOLD analysis project Ga0137394, IMG submission 108278) | Vadose zone soil microbial communities from Angelo Coast Range Reserve, California, USA - czobulk1.16 metaG | ecosystem: Environmental > Terrestrial > Soil > Vadose zone | place: USA... | reverse complement strand
GCGGGCCTCCTTCACCTCGTTCCACGGGAAGCCGCCGGCGTCGGTCCCGAAAACGATCTTCACGCCCGATGCGACGGCCCGCTTGAACGTGTCGCGAACGATGGCCGGCATCCTGGCCCAGATCCCGCGCCCCTCCGCGGCGCGCGGCGCGGCGACGTAGTCGGCCACGGTGAGGGTCGGGCAGTACGCGATCCCCTTCGCGATCATCTGTCGCATGTGCGGCTCCTCGATGCTGTCGCCGTGCTCGATCGAGTCCACTCCCGCCGCGACGGCGATCCCGATCCCGGCGCGGGTGATGGCGTGGGCCGCGACCTTCTTCCTCCACGCATGGGCCTGATCGACGATGGCGTCCACCTCCTCCTGGGTGAAGTTGGCGAGAGCGTCGAGATGCCCGTCGGCGGCGATGTAGTAGCTTCGGTCGGCGTAGAACTTGATCCAGTCCGCGCCGTACTTGATCTGCTCCCTGACCGCCTTCCTGCATTCGACGGCCCCGTCGCAGACCTGCACGCCTGTCGGAACCGGCTGCTCGAAGGGAAAGCCGAGGAGCGGATAGGCGCCCGTCGAAGCGAGGGCGCGCGTGGCGACGACCATCCGCGGCCCGTCGATGTACCCTTTCTGGATCGCCTCCTTGATCGAGACGTCGGCGTAGAGCGCCCCTTCCGTCTCGAGATCCCGGATCGTGGTGAAGCCGTTTCGGAGGGCGATACGCGCGGCCACCGTCCCTCGAATCGTGCGCATCGGAAGCGACTCGCGGAGGATCTGCTCCTCGTACGACGCCTCGGTCGGATCTCCCTGGAGCAGGATGTGCGTGTGCGCGTCGATCAGGCCTGGCAGCACGGTCTGCCGCCTGAGATCGATCGTCCTCGTCCCCGGAGGGGTTTTTACCTCCCCCCGAGGCCCTACATCTTTAATGCGCTCCCCTTCGACGAGGATCGCCATGTCGCGCCTGGGGGAGGCCGACGTCCCGTCGATGAGAGTCCCCGCGAGAACGAGAACCGTCGGCGCCTCCACGGCTGCCGCGGCGAAAACCGGGGGAACGATCGCCATGACGGCGACGAAGGGGGCGATGCGCTTGAGGAACGGGGCTGCCGGCTTCTTCACGAGGCCTCCTCTGTGGAACCTACAGCGGTTTCTCCGCGACGTGCCCGATCATCGCCAGGGGCTCTCCATCGCTCACGGGAGGCGTCCCCAGGATGTAGAGCACCTCCCCCGCGAACGGAGCCCGGACCTCCATCGTCCGCACGCCGAAAAAGTCCGTCACGACGCCGAGAAGGGTCCCTTCCGCCACGCTCTGGCCGCGCTCGATCAGAGGCTGGAAGATTCCGGTGACCTTGCTTCGGAGCACCTCGGTGCGGTCCAGGAAGAGCGGATGGTCGACGACCCTCGCTTCCCCCTCCAGCATCTTCAGGTGGCGCATCACGCCGAACACACCTGCCTCGATGCGGGCGATCGAATCGGCGTCGGTCATGCCCAGACCGCCGGACTCGATCGTGATCGCGGGCCTCCCGCGGGTGGTGGCCGTCGTCGAGCAGTAGACGGAGGCGTTCGGGTCGGTCGGGCGCTCGTGATCCATGACGATGTGGTCGAAGCCGAAGGCGAGGGCCAGCTCCTTCGACCTCTCCACGACGCCGGGGACCCCGGCGTTCACGTCCCAGTAGCTGTACGGCCTCAGCGACTCGTTTCCGTCGCCGCAATGCAGGTCCAGCACGGCATCGGCGCGCTCGATGACCTCGTGCGTGATCTGCCACGCGATCCGTTCGGAGACGGTGCCGTCGGTCCTGCCCGGGTAGACTCGGTTCAGGTTCTTCCCGTCGATCGGGCTGTAGTAGATCGTCCGGCGCAGGAACGACGGCATGTTGGCCACATGCACCATGATGACGGTGCCTGAGACGGTCTGCGGATCGATCTTCCCTAGGAGGCGCTGCAGCGCGATGATGGGGGCGTACTCGTATCCGTGATTTCCGGCGATGAGCGCCAGTACGGGACCGGGGCGGGCGCCGCGGATGACGCTCACCGGAATGCTGGTGCCCGCGTCGGCGGCGGCTGGAACTTCGATGAGGCCGGAGGCGATCGTCCCGGACCTCGCTGCAACTGGACCTACGGTGAAGGGGGCGTCGGCGGCTGCGCCCGTCCGGGCGCCGGAGAGCGTCACCAGCGTCAGGGCGGCCGCCAGAGTCGCGGACGACGGGGCGTAGATTCGCAAGGTTTCTCCCTCCCGAGATTCGGGCGCCCATGGTACACCTCAGGGGCGGATCCAAGGAGGAGGGTGGCGGATTGAGAGCCGAAGAGATCAATCTGAGAGACGACGAAGGGGGCTGCCGGCTGCGCGTGAAGGTCCGCCCGGGAGGCAGGGCCGACGCGATCGGCGTGCCGCATGGGGGCGCCCTGAAGCTCAGCGTGACGGCGCCCCCCGAGCGGGGCAGGGCGAACGCCGCAGTCTGCGCCCTTCTGGCCGGGCGCGTCGGAGTTCCCGTCACCAGGATCAGCGTGGCGTCGGGCCACACCTCTCCTTTGAAGACGATCCAGGTCGAGGGACTCAAGGCGGTCGAGTTCCTGGCGCGCCTCTCCACCCCCAACCCCTGATCGGCTACGCTTCCCGCTCGACACTGACCGTCTGAGGAGATCGTCATGGGAAATGCGCCAAGAAGCTCCTACGAGATCGCGATGGAAAAACTCCGCGCGAAGGATGCCGCGAGCGGGGACAAGCCGGGCCGGAAGCTGACCGAGGGCGACAAGGATCGGATCGCCGAGATCCGCAGGTACTGCGAATCGAAGCTCGCGGAGCGCGAGATCCTTTACAAGGCGGAGCGCGAGAAGGCGATGCACGACCCGGACAAGCTGAAGGAGACCGAGGAGGGGTACCAGGCCGACAGGCGGCGCTTCGAATCGGATCGAGACGCGAAGATCGGGAAAATCAGGGGGTGACGATCGGCACGCTGCCGATCGCGACCGGCGCGTACCAGCCGACCACGGGCTCGACCCCTCTCCTGCCCGCCACCCCGGCCTTCCGGGCGAGCTTCAAGGCCGCCTTGATGGAGCGGAGCTCCCCCGGGAGAGTCGCAACTTCTCCCGCGGCTCCGGAGACCACGAACCCCACTGTCGCGCCATCGATTCCCGTCGGCAGGACCCGCTTCCCCGCGCTCGCGGTGATCGGCTCGACGCGAAGGATGAAGGCGGCCTCCAGCGTCGCGGCCGGCTGCTCCCGCGCGCTGAGAGGCCTGGGCTTGCCGCGGCTGCCGCTTGCCGGCAGCCGCTCGGCGAGAACCGAGATCGCCGCCACGAGGTCCGGCGATGCGGGCGCGCGGCCTCCTTCGCATGCGCGAACGCGATCCTTCATCTTCAGGCAGAGAACGACGCCGGTGGGACCTTCGGGCCACTCGGGGGGAGGCGGCTCGTCGCGGGGTCCGGCGGGGCGCTCGCTCTTCACGGGAATCTCGACGGGTGATTCGGCAAGTGCGCCCACCGTCTCTCTGTAGATCCTCCGCGCGATCGCCATCAGTGCCGTCGCCTGACCCGAGGCCTCGAACTCGACATAGGAGGCCGGCAATCTCGTCTCGCGCGTCTCCTCGCGCGCCAACGCGACGCCACCGGCGAGGAGCGTGGCGCAGAGGAACACGGCGGTAGCGGATTGATTGGAAGTCATGACCGGCGCGACATCCTGGCACGCCGTCGGCGAATCCTCAACGCCACTCCGGGAGAATCGGCGCCGCCGGCGTTTGTTGATTGACCGGTGGCGCTGTGTTGGAATGAGGCGCGCCCGCGTGAGCGAGGACGATCTTCCGATCGAAGGAGACGCGGGCGGGGCGGTGCGAGTCGCACGGAGGTCCCGCGGACTTGGGATGGAAGCCGGTTCGGCGCAGTCCCGCGACCCTGGCGGGCGCTCTCCTGGTCGCGTCGGCCCTCGTGGTCACCCTCGGCGCGGTCGAGTGGGGAGAAAAGCCCGGCTCGCTTCTCACGCGCCTCCGCGTGGCGACCGACCCGACCGCCATCGACAGGGGGGTGCTTCCCCCCTCATCCCCCGACGCGCGTCACCTTCTGGGCACCGACCCTCTCGGGCGCGATTTCCTGAGCCGGCTGCTCCACGGCGCGAGAGTGTCCGTCGTCGTCGGGATCGTGGCCGAGGCGATCGCGCTGCTTCTGGGGGTCACGGTCGGCGCGATTGCCGGATATGCTGGTGGAAAACTGGACGCCCTGCTGATGCGGGCCACGGATATCCTCCTCGCGTTTCCCATCCCGCTGATCGCCATGGGAGCCATGGCGGTCCTCGATTCGCCGAGCCTCGTCCTCGTCTTCGTCGTGCTCGGGTTGATGGGCTGGGGAGGGATCGCGCGCCTCATCCGGGCCGAATTCCTCTCCCTGAGGGAAAGGGATTTCACCGAAGCGGCGCGCGCGCTGGGCGCGGGAGGCGGCCGCGTCGCCTTTCTTCATCTCCTTCCGAACGCCCTGGCACCCGCGCTCGTCGCGGCGACAGTCGGCGTGGCGGGGAACATCCTGACGGAGGCATGGCTCTCGTTCCTCGGGCTGGGCGCCCCGCCGCCCACTCCTTCGTGGGGGGGAATGATCTTCGAAGGGCGGGTCTATCTGACGACCCAGCCATGGCTCTGCCTGCTCCCCGGACTGGCTCTGGCGGCGACGGTGGCGGGCTTCCTGCTGCTCGCGGATGGTCTGAGAGATCTGCTCGACCCGCGGCGACGGGGGCAGACGTGGGCGATTTGAACTCCTCTGGGAGGTGACATGTGAGGAATACGTCGTTGAAGGTGAACGGGAAGAGAATGCGTCTCGCGCTCGCGGCGGCGCTTCTCACCGCTCTCGTTCCCCTGCCCGTCTGCGCGCGCGACGACGCCTACTTCCGTTACCGCATGTCGAGCGATCCCCCGACTCTCGATCCTATCCAGCCTCCCGACGAGAGCACGGGGCTCTACCTCTTCAATATCTTCGACGGCCTCGTGGAATTCTCCCCGGGCGGAGTGGAGATCGTCCCCGCCGTCGCGGAGAGCTGGACGCTCTCGCCGGATGGAACCCGCTACACCTTCAAGCTGCGGAAGGGGGTGCGGTTCCACAACGGGCGCGAGGTCGTCGCCGCGGACATCGTCTATTCGCTCAAGCGCGGGCTCCAGCCCAAGAAGGGATCCGGTGTCGTGCCGCTCCTCGACACGATCAAGGGCGCCAGGGAGTTTGCGGCGCGAGCGAAGCCCGATCTCCCCGGAGTCCTGGCACCCGATCCGGCGACGGTCGTCATCACGCTCGAACGACCGTTCGCGCCATTTCTCGCAGCTCTCGCCAGCGTCGCCGGGAGCATCATGCCCTCGGAGGTCTACGACGACCCGAAGGAGGGGTACCTCGAGCACCCGGTCGGATGCGGTCCCTTCCAGTTCGAGGCCTGGGATCGCGGCGTGTCGATCCGGCTATCCGCGTTCAAGCAGCACTGGAAGGGGCCGCCCGCGATCGCGGGCCTGGCCTTCCGATTCCTGCCGGATGTCTCGACCGCGTTCGAGGAGTTCAAGACGGGGGGGCTGGAGTACGACAACGAAGTGCCTCTGGGAAGGCGCGCATGGATCCGCGCGAATCTTGCCGCCGAATACCGGGTCTGGCCAAGAGTCGCCACCTCGTTCGTCGCCTTCAATTTCCTCCGCGAGCCGCTGAGGGGAAATGTGAAGCTGCGCCGCGCCCTCAACTTCGCGGTCGATCGCGATCGGATCGCGCGGGTGTTGCAGGAGGGGAAGGACGTCGCCACGAGCAGGATTCTCCCGCCGGAGCTTCTCGGGCACAATCCCGCCCCGGGGCCCTATCGCTACGATCCGGCCGAAGCGAAAAAGCTCCTTGCGGAGGGCGGCTATCCGGAGGGAAAGGGGTTGCCGGAGATCGTCTACCTGACTCCGAACAACGAGGCGATCCTCCACTACGCTCAGGCGGTCCAGTCCGACCTCGCCGCGGTGGGGGTGAAGGTGCGCATCAGTGCCCAGCAGTTCGGCGCCTACCTAAAGGGTATCCAGGGGACGAAAGAATCCGGGGCCGATGCCTCGATATTCAACTTGCTCTGGTATCCCGATCTGCCGGATCCCGACGGCTTCCTCCGGGTCCTTTTTCACTCCACCAATTTCGAAATGGGGAACTACTCCCGCTACGCGAATCCGGCAGCGGACAGGCTCCTCGATGAAGGACGCGCGGAGCTCGATCCGAAGAAGCGCGAGGCGATTTACCGAAAGGCGGAGGATTTCCTGCTCTCCGACGCGAGCTGCATACCGCTCTACTATCAGTTCGAGGATGGACTGCTCAGCGCGCGCGTGAAGGGGTTCGTCAACAATCCGATCGGCGATTTCGCCACGCACCTCGAGCTCATCCGCCTCGGGCCCTGAGATGGCGAAGATGATCCTCGCGCGCATGCTCCACGCGCTGCCGGCGCTGTGGGCTGCGGCCACACTCGTGTGGGGGTTCATGTTCATCATTCCCGGAGATCCGGCTCGCATCTTCGCGGGAAGGATCGGAGATCCACGGGTGCTCGAGGCGGTGCGCGGCGAGTGGGGCCTCGATCGGCCCCCCGTCGAGCGCTACCTGACGTGGCTTGGGAAGGTATCGCGGGGCGATCTGGGGAAGTCCTACTCGCTGCGGCTCCCCGTCGCCGAGATACTCGGCAGGGCCTTGATTTGCACATCGTTCCTGGCCGTGGCGGCAGCGATTGTCGCCACGCTGGTCGGAGTGTCGCTCGGAGCGGCGGCGGCCCGACGGGGAGGTCTGTTCGACGGGGCATTGATCACCCTCACGCTCGCGGGGATCTCGATACCGAGTTTCTGGCTCGGGCTCCTCCTCATCGTGACCTTCTCGTCGGGGCTGAGATGGCTCCCGGTGTCGGGATATGGCGAGGGATTGGCGATCTTCGGCATACACGCGCCGGCGTTCTCCAATCTGATGCTGCCGACGGTGACTCTCGCCGCGTACCCCGCCGCCCTCATCGCCCGCGTCACCCGCGCGGCGCTTCTCGAGCAGCTTTCCGCGGAGCACGTGCGCGCCGCCCGCGCCCGCGGCATCCCGGCATCGTCCGTTCTGTGGCGGCACGCATTCAGAAGCGCCCTCGCCCCCGTGACGACGACGGTGGGCCTTCTCGTCGCAAGCCTTCTCGGAGTCGCGGTCGCGACGGAAATCGTATTCGCGTGGCCCGGCGTCGGCCGGGCGATCTTCGACGCCCTCCAGCGCCGCGATCTCCCCGTCGTCGAAGGGGGAGTGCTCCTGCTGACGGCGATCTTCCTCGCGGTCAACCTCGCCGTGGACCTCGCCTGCGCCTCCCTCGACCCCCGGGTGCGCCTCGGACGGGGCTGAGCCGGCAGCCGAGCAGCCGCTACGGACGCGCGAGGAAGATTACCGTGAGAATCATCCACCAGGCCCCCACGGTCCTGAAGACCCAGAGCGTGTTCCGGATCCCCAGAAGAAAGAGGTTGTGGATCGGGAAGGGGCAGCCCAGCGGGCCGCCGGCCCGCCGCACGCCCGGGTAGGCGAGCGACACGGAGACGACCGTCACCGCCACGATCGTTCGAAACTGAATCCTGTTCCACTCGTGGGAGATGAGGGTTCGCCCGGCGGCCTCGAAGAGCGTCCCGGCCAGAAGAAGGAGGAGCGGGAGGAAGATGCCGAGGGCGATCGGGCCGCGGAAGCGGGCGACGAGGGAGAGAAAGCGGTCCGCGCTCTCACGATGATCGTTTCCGCAGACCCTGAAGCGGAGGCGCCGTCCCCGGGCCTCGACCTCCACCGGCGCGGGATCGAGCCCGGCCTCGGCGGCGCACCAGAGGCAGCGTTCCTCCGCGTGCCGCCGCATCCATGGAGCGGCGACGAAGCGATGGCCGAGCATGATCCCGATCCCGAGCACGACTGAGGGAGCCGGGCCGAGCGGCACCTGCAGGAACAGGAAGAGGACGAGCGGGATGAAGCCGAAGAGAAGGGCACCCTGCCCGCCGAGACGGCTCATGCGGAGTCCATCCGCGCGGAATCGTACCACGTATACTGGCGCATGCCCGCCGCCCTGAGACGATCGCTGACGCTGTTCGACGCGACCCTGCTGAACGTGGGGACGATGCTTGCCTCGGGGATCTTCCTGACGTCTTCCGCGATCGCGCGCGATCTCGACGCCTCGCTCCTTCATCTCGCCGTGTGGGTGCTGGGGGGCCTCTTCTCAGTCCTCGGAGCGCTCGTCATCGCGGAGCTCGGAGCAATGATGCCGGAGGCGGGAGGCATCTACGTCTTCCTCGAGCGAGCCTATGGCCCCATCTGGGGTTTCCTCTACGGATGGGCCCTGCTCCTGGCGATACAGTGCGGCTCGATCGCCGCGGTCGCGGTCGCGACGGCGACGTATCTCGGCGCCTTCGTGCCGATGGGGAAGCTGGGAGTCCAGATCACGGCCGTGGCCTCCATCGCGGCCCTGACCTGGATCAACGCCCGCGGCGTCTCCGAGGGCGCCATCCTCTCGAACGTCCTGACGCTCATCAAGATTTTCGCGGCCCTCCTCCTCGTGGCGCTCGCCTTCGGCGCCGGGAACACCGCCAATCTCTCTCCCGTCCTCCACGAGGGGCCGCTCCTCCCCCTGCTCGCTCCGTTCGGCCTTGCGATGGTGGCGGCGCTCTGGTGCTACGACGGGTGGATTCACGTCACCTACATCGCCGGCGAGGTGCGGGACCCCGGGCGCAACATTCCGCGCGCCGCGATCGGATCGACGCTGATCGTGATCGCCCTCTATCTCGCGCTCAACCTTGCCTACCTCGTGACGCTCGGCGTGTCGGGGATGGCGAAATCCGATCTCGTGGCGTCCGAGGCCGCGCGCGTCGCGCTGGGGCCGGCCGGCGCTCTTTTCATTTCGGGGCTGGTCGTGGTCTCCTGTCTCGGCGCGAACAACGGCTTCATCCTCGCGGGAGCGCGCGTCACCTACGCGATGGCCAGGGACGGGCTTTTCTTTCGCCGGGTCGCGGGAGTGGGCGCGACCGGGGCCGCGCCGGTAGCATCGCTCGTCCTTCAGGGCGCGTGGTCGTCGATTCTCGTCTTCAGCGGCCGCTACGATCAGATATTCACTTACGTGATCTTCGTGGAGTTTCTTTTCTACGCGCTGGCCGCCGGCGCGGTGGTCATCCTGAGGCGCCGCGAGCCGCACACGCCCCGCCCCTATCGAGCCTGGGGGTATCCGATCACTCCTCTCGCGTTCTTCGTCTTCTCCGCTGCGCTGATCGTGGTCACGATCTGGAGCTCGCCGCGGGAGGCGGCGATCGGCCTGGCCCTCACAGCCAGCGGCCTCCCCGCGTTCTTCTGGTGGAACCGGCGGCGCTCCGGCGACCGCGATATACTCGGCCATCCATGAGCGAGATCCACGCGTCCGAGATCGATGCGCCGTCCGAAGGCGTCCGCCCCATCGCCAGGACAGACGGCGGCGGGAGACGCTCGCTCGTCGGGAAGACGCTCGGGGAGCTGGAGGAGGCGCTGGCCACGCTGGGCGAGCCGACGTACCGGGCGCGGCAGATCTTCGAGTGGGTCTACGCCCGCCGGGCGCGCACGTTCGATGCGATGACCAATATCCCCTTAGCGCTCCGCGGGCGGCTCGAGGCCGGCTGGGATCTTGCGCCGCTTCGGTTGACCCGCGTCGAGACCTCGACCGACGCCACGCGCAAGTTCCTCCTCGGCGTCGAAGGGGGTCAGGTCGAGTCCGTCATGATCCCCGAACCCGCCCGCGTCACGTTCTGCATCTCATCCCAGGTCGGATGCGCGCTCGACTGCCGTTTCTGTCTCACGGCGCAGATGGGTTTCTCGCGTCACCTCACGGCGGGGGAGATCGTCTCGCAGGTGCTCCTCATGCTCGCGAAGAAGGAAAAGGAGAAGGACGCGCGGCCGGTGAACATCGTCTTCATGGGAATGGGTGAGCCGCTGCACAACTACGAGGAGGTGCTGCGTGCATTCCGGCTTCTCGTCGACAGGGACGGGATGGGCATCTCCTCCCGCCGGATCACGCTGTCGACGGCGGGGATGGTCCCGGGAATAAAGCGGCTCGCGAAGGAGCCGGTTCGCCCGCGACTTGCGATCTCCCTCAACGCAACGACCGACGAGACGCGCTCGAGCATCATGCCGATCAACAGGAAGTACCCGCTGGCCGAGCTTCTCGATGCCGCGGCAGCGTTTCCGCTCCCACCGCGAGGACGGGTGACCTTCGAATACGTCATGCTCGAGGGGGTGAACGCCACGCCCGAAGATTCGCGAAGGCTCATCGCGCTGATGCACCGACAT
>Ga0137394_10004826_pt1 | contig 10254 bp, 12 predicted proteins | sample czobulk116metaG_FD_108278 | JGI IMG/M metagenome (GOLD analysis project Ga0137394, IMG submission 108278) | Vadose zone soil microbial communities from Angelo Coast Range Reserve, California, USA - czobulk1.16 metaG | ecosystem: Environmental > Terrestrial > Soil > Vadose zone | place: USA... | reverse complement strand
CGCCGCGGAGAAGTACCCGCCCATGAAACGCCAGGACGGCACCATCATGCACGTCGAGATGAGGGTGGGGGACTCGGTGATCATGTTGGGAGAGGCCACCAGCGAGTACCGCCCGATGCCGGCATGTCTCTATGTGTACGTGGAGGACGTGGACAGCACGTACCAGCGTGCCCTTCAGGCCGGTGCCACGTCGGTCGTCGACCCCAGGGACCAGTTCTACGGGGACCGGAGCGCCGGGGTCCGGGACCCGGCGGGCAACGTCTGGTGGATCGCGACCCACAAAGAGGACGTTCCGGATGCCGAGCTTCAGCGAAGGTTCAGGGCATCCTATTCCCAGCCTAGCGGCGTCTAGGCCGGACCGGCCGTTTTTTCCCGCGTCCCTGACTCGCTGGAGGTTGGCCCAAGGCAAGAGATGAAGGACGAGAAGGACAAGCCGCTTCGCGCGCAGCTGAAGAAGCTCCTCGGCTGGGAAGACGCACACGTCGGCTTCGACGCCGCCGTGGAGGGCGTGGGGCCCGCGCATCAGGGAACGGCTCCGCCGGGGCTTCCGTTCTCGCCCTGGCAGCTCCTCGAACATCTGCGGATCACCCAGTTCGACATTCTCGACTTCTGCAAGAATGCGGCATACAAGGAGCGCGCGTGGCCCAAGGACTACTGGCCCTCCTCGCCCAAGCCTCCCAGCCCGTCCGCGTGGGCGGAGAGCGTGGCCGCGTTTCGCAGCGATCGCGCGGCACTGCAAGAGCTGGCGGAGGATGACTCGCTCGACCTCTTCGCTCGTATTCCCCACGGCTCAGGGCAGACCTATCTTCGCGAGATCCTGCTCGTGGCCGATCACAACGCCTACCACGTGGGGCAGCTGATCCTGGTGCGGCGCGGGCTGGGCATCTGGCCGGATCGCTAGGCTCTTTCTGCGCGGTCGTCCTGATCGCGGGGGCGCTCTCCTGCGCGAGATCCGAGGAGGGAACGGCGCCCGGAGCCGCCGGCCAGGTCCAGCTCCCCCGCCTCAGTCCCCAGACCCTGCCCGCGTTGCGCGATTCGTTCAATGCCGCGGGAGACGAAGCGCGAATTCTGATCCTGCTTTCGCCCACCTGAGGAACGTGTCTGCGGGGGGCCTCCGCAGTCTCCGCACTCTTGAAGCGATTCCGTGACGCTCGGGTACGCGTCTTCGTGGTGTGGGAGCCCGTCCTCTGGACCGATGCCTTCCGTCCCCGTGCCGGAACGCTGACCCGGACCATCGCCGACACCCGAGCCGCACACTACTGGGATCCCGGGAAGAGTCTTTCCACGCACATCCTCCAGTCGCCCTGGACCCGGAAGTTCGCGGTCCGCGGTGGTTCGCTCGGCGTCGTCTGGGATTGGATCGCATGCTACCCGCCGGGCATGCGGTGGGAATCGGACTTCCCGGAGCCCGTGGTGCAGGACTTTCCGATCATCGATTCGACCGATCGCGTCCGCGCCTGGCTGGACAAGAACCTCGCGCATCGCTGACAATCCCAGGCATGGAAGAGTCCCTGGAGCACGACGATCACCACCTGGCGACGATCGGCAGGCTGATTCGCGAGAGCCGATCCGACCGATCCGGAGGCCGCTCATGAGAGTCCTGATTTCGTTCACGGCGGCTGCGCTGGGGGTGCTTCTGGTTGTCGGCTGCTCGTCCACGGTTCCGACCGGCCGCAAGGAGCAGATGCGCGACGCGATCGACGTGCCCACCCATTTCTTGGTCCTGACGCCCAGCGGGGCCGCCGTCGAGCCGGTTCCGGGCAGCTGCAAGAATCCGCTCATCGACCCCCGCGACCAGACGCGCATCATCCTGGTGCGATCCGCCGAGGGCCGTGGCTACTACCGTGTCCCCCAGGGACGCTACGGCGTGGGGAGCCGGGAGCTCCTTCTCGTGGAGTGTGGTACCGGGCGAGCCATGGGGATCGTGAACCGCTGAGAAAAAACGAAGAGGCGGGGATGAGCCCCCGCCTCCGACGATGAATCAGGGTAGCTTGGCCTCGAACCCGGGCCTAGTACGACGAATAGGCGTTCAGATTCACCTTCACCATTCCGGTGGCCTGCGTGTACACCCATCCGCCCGCGTTGTCCACGCCCGGCGTCGTCTTCACGGCGTTGGACTTCATCACTACCTCCTTCGGGACGTTTCCGTCCGCGAAGATCGTTCCGTCCAGAACCGGGAAGGCCGCCGAGCCGTTCATGGCGCTCCGGGCGTACTGGATGGCGACCGCGGAGCGAATCGACCCCACCTGGCCCTTGAGCGTGGCCACGCGAGCCTGCTCCTGCATGTCTTCATACTTCGGGATGGCGACGGCGGCGAGAATGCCCAGAATCACGATGACGATCACGAGCTCGATCAACGTGAACCCGCGATCGGTGCGGTGGAGCTTCATGGCCCAGTACCCCCTGGATCGATGTGGCGTTTGTGCAGGAGCGCATGCTCCATGCTGATGAACATCGGAAAAGATCGGCAGCGCGGATGGGGTGCTTGAACGATTTTTGAGGTTCTCGGTATGGCGTCCCTGACGTAGATTTCCCAGGTGCTCTACAGGGTCATCGAGAAGCGTGAGCCATGAGCCCCTTCCAGCGCGACGACTACGTGCTCCGGCAGGTAAAGGCCATCGCCGCCATGATCGCCCGGATGACGGGACTTCGGCTGGATGGCGAGATCGAGAAGGCCAGGATGGAGCTGGAGGAGGCCTACACGCAGTTGCTGGGCCCGCAGGCCGGGCTGATCCGGCGCGTCGACGTCTCCACGGCCATGCGGCTTGTCGGGTCCTCGGAGGTCTTGTCGGTCTACGCGCAGCTGCTCGAGGAAGAAGCGGCTCAGGAAACGGATGAGGCGCGAGGCTCTTCCTTCCGCGCTCGTGCCGCCGAGGTAAGGGATCGTCTCGTACAGAAGGAGCCGATGTGAGCACCCCCAGCCTCAAGGACACCTTCCTCGCTCAGGTCGTCGATCTCCTTCGTGAAACGTTCGAGGGAGGGCTGCCGGGCCAGGGAACCCAGTACCTCGACCACGGCTCCGGCATCCGAAGCACGCTCCAGAGTCTCACCGCGGAGCAGGTTTCGCGGCGGCTCGAGGGGCATCCCAGCATCGCCGCGCACGCGCGGCACATGAACTTCCACCTGCGCGTGACGAGCGAGTGGATCCTGGGCGATCACAGCCGGCGCGACTGGGTTCAGAGTTTCGAGCCGCAGACGGTGAACGCGCAGGAGTGGGAACGGCTCAAACGGGATCTCGAGGCTTCCCGCGGCGAGCTGGTGCGGGTGATCGGGTCGCTCACGCCCGAGAGATTCGCCGAGGAGGGAGGCGCCATCGGGGCGATCACCCATCTGGCCTACCATCTCGGGGCCATCCGCCAGCTGATGCACCGCGTGCGATGATCCCTCGCATGCGCTTGCTCGTCGCCATCGCGCTGGGTCTCGCGGCAGGGATCTTCCTCTTTCCCGCCGCCCTGGGACTGACCGGTTCCGCGCCCGCCGCGGCGGCGATCGCCGTGCTGGGCGCCGTGGGGTTCGGCTTCTGGATGCACCGGCGGCCGATCGTGACGCTCGACGAATCGGCCGCTCCTCGTACGCTCCGGATCGTTTCGGGTATCGCGGCGGTTCTGGCGCTCGTCCTGCTCGGGCGGCTCGCCGTCTTCATGGTGGCTCCGTACCATCCCGAATATTCCTCGGTGCCCTCCAGCCAGTGGGAGGTTCGCCACTCCTGCGTCTCCGCCTACTTCGTCGCGGCCAGGGCGGCGAGGTCCGCCTCGAACATCTATTCAGACTCCCTCTACACGAGCCCTGACGACGATCCGACGAAGGTTCGGAAGGCGCTGACGATCGGGCCGTTCAACATCGACGTGTACGAGTACCCGCCGCCGTTCCTGCTCCTCCCTCGCGCGCTTCGCCTGGTCGCTCCGGAGTTCATGCAGTTCCGGATGCTCTGGTTCGGGATCTACAACGGTCTGCTCCTGCTCGCGATCCTTCTCGTGGCCAGGATGCTCGGACCCGCCGCGGGCACGCGCGCGCTTCTTCTCTCGCCCTTGATCTGGCTGGCATTCCCGTCCATGAGCGGCCTGCAGAAGGGGAACGCCCAGCTCATGATGATCGCGGGTTCGGTGCTCGCCATGCTCCTCTTCGAACGGCGGCGCTGGGCCGCGGGTGGCGCGCTCCTGGCATTCGCCACGGTGAGCAAGCTCTATCCCGGTCTCCTCCTCGTGTACCTGGTGGCTCAGCGCCGGTGGCGGGCGGTCGCCTGGACGGCCGGAGCCGCGGTGGCTCTCGTGGCGCTCAGCATCCTGGATCTGGGGTGGACCCAATACCGCGCGTTCCTCCAGCACCTGCCGGGGCTGATGGGCGGCGAGGCGTTCCCCGCATTCCGGAATCCGGCGGCGGCGGCGATCAACCTCTCGGTGCCCGGGCTCGTGTTCAAGCTGAAGCTCTTCGGCGTGCCCGGGATGACCTTCATGGCGTCGAAGATCGTCGGCTGGCTCTACACCCTGGTGGCTCTGTGGGTGGTGGTGCTCGCGGGCACTCGAAAGCTTCGGACCGAAGAGAAGCCTCTCGTGTGGATCGCGATCCTCATTCTCGCGACCCTGCGCAGTCCCTTTCTCCCGCAAGGCTACGGTGCCGTTCCCGCGCTCTGGCTGCTCACGCTGCTCGCGGCGATTCACGCGCCCGGCACGAAGACCCTGCTCGTCACCTTGCTGGGGTGGGCGGCCCTGAACATCGTCTGGCCCCTCGATTGGCCGGTCGATCCCCGGCTGCTCGCGCTTGCAAACCTGATCCCGCAAACGCTTACAATCGTTCTCGCCGTGCTCGTCCTGAAGCGCGCCCTGGTCCCGCAACCGGAGAGCACGCCGCGCGCGTTCGTCGATGCGGCCCCGACCCCGGTCGCGAGCCGCGGAGCCTGAAACCCCGAAGGAGGAGATCGAATCCCATGGCTGGATACGTCGATGTCTACGCAGTGCCGATTCCGAAGAAGAATGTGGCCAAGTACAAGCGAATCGCCCAGCGGTGGGGAAAGATCATGCGCGACTACGGAGTTCAGGAATATCGGGAGTTCGTGTTACAGGATCGGAAGAGTAAATTCGGGGTCCCGTTCAAGCTGAAGCCCAATGAAGTCATGGTCACGGCCGTCGTGGGCTTCAAGTCCAAGGCCCAGCGCGATCGCGCGAACAAGAAGGCCTTCCAGGATCCCCGGATGAAAAAGATGATGAATGAGCCGATGCTCTTCGACATGAAGCGGATGGTGATGGGCGGATTCAAGACGATCGTCAAAGGGTGATCGAGTCCCGCGAAGTCCGCGGCCCTGCCCAGTACGCGGCATTCGCGGGCATGTGCCTCATCTGGGGCACCACATTTCTCGCGATCCGGATCGGCTCGGAGGCGATTGCCCCGCTCTGGGGCGCCACCCTCCGGCTGATCCTCGCGACCCTCCTGAACGTGGGCGTCGCGGTGATCACGCGCGCCTCCTGGCCGCGTGGCGCGGCGCTGCGCGGAATCGCTCTTTTCGGATTCCTCAACCTAGGTCTGAATTTCGCCCTGCTTTACTGGGGAGAGCTGACCGTACCGAGCGGCATCGCGGCTGTCTTCTACGCGACGATTCCGCTCACGACGGGCCTCTTCGCCTGGATGCTCGGCGTCCAAGCGATCGAGCGGTCGAGAACGATCGCGGCCGCCGTGGGGCTCGCGGGCGTCGTTCTCATCTTTTCGGGGGAGCTTCGATGGGGCGCCCCACCGATCGCCCTTCTCGCCGTGTTCACAGGCGCGACCCTGGCCTCACTGGCCGGGGTCATCTTGAAGAAAGCGCCCCCACACTCGACCTTTGTCGTGAACGCCATCGGCGCCGCGATCGGGACCTGCGTATGCTTCGTGGCGAGTCTTCTGCTCGGGGAGCCTCACGTGATCCCGCGCACCGGCGCGGCGTGGTGGCCCATCGTCTATCTGGCCATCGCGGGAAATCTCGGTGCCTACGTCCTCTACGCCTGGCTGATGTCGCAGTGGAACGTCACGACCCTGAGCGTCGGCGCGCTCATCATCCCCGTCCTCGCCGTCATCGCGGGTGCGCTGGTGCGGAGGGAAGCGCCGGCTCCGGAAACGTACGCCGGTGCCCTGCTCGTGCTCCTCGGGGTGGCGATGTCGCTCTTCGGCGGACGGGGGAAGCCGGCGCGCGCTGGGCACTGAGGCTGCTGCCGGCGCGCCGAGCCGTGCACTGAGGGGCGGTCGGCGGCTCAGGATTCGATCAGCTTCGCGACGCGCTCCATCGTTTCCCACCAGCGCGTCGTGGCCTTGACGCCAAGCGCCTTCTCCACCACGAGACTAGGAAACACGAACCCTCGGACGGATTGACGCCAGAGGCCAAGCGCGAAGGCTCCCTCCAGGCGATCGAAGCGGACGCTCCACGAGCGGCCGGCGGGTATCGTGATCGGAAGCTGAGCGAGCGTCTTGGGCTTGCCGCAGAGTACCGCGACCCAGCCTCGTTGTTTCTTGGTGAACTTGGCTCCGGAGAAGGGCTTCTTCTCGACGAGCGCCTGGATCTCGCCGCCGGGGATCACGGCGATCTCGGGCCCGAATTTCAGCTGGGCGAGGATCTCGCGACGGATCGATGACGCCGACGCCTTGGCGCGTACGAGAAAAGTGCCCGCCGCGCCGACGTTCACGACATCGAGATGCGCCAGCGCCAGGGCAACCTGGGCAGGGCGGAACACGTTCTTGCCTCCGACGTTCCCCGCACGAAGAAATACGACGTGTGCCATCGTTACGAACGCGTTCCCCTTCGTATCACCCGGATCGATCGGTGCGAGAATCTAACGTTCGCTCAGAGCAGTTCCAGGACGAAGGCGTGTGCTCCCGGCGGTACGCGATTCACGCCTCTTCTGTTCCATGAAACCAGTACCAAAGACGCGGTCGGCTTCGTACTGATTATGCGCGCGGCATCGGAGCCTCATTCTCGCGATTGTCGCCGTTCCGCCGCGAGCTACAGGATCCATGTGATCGAACTCGAGGAACTTCCGTGCTTCACATCGTTTCCCACTTGCGCTCACGAATGTGCACTGACCCTTGTCCCGCTGCCAGACAGCGCGCCGGACCTGGGTGGGGACGTAGCGAGCCTGTCGCTTCATGCGATATCTCGATGTGCCGGCTCGATCTCCGGATGCGGCGCTGGCAGTCGATGGCCGCCGTTCGGCGCTTGATGTCGATCGAGCCTTCTCGGACCCTCGACCTCCGGCTCCGAGCTTCTGCTTCTCCACTTGCTTGATCGCGATTTCGAGCGCCCGGTCCAGCACCTGACCCATATCTCCGGCGGGGATGGCGTGACTGATGAGTGCCTGAAAGTACTGGAGCTTGTCGCGGGTGCTCTTTTCGATCGCGACCTCCAAGAGGAATCGTTCCGCTGAAGGCATCGGTATCTCGACCGGCAGCGGTAGTGAGCTGCCTAACTGCTCCGCCGAATCTCCATCGACACCACCGAGCAACGGCAAATCCTTAACGGCAACTCGGCCTGGGCCGAGTTGGGAGCCGTAACTCCTTACAGCCAAAGGACGGATCTTCGCAGGAAAGCTCGGCGTCGCCGCGGGCGGATTCGCAGGTGCGGAACGTCCCGAGAGCATTTCTTCGATCGCGGACTTCTGCTGGTGGGTAGCTGCCTTCATCAGCTCATCGATGTTTTCCTCGCTGAGATAGGGAGCGAGAACGCTCACCGCGGTCAGATGGAGTCGTCCCTCTGCGATCGCGTGGAACAGTGCCGGAAACTTTCGCGCGGCTCTCGCCACGTGAATACGTCTGTAGGCTGCGTCCTCGGATAAGTGAAGCTCGCCGACGCAGTACGCGAACATGGAGGAGTAGCCCGCGGGTACGTAGAGCTTTCGAGAATCCAGCTCTGCGATGTAAGCCAGGAGCATGGCCGTGGTGGTGTTATCTCGAGCGACGAGCGCGGCAAGATTTCGAACGATCAGGTCGTCACCGAGATGGGTCAACGTGTAATCCTTCATGAAGCACCTCTTCACCGGGGCAGGTGGATGGAGGCGGTCCGAACGATGGGGGTATTCCTATCCTATCACGGGCGTTTTCAGCGCAACGGCAGGCGCACCGAGCGTTCATCGGAGCCCTCGTGCGCGTCTGGCGTGAAATCGGCGGATCGTGGCTGTAAGGGGCCGCGGAGCGCGCCATGGCGCGAATTCATGAAGCGAATGCTGTTGATTCGCGGAGTGAGATGCGAAACGCGTCAACAAAATAATTGCTGCTCGCGCGAATTCTGTTCTCGAGCCCAGCGGCCTCCGCCATGTCCGGACACAGAACGAAGAGCGCGGCAAACAACGGTGCAAGCGAGCGCAGTTTGCCTAGGGAACCCACCTCGCGATGCCGTTCACGGCATTCCCCTCGCTCCGTGGAAACCACCCGCCCGCGATCAGCCACCCGTCGTGTATGGCGAGCGCTTGCACCATACCATACAGGTCCTGCATCGGGACCCAGGCGCTCCCATCCCAGCGACGGACCTTACCCGGAAAGTTGCCACCCGCCACCAAGGTGTCACCGTACTCCGCCAGGGCCCTCACGGGTTCCCAACTGAACTGGCCCAGTCCCGGTCCCAGGGAGTCCCACTGGGCGCCGTTCCAGGTTGCCACGTTACGTGCGGGAGTCGCGCCGGCGGTGGCGAAGGACCCGCCGGCTACCAAGGCGCCGCCGTGCAGGGCCAGGGCAACGACCGATCCATCCACGCCTCCCCCGACCGAGGACCAGGAGATCCCATTCCAGACTGCGACGTGAGGCGCGAGTGACCCGTCCGCCTTGAGAAAATCTCCCGAGGCGATCAGATCGCCGTTGTAGACGGCGAGCGCCCGCACCGTGTTGTCCAATCCCGCTCCGAGCGGATGCCACGACGTGCCGTCCCACCGCGCGACATTCCGCGCGGGGACGCCTCCGGCGAAATCGAAATAGCCCCCGGCGATCAGATCGCCGTTGTAGACGATGAGCGCCGAAACGCTGCGATCGAAGCCCGAGCCGAGCGGAATCCATTTCGTGCCGTCCCACTCGGCCACGTAGCGGAGCGTGTCTCCGTTGATGTGGGGGAAGGACCCCCCCACGACGAGGTTCCCGTTCCGGACCGCGAGTGCCTGGACGCTCGAGCCCAAGACCGGCCCCAAGCGCGTCCAGGAGGTCCCGTTCCAATAGGCCAGCTGGGTGAGGGGAGCGCCGTTCACGTCGAAGAAGTCGCCTCCCGCGACCAGCTTGCCGTTCCAGCTCGTGAGCGCTTCCACGCCAACGTAGCCATGCGAAAGTTCGAGATCCTGCCAGGTGTGTGGGGCGCCCGGGGCCAGCGGTGTCGGCGTCGGGACAAAGGTTCCCAGGGACGCTTTCTTGTCGCACCCCAGGGCGATGAGGAGGATGATCGGGGCCAAAGCCACGAGAACGGAGCGATGCGGAATCACCGGCGACCTCCGTGCTTGAGGAATGCGTGCGCGACAAGAGAAGCTACCCCTGTCGCGATCATCGAGTTCCATGATGTAAGGAGGAAGGCCATGGCCAAGGTGCTCCTGGTGCTGTACGACGACCCCGTCGAGGGCTACCCCAAATCGTATCCTCGGTCCGAACTCCCTGAAATCGAGCAGTACCCGGGCGGTCAATCACTCCCTACGCCCAAGCGGATCGACTTCAAGCCCGGCTCCCTCCTCGGCAGCGTTTCTGGAGAGCTGGGGCTGCGGAAATTCGTCGAATCCCAGGGGCACACCCTCGTCGTGACGTCCGACAAGGACGGCCCGAATTCCGCGTTCGAGCGCGAGCTCGTGGATGCCGAGGTGGTGATCTCCCAGCCGTTCTGGCCCGCCTACCTGACCGAGGAGCGGATCGGCAAGGCGAAGAAGCTCAAGCTTGCGGTCACGGCGGGAATCGGGTCCGACCACGTCGATCTCCAGGCCGCGATCGATCGCGGGATCACGGTCACCGAGGTCACCTACTGCAACAGCATCAGCGTTTCCGAGCACATCGTGATGATGATCCTGGCGCTGGTGCGGAACTACATTCCGTCCTATCAGTGGGTCGTGAACGGCGGCTGGAACATCGCGGACTGCGTGTCGCGCTCCTATGACCTGGAAGGCATGTCGGTCGGAACGGTCGGCGCCGGGCGGATCGGGACCGCGGCGCTACGCAGGCTCAAGGCCTTCGACGTGGACCTGCACTACACCGACCGGCACCGGTTGCCCGCCGAGGTCGAGCGGGAGCTGGGCCTGACGTTTCATCCCGACGCCGCGTCGCTGGTGCGCGTCTGCG
>Ga0137394_10004825_pt1 | contig 10254 bp, 15 predicted proteins | sample czobulk116metaG_FD_108278 | JGI IMG/M metagenome (GOLD analysis project Ga0137394, IMG submission 108278) | Vadose zone soil microbial communities from Angelo Coast Range Reserve, California, USA - czobulk1.16 metaG | ecosystem: Environmental > Terrestrial > Soil > Vadose zone | place: USA... | reverse complement strand
GGCGGACGAGAACCGCGGCGGCATCCGGATACTGCTTCATGGCATGCGCCATGCTTTCCTTGAGGTCCTCCTCATTGGGGGTATTTTCGATAATTGGCACCTCCAAAGTATCGAGGTACGAAAACGCGGACTTCATGCCGGCTATACGAACGCCTTTGATCATCTAGATTTCAAGAGATAAGTTCAACCTCTGCTGCGCTTCTGATAGCAACGCGTCGTGAAAGTATACCTCCTATGACGTGAACCGAAGCTGTCAGTCCCCACAAGCAACATGGAGATGAACGTAATTCGAGGACCCACCTGATGTGATATTTTGAACAAATTCCCAGGCGTCATCAACGTAACGATCACAGCATGCTGCGAATGAGTATGAATGCAGCTCCCCGCGCCGCGCAGATCAAAGGCATTCCAGAAGAGGGGGGTGCACGCCGATTCTTTGAGATTCGGCGATGGTCGCCTGAGGAAGACGCGATCGCCATCCGGAGCGGGAAAAGGTAGCACGAAGATGTGAGACGGCAGGATGCGTTCTTTCTGCACGCCGGAGGGGGCTATGTAGACCTTATCGCTGCCAAAAGCAACGATCGGGAAGCCAAAAAAAAAAAAGGATTGGAAAGAAACTCACTCGACTCGAACGCTGATGCCGCCGCCCGTTCCGGTTACCCAGCCCAGGTGATAGAAACCGCGACAAAGCTCGGGAATGAGGTTTGCGGGCTGATCGAGCGAGCGAGTGAGCGGTCAGCGTGTTGCCAACAAAGGTAATCGAAAGTCGTTCACATGCAAAGGGTCGTCCGAGGTGACCAGCTCATCTGCAGCGTCATGCGATGGTGACATATCAACGGGAATTAATGGAATGGAATTGAAATTCGTGGCAGTCGTGGGAGAAGCGAGATCGCTTGGCCCTTTGAAATACCCAAGATTTACATAAACTTTACAACTTCGATCGCCGAGCTTCCTCCGTTGAAATGGCTTCGGCCAGCTTCCAGCAATCGATGCGCTTACGGCTTGTGGCCCCCTCCATTGCAGGTAAGAAAAATAATTCGAAGTCTGACCTTAACTGACATCCTCAGTCACGCGAGATAGAAATTTCCAACAGATGGCTTCTAGATCCGTGCAGACCCCCCGCTCTCCACTCGTCCCACCCTCCCTTCTTAACTTAATCATGACCCATCACTTGCTCACCAACTGTACGTAGCGACTCCCCCCGTTTCCCTGCCACTCGCGCTGTTGTTCGCCTTGGATTCGATGACGTTCTGAACTGACAGCACCTGAGTAACACCCTGTTACCACTGACGTTTATTGCCCTCTCGACACCTCACATGCCAGAGTACTAGTCCTTATCATGTTTACGGTTAACCACATTAGCTCAGGCACCTATCCCCTCCACACATTATGTCGTGAGATTACAGGCTTGTGACCGTCATCTGACAGGCCAGACAGACAGCCCTGACCTGCTGTCGTTTACGCAGCACCCCCAAGGGGAAACGAGCTCATTTCGGTGCCCTTGTCCTTCTCCCACCGCCGCACAAGTTCCCTTCTCATGCGTATGACTTGCTCTGTGTAAGTATCGGCGAAGAGCAAAGAAATTCTTTTTTTCCCCGCATAGCGCCAATTTATGTCACTTGAGCATCACCTGGCCTTCTGCACGACGCTCGAGCGTACCTGCCTAAGACATTGACGGCGTTGTGGACGTGCCTGACAGCCATGGTCATGCCAAAGGCATGACTAATAAGCAATCTTGAAACTTGTTATCACACGTTTCCCTCTGCCAGAGCGAGATGTCAGGTCAAGAAGAGAAAAATGCAATACAGTATCACCACCTGACTTCAGACTCCACTCCTTCAGAAAGCGAAAACTTTAAGTTAAAGGAAAAACTCACTCCCTGCTTCCCCTCATTTCCAAGTGCTCGCCCCGCATCTGGAAGTGGATGAGAAAAACGGTGCGAGTAGAGTGAGAATGCGTGGGATCTCTCATCGTGACTTCAACCTAGCCCACTTTGTTTAAAGGCTCCGTCTTCCACGCCTCCACGCGTGTTCTGCTTGTCAGGAAAACAAATGGAATAAAGACTCAATGGAGTCGGTGGCGATTCCCATTCCCAAATTCCCAGTTCCCGATGGTATGTTCACGGAACACATGATCTCTCCAGCCTCCCCCCCTTTGTCCTCACCCTCTCAGAGAGGAGATTTCGACAGCCAAGGCCTGGAACCCCCTTATCGCAGTCTGGGGACAGTCTGGAGCAGGCATAGGCAGACAAACATGCCCAGGCCCTCTCCAAGGTTCAGTGCCTAACTGTGCTGATCCCGATCATTTGTCGTGAGGGGTCAGCACAAAGCAGACGCGTTTGAAATATCCCAGTCAGGGCCAGTCAGGGTTTCATTAGGGATGAGCAAGCACCTCATTTGGCCGGCACTGCGCCCGTCGGTCATGGCAACTCATCATTCGGTATCATGGAGGCAGCTCGACCTTCGAGCTGCGAACATTCTGCTTGAGATGGGGATGGAGAAGCAGCCTCTGGATGAGTGAGCAGAAATGTCGTGTATATACGAAAGCAGGCCGGGAGAGTGAGTGAGTGAGAGAGTAGTGATACACACAGCACAGTGAGAGACAGCATCGAGACAGGGAAATGAAAAAAGAAAGGAGGATGAGATGCATAGGATTTGAGGGTTGCAGGATACACAACAAAGAACGGAGGTAGCTGTGAAACACAAAACATGGACATGTCATGTATACACACTAGGGCGAGAATCAAGAATGGAAAAAAAATAGGTTTCGGAATAGGGATCAAGTCGAGGATGACTTGGGTGATGAAGCGGTCGACTGCCGCAATTTCGACGGACCCGTCACTGCCGTTGGGGCTAACTTGGCTGGTTGGGCACCGCCAGATGGATGAGATGCGTGCCGCAGGATGACCATGAGGCCATCCGAATGAGCAGAGAAAATGGCGTCCACGACAATCTCGTCTTCCACGATGTTCGCTGCAGGGCGCGACCGAGGTTGCCGCGATCGCGCGGGCATTGGCGCGGCGGTATGTGCGACGGGCGCACGCGATGTATGCGGTTGGGGCCCCCCCGCGCTGCTGCGCGCCCCGGGGCGCCCATGACGTGGTTGTGGCTGCGGGGGTTCTGGCTCCATTCGCTCACTGCGATCAAGATGTACAGAGTCAGCCGTCGTGAGATCGACGAGCAGAAAAAAAAATAGAAATTCAGCGTACACTGAGTCTCGTCCGCGGACAAAGAGGTGGAATTTGCCAAAGCCAAACCCGCCGTCGCTCGGCTGACCGCGCTCGTTCACGCCCCAGCCCTTGACGGCGTCGATCCAGCTGCGGACGAGTGGCTCGTCTCGCTTGGCGACAAAGTCGAAGAAGGGTCTGCCCAGGATCTGCGTCGTGGAGAGGAAGCTATCGTTGGAGCAATAGTTGATCGGACAGGACATTGAGAAGCGGTCGAGGATGAGGGCTGTGCGTATAGATTGCTTCGGAAGGGGGTCGAACGTGATGACGCCGTCTGGGCCCGTCCTGCTGCCGCCTGTTGCCCCGCCTCGCCTCGAGCTGGTGGGCGAGAAGACACCCGTAACGGTGATATTACTAGCTGACGACTCGCTGGCGGAGTCCTCGGGATCGGTCTCCGGTGACCCGGGCGAGTCGTACCCCTGTATGGGGCTGGGTGGCATGGGCGACGGGTCGCCCCAGCGCTGATAGGGCCGTCAGGATGGACGAAAGGAGAGGAGGAATCGGATGCGTACTCGAAACTCAAAGTTGGAGGCAGAGGGAGTAATTATGGTGACTTCTTGGGCGGTCGAGGCATTATGCATGGCCTTTGGGCCCATGGAGGCAAAAGAGACGCTACCGACGAGGACGTTCCACGCGACTGTACGCGACTAGAAGGGAGCGTCAACGACGATAGGGGCCGGAAGAGGTGGGTATCTCACGATGGCGCATAAGATGTAACCTTTGTAAGGGTCCTTGTGCTTGAGACGGAGGTATGCGAGTACGGCGGCCTTGTCCTGAGAAATGGTCGTGCTGGGATGTGGGGGTAAGCAAATTGCGTATGGTGCGAGAATGAAACTGACTAGTGGAGACTTTTGACGTCGCGATATTCATCGGGATGTACGAGGTCAAGGGAAGGGGTACCGACGAGCTCGTGAGGTTCGTATCCTGTGTGGAATAAACAGATGGACGGGGGCAATAATGCGGATGCTCACCTAGGAGTTCACTGACGGACTCTGTCATGAAAACCCAGCGGGCCTGCGGGTGGGGATTGATCAACGACGGGGAGTCAAGCTGGGGGGGGGCAATAAAATTGAAACTTACATGCTCGGAAAAGTCGACTATCCCGACTGAGTGGTAAAAACCGATGAGAAAGAGGTCAAGGAAAGAGAGAGGGGGGACTGACTGAAGGAGACGCAAGGAGAAGACGAGTCCATGGTCGGTGATGGAGGAGAAGAAAGGAAGGGGTGGGGGTGGTGATAATGATGTTGATGAGGTCGCCAAGCAGGCGGGCGGCAAGCGAGGATCGCAGATCCAGGAAGACGAGCAATTCACACGATCAAAAGGCGATTTCTTCCCAAAAAACATAAAACATAACACATAAAACATAAAAAACTAGGTGCAAGTAGCTTAATGTCCTCGACAAAGCGTTTATTTTAAATTCAGGCTCCGCCGTAATTTGCGAGATCCCAACTGCCCTCGAATCTAACTCTCCCTCCATTCGGCGCAATGTGGTCGACCAAGAGACAAGTCGCATCCGGCGATCTCGTCATCGTCTGGCTCGTCCGTCCTCCTCCTCATCGTCCCTCTTTCACTCATCGTCATCCCCCAGACTCGCGACCTCGTCCAGTCCCTCATTGTCACTCCCAGCAAGTCGTTCAACAGCAGATACGGCGACTACCCGCACGCGGACCTCGTCGGCATCCCTTACGGCTCAAAAGTCGCCTCGCGCACCGGAAAGGGATTCGTACACATCCTCCGTCCCACCCCGGAATTATGGACCCTCGCATTACCTCACCGCACACAGATCCTTTATCTCGCCGACATCGCCTTTATCACCTCGTGGCTCCACATCAGACCCGGCAGCGTCGTGATTGAAGCAGGTATGGCATCTGCCCATCATTCGTTCCCGAAATTTCCAATGTCGACCCTCTTTTTCTTCCAGGCACCGGTTCGGGTTCTTTTACCCATTCAATCGCGCGAACTGTCGGTGCCACAGGACACGTATATTCATACGAGTTCCACGAGGCGCGAGCAAACAAGGCAGCGTGGGTCCCCCCTCCTTCGGATCATCGCATCCATATCTACATGTTTCCAGTGAAGAGTTTGCCCGTCACGGCATGTCCGACATCGTGACCCTCACCCACAGAAACGTGTGTAAGAATGGCTTCACCGTAACAGATATCGCCGACTCAGGTACGCCGTTATCTTCTGTCACCCCTAAACAGTGCGCAAAGCGTTTGTCCCTCAGTCTTCTTGGACCTACCTGCGCCATGGGAAGCAGTCGAACATGCGAAAAGTGCTCTCCGGGTTCGTCCTCCCTCGCACATTTTCCCAGTGACACACTCCATCCAGCGCATTGATCTCTCAGAACGATCGTTTGACGCGTATATGCTGCTTCAGTCCCTGCATAGAACAAGTCCTGCGTACCGTAAGCGCCCTCAACGAAGCAGGTTTCACGGGCACGTCTCCAAACTCTCAATATGTCTAAATGGACGATCCTGATAAAGAAGGACATGCTCCCCGCCATCAGACATCACCATGTACGAAACGCTTCTCAGATCACACGAGGTCAGCCAGGCGCCACGCCTCGCTCAGATCGATACCATCGCCCAGAAGCTCAAGCAGCTCGAGCGCAAGCGCGAGGACAAACGCCAGCGCCAGATCGCAGCCTCACGTGCGCACCGCAACGCCACAGAGAAGCGCAAGCGCGAAGGGGACGACGACGACAATAATGCGGGCGGTGGCGTCGACCCTGATCCCGACGTCCACGAGCTCGAAGCCAAGAAGGCAAAGACGACTGCCGCCGCAGCGCAGAGCGATGACGACACGCCCGCCCCAGACGTCGTTATGGATGTAGATGAGGGAGTTTTGGAAGACCAACCACCTGCGACGCCAGCTGACGACGCCATGCCACCTGTGCCCGTGCCCGAGCCTGCTCTAGCGATGCAGGTTCTTTCCCGGCATTCAAAGGAGGTCCGTGGACACACGTCGTTCCTGACTTTCGCGTGTCTCCTGCCCACCACGCGGCCTCAAGCGGCGACGTCCTAAGCAACACATGTCTTCCCGAGGCAAGGGAAGGAAAGACAAGAACAAAGAAAAATAAAATTATGGCGGACATGGCGGACAGGATCTGATGCAGATAACATCCGATCCCGAGGAGATCTCGCCCTAAAACGTTATCTTCTTCCGTAGTGGAGGTGTAACGTTGCTGTATGTATAAATAGTATAGTGTAATCAAATTCAAGCCCTCCCCGAACGGTTGGGCGTAACATGCGAACCACGGGACGGGACGACCGAATCATCCCGCTCCCGCGCGCTTCACCGCGCGCTCCAGTTCGCGCTCCCGCGCAAGCTCCTCCCCCGACTTTCCCTTGCGCGCACGAAGCACTCGATCAGATCGCGGAACCTGAACCGCCCTATCTGCTCCCGCATCTGCGTCCCGCAAGTTTGAGCGGCCTTGTCTCTGCTTCCCAGCGCGCTTCGCTACACGCGACCTCGCGCGATCCACGTCCACGTCCTCGTCCACATCCATTTCCATGTCCAAATCACGATCGGGACGCTCGCCGTCCGATGCGGTGTCCTCCAAATCAGAGCCGGATCCAGACGCGTCCGCCTCATCATCTCGCCCCCGCCCCTGCTTCCGACGACCTTGCGCCTTCGTCGCCCCCGCCCTCGTATTCGGCTTTTTCGCTCTCGTCTTGGACATTAATTTTGGTTTCGATGCAGCGCGACGGGCGACGGTGCGGTCCGGAGGTACCGGTACCGTGGCAGACGCGGACGCGGACGCAGAGTCTTCTTCGTTCGCCAAGGCTTGTGCTTGTGCCACTTCGGCGGCCAGGGCTGCCATGGACTTGGGCATCCGCCGCCGTGGGTGCTGACAGCTTGACGCGCCCGCATCGCCTGTATCCACATCTAGGTCGTCTTCGGTAGGAAGCCGCGGCTCTTCGACTACGTCGTCGTCGTACCTGGTGGCGTCGACGAGGGGGCTCGCAGGGGAAGCAGGACCAACCGGCGCTGGCGACGCGCGCCCGCTTGGGCCCGGTGAGCGTGGTGGAGACGTAAACACGGCATGGGTCGGTCGCGGGAGGCTATACGGCTGTACGACGTCCTCCACGCCCGTGAGAAATCCACCCGCAGTAGCAAGCTGTGTCCCGTCCTCGTCACCCTCGTCGTCGTCGCCACGAGCCGCGGTAGAATTCGATCCGACGTTGCGCAGGCCCAGGGGCCCATCCCCTTGCGCGCCGTACTCCTCGCGCATGCGTTGGCGGATGCGCAACCCCTGCACGAGCTTCGTCCACCGCTTCAGCACGGCCTGCTGTCGTTTCTCCTGTTCCTTCTCCGCTGCGGCGTGCTCAGCTTCCCAGGACGCCTCGAGGATTATATCTTCATTCTCCGCAGCTACAATGATACCCGAAATTACGGGGAATGCCTTGCCCTTCCTGAATTCGAAGCTCGTCTGCACCAGTGGGTGTCTGGTGAGATCGCCGGTGCCAATTTCGGAGAACAAGACCGTGTACGTACCACCGCCTCTGCGTAATCGAAGCCCAATTGGCGTGCGATCTTCGCCGCACCCTTGTCTGTAAACAAAACAAACAGAAGCCGGTGGTTGTCAAACAGGAGGCACGGAGGAATAAATGGGGATGGCGTACGTGGGATGTGCGCCGCTCCAGAAGGAAGCATAGATGGCGTGTACAAATCGATGTTCCCAAAGTTGTTCTTCGGAATCTTTCCCTACATTGCCGAATAGGATTAGTTCCCTCGTGGGCTAAAACCCCGTCGTCCGAGAACGTACGTCAACGACTGGCGGAGGAACGTATCTCTCCGTTTGTGCCTCCGAATACAAGCCCTGCATGAGGCCACTGCCGCCATTTGCGCCTTCTGCATCTGCGCGAATTTCGAGCTCGCGCCTGCGGTTAAGCGTCGCCGCCCGCTGCTTGACGTACTTAAGCGGTTGCTCTCCCGCGCGAACGACGCGTCCATGCCGCATCCAGTTCTCCGCTGCCTTGAGCTGCAACACCTGACTTCGAGAATAGACAGACTCGCCCCGGAATTTGCCGAGTTCATGGGCATCTTGCGAGATGACCTGGTCTCGAAGCAAGTGCCTCTCCAGCACATAACTGGGCGTGGCCTTAGATAAGGCGCTGAGGAAACGAATGAGTGAGACACGCACAACGGATGGTCTTTGAAGCCCCCAATTGTGGTCGGCATCCCCTCTGTAAACTGGTTTACAACCAGCTCATCGTCTTCAACGTCATCCCGGTGCTTCAGCGACGGAGGCCATGAGATTAGGGTAAAACGTGAAACCAGGTTCGCGCACCAGCTTATACGGACGGGTTACTGTACGGACAACATGAGCCCACCACTCTCGGCGACCCCTTCCACCAGATTGCACTTTTGAGACTTTCGCACTATACTGTTTCGCATATCGCGCGGTGACGTCGCGCATATACCCATCTTCCTCGACTGCCAGTACGTACATCATGCGGTTGTCGACAATGGCTGGGCGTGACGAGGTGCCGACGGGCGTTGGGTCGAAAATCTTGCGCTTGTTCACGACGGCACGTATAGGGTCAACAGGTAGCCAGCGGCAATCCGCTCGCGAGAAAACCTCCGTCCAAAAGACGGGCGGCGTCGTGAGTGAGTCTAAGAGCCCTGAGTGCATGCGGTCAGACCACACGCGATCAGTGAACGAGCTCTGAAAAATAGATGCGCACTAGAACCGAGCCTCTGCCCACGACTCTTACTCTGCCGCAACTTCACAGAATACGACGTTTTCCCTTTGCCATTCGGTCCCGGAGATGTAATTTCGTCTGCAGCATCCTCATCAACCCGCATGTCGTCCTCAGACGAAGACCCATTTTGTCCTGAGTCATCAACGTCCTTCATGTCTTCACTGCTATCTTCCGTGACGCGTGGCTCGACGGACTTTCCCTTGGAATCGGACCCTTTTGGCTTCGCCGCTGTCTTCGACCGACCGACGTTCGTCTGCCAAGGTACGCTCTGCAGGCTTACCACAAGACGCGTGGGTATACCAAGAGCACGACAGAGCGCCGTGAAGAGCTGTGAACTGACGTCTCGCGAGCCAGACTGCATCAGTGCGTGCTTCATAAGACTCTTTTCGCTGCGCACAATTTCTAGTTCTTCATCTTCGAATAGCTCCTCCAAAGGGTCCACGTCCTGAGGGAGGGCCTTTCTCTTCCCCTTACCCTTGACATCAACTAATCCCTTAGAACACAGGAGACGCTGGACATCTTCGAACGTGCGGCTGCGAAGGTGCCCAGTGGGTTTTACACTAAAGAGAGTACCCGCCCACCAAGAGGCGAGACGTGCGACGGCCTGTTCAAAGAGATAGCCACGCTTGACGTCATCTGGAATGCGGGATTTGTGGATCATTGCGAACGAGTTTTGGATCGGGAGAGGGGTGAGAGACAGGAGACGAGCCTGCAGGGCACGAGTCAAGCCCAGGAAGATATACAAGGTGGCTTTGCGCACCTGAAGGAGTTCGTCATTTATCCACCTGTTGCGAACCGAAGCATTAACTATCAGCGTTAATGCATGCACCTTGTGACAGTCGATGCGGAGGAGTCGTTCAGCGTGAGAGATGCCTCCCAGAGTCTTCTTCCTATGGCGACTTCAACTCGCTCGTCTGTGAGAACGAGGAAACTACTTCGTACTGTGTTCCACCTTTTGCATGTGTGGGATATGCCTCGAGAGTTACTTCGATGTTCGGTCTCGTTGATGATCCCTGTTCTGCTTGGTCGTCGTCTCTTGGATCGTCTAGTTCTAATTGTTGGGCTTGCGGGACTGCTACTTCCTCCCAGTCTAACTCATCTTCACTATCGCTGGCGAAATCATGGGTTGACGTAGTTTTACTCTGCGTTGTCATGGGCGTACACGCTCAAACGTGGGAGAGCGAGTGCCATTAATTGACGCGATGACTCAGTTTTGTGGGTCGTCACGTGACATGTGGCTCCTGCCGCGCTCGGCCCACTGCATGCAAATCAGGCTTTTCTCACGGAAAAAAGTCTGAGGAAAGCTTAGATAAGTGT
>Ga0137394_10004824_pt1 | contig 10254 bp, 13 predicted proteins | sample czobulk116metaG_FD_108278 | JGI IMG/M metagenome (GOLD analysis project Ga0137394, IMG submission 108278) | Vadose zone soil microbial communities from Angelo Coast Range Reserve, California, USA - czobulk1.16 metaG | ecosystem: Environmental > Terrestrial > Soil > Vadose zone | place: USA... | reverse complement strand
GCACAGGAGTAGGGGGGTAGCTAAAAGATTCTAGGGGGGGAGGGGATATTGCAGGCCGCGTGGGCGCGCGCGGGTTTTCATTGGGGGGGAAAAGGGTAAGGGGGGGAGGTGGGGGGGGTTGGGGAGGTGGGCGGCGAGGAAGTGGCGAGGGACGAGAACGAATGCTTGAAATCTGGCTATCGAAGGCATGAAAGCGCTCCATGGAGATGCGAAATTGGTCATTTTGCTCAGTGCTGGCATTAGTAGAGGACAATGGATTGGACCAGACCGACGTCGGCGGTTGGACGGGAGAGGCTTCCGCGGGTCGCGAGTCAAACAAACCCGAGGAAGACTGGCTCAATTCACCGCTCAAAGCGGAAGGAAAAACTGGATCATTCTCTGGCGCCTGTGGATAGCGCGTTGCTGACGCCTGGGGCGGGGCGTCGGTGTGGTTGGCAACAGTGTGATAGGATGGACCTGATGAGATGGTGTGGGATGAACTGGAACTAGGAGAGCTGTCCATGGCGTGGGCTTGCTCCGCAGCGCTGGGGGTGACACTACCACTGCGGGCCCTCTTATTTCTATCGGTGTTACTTGGGCCTGGGCGATGTTCATCTGTGCCGCTTGAGCTGGCTGCAGCGGTGGAGTCGAGGGGAGATTCGAGATCGAAACCAAACTGATCAAAAGAGCGTTTGAAAGTAGACGCAGACTGGGAGAGAGAGCGACGGAGTTGAGGGGGGTCCGAGGAGGACATGATGGTCGAGGAGCACAACGGGGCTTATTCGCATAAATACATCCCCGCCACGGCCAATCCCGTCCTCTTATATCCTATCCCCTCTCTTTCTTGACCACAATGATCTTGTCCCGCGCCCTTCTCGTCGCTCATTGTCGTCGTCCCATACTTAATGCCCCCCGTCTCTTGAAGAGGTCCGTTCAGTCGGTCGCTCAAACGGACAGGGTCTGTCAAACACCTCCCCGCGTCCCTCTCATCTGACGTTTTTACAGGAAACAATCACCCGACTCTTATATTCCATCGGGACCAAGCGCGAGGTTGAACGCTACCTTCGTATATTCTCCTCGTCCTCAAACCCTTCCCAACCCGCCAAGTTTGCAGTTGTAAAAGTTGGCGGTGCCGTCCTTGGACAACTTGACGAACTCGCCCTTAGTCTCAGTTTCCTTTATCGTGTCGGCCTTTATCCCGTCATCCTCCATGGAGGAGGACCCCAACTAAACGAAATTATCGAACGTGGCGGAGTGGTACCAGAATACATCGATGGCATTCGCGTGACTGGTGCGCCCTTTCTGCCACTGCCCCTTCTCCACTCATCCTTTCAAAGATGCGAAAACCTTACAAATTGCCCGCCGGGTATTCTTGGACGAGAACCTGAAGATTGTTTCCGCGCTGGAGAAACTCGGAACGAGGGCCCGACCCATTACTTCTGGCGTCTTCACCGCGGACTATCTCGACCGCGATAAATATGGTCTCGTTGGCAAAGTTACCCGAGTCGACAAACGCCCCCTCGAGGCATCTATCCGCGCCGGCGCGTTGCCTATTCTTACTAGTTTGGCCGAGAGCGCAGACGGACAAATTCTCAACGTCAACGCAGACATCGCAGCGGGTGAGCTTGCCAAGGAGCTGGAACCCCTTAAGATTGTCTTCCTAAATGACAAGGGCGGCCTCTTTCACGGCGTCAGCGGCGAAAAGTTGGACGTTATCAATCTTGACGAAGTAAGGCGCACCCCTGGATTACCTCCCTTTCCGCAGTTGTGAAACATTGCTCACAGGAATACGCTGATCTCATGAAACAACCCTGGGTCAAGTATGGAACAAAGCTGAAGCTCAGGGAGATCAAGGAACTCCTAGATCACCTTCCTCGTTCCTCGTCTGTCGCCATCATCTCTCCGGACTCCTTGCAAAAGGAGCTTTTTACGGACAGCGGAGCCGGTACTCTAATTCGCCGTGGGTACAAGTTGTTTAGGCACGATTCCATCGATTCGCTTGGTGCGGATCGCCTGCGGCAAGTTATTCGTGACCGTGATCCAGACGTTCTCATGGAGCACCAGAGCGTCACCGAAGTACTCAATGATCTCAAAAAGACGCCGTACACGCTCTATGGTGATGAACCTTTGGATGTTGTTGCCATTGTATCGCACCCGGAGGGTGAAATACCTGTCATGACGAAACTTCTTACCTCACGCAACGGTGTTCTCAACAACGTCGTCGATAATGTCTTCAACGCAGTGCGTAGGGATCACCGCCGTCTATTCTGGACTGCACATGCGGACGACGAGAATCGTGCATGGCACTTTGAGCGCGCGGACGGCAGCTTCACTCGCTCCGGAAAGACCTTATTCTGGTATGGCATTCAAAACGTCAGCGAAGTTGAACGAATTGTCAGGCAATTCGAAGAGAATGGTCGTATCGACCGTTCATACCTTCCAGTTGGTCCATCTGCGTCTCCCCATCGCCCCTCCGCCGTTCCGAATGGTTCGCAACCATACTCTACTCTGGCACGTCGTATTCCAGGATCTACACGAGGCTACGCGACGTCTGCGTCCGCGGAGCACAAACGACTTGCTCTCGTTGGAGCGCGGGGATACACGGGACAAGCCCTGACAGCCCTCCTCTCTAGCCATCCGTTTCTGAACCTTACGCATGTCTCGTCTCGCAAGCTTGCAGGCTACCCGCTTGAAGGATACACGAAATCGCCTGTTACATACTCCAATCTTTCCGTAGAGGACGTGCAACGGATGGAGAAAAGCGGAGAAGTCGATGCATGGGTTCTTGCGTTACCCAATGGTGCTACGAAGCCTTTTGTTGATGCTATTGACCGCGGCGCCATGGGACGGAAGGGGGGCGTCGAGGAAGGAAGTGTCGTAGTCGATCTTGGTGCAGACTATCGCTTTGAGACTGGATGGACGTACGGACTCCCTGGTGAGAGTTCCCCGTCAATGTAACATATAAATGTTTGAATGCCATCTATGTTGCCTTGCTATCAGAATTATATTCTCGGGATTCTATACGTGGCGCGAAGCGGATTGCCAACCCTGGCTGCTTCGCAACGTCAACGCAACTGCTAATCGCGCCGCTACTCCCTTTCCTCGCTCGCCCCGCGTGGCCCTCAGTGTTCGCGATGTCAGGTTACAGCGGGGCAGGAACCGTTGCGGGTGCCCAAGATCCTAGCGGGCGGCCCACGACACTTCCAAAAATTAGCGCCGAGAGTCTCAACGGCGCTGTCCGACCGTACGCGATGACGGACCACATCCACGAGCGCGAGGCAGGCGTGCACCTCTCACGGCTCTTAGCGCCCAGGGCGGATAGCATGAAGGTCGCATTCGTGCCGACCGTGGCGCCGTGGTTCAGCGGTATCATTTCTTTGCTGAGCATGCCGCTCAGTGAACACCTCTCCGCTCGTGAGCTCAAGGCGCTCTACGAGAAGAAATACGCGGACGAAAAGCTCATCAGGCTCCAAAGGGATATTGTGGAGGTCAAGGACGTGCGGGATCAGCATGGTTGGGTTGTTGGTGGCTTCCAAGTACATAGCCAAGGTGATCGCGCAGTTGTGGTGGTGAGTTCCACGCCACGCTGTATTGACGTGTGTTCTTGAAACCTAATGTCATCGTCCTAGGGTGGTTTGGATAACCTCCTGAAGGGTGCTGCGACCCAGTGTCTGCAGGTAGGACTAGCCCCTGTTCTGTTCGATCGTGGAAAGGCTGACCGACCCTGTTCAGAACCTCAATCTCGCGCTAGGATACGACGAGTACACTGGCATCCCGTGCCCAAAATAGGTGCATCCGTGGCGGTGAAATAGATTATTTGTTTTTACACGATTTGTTTCCGTGCCGCGTTGTTGTCCACATAAATACACGGAGGTCCGACGGTCGATCCAATTATTCAAACCCATGTACTACCTGTAACTGCGGATATCTCAACGTGTTTGTCCACAGCATGCCATCTCATCAGGTCATTTGCCACGGTATGTTCATCGCCATGACAGGAAACAAAGAGGCGCCCTGCTAAGGGGGTTGACGTTATCCTCCACTCAGGACTCAGCGCTTTCTCCAACCCATAACAGGCTCCATATCAACAACCAGCTGTCTGCCCGCCAGGACAAACAAAGCTTGGACATTGTGCTCAACGTTGGTCACCATCGATAGCATTTCGGACTGAAGAGACAGCTATTGTCATTTCGAATTGAAGACCGACCTATCAATCTCAAATTGCAGCAAGGCACTGACTTGAGTGAGTTTCCATCCCCCCGTCTCACTGTTGCCACGTACAACACCAGGATTCACCCCCCTTTCATCCAACAAGCGACGCCCTGTATTAGCGAGCGGGATCCATAATCTGCCGAGCTTAGAACTTGTAACCTGCGGTATGGCCTGTCCATTCTAGGATAACATCTTTGACATCGTGACTGCGCCCGGTCATCCTAGGATCCGGATACCAGATACCCCCTTCCCCCCAACATCTTACCACCGTCTCACCTACTGCAGATATGGTGGACCGAGCCACCCGCTACCAAAATGCGATGAACCAGATTCAGGAAAGGAACAGACATACCCAATCCCAGGCCGTGGATGTACCCGACAATACCTACGAGCGTCACGCCAAGGCCGTGCGTCCCTTCATCGCGTATCTCTGTCCGGTTCCTCAGCGCAATTACTTGTGCCCTTTTCTCTCGCGCAGGTGCCCCAACCAATTGCGACTCTTCCGACCGAGGAGCAGTTTTGGATGAATGACCAACATGGGCGCCGAAAACCAAATGCTGATTTTTTGCGACACCACTTCATACACGAAGGTCGACTGACTGAAGACCAAGCCGTGGCGATCCTTCGACTATGTAAGGATTTGTTGGCGTCAGAGCCAAATATGCTCAAAGTGAGGAGTCCAGTGACGGGTATGTGACCTTCGTATCCTCATCCATGTCCATTGTGTTGAACGTTGTTTTGTGTAGTTGTTGGCGATATACATGGACAATACGTGAGCGAACGTTGTGCTCTCCTTGTACTTATCATCGTCTTGATGGCACACTCCTAGTATGACCTCATGAAGATATTTGAAGTTGGTGGTAACTTGGCGGAGACAAACTACCTTTTCCTTGGGGATTATGTTGACAGAGGTTGCTTCGGAATCGAGGTAGGGGCGAAGCTTATGGTTGAACGCAGGAACTAACCTTGGCTCTGGCTAGTGCTTGCTCTACCTGTATACCCTCAAGTTATGGTTTCCTGACCGTCTGTTCCTTATACGTGGCAACCACGAATGTCGACACCTCACCGAGTACTTCACCTTCAAGCGCGAATGTGTGCCATCACTTTTCTTCCTTACGCCTGACATTCTAAGACCGCGAGTAGGCCTACACAAGTACAGCGAGAGAGTGTATGAGGCTTGCATAGAATCATTCTGTGCATTGCCCGTCTCCGCCTTGTTGGATGGCAAATTCTTCTGCGTCCACGGCGGCATCTCTCCGGAACTTAACACGTTGTCGGATATCGACCGGGTCCGTATCAGCTCTACACGTAGCATGTTGGTCCTGACTCGAGTGGTTAGATAAACAGGTTTATGGAGCCTGCGTCATCTGGCTTACTATGCGACTTGCTATGGGCCGATCCGGTTCCAAACTTCGGACACGAGAACGAGCCATCGAACCACCCATCCGCCTTACCGCACGGTCAACTGTGGGGCCACAACACTACGCGTGGCTGCTCTTTCTATTTCACGTGCAGATTGTTTTTGCTCCCCGTCACCCTTTTTCTAATACCAGTTCGTAGGTACGAGGCTGTCATAAAGTTCCTGGATCGGAATGACCTGCTAGGCGTCATCCGCGGACATGAGGCCCAAGACGCAGGGTACGTACAACCACCGGCTTCGACCTCATGTGCTAAATTGCACCATAGCTATCTCATGTTCCGTAAGACCCCAACAAAGAAATTCCCGTCTGTAATCACCGTTTTCTCGGCACCAAATTATCTCGATGCATATCGCAACCGAGGTGCTGTTCTCAAATACGCGAACAAGAGCATTACGATCCGCCAGTATCATGCACGCCCACATCCATATTGGCTACCGAACTTCATGGATGCATTTTCATGGAGTCTCCCATTCGTTGGAGCGAAAAGCATGTTTTCTTCTGCCAACCACGTGGGAGAGTTATTCATACCTTGAACAGTTATCGAAATGCTACTTGCAGTCCTGTCTGTATGCTCACCAGAGGAGCTTGAAGATGGTTCCACGTCTTCAGAAGAAGAAGCTGCAGAGCACGCTCTTGCTGGCGCGCGTGCCGCGAGACGCGAGCAAATCAAGAATAAGATTCGCGCAGTTGGACGTCTGCAGGTCATGTTCCAGAACCTCCGGTATGGCATCTGCACTCAACGGATGGATGTATGCTCACATGAACCGCATACAGAGAGGGCTCGGAGAATGCTTCCGAATTCAATATGGCCGGCGCCGGGATGGATGGCACACGCAGCAACGGTACACGCAACGAAATAGACGCATTGGGTGTGCAAGGCAATCAAATCCGGCGCTATATCCATAGCTTCGACGATGCGTGAGTGTTATTATACCGCGCCAGGTGTCCTCCAGCTGACCCTCGCTGCAGACGGCGCTTTGACATTGCCAATGAGCGATTGCCCGAGTTCAGCAACCTCCCGGCGTCCTACCCCTCCGTGCCGGTCCCGTCGATGCGACGTACACAACGTCCATGGGGCAGTGGCAGTACCACCCCGACGGGCGACGGCGATTATACACACGAGGTATCTCCGGTAACTGGTGCTCCGGTACCTGGTGCAGATGTCCCTGGAGGGTGGCCCGTTGTCCCAAGGGAAGAATCGAGTGGGCATAGCAGGGTCGGGGAAGGTAACGAGGATCCAGGTCTCACGGAGCGCGTGGTAGAACGAATTGCGGAAGCTCCTCGTGCAGAAGCTCCTCGTGCGGAAGCTCCTCGTGCGGATGGTCGTCGTGGTCGTCGGGCGGCTGGTCGTCGGGGTGGCCGAATGGGCTCTTGAAATTCTGCAGGAGATCTTGGAAACGACTTGTATTGGTGTATGTAGCGGTTTGACATGTACCCTCCGATTTATTCCCCTGAAATTTTTGGGCTCACCCCAAAGGACTACCCCGTTTACCCGCGACACTTGGACACAGATCATGGCATTGTAAATTCAACTTAGAGCCGCGTGTTTAAGTGATGAACATGGAGAGTAGGTAGATCCAGAATCTCGAAAAGAGGCGTATGCTCGAGATCGAGACCAATTACCGCTGAGAATCGACGATGTAGTCCCGGATCGATCAAGCTAGAAATGTCTATGGGCTGCTGATCTCGAAATGGGATTCGCGGGTACGTACCCTCGAGGTAGTCGGCGGCAGAAAGGCTACAGGGACCGATTCATTGACGCGAGAAGATCAAACAACGATTGATTCGCACGCACAGTTCCAACGCGATCTCGGGGGCGATCCGCTCGAAAAAGTCAGGGATTTCCTCATTGGGAGGCACGTTCTCGTACGTGGCCTTGTACGCAAGATACTCCACGAATTTCTCCGTCACCGCCGCCCTGAGATGTTAGGGACCAGGCGACGGAAGAAAGACATCGAAGACGGGCACCTCTCGTCCACGTGGCAGAGCTTTTGTACGGACTCTTTGAAGTTGTCTGGGGTGGGTGGTGTGATAACATGGTGCATGTGTGCGAGGGCGAGGAGAGAGAGACGTACGACGTTCGTCCAACATGTTTCGGAGGGTTCCGCTACGAAATACGACGCTTCGCTTGGCGATGAAAGAAAACCCGTCCCTGCTCGTTACACGAATCCAGTCATCCTGGCTTGCATTGGACGGTGTGGACGACATGATTCGATTCAGAGAGAGAGAGCGCGTGTCTGACGTAAACAAGTAATCCGTTGCGAGTGGCTCGGGGATAGCCGTGGGAGACCACCTTGCTGACTCGTGAGGCCAGCTACTGTATCCTCTGTTCGTCATCTTTGGACTCGTGCCATGGCTCTTCCGAAGGTGTGTCCCGATGTAGCCCGCCAATATATCCCGCCTTGACACTGGCACCATCGCAGCGAATAATCAAGGTGTGTGGATTGGATCCGAGCACGCTTCCTCGGCTCTCAGACCTCCTCCTCCACACGACAGGAAACGGAGCGTCTGGTGGCAGACCCTGCGCCTGGAATCTCTGCTGCTCCGCATGAAGACAACCTGAGGTATTTCGACGTGACCATCCAAGGCCCAGATGGCAGTCCGTTCCAGAGTCCGTCTATTTAACTTTCTGCGTCGCCTTTCGCTGTCCCTGATCCCGATATGCGCGCCCAAGATGGCGTGTTCAAGCTCGAGTTGTTCCTTCCTGAAGAGTACCCTATGGCGCCGCCAAAGGTGCGCTTTCTTACCAAGATATACCATCCCAACATTGGTGCGGGCGTTCCATTCATCGGGCTCCCCGAAATCCGAAATGATATTGATCACGCGCTGCAGACAAGCTCGGGCGGATCTGTTTGGACATCTTAAAAGGTGAGTGGTGGTATTTAGTCTTTACAAGGGGTTCCTTTCATGGTCGTCGCATCTTTAGATAAATGGTCTCCTGCGCTACAGATCCGCACCGTCCTGCTTTCTATACAAGCGCTTCTTAGCTCACCCAACCCTGACGACCCACTCGCGGCAGATGTCGCGAAACACTATAAGGAGGATGAGGTCGGCGCACGGCAGGTTAGCAAGGAATGGACGGAGATGTATGCCACCTGATCGCGTGTGGCCACTGGACCTTAGCACGGTAATCCCACGTGCGCGACGGGAAGCAGTATACATACGGACGGCCTCTGGGAGTTTTTGGCAATGTAATCGACAATTATCACACTTTGGCGGTCAGCCCCAACTATCCGATCCTAACGAGTCGGTTGTATTTCTCCGTTCATCGTGGTGGTTCAGTTTCACGTCTCCCTTGGAATGAAACAAAAAGTCTGGGGTTCAACCCGGACCCACAAATCACGCAAGACTTTGTTCAACACACAGTCTCTGGATGACCCAGCCTTGTCGCCACCTCCTCCCACTCATTCATTACAGATCCAGTTGGCCCAAACGAGCTCGGGTACATGCAGTCCTTCCAGAGAAATCGCCCGAGCGGTGATAATTTGCGACCCGCTGCACAATCCTCGTGCGTTCGTCCTCAATGGGTGTCTCCTGATCATGGCATCCATGCCTGAATGAGCTGCCTCGTGGCCAGGAGCGGTTTTCCGACGCGCTGAGGTACAATAAGCTTGGTGTTGAAGATGCTCTCTGTACTTCAACTAGCCTTCAACACACCATTTCAACGGAAAGTGTTTGGCGTTCCTGAGTTGAGAGGTTCACGCGTTCACAGGTGGACGCAGCCTTGGATGCCGAATAAGGCCTTGAGCCCACCGGCCAGTGGCACGTTTAACTTGGGTGGTGTGTAGGGGTGTAAGATCGCGATTCGATGCTTTGGATAGTAGCACATGCACGAGTGATCCACACGATGGTCTCGCGTGTAAGCGTGATATTCACAGCGCCGAATGACTCGTAATTTGTGTTCATTACAGCATCCCTCAAGGCCTCAAGGCCTCAACCCTGGCAAAGTTTCCATTGTGCCTCTCACCCGATAAAGGAGCAAAAAGTCGATCAGCACCGACTCGATCTCCCCCGGTGGTGTCAAAAGGCACAGATCCCTGCATTGTTAATACTATGCGTCCCCAAAATCCAATCGCGGTGTCTATCTGCTGCTCGAGTTCCGCAAAGGCCCGGGGGGCTATCACGTCACAGTGCCAACAACACGTGCAGCCTCGTTTGATCGATAGATTAGAGCCCGATAGGAGGTCGTGAGAGTGAGTGAGATAGTGAGGCAGCTGAGGCAATGAAGGACATTATCCACGAGGGAAAGAATGTTCTTTGTTACAGTAGCGCCAAGCCGAGACCACTCGCGGCTCCTGACCTGATGGCGCATCGGATTAAACGGCATCTGTTTTTCGATGGCGGCGGCCATGGATGGACACGGGGAGAAAAACCTCGACCGAGATTGTGCACATATTTCCAATCCATGTGGAGCTACGACCCATGCGTCTAGCCGCAGAGCTCCGCGCCCGTGGATCATATCACACGTTCGTGTGTATGGTCATGGGGCATCCAATGACTGTGAAATCGATGAGTGGGATGTGTGATTGTCTGCATTGGCTCTGTGCGGCATGCAGTCGAGCATCACTTTGCTGTGTAAATCACCGAAAATCACCGCTTAGATGTCGAGAACAATCCTCTGCTACAGTCCTCAACTCGAACT
>Ga0137394_10004823_pt1 | contig 10256 bp, 12 predicted proteins | sample czobulk116metaG_FD_108278 | JGI IMG/M metagenome (GOLD analysis project Ga0137394, IMG submission 108278) | Vadose zone soil microbial communities from Angelo Coast Range Reserve, California, USA - czobulk1.16 metaG | ecosystem: Environmental > Terrestrial > Soil > Vadose zone | place: USA... | reverse complement strand
GTTTACATCACCAGGCCCGGTAAGTTGACGGCCCCGTTCCTGCGCAGAGCGTGTCAAGGTTGCCGCATCGTGTGCATCTAGCCAACCGCATTCACAAGTTGGATGGTCACAGCTGAACAAAGGCACGAACTTGTGTCGGCCTTGCGATAAACCCCGAATACGGCATGATGTTAGCACAGAAAACAGCACAGTACCGCAGAAGAACGGATGTGGTATGGCTCGCGGCACTTTGGCGGCTCGGACATATTCCGCGTGGCGAAAGCGCGGCCCAACTGATCATAAAGATGGCGATAATGGGCGATGGGCGCAAGACGTGACACATGGATGTGGCCAAGTATGTCGCTTCCGCGGAATATTCCCTGCGCTCGACACGACACGACGACGAATGCACAGAGTGCTCAATGCTTTCTGACGTGGCACGGTAGGGCATGATGCCGAGAGGGCGCTCGAGTGAATGAAATAACACAAATGATCGTTGCCCTCTCAAATGAAAAGCAACAAGAGATGTCTGTGGTATCATACTGGAAAGTACAATGGCGTGTACAAAAGGTCTTGAGACAATGATAATTCGATGGGGAATATTGTGGATGACATAGGGTAGCCGTAGCCAGCCCTGAGGCTCCCTGAGGATGGTTCCCGGCACGGGACTGAGCCGCTCGTCGTGTCGTTACCGACGTTGTTGCTCACCGCTCACCTCCCTCTCTTTCCTCTTCTTTGAGTGATAACATCCGTCCCCGTCGTCCTTCGCGTCGCACCTTCTCCTCGCTTGTATGTAATTTGGCGAATACCTTCCTATTCATTTTAATAACCTTTTCTTCAGATGTCCGCAACCCTAATGCAGCCCTCTCAGGATGAGATCCAACGTGAGGTCGAGAACCTGCGCGACATCAAACGACGCTCTACTCTTCAAGGTGGCCCCGGTGCTCTCATACTAGACCCTGATCTCCCCACCCCCGGTGCCCAGGCTGCCGCTGCCCAAGCGAGCTACTGGAACCCGAGCGACGATTCCAGCAGTGACTCGCACTCTCACGAAGATGTCTCCAGCACCGATTCCGCCTCGGACGACCCCTTCCACCTCTTCTGGGTGCCCGCCAACATGCATCCAGAGATCGATCCCGGCCAGTTTCGCGCCTTTCTTAAAGAACACGCCACCCCTACCGAACCAGGGCTCAGCCGATCCGAAAGCCTCGGAAACCCATCCCTCGGTCGCAAAAAGTCCATGCTGAGCAGGCAATATCGCCCCTCGGAAAATGACGGTGTCGAGGATGAGCGCGTTGTACCGCTTCGGAGGAACCGATCCTCTCTCTACGCAAATGCAGGTCCGCAACTAACTATCAAGGACCTCGAAAAGCTGGACGAACTCGTTGAGGAAGCCTCGAAAAGCAGGGACCCATCAAAACTACGCACTGTCTTACGTCGATCGCTTAGCATGAACATGTCTCCGTCAGGTGCGTGGTACATCACGCTGTGCGTTTGCTTGGCGCTGATGGAAATCCCTCCCTCCTCCCCCTCACCCCATCCACAGTTATCGATAACTTGGAACATGCAATGCCCGACTCCGGAGATGATGTAGATGCACCTATCATCGTCCCTCGTCCCGGTCAGATTCTTCGTCGCACTGCTCGCACTAAAATCCGCAAGGCAGGCCAAACTGCCCAAGGTGCTCATCGCTTCAACGCTACGCGGCGAGGCGCCGGCTCAAAACGGGATACACCGCCACAAGTCCCTGACCCACGTTCTTCGAGCGATTTCTCGGCCAGCGAGCTCAGCGATGCAGAGCCAACTCGACGAAGTCGCTTGCTCAGCAACGAGAGTCTCGATGACCCGCACCGCCTCCGCCCTGAATCATACAGTGCCGAAACCTTTATTTTCGATGCGTATGCACACGACGAAGCAAACGAGGATGCGATCAAGTTATCTTCGCCTCCATTGTCCCAATTTCTCCCACGACGTTCTCTGTCGCCCCCGCTACCCCTGACGTCAAAGGAAGAGCACGAACCGATGCCGCCAACACAAGTACTGCCATCAACTGAACCTACACCTGCACTGCCTCCGCTTGAACACCCTGTACCGCAACGCGCTTCTTCTCTTGTCATGCCGACGCCAGTCGAGTTGCCATCTCGCTCTCCCTCTCCAGTAACTTCCCTCCACTCTGATATTTTGTCCTCTACGCGACCGGAGCTCCGATCAGCCCAAGCGCCATCAATCTCTCTCCCTTCTATGCTTCCCGGTCCACATGGGTTCGATGCACGGCGCGAAAAAGAGAAGGAAAAGGACAAGAAGGGGCTTTTCAAATGGGGCGGCGGCGAGAAGAAGGGAAAGAAAGATCAACGCGAAAAAGAAAAAGACGCGGGATTTTTCGGCTCGCTTTTCGGCTCGAAACGGAAGCCAGAAGAGAGCGCTCCCATAGGCCTCGCACACGGGCAGTCGGCACGGGAGGCCGCGGTTGCGCTGCTCGGCGCGAGCAAGTCTTCGCGCAGCAACGTTCCGTCACCTTCGCCGCAGCCTCAGGTGAACAACTACTCGCGCTATCCGATCCACGTCGAGCGCGCAATCTACCGCCTATCGCACATCAAGCTCGCGAATCCGCGCCGCGCGCTCTATGAGCAGGTCCTCATCAGCAACCTGATGTTCTGGTACCTCGGCGTCATCAACAAGACGCAACAGCCCCAGCAGCCCCAGCAGCAGGCCTCTACGGAACAGGCATCGGCGGTAACAGGCGGTTCCGGACCTGCACCACAGAAGGAGCATGACGAGAAGGAGCGTGCGGAGGAGGAGCAGGCGGAAATCGAGCGTGACGAAGCGAAGTTGACAATTCAGGGACAAGGACAGGGACAGGGACAGGCGATGCCACTACAGCAGTCGCCGCAAGGGCGACGGGGAAACCTCACCAAGGTGGCGCCATCCAATACCAGCCCCCGCCGTGCCGAACAGCCTGTGCGCGGACCACAGTATGACATGCAGCATCGTGCGATGGAGCAGGAATATGGCGCTGCGTTCGTGGGCGCACGACCGACGACCACACCCGCAATCCCAGGCACCGGGCTCGGATACGCTGTCACACCTGGGACAGCGCCATCCGGACCTATACAGATATCAAACTCGATGTCAATGTCAATTTCGGGTCCAGCACAACCGCCCCCGTCCTCCTCATCTCCGCACAATGCGGCGCACCTGCACGCCTCAGCATCGGCCCTCGTGGGCGGAACAACACCAGCCCGCTCCGGCGCGTCACCGCGGCGGTCACGCTCACCACCGGCACCATTAGGGCCTTCCGTGCGTTACATCCCGCCCCCGCCGGTGTCGGCATCGGGGCCCTCTCCCGTTCTACCCACATCCGCACCTCCTGTGCCGGCATCGGGGCCCAATTCGCCCGCCGTGCCAGGACTTCCACTAGCACCCGCTTCCGCGGACGCGCGGCTCCCCTCGCGCTCATTGTCCGCGAATGCGGTGCCGCCTATCGGCCCCCGCACGCCGGGGCGCAAGGCACAGAGCGCGCATGCGGTTTTTCCGCTTGGTGCGCGGCGGCCGCGCACGGCAGAGAGCGCCGTAGGCGGGGAAGAGGAGGATGTGCCGTTGGCGCTGTGGCAGCATCAGCAGCAGCAGCAGCAGCAGCAACAACAACAGCAACAACAATATCAGCACTCGTTGGTAAATCAGCAAGTGCGGAGAAGATGATGCGATGATCTTGGCGCGCTGCTGTTGGCAGCTGCAGCTCTCTGCGCAGATGCTGTGCCTTGTCTCTCTCATCACGGCTTGGAACCCGCGATGTAAGAGACACCGCGGCTGCGGCAGGGTGTGCGCCGGGAAGGGAGACACGATTTCGCATGCTTTGCCTCTGTCGAGCCTTCAAACACTTCGTTCTCTTTCTTTTTTCTTTCTTTCTCTCTGTATCTCTCTCTTACTCTCAAGCTCTCAAGTCTCGACCTTTATTATTTTGTGTACTTTTGTTCTTGCGCGCTCGCGTGGCGTGCGGCTTCTCCTTCCCCTCTTCAACAAATGCATACCTCTCATAGCTACGATTTGACGGACACGGAACAGTTCGTAATGATTAGACTTCCATCCAACAATGAAACTGAAACTGAAACACATAAGAAGTACGGGGGGCTACCCAAAATGCGAGCGAGCGAGTAAAGAAGCATGGACATGAATGAATGGTGACAACGAGAAAATGATGTTGGGGTATAGACAAGTGGAATGCATGGAATCATAAAGGCGAGCCGGCGGAAAAAGAGATCGTCCGTTTCGCTGTTGATACAGTCGGGCCAGTCAAAGAGACGGAGAATAGTAGAACGGCAAGGAATCAGACGATGTGGGTGGACAGAGGTATCATCGTCGTCACGGTGTCCGTGCGGGAAGACTCGGAGCCGAGATGGGCGGCCTTTGGATACGCGAGGGAATGCTGAGCAGAGGGAGGAGAGCGGCTGTGGAAGAGTACGGGAAGGTACATCGCGACCTCGCGGTCCTCCGAGTCTGCGTCTGGCGCGCTTGTAGATGCGGATTCATCGCCCACTGGCATGCCGGCGTGGGACTTAAAGTTGGGTTCAGAGTTGGAGACATAGGAGGCATGGCGTGTATGCTGCTGCTGCTGTTGTCCTTGTCTGAAAGCTTGTTTGGAAGAGCGATGGCGGAGGAGTAAAAAGACGATCTGTTACGGTTATGCGATGTTTTAGTGAGCGAGATATTGAGGAGAGTGAATAAGAAAGGGATAGGGGTTGTTAAGACGCACAGTGAGCAGAATGCATGTCGCTATTATTCCGCACGCGGTCGAGAGTATGATGGTCAGTGCGGCGGGCGGTTTGCTGGGGTAAGGAGCAGAGGGGTCGGTCGGAGTCGTTGTGAGCATCGTCGTGCTCGCGTTCGTGTCGGGAGACAGAGGGAGAGAGTTTTGGAGGGGTTTCGTGGCCATTCTTCGCCTAGCTCGTCGTCCTTGCCGACCTTGGAGTGGCCTCGAAGGACTGGACGGACGCGTCTATTTTTGTTCGGCTAATTTAGACGACGCGATTGATCACGTGAAAGCGGTGCTTCTAAGAATGATGACATAATTTGATCTCGATGATTCTTCTCTTCCATCTCACCTCACTTCTCACCACCTTACTCTAACCTTCCGCGCAGGCGCAGTGCGCTCATCTCTCCTCTGACACCTTCCATCACCTTCTTCGCTACTGTACATCTCAGTGTTAATTACGACCGTCGCAACCTCCGACGATATAACAAAAAGAATTCCCATCCGCATGTCAGCCATTCTCTCCGGGCTGTGGTATAAAGGTGGTGACCTTGCCCCTGGGCCTGGCAAGGTCGAGCTTCCACTCGTCGACAATGAGCCGCTGGGCAGCTCCCATGAGAAGACAGAGAAATGCGAGTTGCGAATAGAGGGCATGACCTGCGGTGCTTGCGTCGAGGTGAGTCACTATCCTTTTCCCTCACCGCATGTCCCCCGTCTTGAACTCTCGTTCAGTCCATCGAGGGCGTGCTCAGATCTCAGCCCGGGATCCACTCTGTCAAGGTCGCCCTCCTGGCCGAACGAGGGGTCGTCGAGTTTGATCCGCAGCAGTGGGACGCTGGAAAGGTCATCAACGTAAGTTTCTCACCGCGTCATCCATTTTTCCGGTTGCTGATGCATGGCCCATCAAACTCTGTGTTCATACGTACAGGAAATTTCGGACATCGGCTTCGACGCGACGCTCATTTCCCCCACTCGTTCGGATGAAATCACGCTGCGCGTTTACGGCATGACATGCTCGTCGTGCACGTCTACTGTAGAGGCTGAGCTCGGAAAGATGCCTGGTATAAGCAACGTCGCTGTATCCCTCGCTACAGAAACAGCCAAGATCACCTTTGACCGCGAACTGGTTGGCCCACGAGAAATGGTAGAGCGTGTCGAAGAACTTGGTTTCGATGCCATGTTATCAGATCAACAGGACGTTACCCAGCTGCGTTCCCTTTCGCGCACAAAGGAAATACAAGAATGGCGATCTCGGTTCCACTGGAGTGTCGCCTTTGCGCTTCCCGTTTTCTTCATCAACATGATCGCCCCCCATATTTCCTTTCTCCACGACATCTGCCACTACAACATCATACCTGGTATTCCCCTCTGCCACCTCCTCGTCGCCATCATCACGACGCCCGCACAGTTCTGGATTGGCCAAAAGTTTTACCGCAACGCATACAAGGCCCTCAAGCACAAGACTGCGACCATGGACGTGCTCGTCATGCTGGGCACTTCTGCCGCATATTTCTACTCCATTTTGGCTCTCGTTGCGGCCATGCTCTACCCGGATCCCGACGTGCCCCCGGTCGTCTTCTTCGATACCAGTACCATGCTTCTCATGTTTGTATCCCTCGGTCGTTACCTTGAGAACTCCGCCAAAGGCAAAACTAGCGCCGCGCTTACCGACCTGATGGCTCTCGCTCCTTCCATGGCGATAATTTACACCGATGCCATGTGTGCTCAGGAAAAGAAGATTCCCACAGAACTCCTTCAGATTGGGGACACCGTCAAAGTCGTTCCTGGAGACAAGGTACCGGCCGATGGAACCGTTGTGCGAGGTTCATCGAGCATCGACGAGAGCGCTATTACTGGTGAACCAGTTCCGGTTCTCAAACAGGTTGGCGATGCTGTCATTGGAGGGACAGTAAACGGGCTCGGCGCTTTTGATATGGTCGTCACGCGCGCAGGGAAGGATACCGCGCTCGCACAGATCGTCAAGCTCGTTGAAGACGCCCAGACGTCCAAGGCTCCCATTCAAGCGTTCGCCGACCGCGTCGCGGGCTACTTTGTCCCCACCGTCATATCCCTGGCCGTCGTCACTTTCCTCGGCTGGATGTTTCTCTCGAATGTGCTCGCGGACACCCAGCTCCCAGCGATGTTCCACCATCACGGCACAAGCAAGCTGGCCGTGTGTCTCCAGCTCTGTATCTCGGTCATCGTCGTCGCGTGCCCCTGCGCCCTCGGCCTTAGCACCCCCACGGCCATCATGGTTGGCACCGGCGTTGGCGCGAAGAATGGTATCCTTATCAAGGGCGGACGTGCGCTCGAGGCCAGTCGGGGACTTAAGCGTGTTGTGCTGGATAAGACAGGTACCGTTACCGAGGGCAAGCTTACCGTCGCAGGGCTCGCGTGGGCGCCAACGAGCGAGCTCGCTGAGACGCAGAGCCATGATGCAGCAGATGTTGATCGCGCAGCGCTGACAAACACTATGGCCGCGGATGGTGTCACGACCCGTGCGGCGGTGATCGCCGTAGTTGCCGCAACGGAGGCACGTTCAGAGCATCCCCTTGCCAAAGCCGTCGCAGTCTGGGGCAAAGGTCTACTGGACGCGGCTACGCCCGAAGCAACCGTCGAAACGTTCGAAAGCGTCACAGGGCAAGGTGTACGTGCGACTGTCGCTCTCTCAAATGGGCAGAAATACAGCGTCTGGATCGGCTCGGCACGCTTTATCACGCAGTCCGACGTCAGCAACTTGCCTTCTGGCCTGGGGAGGTTCCAATCTAGCGAGTCGCAACGTGGCCGCACGTTAATATATGTTGCCATCGCGTCGTCGGCATTGCGACCGCTCCCCGTGCTCACAATCTCGCTTTCAGACGCGCCAAAACGCTCATCAGCGCGTGCAATTCGCGCGTTGCAGGACATGGGTATCGACGTAAATATGCTAACAGGCGACGGGCGCGAAACGGCGCTCGTGGTCGCGCAGCAGGTGGGCATCAAGCCGGAGGGTGTGTGGGCAGATATGAGCCCGAAGGGCAAAGCAGCGATTGTTACGGAGCTAATGGAGAAGGTGAACGGTGGAGTAGCGATGGTACGTATCTCCTTTGTTGGCGTGGATATCGGTCTGAGTAAATACGGATTTAGGTCGGCGACGGTATCAACGACTCGCCAGCACTTGCCGCAGCCACTGTCGGCATCGCACTTTCCTCGGGCACGTCCGTGGCGGTTGAAGCCGCCGATATCGTGCTCATGCGCTCGGACCTGCTCGACGTCGTGGCGGCGCTAGACCTCTCCCAATCGATCTTCCGCACGATCCGGCGCAACCTCATTTGGGCGTGCGTCTACAACGTGCTCGGGATCCCGCTCGCCATGGGCCTCTTCTTGCCCTTCGGCCTCCACCTCCACCCGATGATGGCCGGCGCCATGATGGCCTTCAGCTCCGTCAGCGTCGTCACGAGCTCCCTCCTCCTCAAGCGCTGGGTACGCCCCGCGCACAGCGTCATGCCCGACGAGCGACGCGCGCTCCCCGAGCCGCTGTGGGTGGACGCGTGGGAGGCGCTGCGCGCGCGGCTGCGATTTGGTAGTCGCGCGCCGCCTCAGGGCTATGCAGCGGTGGACACGGACGAGAGCGTGTAAGGAAGCGCGCGGTTTGTCAGGTTGCTGATGTTTTTTAGAGAAGAGGGTGGCCCTTCACACGGCATATATATCTATATCATATATCTCTCTCATCTGTTTGTCTTTCTTCCGGGGTTTTTTCCCTCTCCGTGGATTTTGTATTGACTATGTCATACGGATACATTATTGACCCCCAATGTAAAACGGGCACGCACTCACTCTTTTACTCTACTTGCCCGCTTTTTCTTTCTTGATGAAGAAATACATTCGCACTGCTTTTTTGTGGGTCACCGATCGTCGACCTCACCTAGATCCTAGACTCTATGCACTCGATGCGAACCGGTCGCATACTAGTGCAACTCCCAGCTAAAAATCACAATTTGACTTTTGATAACTGAGCAACACCTTTTTGGTTGCAGTCTGTCTTGAATGTCTTTCGTTGTTCACATTGGACCAGCTCAGCGAGAACAGAGAACAGAGAAATGGTCAAAATGGGATCAGTACGACTACAGTAGTAAGTCCGGCCGTGAACGCAGCCGACCGCAGCTCCGTCCCTATGGCGGTTGGGTTGGCAGAGGCCATCACCACATCGCAGTATCGACCACGGGGACTCACTAGGGACTTCCAGACAAGCACCTGCAACATCCTCGTCGCAATCCAAGCGCAGCAACAGTAATCGCTGCACTCGGTGCCTCGACCATCACGCCCTCGCTTGACTCGGACTCCTTCGTGAAGCTCGGGGTGGGTGGAGGTGAACCTAAGAGCACCTGTTCGCTAATGCTCACGGTACTGTACCGATGAGGTGCCCCAAGCTTGCTCTGGCATTTGGCCGCCGAGACAGCGACCTCCTGATTATCGTCGCTCGCTACAGGAGCACGTCCTCAACTGCCAGTCGGACACCGGGTCATGACCGGAGATCTCGACGGGACGAAGGCGCTTTTCGGAAGTTCTGTGAAGTTCTGAGAACGGTATGGACTCGGATGCTAAGATGTTACAAGGACAACCTGACTGAGTTTTGAGGGACTTCTCAGGGTGATATGGGTGGATGGGAGGGCTCTGGGAGCTAAGCGGAGGAATCCTTCCTCTTGAGACGTCGATTTCCGTAGTGTCCCCGTCGGTGTCAAGACGTGCCGACTTGGTACGGTATCACCTCAACACGCCCGGATTTCTTGCTAGCTCGTATTTTCGTTGGATGCGTTCACTAGTAATATATCCTGATACGTCACCGTCTTTGTAGGCATCCCAATCAACTCATCCATCAACGATCATGCTTGATCCGACCCTCGGCGCTCGGTAACTGAAACCGTTACCACGACCCCCTCATTTCTACTCCGGATTCACGTGCCATCTGCGTTGTCTCTCTTCTTCAAAGGGCGTATGTTTGCGATTCATTATTGACCAGAACGAGAACATCAGTAAATAAATTGTCTGATGTAGTGATGTCACACTAGATGCTCCCCTTGCAACGGTTCGGCTCTTAGATTCATATCATTCCTTCCGTCTGACTCATCACTTGCGATGTATTAAGGCGAACCGTCGCGTCACCGTGTCGCGCTTAGGGCACTACATCCTTGTCATTTCCTCACGCAACTGCTCCCCTTCGATTTCCTCCCCACTTGAGATATGAGAGGCGAGCCAGAATCGTCTCGTTTTCGAGAGCTTTTCGAGTCCGCTTTGCGAGACTACGAAAAGACGACCAACTTGACATTGGCCAAACACCCACTCGCCGAGCCCCTTCAGAATTGCCACTCGGTCGAGTCCATTACCGCTTTTCTTCAGGACAAAGCACGAGAATTCGGTGATTTTGAAGGAAGAAATAAAATAATGAAATCGATCAAGAGCAACGTGTCAATTCTGTCCATGCTTTCTACCACTGCCGCCCTCGGAGATGCCGTGTACACTGTGGGCATTCCATGATGTTAAGTGAATTTAT
>Ga0137394_10004822_pt1 | contig 10256 bp, 9 predicted proteins | sample czobulk116metaG_FD_108278 | JGI IMG/M metagenome (GOLD analysis project Ga0137394, IMG submission 108278) | Vadose zone soil microbial communities from Angelo Coast Range Reserve, California, USA - czobulk1.16 metaG | ecosystem: Environmental > Terrestrial > Soil > Vadose zone | place: USA... | reverse complement strand
CTGGTCAATGGGCTCGAGGAATTGACCGATGACGAGGGGAACCGATTGGATGCGCCGGACTTCCTCCTGCGCACGAATGAGCTCTCGCTTGAGGCTGGCTTGCTCGTCTTTGATGTAGCTTTCCTGTATCTCTAGGAGTTCCAGGTGACGAGAGAGCTTCTTGTACTTGATGTACAGATCCTCCTCCTGCAGCTCTTGAAAGAGGGTGGTTTTTTCCGTGACCACGGAATCAAATGTAGGGTACTGGCCAAACTCTTACAGTTAAATGACACCGCGGCGGACCTCTTTTTGAATTTCCATGCTTGCGTCCTTGGCCATGATGAAGGCGTTTGTAAATGTGAAGCACGCTGACGCGGCTGGGCGACGCGTCTTGTGTTGAGAGAAAGTAGACGAGTGATCGTCCGAGTGTCCGACCGCTCAACACAACCTTCAGAGTCACCCTTCGCTGCTACAGCATGGCCTCCGTCGTTACACCGTTGGACCATCGAATTATAAAGACTCGCAAGCACGGGTAGATCGTCAAAAACAGAATGACCTCCTCCAAAAAACTACTACTCTCTATGTTAGTTTCAACGTTACACCCGAATATTCCTTGTGCCTCACATTGCTGTGTTCGTATCCTGCAGATCGGCAATCTGAGTTTCTATTCGACAGAAGAGCAAATTCACGACATGTTCTCAAAATGCAACCCTGAAGATGGTGGCGGCGTAAAACGCATTATCATGGGACTTGACCGTAACACTCGGTACGCTCATAACATGACTCTTATCCCCGCTTATAGCTGCATGACGTGGACCATTTTTTCTTTATTCAGGACACCATGCGGTTTCTGTTTCGTAGAGTTCTATACTCATGCAGAAGCACTCGCGGGCATGCGATACGTATCGGGTACCAAGCTGGAGCGAATCATCCGCTGCGACTTGGATCTTGGATACCGGGGAGGCAGACAGTTTGGACGCGGCAACAGGTACGGTCCCCAAAAATCGGCTTCTTTTCACGCACTAAATGATGCGACACTTTGGAGGTTCGAAATGAGCATAGACAAGATTATGACCCCGGCAGAAGGGGGATGGGGTGCCCAGGCGCAGAGAATAGAAATCGAAAGGAGGCGCCAGGTTGAAGAACGGTATGCAGATTGGAGCAGGGTGTCCCTGTGGCAATCGGTGGTGAAGATTGGAAGCAAGCACTGGCACCTTCTACGGAATCAACTCTTAAGCGCGCTCGGGTGGATGAAGATACTGGTCGGATGTAACTTCTCGGGTACTTTATGTCTGTATTCTATCTTCATGTCGTGCAGTGTTCAATCTTACATCTGTGAGCTGCGAGATCTGTTTGCAAATTGAAAAGGAAGGAAGGTGGTCTATACATAATCAATAAATGAGTTGGGTTCGAATGGTATACTTGTCCTCTCAAATGTCAGGTTCATAGTTGGTCATGTGCAAATTCCGCAAATGCCTGAAAGCTTCTGATCGCGAGGAAAGTCGAACAAGTACTCGGGATGTCATTGCGCCCCTCAAATCCCCATGACGAGGAACCCACCGGGACGAGTGAGCAGCTAAACGCATTAATAAAAGGGAGGCTCACGATTCTAGCTTGCCCACCTCTGCTTGCCCGCCTATCAGCTTATAATTCTTCCAGAACCGTCGCACGGCTCCTGTTGTGATCTTCCCAAGCAACCCAGAGAACAGCACGCTCCTCCCCCCGTCAGCGATTCCGCCTTGACTCCCGTTACCGGTTACGATGGAACGCTCAGAAGCTTCTTCACGTCCTTTTAGCCCGCGCGAAGCATCCTATGATAGGTTCGAAGGGTAGCGGGGTAGTCCGAGGCAACAACGAATGCCCAATAAACCTCAGTAGTCTGAGGGCAGCCAGGGCCTTTGGGAGTACGGACGGCCGGTTGAGGGTGATGAAAGCGCGTCCCGTGGACTCGAATCGGCGATAATCGAGCGCAACTGGGTCGGGATGTCATATAAGTCACTAGAAGCTGGACGGCCCATTGCATGGTCACCTTTGGTTACGTTGTGGATCTTATTCCTCGCGAGTAAGCGTGTGGTATCCGCCGGAATGGTGGTGCGGGGAAGGCCAGCGACTTGGATGTGAACATTCGAGTGGCCTTGGTCATGAACTGTGAGAAGAATGTGATGTATTTCACCGGTGAGAGCTCACCTTTTGGTAAAGAATTGGCGGTACGCAGGGCTGAGCCACAGTAGTACTGTATACCGCGCAGCTAAAAGCGGTCATGTGGTCGCCACATTCGACCCGAGTTCCGATTTCCCTCTTCTCGTTACATATTCTCCTCCGAGTTTCATCTTCATCTCAAGTGGAACACGACAGTGTGGCTATTACTTAGATAAAAATCAAGCAAGCACGGAAAGACTATCGAGTCTAATTTGTCCTCCCCCAATGTGTGCGCGGACTTGTACGTATAGCTGCAGTGCCTCAGGTTGCACACATTCGGAAGCGAAGGGTGGCGGTGCCCTCTGGTTAATTGTTGGCCCTCTGTCTTGCCATATCGCTTTCCAAGTCCGACTCTGCGCATGGTGACAAGTGGGCACATAATTCTCTGTTTTGGATAGTTGCTTGTTAGACGCCACTACGGAGAACAGCGCTCCTCGCATTGCTGTACACACGTTGCGAAAACGTGGGATCGACTCACCAAACGCCTAACGCTAATGGTATCTCGACATTTAAATATCCCCCCACGCAAGAATCTAGTACACGACACAGGACCCCTATGAGTTACCCTCCCCACCACCCTTATCAGACTGACAATGGCCATGGTGTGATCCCACTGTCCGTCTCGATGATTCTGATACTGATACTAGTACAGGTGCTCCATCTCAGGGACCCGTCAATGATAACAGAAGGGCCTCTCCCCACCCACATTCGCCTCCGACCGCCCAAGTTGGCAACGTTTCACGGACGAGTCGCTCGTTGTCAACTACTACTAGTACCCGGACAGTCGCCCCCGGCCAGGCACAACCCGATTCCTATAGAGCAGGGCAATACTGGGAACGTGAGTACTGCCAGCGATTTGTATCGCGCTTTGATGCTGATGGTGCTGCTTGGATCTGCCAGAGGACCCGCGTTATGTACAACTCTCTCATGCTCAACCGTACAATAGTTCCCAGAGTCAGCCTGCTAGCTCCCCGATTCAAGACCAGTTATATCACCAGTCTATAGAACCACATATTCGACCGCCTGAGCATCCACCTCCGCACTATGTGCCCCAATACAGCCAGCCTCGCCGCTCCGTATCACACCAACCTGGTCATGCCCAGCAAGCTCAGTACCAGTACGGGGAACAAGATTATCCTCCACGAAGTCCGCAACAGCAACCTCCTTACCCCAATTATCAGCAACTCCAAGCTCCTCCCGTGGATTATCAGCAACTGCAATCTCCTTCCACGCAGTATCAGCAACAACAACCTTCGCCCACTCACACCCACTATCCACAACAGCCACCTTATCAGCAACACTGGCAGCAACATTCCGGTCCCGGAAACCAGCTACAGCAAGATCCATATCTCACACGCACGACCGATCCTAACACCCCACTGTCGGGGCCAGTAGAGGGTACGTGGCGAATCAGACTTGGACTTGACCGCACCGCAAGCTGACCGCTGAGCCATCGTTTCTAACTCTAGAACAGGTGCGCTGCCACTGTGGCACAACGTACCTGGCGCGGGGTAGGAGCGGGAGTCGGTATGGAACTCAACCGGGAAATCCGGGCGGATATCTCTTACCGCCTTGCACAACTTGTGGTTCTCATCCGGCGCCATATAGGACCAGCCTACAGGCTGGCCAGCCGAATACTCCGTCTTAGGAAGTGGGGATCAAGTGCTTCCGAGCGCCGCGACAGTCTTTCAGCTTGTATTTACAGCCGTGTAAAGGTCAGCTCGGCCGCTTCCTTTGCACCGTACACGGACGATCTCGATGTCTCACCAAGTTCCTCCATCCCATGATACCGCCAACACCTCACCCCCCGCAACACTCTTCTCCCGTTTCTCCTTGGCTACGGGCGCTAACTTGCGTCGTCTATCCATTCTGACCTGAATTCCGTCCTACGCTGGTACTTTGTCTTTGAGGCCTTCATCAATTGCGGACACCATCCATCATGTCCGATGATAACTTCTGTCTTCGTGACGGACGCCAATCATGCTCTTACTAACGATCGCATCTGAAAGCGGCATGGCTAGTGGTCGCCGCTATCACTATGCACCACCGTATCAATTTACCACCCTAACCTCCTGCACATGATACTCAGCACAATCGACTGGCTCCATGGTGCTGACATTCTTTCATGCGCTGTCCCGACCTGTCACCTAGTAATGAATCCTGGGTCGTCATATATGCCGTGTACATTCTTACTATTGCTGTCCTTGTATATCATGTCTTCGACACCCTCTATGCGGTACCAGTCTGCAGTTGTCTGCGGGCATCGTTCGTTCTCGTTTAACTCGTAGTTCCAATACCAATTCCTTGTACCATTTTTTTGGAAAATGCCAGCCCCGCAGTCCACTGGATCGTATATGCGGATATTCTGAAAGGAAACCCCCGTTGCCTGCAGAACGGTGTCCCAAGTCCGCACCAATTGGTCATCTCCGATTCCCATCAAGTTCCGTCAGAATCCTATTCTCCTCCGATTTCCATCAAAGGCGGACAAGGGCGACGTGGATACAAGCACGCTTGGCGCTGAGACATCGAGTGTAATTTGCTCTCCCATTGCGTACGCGTGGGCTTGCTAGTATGGGAACGGCATAAAGGCACACATCGGGTTCGAAAGCGAAGGGTGGCAGTGGATCACTGGGGTAACTATTGGCAGTCTGCCTCTCGCTTTCCTAGTCCGAGTTGGCATGACTGGCACCCAATTCCCAATTCTCACAAATCGGGCTAGTGTTGTAAAATTGGTTAGTTGTTACAACGTCGTGCAGGGCAGGAGTGTGCCACCACTAGTACAGTACAAAGTACAGCACTCCTTCGCCTCGCATATTAACCTCGCAATCATGTGACTGAGTTACCGTCGCAAACGCCAACGCGTCACCGGAAATCGGAGTACTTTGCCAACCTTGGAAAGCTCGGCGAAAGATGACACTCTACTGTATCGTCTTTCATCTTTCGCAGTTCCAAACCCTTCCCACCTCCTCTTAGGTTTCTGAACCCCCAGTTCCTCAATTCACAACATGGATCGTCACTTTCAAGGCGCCTCGCATGAGGTATGCATTTCCTCACGGAAATCGCCATCAGCAGCCTTCTAACCAGCCACCTACTTCAACCAACAAGGGCACCTCCCACTCTCTCCAACCACAGCACCCAACCCAGGCCCAGCGTGCGCCCGTTCAAAGTCAAGTCGTAGCGTCCTATGCGCCCTCACTCCCCCGTGAAACTGAGATGCCCGATGAGTGGGGATACCCCGCTTCGACCGCGCCGCAAGTCTCAAGTGTGCCATTCCTTATTTTTTTGTGAATGACGTGTCCTCACAAGCTCATGCATTGCCTGACAGATGTACCAAGCTATGCGCCTGGCTTTGTTCACCAGACGGGACCTACTCCTCGTGGGGCCCCGCAGCCTCTTTCCTCAGCCACGTCGACGGTCCCTATCTGTCGCTATCCGAATTGCCACCACCCTGTCACATGGGACAAGAGAACGTATGAATATGCCGAGTATTGCGGAGTGGAACATATGCGGTTCGTGGTCGTCCTAGCCGATTCCTGATCGTGCTCTGGTGCTGAATTATTGGCCCCCCACCGGGTTACCGCAGGGATGCCGTACAACATTTTGGTGTTGCCCTGTGCCCCGCATGTGGGAAGTATCCTCGCCGTACCAACAGCAAGTTCTGTGGATCGCCCTGCGAAACGTGGGCGGCGCAGCGGGAACAGCAAATGCCGTTATCGCAGGTGCCACGTGGGCAGCAAGAACACCAACAATGGCACCAGCAGCGTCAGCACTGGCAACCACCAACTATGGCTTCGCAGTCCAGCGTTCCAAGTACCAGTACCGTCACGTGGAGCAACGCCGCACGAGGCTCGGCACCCCCAAACAATGGGTCATTGCATGACTGGCAAGGTCGGTACTAGCAATAGCCATGTATTTAGACAGGCACTTCGCAATACATCCCGATTGATATCTTGACAAAACTCGCTTACGTTGGATGTATGGATGACATTCCTTTACTGGTGGGGTGTGATGACGCCTTCCCATCCCAAGACAGTGCCTTCATGGATCCCCATCGGAGTGCGCCCTAGGACACAGCCCGGGACGCAGCCCCATTGCCCTACATAGAACCCTCATTCTGACGGAGCCGACGGCGAACAAAACTGTACTGATAAGCCCCAAAACATGCCCCAGTGGCAAGGAACCCCAGCTTGTGAGAAACCACCATCGTCCGCGTAGCATGGCACTGGTCCCCGTCCGCAAGCCAAACTACCTCTTCAATGACGGCTCTATGGGCCAGGGATATTCTCGTTATGGAGACACACGTTCTTCCAAAGCTGGCTTTCCCCCCATGTCAAATTATAATGAGGATGATTGGACCTCAGGTCCCAAGTACCACCAGGACGCACTGTACCAGGAGAAGCCCGGGTGGCCTTCAGACGTAGGACGTATGTGACAGATGCATCCTCTGTCCGTGACGCAAAACTGACCATGAGCTTCTGCCGCGACCATCTCCGACTTCAAGTCCATCACGACCGAGTAGACCATGGGAGCTTTTCGGGCTCATTCCATCCCAGTCGAGCGGGCGGCTTTTCCCGGCGATACGACACGGGCGCCTGGCACCAGCACCAGACTCCTGGCCTGTCCTCAGGCTTGGGCATGGGCTCGGGCTCCCTCTGCCCGCAGTGTGGATCGCCATCATATGGGCAGGGCGCAATGGCTGACGAGTGGGGATCCAAGGGGAGGGACCCTTACTCACAGGCGCAACGTCGATTCTTGCGTTGTTCAAGTTGTGGCTTCGCTCCGACCTCGGCACCATACTCCCAGGCTGCCGGCACCGGCCCGATGTCGCCAGCCGACGATTTTTATAACGATAGACCCTTCGACTCATTCTCAAATCACCATTCGCGAGCGGAGTGGCAGCAAAATCCCGGTGGTGGTTTCGATACCCAGTTCAATGATATGGCATATCCACGGTCAAACTCGCCCATTGGTACATACAACCACCGGCAACAGCAGCACTGGAACCAAAACCAAGGACCCTTCCCATCCTCTGGCGCGTACGACTTCCAAGACCCACACTCAACGATGGGCGGGGACGCGTACGACCGTGGATTCGGAAATCAAGGCTTTCCCGTCGGTGGTGGTGACCCATACGAATTTCCCGGCGTGGGGATGTCGAGAATGTCGGGCTCTTCAAGACGAGGAATACATAGTAGTACGTGTTGTGATCGCTAAATCCGCTCATGGCACAAGTTGTTGATTGTGATTCCCATCGGTGGCCTTCCAGCGCCCTTTCCTAGGAACAACAACCTAGTAAGTTCGTACCACTACTCGAAGCGCGTATACCTTGGAGGAAACCATGGTGGCATGGGCTCCAGGTCATATGGGGGCGAATATGACAATGACAGGTGGTAATTGGCACAAGTCACAACGGTGAGATGAGACGAAGGTCTCTCAAATTCCTGTGGTGACCGCTAACTGGTCCTCTGCCTCCCCGCAGACGTACAATCAAAGGAGTGGAATTCCGCTGCAGTTGCGAGTCAATGTAGAAAGAAAGGACCGATTACGAGTGGCTGGCGATCGTCTACTGTGTTGAGCATATGTGACTTTCTGATGCGTTGCTACTGAATTCTGAGAAGGCTGGTCTTGTTCGTTCTTGAGGAAGATATCCGTGGTCGATGTATCTAGTATGAATATTTTTTGGATGTATGTACTAGTAAGCCAACGATGACACCAGTGGAGCGACAAGGAGCGGTCAGTAGTAAAAGCAAGAGAGATGCGACGCAAGTCGGAGAGAGGGAAACTTAACAAGGAAAACGTAGTCGCGTGCGGGGTCTCCGATCCAGCCGTAGAAAGGCGATCTAGTTACTATCATTTATGGGCACTCGCGGCGCCGATACGGCACACTAATACCTTCTCAGGTGTGCACGGCGCACCCGCACTGTACCCACCCCGACATAGCAGAAGCAACTATATCGTTCAAATAGGGACTCTCTACTAGTACACGACGGCGAACGACGTCTCACTGGCCCTTCCGCTTAAGAAACCAAGCGACACCATACATAGCATAGAACGCGCGTTGTTGCAAACAACCCAGACCCGCATCTTTGATAATTTGGGTGGTTGGTCCTCGGAACTCGGGCGGTCTCCTAGACAAAGAACCAGGTTTTTGCAAATGTGGAGCCGCTGCAAACCGCCACAATTAGGTTTGGGTGGCGACACAACCACACCACTCCCCGAGCGTGAGGTATAGAGTAGGGTAAGTTAGACAGACCATGAGCTTGAGCCCCAGGCCCCAGGTTCGAACTTTAACGTGAAATATCGTCATCTACAATCTAAGCTCTAAGGACGACAGAGCCGTGATCCCGAGAACTACCAATCACCCCTGTTCTCATCACGCTGGTACCGGCCGTACGTATGAATCACATGTCACTAGTGGCGATGGTTCCTGTACCCATGAAAGTAATAGTGATAGAGCCGTGAGTAGAATCGGTTAGTCTATAGCGTGCAAATTCCGGTAATATCTTGTGCTGTCTCTCGAGACTCCGGATCCCCGGTGTTTCTTACCCAGAACGGCTACTCGCTACGTGGTACGGGTGGGATTTGACTTCCCAGTACTAGCGTGGGGGGTCCCTAGTAGTACAGAACTGATGTACATCGTTCCTCTAGCTGAGCTCTGCGCAGCTTATTCGTCTAAGCCTCGAAACTAGCCGCCGTCCTCGGCAATCCGCAAAGTAATGCCTCGCACAGGAAACATGAACATGCGCGAACATGAACAACAGTCCCTCGAGTTGGTAGGAGACTTCGGCAATAAATAGGAGGGGCCATGAGATACTTAGACTAGTAGAGTTAGACTAGTAGAGCATTCGGACCTGGCATGGCAGGCAGTGCTACTAGTAGTAGGTGGCGATGCGCACAACTAATAGGCGATGCAGACTATTGGTCATGGAGTCAGCAACTTTGCGTGAAAAGCTGGAGAGTCAGGACAAAGGTAGGCACAGCGGATTATTGACAGTTGACAGCGCCACGTAAAGGGCAAGTAGTTGGACACCCGCCGGACTCGGAGTTATGATAATGATGGTCAATTACTCAGGCCTCAGGCTAGTGGCATTCCTGGGCCGAAAGATTCATCGTTTGGTTAGTTACAAGTGAGCGGCCGTGAGTCGAGTACAGACTTGAGAGCTCGCCGCCAGCGTTCGGGGTAGTGTCGGTGTCAAAAAAGTTATAGATCACGTGCAACGGGCTGGCCGTTGATCGAGTGATCGAGTACAACGTATGTCATCCATTCCATCTGTTTTCCGCCAATTTTTTGATTGATCTCTTTTTGATGGACACCCGCTGGCAGCTGGAAGCCTGAGCGAAATTCCCTCACTTTGATTCAGCCTGAAGACAGGTGACCACCTTCAGTCCAGTTTGCCATCCAGAGGACCGGTAGTGGCCAATCACACCCGGCCGCTTGAATGCCAGTCATTGCCACATATGAGTTGGGCATCTGCCCTTGACAAGGACACATCATACAGCCCTCCAATCAAAGGTGAAGAACGCCTGATGACTTTGTACCGTTCTTGTTAGCAATAGCACCCGACCAAGGAACATGATCAGAGCGCTACGACAAGACTCTCGCATGGCTAGTCTCTTCGGACCAGGTGTGGATCCTCAGAGGCCTCAGAGCTCAGGCTGCCATTCAGACTGGTGAGCGCTCCTCTGTCTGTGGGCCAATGATGAGGCTCTCTTGTCCTTCGCAGGGTTGCAACCCATGGTAGGGGTATGAAACCGACTGCCGTTTTCACCCCCTCAGACACCTGAGCAAATTGCCATCGTAATTGTGGGCGAGGTGAAATTTCACGGAAGCCACTCTTTTCCGAGGTACTGCTTGCGATGAGATACAGCGCACCGGCGGCTCGGGTGACTGGAACCACGATGGACTGCTGACTGACGGAATGTGGATCTTCGCCTGCGTTCAAGTTTTCTAGCATGGTGACTGGGGCCACCTTTCAACGGGCGCATTTGACGCCCCCAAGGCCCCCAAGCATGGCGCGCAGTTCGGTTCCTTGGAAATACTACTCGGGCCAGCCCCAGCTGATCATCATCGTCAATTG